>Ga0181573_10000165_pt1 | contig 67556 bp, 63 predicted proteins | sample 101ome_25_FD_148643 | JGI IMG/M metagenome (GOLD analysis project Ga0181573, IMG submission 148643) | Coastal salt marsh microbial communities from the Groves Creek Marsh, Skidaway Island, Georgia - 101409BT metaG (spades assembly) | ecosystem: Environmental > Aquatic > Marine > Intertidal zone...
ACATCAAAGACGAGATCTGCATCGAGGGGAATCCCTTTTTTAAAGCCGAAGGATTGGACTGTGACTTGCAGTGCATGCTCAGTTCCGATCTTATAGCGCTCGCGAATGAGGTCCCTCAAACCGTGGACAGACAGCTCACTCGAGTCGATGAGGTCCGCTGCGACTGAAGCCAGCGGGGTTAGACGCTCTTGCTCCAAGGCGATTGCATCAGTCAAGGATTGATCATCCTGGCTTAAGGGGTGCCTGCGGCGGGTCTCACTAAAGCGCTGTATCAGGATCTCATCCCGCGCATCGATAAAGATGGTTCTGCAGGATACAAACCGCGGTAACTCTGTGAGCAATTGGTTGATACTCATCAGATCGTGCTCGGAATTTCGAGCATCTACGCCAAGAGCGACACCGCGGGGACTGAGAAAGTTGTCCCGGCTCAGAGTGTCTACAAGTTGGGGAATCAGCGTGAGTGGCAGGTTATCGACACAATAAAAGCCCATATCCTCCAGTTCATGCAGGGCCGTTGTCTTGCCGGCGCCGGATCGACCGCTCACAATGATCAGATTCATTTATGCGGCCCCATCCTCGCCGATCGCGAGGCGATATAATTCTTGATCCTGTCGGGCCTCGCGCAAGCGCTGGCACCAATCGATATTTGAGAATCGCCGTGCAAGCGTTGCCAAAATATCCAGATGCAGTTGATGTGCCTCAACCGGCACCAACAAGAAAAATAGCAGGTCGACCAGACGCCCGTCGGGAGCGTCAAAATCGACGCCTTGCTCCAGAGTCATCAGGCAACCAATCGGCGATTCGACAGCTTCAACTCGGCAGTGAGGCAGGGCAACGCCCCCACTCAGGCCGGTGCTTCCAAGTTTCTCGCGCGCCAGTAATTGGCTGAAGACCTCATCCTCACTCAGCGCTGGAAACTGTTTGGCGATGAGTTTAGCGGCGTGCTCGAAAACGCGCTTTTGGCTACTGATATCGCGATAGCATACCGTGCGATCTGGTGTGAGAAGTTGCGACAGTGACGCCATCGGTTAGCGGCCTCTGTGTTTTTCTTTGTGTTTGATGATTTGTCGGTCGAGCTTTTCCGCCAGCGCATCAATAGCGGTGTACATATCATTGGATTCAGCGGTCGCAAACAGATCGGCACCTGAGATATGAATATTGGCCTCTGCCTTATGGACGACTTTTTCCACGATGAGCGTGACTTCAATGTGTACGATCTGGTCGATATGCCGCTGCAACTTGTCGAATTTTTCTGCGACGTGCTGTCGCATCGCGTCGGTAACGTCGACATGATGACCACTGACCGTAATATTCATAACATTCTCCTTTTTGCTGGCGTTGACCGCGATGGCCTTGGCGCTGACCACCGCAATAGGGACCCGATACCCCATTTCAGTCGATGCCATTTGAACAAATGAACGGGACGCTGATAGCTTCGCCAGTCACTAGATCATACGCTTTCTCTCATTAGAAGGCGCGATATTCAGTTGCTCACGGTATTTAGCCACGGTGCGCCGTGCGACAAGGACTCCTTGTGCCTTCAATAGGTCGCAGAGCTTGCTGTCGCTGAGTGGCTTTTTAGGCGCTTCATCGGCAACAAGTTTTTTAATTAATGCCTTGATTGCTGTCGAAGACCAAGCGCCTCCTTCAGCGTTCGCAACTTGACTAGAAAAGAAATATTTCAGCTCATAAGTACCGCGCGGGGTATGCATGTATTTGCGGGTGGTTGCCCTAGAAACGGTCGATTCGTGCATATCAATTTGTGCTGCGATGTCCGCAAGAACCAGTGGCCGCATGGCTTCCTCCCCGTGCTCCAAAAACTGTGTTTGGTGCTGGATGATTTGCGTGGCGACCTTGAGCAAGGTCTCGTTGCGGCTGACTAGGCTTTTGATAAACCACCGCGCTTCTTGCAAGTGTTCACGAAAATAAGACCGGTCACGACCTGAGTCTTGCTGGTCCGCGAGCGCTGCATATTGTTCATTTACCCTGAGTTTCGGCGCGATGTCGGGATTGAGCTCGACGCGCCAGCCGCGCTCGGTTTTGCGAACGAAGACATCTGGGATGATGTACTGAGTATCGATGGCACCGAAGCTAGAGCCTGGTGTGGGATCGAGTGAACGCACCAACTCCAGAGCGCCATAAAAGACTTCCTCGGAGACTCGTAGGCGTCGCGCGAGATGCCGCGGCTCAGTCGTAGGAATATGCTCTAAAAAACGCGAGACGAGCGCTCCTGCGGTATCTCGGAAAGGGGTGTTGAGGGGCATTTGCCGAAGCTGTATCAATAGGCAGTCTTTGAGATCATGAGCAAACACACCGGTTGGCTCAAAATGCTGCAGGCGATGCAAGACGGCCATGACCTCGTCAAGCTCTAGATCTTCGATGGCAAGCGCCTCGAGGATCTGCTCGGGACTCTGTACAAGTCGCCCATCGAGATCGACCCCATCGATCAGGGCCAAAGCTATGGCGTGATCAGTTTCGGAAAAGCGTGTGAGGTTGAGCTGCCACATGAGGTGATCATGCAGCGATTCAGGGGTGGCGTCTTGATCCCAAGATTGCTCGTCTGGGCTCGCAGTTGGAGTGGGTGGGGCCGCAGACGGCAGCAGATCTTCCCATTGGGTATCAACGCTCAGTTCCTGATCGCTATGAGGTTCTGGTGCGATATCAGTGAAATCGAGTCTGGGAGCGCCGTCGTCTCCCGAGTCGGAATCAGTCTCGGGATGTAACTCTTCAGTTTGCTCGAGAAGTGGGTTGGATTCTAACGCCTCTGTGATCGTTTGCTGTAAATCAAGGGTGCTCAGCTGCAGTAGCTTAATAGCTTGCTGCAGCTGGGGCGTCAGCGCCAGCTGTTGCGTCATTCTGAGATGAAGAGATTGCTTCATAACGCCGCACGATTCGAGATGCTGATGTCAGTTTAGCGCTCTCATTGCTGCCGGGGCAATGGATTGGCCTGATCTTTGCATGGTCATACCAGACCGTTCGCCGTCATGGTTCCTAAGATCAATTGTGGGATTCCCCAAATGGAGGCGAAATGCGACCGGACAAGCCGCTTAAATGGTGATTCAGAGCCTGAACTGCTGGCCGAGATAGACCGCCTTGACTTGCTCATCCTGCATGACCTTTTCCGGCGTTCCTTCACAGATAACCCGCCCCTCTCCGACGATGTAGGCGTGATCGCAGACATCCAGAGTCTCCCTGACATTGTGGTCAGTGATCAATACGCCGATGCCGCGTGCTGAAAGATGGGTCACAATGCCTTTTATATCGCCGATTGAAATGGGATCAACGCCAGCAAAGGGCTCGTCCAGCAGGATAAAGTCAGGGTCGGTAGCCAGCGCCCGTGCAATTTCAACACGTCGACGCTCACCACCTGACAGGGCTTGGCCGGTCGTGTCCCGTAAATGTGTCACATGAAACTCCTGTAACAATGCGTCACATGTCTTTCGCCGATCTTCGCCGCTCAGGTCAGAACGTGTCTCAAGAATTGCGAGAATGTTGTCCTCAACACTCAATCGCCGAAAAATACTCGCTTCTTGTGGGAGGTAACCGATTCCGGCGCGTGCTCGCTCGTGAATGGGTTGTTGGGTGAGGTCGTTGTCGTCAATTCTGATGGAGCCGCCTTCACTCGCTATCAGGCCGACGATCATGTAAAAGCAGGTGGTCTTTCCTGCGCCATTGGGACCTAGGAGTCCGATGATTTGACCGCTTCGGACTCTCAGCGATACGTCTCGGACTACTGGCCTATTGCGGTAGCTTTTGGCGAGGTGGTCGACATGTAGGGTTTTGGTCACAGATTGCCCTCATTTTCAAGCCGTTGAGGGGGTATCACCACCTCTACCCTGTTGTTGCCCGCTGAATTGCCATCAGCTTGAATACGTTGCGCGCTGATGAGGTAATCGATGCGTTCTCCAACGATAAGGGCGCCATCCTGTTCGACGCGGGCGCCTTCAGAAAGCTGCACAAGATCGCTGTCATGGTGATACTCGATTCTGCCTGCTGTCGCTGTGACCAGCGCTTCTTCAGCGCTAGGCCTTTGTCTGAGGACTGCAGGTGAGCCTGTTGCGACAATAAACTGATTGTCATCATCGCTGATCGACACGGCAATGGACTCTGCCTTGATAAGCAGTGACCCCTGAGTCAGTTCGACATTACCTTCATAGCGTGTTTCACGCGATCGGTCGTCTCTTACTGCTGTGTCAGCGCTAATTCGAATTGGTTGTGATCGATCTTCAGGTAGCGCGTGGCTTGGTATCGTCGTCATGGCGAATACGATAGCGAGCAACAGTTGTTTGGACATTGACCTAGCGGCGTGCATAAACGGTTTCTACGTCGGCGAGTAATTGGGCAGTAGACGCATCAAGATCAAGTAAGACACCGGTCCCTTGGGTTTCGCTATCGGGACTCGCGATCAAAACCCGAGCGTCACTACTTGCGATTTTTTGGTCCATTTGAATAGTCAGGGTGGGAGAGCGCAATGACACGTTTTGGTCGTGATAAATCACCTCCACGTCATCGAACAGCCGCAAGGTATTCTCCTGTCCCAGCGCACCGTGGGTTGCCGTGACGGTCCAATCCCTGTTTGCGTTGTCTTTTCTCTCATAGGTAATCTGCGCAATTTGCGCATCGGTATCCGCGGTGCGCTGCGTCACGGTGCCGATTGTCAGTGATTCGACAGCATTACCCTGTTTGTCAAATCGCTCTCTGCGCAAGTCGTGAACGTAGTAGCGAATCGTATCAGCGCTCGGTTCGGGCGTGGTGCTCAGGAGCTGATCGCCGGAGGAGATCGCGCGCCATGTGAGTACGCCGAATAAGAGAATGAGAAGGGTAGGCAAGGTCAGCTTCATGGCAGCCATGTCTCAATTTCAGCGTCTAGTCGCCCTTGCGCATGCAGCAGATAATCAGCGAGTTCTCTGACAGCCCCAGCACCACCACAAAATTGGGACGCCCAGTGCGCTCGATCCCGCACTGCGGGCACAGCATCCGCAGGACAGGTGCCAAAACCGACACTCACGATCGCGGCTAAATCCGGCAGGTCATCTCCCATATAGGCACAATGATCTAGGTCGATTTCATGCTCTGCTATTAATTCCTCCAGCGCTGAGAGCTTGTCTTCACGGCCTTGAATGAGAATATCTATACCCAATTCTTTGGCGCGACGGTCCACCATCGCCGAGACGCGGCCAGTGATGATTGCCACCGCAATCCCGTGCTTTTGCAATAACTTGATACCGAGGCCGTCTTTGATTGAAAATGATTTCGATTCAAGTCCGTTGCTATCGTACGTCAGTCTGCCGTCGGTCAGGACGCCATCGACGTCGAGGACGACGAGTCGGATCTTGGTGAGATTCGCTCGAGACGCCATCATGCTAGCCCCGCGCGAAGAAGTCCGAGCAGTTGGACGACACCGCAAATCTGGCCAGTTGCATCGCAGACGACCAGGGCACTGATACGATTGTGTTCCATGTGATGAAGCGCCTCCGCTGCCAAGGTGTCAGGCGCGATTGTCTTGACTTGGGTGGACATCACTGCATCGATGGGTTGTTCATTGATATCGGGTCGCTTTTCCAGAGCGCGTCGCAGGTCGCCATCGGTGAACACGCCAAGCAATTGATTGTCGGTGTCACTGACAGTGGTCATGCCCAAACCTTTGGCCGTGATCTCCATCAACGCCTCAGCGAGCGTCGCCGACGGGCGCACCCGGGGGATATCATCCCCAGATACCATCACATCCTCGACTTTAAGTAGCAGTTTCTTTCCCAGTGCACCGCCCGGATGCGAAAAAGCGAAGTCCTCCGCAGTAAACCCTCGCGCCTCGAGTAGGGCAATGGCCAGCGCATCGCCCATCACCAAGGCAGCCGTAGTACTTGATGTTGGCGCGAGATCCAGTGGGCAGGCTTCACTGTCAGCACCGGCGTACAAGTGAACATCCGCGGCCTTTGCGAGGGTCGAGTCAGGGTTACCGGTCATTGCAATGAGCGTGATGCCCAGCCGCTTCAGGAGCGGTAGCAATGAGACAATCTCTTGGGTCTTGCCGCTGTTGGAGAGTGCAAGCACCGTATCTTTTGAGGTGATCATCCCCATATCGCCATGTGAGGCCTCGCCCGGGTGTACGTAGAAGGCTGGCGTCCCGGTGCTGGCGAGCGTCGCTGCGATTTTATTTGCGATGTGTCCGCTTTTGCCCATGCCAGTGACAATCACGCGACCTTCGACTGAGAGAAGGGTCTTGCACGCACTAGCGAATGAGGCGTCGAGTCGATCTTTGAGTTGCGCGAGCGCATCTAACTCCAGCGTGAAGGTGCGCTGTGCCGAGTCGATTAGCTGCTGTGTCGCGTCGTCTGACATTAGAGGCTCAGTTCGGGCTGTGTACTCAGAACCCAAAGATACACTATATAGAACACAAGGAAGAGCGCTCCGCTGCGCCGTCCAAGGCGCGCCTGTTGAGTTTGTCGATTCCAGCAAAACAAGGTGATGATTGCCAGCGTTGCGCTACTGATTGCTACAGCGGTGAGATCGCGGGTCACAGCTTCATCTTCGAGCGGGAGGACAGAGAAAAACCCGGGGAGCGATAAAACGATCAACAGATTGAAGATATTGGATCCGAGAACCGCTCCAATTGCGATATCGGCATGGCCACGCATCGCACTGACCACCGATGCAGCGAGCTCGGGTAAGCTGGTGCCAATGGCGACGATCGTCAGGCCAATGACCAGTTCTGATACACCCATAGAGAAAGCGATTGCACTGGCTCCCCAAACTAACAACCTGGAGGAGAGAATCAAAATGCCTAAGCCGACCAGAAGGCGCACCCAAGCTTGCCTGGCCGACAGCTCTGAGGGCGCAAACGACTGATCGTTCTCATCGGGCTGTTGCGCGTGACGAAATAGTCGCAGGAGCACTAGCCCCAGGCCGACAAACAACATCAATGCATCGCGGGTATCGAGGGATCGATCCCAGAGCAACACAAAACACAGTGCGATACATCCTAGTAAAATCGGGAGGTCTGAAAACACTGTGGTGCGGCCCACGTGAATCGGGGCAATGACGAGCGTAGCGCCCAAAACAAGTCCGATGTTGGTAATGTTTGAGCCAAAGGCGTTGCCGACTGCCAAGCCGCCGGACCCAGTGGATGCGGCCATCAGCGAAACAAGGATTTCCGGTGCCGATGTGCCTATGGAGACGATGGTCATGCCGATGAGTAGTGGCGACATGCCCAACTGGAACGCCACTGCAGCGGCACCATCGATAAATTTACTGGCGCTCCAGAAAAGTCCGAGTAGCCCTATTACAACTGCCGCCAGTTCCATCAACATCAGTGAACAATCTCCCGCAATGTGTGACTATGACACCGTTCAAGCCACTCGCTATCGGTTATGATAGGGCTTGCCGCTGGGTTTAGCAGGCGCAGTGTAACCTACGAGCTAATCGTTCGGAGAGAGAGATGATTGCCAAAAACCACCAATGGACAAGTCATGGTTTCATAGTGATAGCCGCGTTGAGCGTGATGCTATCCTTCCCGGTGATGTCTCAGTCGGAGGCGCAAGGTCCGCAAGAAGCGATTCGTGTAGCGACGGATAATATTATTGAGGTTGTGCGAGAGGCACCGAGTTACTACGACAGCGATCCCGATCGTTATTTTGCAGCGATTGGTGCGCAGCTCGATGCGATTGTTGACTGGCGTGGATTTGCCAAGGGCGTGATGGGAGATTATGCCAGTGGCAACTACTTTCGATCGCTGGATGCTGAGGGTCAGGCCAAGCTGAGAGATCAGCTAGAGGCTTTCACAGTGGTCATGAGAGAGGGCTTGATCCGTACCTACAGCCGGGGCTTGTTAGCGTTTGGCGGGTCGGAATTCCGGCTGTTGGAGGAGGTCGAAAATCCAGGTGCTCGAGTACAGTCGCTAACGCAACTCGTCACCGGCGACGATGGCAGCGAATATGTGTTGCGGTACCAAATGGGGCAATATCGAGACGGCTCTTGGAAATTGCGCAATCTTATTATCGAAAACATCAACCTCGGAGAGATCTACCGCGGCCAGTTTGCCGCTGCCGCGAGCGAGGCTGACGGCGATTTAGATTCGGTCATCGCCACCTGGAATGTCGATGATACGGAATCCGAAGCGGAAGAGGATGCCAACTGATGGATGCAAATCAGGTTCAGCAGGCCTTGGAGATGGCGTTTCAAGATGCCCAGGTATCCGTTGTCCTCGATGGTGGCCATTACACGGTCACCGTTGTGAGCGCTAGTTTTGAAGGCTTAAGGGCGGTTGCTCGACAGCAGAGGGTATATGCACCCTTGTCAGAGATGATTGCCTCAGGTGCTGTGCACGCTGTAAACATTCGCGCCTTGACGCCGGCTGAAGCCTGCGACTAAAGCGGAGATCGTTTTGGATAAGCTTCTGATTCGTGGCGGCGGTCGATTGGCGGGGACTTTGAAGGTTTCCGGCGCCAAAAACGCCGCGCTTCCGATCTTGGCGGCCACCCTGCTGTCGGAGGAAACCACTAAAATTTGTAATCTGCCACATCTACACGACATCACGACGATGATCGAGTTGATGGGTTGTTTGGGAGTGGGCTTAACACTCGACGAGAAAATGTCGATTGAGGTCGATGGTGCAACGGTTCGTAATTCGCGTGCGCCTTACGAATTAGTGAAAACGATGCGCGCATCAATTTTGGTTTTGGGGCCGTTGCTGACGCGATTTGGCCACGCCGAGGTGTCTTTTCCGGGTGGTTGTGCCATTGGCAGTCGTCCGGTTGATCTGCATCTCAAAGCCATGGAGGCGATGGGCGCGACCATCGATATCGAGGATGGCTACATAAAAGCGCAGTGCAACGGGCGCCTGCACGGCGCAGACATTAATTTCGCCACTGTGACCGTGGGCGGTACAGAAAACGCGCTGATGGCAGCCGTATTGGCTGAGGGCAAGACCACTATCCGCAACGCAGCGCGCGAGCCCGAGGTTGTTGATCTCGCGCAATGCTTGGTCAAGATGGGCGCATTGATCGATGGCATTGGTAGTTCGACGCTCGAAATCGAAGGCGTCGATAGGTTGCATGGTTGCGAGTATTCGGTCATGCCTGATCGTATTGAAGCGGGCACCTACCTCGTCGCTGCCGCTGCTACTGGCGGTCGGTTGAGATTGGAGGGCGCGCAGCCACACCATCTCGATATTGTTCTGGAAAAATTGCGTGATGCGGGCGCCGAGGTCAGTTTTGGTGATGACTGGATCGAACTGGATATGAGGGGGCGACGACCGAAAGCGGTTGATATCACGACTGCGCCCTATCCCGGATTCCCCACCGACATGCAGGCCCAGTTTACCGCGCTCAATACTATCGCCCAAGGGGTAGGCCGAGTGACCGAGACGGTGTTTGAAAACCGACTTGTTCAAACCCATGAGATGAACAGGATGGGTGCTGACATCGTGATTGATGGCAACTCTGCCCTGATTCGCGGTTGTGCGGTGCTACGTGGTGCGCCTGTGATGGCATCCGACCTGCGAGCGTCCGCCAGTTTGGTGATTGCCGGTTTAGTTGCCGAAGGGGAGACCTTGGTTGATCGGATTTATCATATTGACCGAGGCTATGAATGTATCGAGGAGAAATTGCAGTCCTTGGGTGCTGATATCCGACGCCTCTCGTGAGGCGGCGATGCCGCGAGCAGAGGAGAACTGGCAGCCTCGGAGATAAGAGCACTGCAAACCCGCACGATCGAAAATCTGGGAGACAGTCATGATGACCCCAAAACTCACAATTGCGCTGACAAAGGGCAGGATACTCGCTGAGACCTTGCCACTGCTGGCCGAGGCAGGAATTGCGCCGGTCGAAGACATCAGTGATAGTCGAAAACTTATCTTTGACACTGATCGCTCCGACGTACAGCTAGTCATACTGCGAGGCTCCGATGTGCCAACTTATGTGCGACATGGCGCAGCCGATGTTGGTGTGGCGGGAAAAGATATCTTACTGGAGCATGGCAGTGAGGGTTTGTATGAGCCGCTCGATCTTGAGATCGCCCAGTGTCGCTTGATGACGGCGGGATTTGCCGATGCGAAAGACCGCGGAGTCCGAGTCAGGGTCGCTACTAAATTTGTGAACGTGGCCAGAGAGCATTATTCGGCGCGGGGCATCCAGCCCGAGTTGATAAAACTCTACGGTGCGATGGAGCTCGCACCATTGATGAACTTAGCTGACGAAATTGTTGATATTGTCGACACAGGAAATACGCTGCGCGCTAACGGGATGGTGCCGCTGGAAACGATCGCAGATATATCATCGCGATTGATTGTGAACAAAGCTTCAATGCGAACGCGACACGATCAGATCCAGGAGTTGATCTCAGCGCTAGGTCGCGCCGTGACTGCTCGGCGAGCTCAGCTCGACGCAGCGGTATAAACCTGTGTAGTCATCGGCGATGAACTCATTGATAGAACGACAGCACCTTGTGGGCCTGATATGCGACGCTTGATTAGTGATAACTCTGACTTTGATTTTGCTCTAGACGAGCTACTCGCGTTGCCCGAGGAACGAGACGCTGGCCTACGGGGAGAGGTCGCTGAGATTATCGCGGCAGTGCGCGCGGGAGGCGACGCCGCACTACTGGAGTACACCAATCGGTTTGATAGACGCTCCCTGACGGATGCGGCTGATCTGGTGTTAGGAAAAGAGGCGTTGCTCGCAGCGCTAAACGGGCTCGAATCTGAGAAACGAGAGGCGCTTGCTACGGCCGCTCAGCGCATTCAGGTATTTCACGACGCGCAAAAGGCTACCAGCTGGTCATTTAAAGACGAGTTGGGCAATCAACTCGGCCAACGAATTACGCCGCTTGCCCGAGCTGGTATCTATGTGCCTGGGGGCAAAGCAAGCTATCCCAGTTCAGTGCTGATGAATGCCATACCCGCGAAGGTAGCCGGGGTGGAGACGATTGTAATGTGTGTGCCCGCACCCGAGGGACAATTGAGCCCCTTGGTGCTGGCGGCTGCGGCGTTGGCGGGAGTCGATCGGGTCGTCACCATTGGTGGTGCTCAGGCGATTGCGGCGATGGCATTTGGCACCGATACTGTGCCGCAGGTCGATAAAATTGTGGGCCCTGGCAATCGATACGTAGCTGAGGCGAAGCGACAGGTTTTTGGTCGTGTCGGCATCGATATGGTCGCTGGACCCTCGGAAATTTTAATTATCGGCGACGGGTCGGTACCAGCCGACTGGATCGCGATGGATCTGTTTTCCCAAGCGGAACATGATGAGCAGGCACAAGCCATCTTGATTTCGCCAAATGCGCAGTATCTCGACGCAGTCGCTGACGCAATTGCAAGGCGACTTCCTGAACAACCTAGAGCGGACATTATCAAAGCCTCATTGACAGCTCGGGGTGCGCTCATTGAAGTGCCAGATCTTGATTCAGCATTTGCACTGAGCAATCGCATCGCCCCTGAGCATCTAGAGTTGGCGCTTACCGATGCGGATCGCTGGATCGATTCAGTATCTGCCGCAGGCGCGATTTTTGTTGGGGGCTATAGCTCGGAAGCATTGGGGGACTATTGTGCAGGTCCCAATCATGTCCTGCCGACATCTGGCACGGCACGCTTTTCATCGCCGCTGGGAGTCTATGACTTTGAGAAGCGCAGCTCGGTGATTCAATGCTCAAAAGCGGGCGCGAAAGCGTTGGGGCATGTTGCTGCGATCCTAGCCCGAGGGGAGTCTCTCACAGCTCATGCGATGAGCGCTGAGTGCCGGATCGACGCCGAAGAGTAGGTGTTTAATTCACGCTCGCTCGAGTACCCACCACAGCGTTGAGCGATAGCATCTGATCCTCCCGCACAACCCCGACCGACAATCCCTCTCCTGGGCGCATGCGCGCAATGCGGTGCATGGCCTCTCGACCATCACTGATGGGTTCGCCATCAATCGTAATAATGACATCGCCGGCTTGGATACCCGCGCGCTGTGCGGGACCATCCTCCGCGAGCGCGGTAATGAGGAGCGACTGACGACTTTGACCCGCTTCATCGAGACCGAAGACCAAGTCGACACTGACCCCCAGCCAACCGCGAACGACGCGCCCGTATTCAATGAGGTCTTGCATCACAAAAAAAGCGAGGTTGGAGGGCGTCGCGAGATTGATTCCGATACCGCTACTCTCGCCTCCTGCCTCACCGACGGAGGTATAAATCAGCGTATTAATGCCCACTAATTTGCCCTCTGTATCGATGAGCGCACCGCCAGAGTTTCCTTGGTGGATGGACGCGTCGGTCTGAATGTAGTCTTCGTAAGTAGATAGTTGTAAGCCGTAGCGTCCTAGTCCGGATACGATCCCCTGCGAAACTGAATGGCCGAAACCGAATGGGTTGCCAATCGCTAGTACGATGTCACCGACTCCGATGAGATTGGAATCGGCGACCTCAATCGGCGTGAGATTGGGGAGGTCTATCTTGAGGACGGCGAGATCTGTTTCGGGGTCGCTACCAATCACGGCGGCACTGATACTGCGACCATCGCTGAGCAAAACCTGAATCGCATCGGCCTCCGCGATCACATGATTGTTGGTCAGGATATGTCCCTCGGCAGTCATGATGACCCCCGAACCCAAGGATCGCTCAACGCTAGCGCGGCGTCTGCCCGACTCGCCAAAGCGACGCAGTAGAGGATCGTTGAAGCGTGTGCGAGCCTGTTCTGGAACTAATTTTGCAGTGTAGATATTCACGACAGCCGGGGTCGCGCGGCTCACAGCCTGTCGGTAACCGACCAGTTGACCGGTATAACTTGGCAGCAACGGCTGTTGCAGCGCCCAGCGATCGAGGATCAGCACTGCTGCGAGTAGGCCAGCAATGGCAGGCCAAACAAAGGTGTAAATGGTATCTTTCATCGACATGGTCGCAGAGATCCTGACTCGCCAAACCTTTGGAGATGTGGTGCATTGTAAATCATTGTGACACAGGTAACCTCAACAGGTTATCGAGAGCGACTGGCTGGTCAATAGTGATCTGCTCTAAAAAGGACGCCTTGTTGTCTGAATAGCAACATTATGTGTGGCGGTGCAGACTCGATCTAGGCTGATCAGAGTCAAGGGATGTAAGGGGAATTAATGTTATGGCCGTGTCTCGGAGTGAACTTGAGGTGTACCTGAATACCTTGCTCAGACCAGAGCGCTTTGAGGACTATTGTCCCAATGGCCTGCAGGTCGAGGGGAGCGATCAGATTGAGAAACTCGTCAGCGGTGTAACAGCGTGCCAGGCATTGATCGACGCCGCCGTCGATGTCAACGCCAATGCAATACTTGTGCACCACGGCTACTTTTGGCGCGGTGAGAACGCAGCTCTCGTAGGGATGAAGGGACGTCGGATTCGAACGTTAATACGTAATGACATGAACCTGTTTGCCTACCATCTACCCCTCGATAATCATTTAGAGCTTGGAAACAATGCGGGGCTCGGTCGAACGCTTGGCGTAGAGTCATGGGCTCCGGCCGGCGGCGAGCACAGTGTTGAGCCACTGTTTACCGGCGCGCTCAGGGCGCCCCTACCGTTGGCGACGCTCGCCCAAAACCTAGAAGTTGCGCTGGGACGCCCTGTGATTTCAGTGGGACAGGGCGATGTGCAGCAGCTTGCGTGGTGTACCGGTGGCGGTCAGAACTATATCGAGCGCGCCGCGGATCTCGGCGTTGATGCCTTTATCACTGGGGAAATCTCTGAACAAACCGTGCACTCGGCGCGGGAGCGTGGCATCGCTTTTATCGCGGCGGGTCATCACGCAACGGAGCGCTTTGGTGTCCAATCGGTGGGGCAGCACATCGCTACGCGCTTTCATCTTCAGTATCAGTTTATCGATATCGACAGCCCAGCTTGAGCGGGTGACCCTGAGGACCGGTCGCTAGGTTGTAGCCATCTGACTCGCGCTAAAAATTGTTCATCAGAGACGATTGGCGATGTCTGAGCGCGTTGCGCCTCTAGACTTGCATGAGGTCCTGTCAGGAAATGGCGCGAATCGGTTGAACATTGTCGGCCTCTGCGTCGTCTTTCTCGATTCCAAAGGACTCTGAAAGCTGCCCCTGTTCATTGGGGCTTTTCTTGGGCGCGTAGTCTAGCGGTTGTGCGATGTCGCCTAATTCAAGGCCATCCACTGCTTCAGCGTCATAGGCCAGTCCGGCAAAGGGGAGGTTGACGGCGCCATCGCAGAGTTCATCCGCACCTCGAGCGAGATGGTTATAGACGGCGCGGTAGTCCTCGGTCATACGGCTGAGTAGCTCCCCCGTTCGCGCGAAGTGCTCTGTCACCTCGGCCTCGTAATCGGCGCGCGCCTGCTGCGCCGCATCGAGTTGTGCCTCGAGCTCAATAATCCTCTCGCGTTTGTCTTGGGTTTTCCTGTTGATGCCAAGGAACCATCCAGCCGTAAGTCCGGCAGCCCCAGCAAGGATAGTGATAGCAACCGTCGTGCCGATCGAGAACATAAGATGTCCTCCGTTGGGAATCTGGCGTCCATTGTAACCGGACTCACGCGCGATGCGAACCGCCATGGTGGACACATTTTCACTGGATTTTGCGCGCGCCCGGTACCACGCTATGAAGCGAGGGCATTGCGTCGGTCTGATCTCGCCGTTAGAGTGGCGACCTTTTTGGGAGTCTTAGGCTCAGCTTGTGACGGACAACACCCCCTTTCAACGCTACCAGCGCGACCTTGCCCAGCCCAATTTCTTTGCGGATGAAGCGCAGGCGCGTGCAGTTGATGCGCTACAAATATTATTTGACCAGCTGGTGGCGCGCGAGCAGGTGCCCATGGGGTGGAAAGCGCGCCTCGCGCGCCGTTTTGGTCACGTCAAGGCACCCGAGACTGGCTTGTATTTCTGGGGTGGGGTTGGGCGCGGCAAAACGTATCTGATGGATACCTTTTTTGAGTGTTTGCCCTTTGAGCGCAAAATGCGTAGCCACTTCCACCGATTTATGCAGCGTGTGCATCAGGAATTAACGGCGCTGTCTGGCGAAAAAAATCCGTTGCGGGCCATAGCTGATCGCATTGCTGATGAGGCGGTCGTCATCTGCTTTGATGAATTTTTTGTCAGCGACATCGGCGACGCGATGTTGTTGGCCGGGCTCATGGAGGCATTGTTTGACCGAGGTATCACCTTAGTTGCCACATCTAATATTGCACCTGAGTTGCTGTATCAGGATGGCCTGCAGCGGGCGCGATTTCTTCCCGCTATCGATTTGATCCAGCGACACACGCGGGTCATGAATGTTGATGCCGGGGTCGATTATCGCTTGCGGACCCTCGAGCGTGCGGAATTGTTTCATGCGCCTCTCGATGCGGCGTCGCTGCAAGCGCTCAATGCTGGCTTTGCCGCCTTGGCGAATGGTCAGCAAGGCGAGTCCGCGGTGCTTGAGATCAATCGTCGTGAGCTTTCTGCAAAGAAAATGGCAGCGGGGATGGCGTGGTTTCATTTTGACGAACTTTGCCGTCAGCCGCGCAGTGCCAGCGATTTTATTGAGCTGGCCCGGATTTTTCACACGGTGCTGCTCGAGGGCGTCCCCGTCATGACCGGCGCTGAAGATGATGCAGCGCGCCGTTTTATCAATCTCATCGATGAATTCTATGATCGCCATGTCAAAGTATTAATGACAGCCGAAGCAGATATCGCCGCGCTCTACACTGGAAATCGTCTGCAATTTGAGTTCCAGCGGACCGTTTCTCGCTTACTAGAAATGCAGTCTCGTGAATACTTGGCACAAGAACACCGTCCTTGATAAAAATTAGGCTTGAAAGGCCTAAATCCTTCCAGTAACATCCGCGCTCCTTTTGATCTGGCCCCAGAGGCTTCTGAGTATGAAAACCTACAGCGCCAAGGCTGGCGATGTGCACCATGACTGGTACGTTGTCGACGCCGAAAACAAGACTTTAGGCCGTTTAGCTGCCGAAATCGCACACCGTTTGCGCGGCAAGCACAAGCCTGAGTACACACCGCATATGGACATGGGTGACTACATTGTGGTGGTCAACTGCGAAAAAATCCGTGTGACGGGTGCGAAGCAGACCGATAAAATGTACTACCACCACACGGGATTCCCGGGTGGTATTAAATCCTTTAGTTTCGACAAGTTGATCGAGCGTGCGCCTGAGCGTGTTATTCAGCGCGCAGTGAAGGGCATGCTGCCTCACAATCCGCTCGGTCGCGCCATGTTTAAAAAGCTGAAAGTCTATGCGGGCCCAGAGCATCCCCACGCCGCGCAACAGCCTCAGCCGCTGAACATCTAAGGACCAGATTATGAGCACAGCACAATACTACGGTACCGGTCGTCGCAAGACGTCAACCGCGCGCGTTTTTCTCCGCAACGGTTCGGGCAATATCACCATCAACGGCCGCTCGATTGACGAGTATTTCGGCCGAGAAGTTGCCAGGATGATTGTTCGCCAGCCCCTAGAACTGACGGATTTGTCGGATAAATTTGATGCCAACGTCACTGTTGCCGGTGGCGGCAGTTTCGGTCAGGCGGGCGCTATTCGCCATGGCCTGACGCGCGCATTAATGGATTACGACGAGTCGCTGCGCGGGTCGTTGCGCGCGGCAGGTTTTGTGACGCGTGATGCACGTGAGGTGGAGCGGAAGAAAGTCGGTTTGCGCAAGGCTCGCCGTCGCCCTCAGTTCTCCAAGCGTTGATCGCTTCGTTGCTTTCGAAAAGCCGGCCCTTAGCCGGCTTTTTTGTTTTCTGGAGAGTTTTTTCACATTTCTTCGTCAGATCAGCCGATATCTTCAGCCTTTCACTTGCCGGTAGCTCACGTGACCATTAAAATCTGCCCGCTTTAAGATTTGGACCTCAGTGCGATTGCGAGTCGCTGGGGAGTTTTTGTGTCGGCAATCAGCTTCGCCGGTCACCGCACACCACTCATCTGGAGAATTTGTTGATGAGCGATATCGAGAATTCGAGCACCGCGTCGCAAGCCGACGACGGCGTAACCCAAACCCGACGACGTTTCCTCACGACAGCGACCTCTGCGGTCGGTGCGGCCGGTGTGGTCGGTGTCGCTGTTCCTTTTGTGGGTTCTTGGAATCCGTCAGAGAAAGCCAAGGCCGCGGGAGCGCCCGTCAAGGCGGACATTAGCAAGCTCGAGCCAGGACAAATGGTCGTGGTCGAGTGGCGCGGAAAGCCGGTCTATGTCTTGCGTCGTACCGAGGATCAGCTCGCGGGTTTGCCCTCGTTAGATGCCGATTTGAAAGACCCTTTGTCGGCGATTTCTGATCAGCCTGCATACATCGCCGGAGAGCAGCGTTCTCTGCGTCCCGACATTTTTGTTGTTGTTGGCTTGTGTACTCACCTCGGATGTGCTCCGAAGTTCCGTCCCGAAGTCGGCGCTGCTGATCTTGGCGGCGATGAGTGGCTGGGAGGATTCTTCTGCCCCTGTCACGGCTCGAAGTTTGATTTGGCTGGGCGCGTGTACAAGGGTGTCCCTGCATCGGCGAACCTGGTGGTTCCACCCTATAGTTTCGAAGGCGACAACGTACTCGTCATCGGTGTTGACGCGGAGGCAGCGTAATGGAAAAGGCATTAACCGGTCTGTTGTCATGGATCGACGCGCGTCTGCCGCTGTCGAGAACCTGGAATACACACATGGGCGAGTATTACGCGCCTAAAAACTTTAACCTGTGGTACTTCTTTGGCGTTTTCTCTCTGCTCGTTTTGGTGAACCAGCTCTTGACGGGCATTTGGCTGACAATGAACTACACAGCCAGTGCAGAAGAGGCGTTTGCGTCCGTTGAATACATCATGCGAGACGTCGACTACGGCTGGTTATTGCGATACATGCATTCGACGGGTGCATCTGCGTTCTTTGTTGTGGTTTATCTCCACATGTTCCGCGCTCTGATGTATGGCTCCTACAAGAAGCCGCGCGAGTTGATTTGGATCTTTGGCATGCTCATTTTCGTTGCCCTGATGGCGGAAGCGTTTGTGGGTTATGTGTTGCCTTGGGGACAAATGTCCTACTGGGGCGCTCAGGTGATTATTTCCCTGTTCGGCGCGATTCCTGTCGTCGGTGAAGACCTAGTGACTTGGATCCGCGGCGATTACTTGATCTCCGGCATTACGCTGAATCGCTTCTTCGCGTTGCATGTGGTCGCCTTGCCGATTGTCTTGCTTGCGCTGGTGGTGCTGCATCTATTGGCACTGCACGAGGTGGGTTCGAATAATCCTGATGGTGTCGAGATCAAAAAAACCAAGGACGCTAATGGCATTCCGCTCGATGGCATCAAATTTCACCCCTATTACTCGGTTCATGATCTGAAGGGGATTGCAGTCTTTTTGTTTATTTTCTGCGGTGTGATCTTTTTCGCCCCTGAGATGGGTGGTTTCTTCTTAGAGTATGCAAACTTTGAGGAAGCGAATGGCCTCAAAACCCCGGAACATATCGCACCGGTGTGGTACTTCACGCCGTTTTACTCGGTCCTTCGTGCCGTACCCGACAAGTTCTGGGGCTTCATTTTCTTTGCGGCGTCGGTGGCGATCCCGTTTGCACTGCCGTGGCTGGATCGTAGCCCAGTGAAGTCTTGGCGCTATCGCGGCAATATTAATCGGGTCATGCTGGTGTTGTTCGTGGTCAGCTTCCTGATCTTGGGTGTGTTGGGTGTTAAGGCGCCGACCACAGAGCGAACACTGCTGGCACAGATCTGCTCGATCTTCTACTTCTTGTTCTTCCTCGGAATGCCGATTTGGTCGAAGATGGATAAGACCTCTCCCGTGCCGGAACGCGTCACCATGGATGGGGGGATGAGTATCTGGAAGAGTCTCGGCGTTCTCGCGTTGATTGGCGTCTTGACGATCCTGCCCCTGAAGGCCGTGGGTGCTGAGAGTGCTTTTGATTGCGGTGCCATTGCTTGTGATCAGATCGACGTTGATGCGAGCGATACAGCATCGTTGCAGCGGGGTGCTGCGTTGTTCACCAATTACTGCATGGGCTGTCATTCGCTGCAGTATGCGCGTCACAATCGCGTTGCCAGGGATTTAGGTATTCCGGAAGACCTGTACCGCGCCAATCTAATGTTTGATCCAGAGATCAAGATTGGCTCATTGATGGCGAACTCGATGGATAAAGCCAACGCTAAAGTGTGGTTTGGTGCGACACCGCCTGACCTGACGCTGATTTCGCGAGCGCGGCAGCCCGAATGGCTGTACACCTACTTGAGAACTTTTTACCGCGATGAATCTCGGCCCTATGGTGTCAATAATCTGGTGTTTAAAGACGTGGGAATGCCTCATGTCCTGCTGGAGCTTCAGGGACTCCCTGAGTGTGTCGGCGCCGCCGATCATGGCTGTGAGGCACTCGAGGTGAAGTCAGCCGGCGTGATGTCTGGGGAGGCTTTCGACGGCGCGGTCTTCGATCTGGTGAATTTCCTCGCCTACATGGCTGAGCCCATTAAGCTTGAGCGTCAGCGCATGGGGGTGTTTGTCATGCTATTCTTAGCAGTCTTCTGGGTTTTCGCAACATTGCTCAGTCGCGAGTACTGGAAAGACGTGCACTGATTTTCTATGGCTGGACGGCGTGTGATCACGTTGTCCGCCAGGCCACCTCCGGAGTTTTTGTATGAAAGCAGCTGACGACGCATCGGGTATTGTATCGAAGCGGTCCTCCATGACCCTGTTCTCAGATAATTTGAGTCACTACAGTCACCGTGTGCGCATTGTGCTCGCAGAGAAAGGTGTAACCGTTGATCTCGTCGAGTCAGAGACAGGTAATCCCCCAGCAGAGTTGGCTGATTTCAACCCGTATAACAGCATGCCGACCCTCGTCGATCGTGATCTGACCCTGTATGAGTCCAAGGTCATGATGGAATATCTCGACGAGCGGTTTCCTCATCCGCCCTTGCTGCCTGTGTATCCGGTAGCTCGCGCTGAGAGCCGTTTATACATGTATCGGATTGAACGCGATTGGTGTGCGCTGGTCGATGCCATTCAGCATTCTCGCAGCGATAATGTGGTGACAAAATCAGTGAAGGAGCTCAAAGAGAGTTTGGTGGGTATTGCTCCGATCTTTGCTGAAAAGCCTTACTTCATGAGTGAGGAATTTACCTTGGTTGATTGCTGTTTAGCACCCGTCTTGTGGCGTTTGCCAGCGCTGGGTGTGGATATTCGCCCCAGCAAGCAATCCAAGCCGCTATTGGCTTACATGGATCGTTTATTCTCAAGGGAATCTTTCCGAGAGAGCCTGTCGATTCAAGAGCGCGAGATGCGCGTCTAAGCACCGGTGAGCCCAAGCCGTCCTTATATTATCCGAGCGCTCTACGACTGGATTTGCGACAACGATTGCACGCCACATCTGCTGGTGGATGCCGGTGTCGAAGGCGTCGACGTGCCGCGTCAGTATGTCTCTGAGGGTCAGATTGTCCTCAACATTGCACCCTCCGCAGTGATCCACCTTGAAATGGGTAATGAGTTTATCGGCTTCAATGGGCGTTTCGGCGGTGTGCCCACTGACGTCTGGCTACCTGTGCAAGCTGTGCGCGGGATTTATGCGCGTGAAAATGGACAGGGAATGATGTTTGATGACCTAGCGCCTGCTGTTGACTCTGATTCTGGCGATGAGTCGCCCGAGGATGATCCAACCCCGCCCAGAACGGGTGGTGGTGCGGGACGGCCGTCGCTCAAGGTCGTTAAGTAGGCGTTGCCTGAAAAATTGCTGAATTTTGATTGCCAGAGCAGCGCTTGAGCTGATAGGCAAGGCGACTGCCCCCTCTTAAAGACGCAGTAACCGGTTTAGCCCTGGGTGTTTAGGTCGCGCTATCAACCGGCCCAAAAGCCAACGTATCGATCAGATAGGCAATACTCATTGCGCTCGCCTGTGAGAGCGCCAGTCGGGTCGCGAGATTGGCGCCGGGAAACGAAAGGCTCAGTCCAGGGCCGGGGCAGCCCACCCATGCGGCTTGGACGCCTCGTTGCGCCAGCGTTGCGCTGAATGCGTCAATATCATTGCTGTGACTGTCGCTATAAAAAATGATGGCAGCGTCTCCTGGATGACCCAATGCGCGCAGTTGCTGTAGACACCACTGAATACCGCTTTCGCGTGTCTCGGCAGTGCGTGATGTCAATTCGATCACAGGTAAAACTGGGCGTTCGCGATAGATACCAGAGCGCAGTTGTTCAATCAATGAGATCGCGGCAGCGGCGTCGATGTCGACACCGATACAAAATAGCCGCTTGTCATCGAACAGTGTGGCGGTAGCAATCTCAGCGATGCGACCCGCTGAATCCGCAATGGAGTCGACCGACAAGCTCAGTTGTTCCATGTACTCAGCGTAAAAGCTAGCGACGTCGTTGTAGTGATCCATGGTGTGGTTCCGTTTTAGCCAGGGGCTTCGAAAGCTTGTTTGATCCAGCGCGCTTCATGTTGCCCATCTCTCGGCTCCCACGCCAGCACATCAAACCGGCAAGGCAGCTGCAGAAGTGCAGGCCGGCTGCTTAAAAAACATTGCGCTGCAAAAATAATACGGCGCTGCTTGCGAGTATGAACTCTGGACGCCGCAGAGCCAAACTGGCGATCGCTCAGCATCTTCACCTCAATAAAGACCAAGGTTCTATTATCGCGCGCAATCAGATCAATCTCGCCGCCGGAATAGCGTACATTGCGAGCAATGATGCTCAGTCCAGCGCCTACCAAAAACTGCGCTGCTTTATTTTCCCAGAAGGATCCAATCGCTTTTGAAGACACAGCCAGGCACTCTTGCGGTGGCGGGTTAGTCTAGGGTGATCTCGCGAATTCTGTCGCCATCAATTGCGTGCAAAGTTAATTCTCGAGTGATGGTCCCGCTGGCTTGTCGGGTCAAAAGGCCCGTCTTGCCTCGAAACAGCACCACGGTATCGTTACTGGCATAGCGCCAGTGATCTAGCATTGTAGCGGCGTCCGCGCCCAAGGCCGCGAGTCTGGACAGAGAGTCGGTTTTCGCGTCACGTTCAGATGATGGGCTCTGAACAAAGTAGACGCCATTGAGATCGCGTAAGCCCCCATCGATGTCCCGGTCGATGATCGTTGAGGGTGCGAAAACCGGAAGATCACCGGCAAAATGAAAAACTAGAAGAGGTCTTAAACTTTTTGCCGTTTCAGCGTCGGGTGCCAGTAGAAAGATGACATCCAAATCTTGACGTCGCCGTGGTCTAGCCTCGACTGGCGCGTTAAATGCATCTTCAACCTGTTTGATACGGGCGTCACTGCGAGCCGAGCCGACGAGCGCACTGACGCGACGATTGGCCTCCGTTCCTGATGGGATCTGATCAATGGCTGCAATTTGACCGCCGAGTGAGCGCCAGCTCGTGACCAGAGCGGCTTGCATGCGCGCGCCCCAGTCGCCTTGGGGGGTGAGAACGACTGCGCGTCGTAAGCCGCGACCAAAAGCCAGGCGGGCGATCTGTTCCGCCTCGTCCTCAGGGGCAAGGCTGAGTGTTTGCCAGTCTGATGATGCTGCTCGATCTAATCCCTCAGGTCGGTTCAGGGCGATCACCGGTAGCGGCAACTGCGCCTGATCGCCGACAGTCTCGACGTCTTTTTTCGCGAGTGGGCCAACGATGAGCTCCGCACCTTGCTGCTGTGCCCTGGCGAGGGCCTCAAGCGCTGGGGTCTCGGCCGTATCGATGATGTTCACCCAAGGTCTTTGCTCCGGCTGGGGGAAGTGCGCCATCAGTTCGCGGATGAAACCATCGAGGACCGCCTCTCCCGCGGATTGCAGTGGGCCGCTCATCGGTAATAGAAGCGCAAGTTGTTGTGGTGCGACATGTGAAGCGCGCTCTTGTAGCGCTTGTGGTAATTCGATACTGCCAGGATGTCGCGGGTGTTGTCGTTGCCAGAGCGCGACAGCGTTTTGATCTGTGCTGTAGGCCTCGGCCAATGCAATCCATCCCAGCCATTCACTGCCATACGGGGCTTGTTCGGCAGCCTTTCTGCGTTGCTTGCCGGTCGCTTTGATCAGGTAATTGAATAAGCGCGCGCGATGTTGCGACGATTGTTGAGTGTCTAATAAAGACCGCCGATGGGCGAGTGTGGCTGCAGAAATCCAGTGCGTGGCGATGGCTGCTCGGTACTCCGCTTCTGCGATAATAAAGAGCGCATTTGGGAACTCCTCTGAAACGTCAGCGAGAAGTTCATTTGCCAGCGTGAGATCCCCTCTATACCACGCGAGGCGGGAGTCAATGAGTCGGATCGTCAGAGGGTCGGCGCCATTTTCTACAGCCAGATCTCTGGCACTTTGGGCGTTGATCGGATTTTCAGTTCTCGCGATCGTATCAATCTGAAGAAAGAGTGCTTGATCAAATTGGAAGGCGCTTTCTGTGACCTCGGGCAGAGGTGGACTGTTGGTTGTGATAGGGCCGCGACCGCCTGCTGTCGCAGGCGATGCGGGCATGGGTTGAGTACCTTGGCAACCGGAAAGGTACAGAACGCTCAGCATAGTCATGAGCAAAAAACGCGAAACCGAAACTTGCATAAAAAAGCCCGAGCACTTCTGAGTTGAGTTTGTCATCATAATAGCCGGTCAGAGGCGGAGAGCGCACGTGTTGCAAGGCAATTTATATATCGTACCGACACCGATCGGGAATTTGCTCGACTGGTCGCCTCGAGCGGTCGAGACGTTGCGTTCGGTCGATCTCATCGCCGCGGAAGATACGCGACACTCAGTCAAGCTGTTGCAGCATTTCTCTATCGAAACGCCCTGCATTGCCTACCACGAACACACAACGCAAGAGGAGGCGCTAGAGATAGCGCAGCGCATTGCTACTGGTTTGAGTGTGGCGCTGATCAGCGATTCAGGGACACCCCTTATTTCTGATCCTGGCTATCGGCTGGTCCGTGCGGCACAGGACGCCGGTGCTAGGGTGATCCCTTTGCCCGGACCGTCTGCAGTATCCACCGCCTTAAGTGCGTCGGGTTTGCCAACTGATCGGTTTTTCTTTGAGGGATTTTTGCCTGCCAAGCGCACCGCGCGCCGCAACCGGCTGGCCGACCTTGCATCGCTTACCGCGACGGTGGTCTTCTTTGAAGCACCCCACCGGATCGTCGAGACATTGGAGGATCTTGTTGATGTGCTGGGCGCAGAGCGTGAAGCGGCCGTGTGTCGAGAGCTGACTAAGACGTTTGAAACAATCCGTCGCGCTCCTCTGCGGGTACTCAAACAATGGGTGGCTGAGGATTCTGATCAGCAGCGCGGCGAAATCGTACTGGTGGTAAGCGGTGCACGGGAGCAGTTGGCCATGACACCAGCGCTGAAGCAGTTGTTGTGGCGCTTAGCGGAAGTGCTGCCGCCGCGCCGTGCTGCGGCACTGGTTGCTGATTACAGTGGTTTGAAGGCGCGGGATTTGTACCAATTACTACTGGATCGCCAATCTTGAGGCTTGAGCCGCGTCGAGTGCCACGCTAATCTGTCGGTTGAGCTGGTTAGACGGTCGCTGTGGCCTAGGCCACAGAGGAAAGTCCGGGCTCCACTGGGTCAGGATGCCAGGTAACACCTGGGGGGCGCGAGCCTACGGAAAGTGCAGCAGAAAGGAAACCGCCCGCTCTGCGGGTAAGGGTGAAAAGGTGCGGTAAGAGCGCACCGCGCGGCTGGTAACAGGCGCGGCGATGGTAAACCCCATCCGGAGCAAGACCAAATAGGAATCCATATGCCGGGACCCGCGGCGGATTCGGGTAGGTCGCTACAGGCAAGCGGTGACGCGTGTCGCAGATGAATGATCGTCCACGACAGAACCCGGCTTATCGACTGGCTCATCAACACCCCGGTTCCGGGCAACCGGAATCGGGGTGTCCTCTCGGCACAGTGTCGGGCGCCCCCGAACTCACTCATATCAAATTAGAATAAAAAAAATAAAAAACATCTAGAAAAGAATATATTCTCGCGTTCGCTCTCATCGAACCTCATAAGGGACTGTTTTTGTTGGCATTTCGAGCCAAGCCAGAGCGTCAAATTGCCCCTTGTTTCACCCGGATAGTTCCTGCTAAGGCCATGAAATACAACGTTTTTTGCGGTCAAGGATCGTTGACCTCGCGCCGTCATGCGCCTATAGTGGTAGAAAGTGGTGCAAAGTGGATAAATTGCCCATTTATGCAATCATTTGGTGCGGAAATTAAGGGGGCGAGGGCTTAGCGTGTTTCGCGGCGTACAGCACATCAACATGGATGCCAAGGGGCGTATGGCGATTCCTGCACGCCAGCGAGAGTCGCTCGTTGATCTGTGTGCGGGCCAAATTGTGATTACGATCGACACCCAGGCACCTTGTTTGGCTATTTACCCATTAAAAGAGTGGGAGCGTATCGAGGCCGAAGTACAGGCACTGCCAGCGCTTAACCCGGCGGTGAAACGCTTTCAGCGATTGGTTTTGGGCTATGCCAGCGATCTTGAGATCGATGCGAACGGTCGCGTTCTGCTACCTGCGGCGCTGCGTGAATATGCGCGCTTGGAGAAAAAGCTTGTGCTAGTTGGTCAGGGTAACAAGTTGGAGCTCTGGTCTGAGGCGCAATGGTTTGCCGAGCGGGATGCGGCGCTCGCCGTGGATGCGAGTGCTGAATTACCGGTCGAATTGTTGTCGCTCACCCTCTGATGGATGGAGCGCATAAGACGGTTTTATTGGAAGAGGCGGTGAGCGCAGTGATGAGAGCGCCCGATGGTGTCTACTTCGATGGAACATTTGGTCGTGGCGGCCATTGTCGCCACTTGCTGAGTCGTCTTTCTCTTTCGGGTCGTGTGATAGCTGTCGACAAGGATCCTGAGGCAGAGCGTGCTGCGAGCATCCTGGCAGCCGAGGATTCGCGTTTTGAGTTTCGCGCGGGCAGCTTTACCCGCTTACTCGATGCTGAAGTGCCGGATGCCTCTCTCGACGGGGTGCTTCTGGATTTGGGTGTATCGTCCCCACAGCTTGATCAGCGAGATCGTGGCTTCAGTTTTCAGCATGATGGTCCGCTGGATATGCGAATGGATACCCGGTCGGGGTTGACTGCTGGGCAGTGGGTTCAGACCGCCCGCCAGGAGGAGATGGCTGAGATTTTCAAGCGCTATGGTGAAGAGCGGTTTGCTCGCCGTATCGCAGCGGCGATTGCCGCGCGTCGCGCGGAAAAACCATTTACTCGGACCGCGGATCTGGCAAAGGTTATCGCTGAGGCCCACCCTCGCTGGGAGCAACACAAGCACCCTGCAACCCGAGTCTTCCAGGCGATTCGAATACACATCAACGGCGAATTGGAGGAGTTGCAGCAACTGCTCGATGGTGTGATTGAAAAGCTCGCGCCGGGCGGTCGCCTCGTCGTGATTAGCTTTCATTCTTTGGAAGATCGTTGCGTTAAGCAGTTTATGCGAAGAGGTGCGCGTGGTGTGGATGTGCCGCGAGATATCCCGTTAAGGGGCGGTAAGTTGGGGCAGACCCTTCGCTTACTGGGGAAAGCTGTTCGCCCGAGTGATGCTGAAGTGCAAGCGAACCCCAGGGCGCGCTCAGCTATTATGCGCGTTGCGGAGCGCTTATCTTGAGCGCGGCGCAGACTCAGCGGTACGAGGTGGCACTATTTGTCATCGTGATCGCGAGCGCATTGCTGTTGGTTGAGACAACACATCGGTGTCGGGAAGCCTATACCGCGCTGCGTGAGCTAGAATTACAGCGGTGGTCGCTACAGGAAGACTATTCGCGGCTACTTCTCGAGCAAAGTACTTGGGCTGCACCGCAGCGCGTGATGGCTATCGCGTCTGACTCGCTACAGATGCGCGAGCCTGCGTTGAGCCAGCGTGAGGTGGTGACACCATGAGCCGTCGGTCGCAAACCGTGACCCAAATCGCCACCTGGCGATTGCTGGTGATGGCTGCCTTGCTGGTGGCAATGTTTGCGCTATTGCTAGGTCGATTGCTGGTCTTACAGGTGCTAGACAGCGACCGGGGTGTCACATTCTTGCAGCGTCAGGGCGCCATGCGTGCTGTCCGCGCCTCAGAAATTCCAGCTTATCGGGGAGTGATTACCGATCGTCGCGGGACCCCGTTGGCAGTCAGCACGCCTGTTGTGTCGCTGTGGGCAAATCCTCAGGTGTTACAGACGCAAGCGACGCCACGAATTGCGGCGTTAGCCAGCGCTCTCGGTCTGTCGGAATCAGCGCTTCAAAAGCGCCTCGCCGATAACGCCGATCGACAATACATGTATCTCGCACGTCATTTAACGCCGGACAAGGCGCGTGACGTCTTGACTCTGAATATCGAGGGTGTCGGTAGTGAGCGCGAATACCGTCGCTTTTATCCAGTCGGTGAAGTGGCGGCGCAGCTGGTTGGTCTCACGAATGTCGATGGCGAGGGTATCTCGGGGATTGAAAAGGCTATGGACAGCTGGTTGCAAGGCAGTCCGGGGTTGCGGCGCTATATCAAAGACCTGCATGGCGATGCTGTGCGTGATATTGGTGTGATTGATGAGGCCGTTGACGGCCAGACCGTGGTCCTCAGCATCGACTTGCGTATGCAGTATCTGCAGCACCGTGAACTACAGCGCGCGATGCAAGAAACAGGAGCAACGGCGGCGTCGGCAGTCACCATCGATGCCTGGACCGGCGAAGTCTTAGCGATGAGTAACTTCCCCACATTTAACCCCAATTCCCGCGCGAGTTTTGATTTTTCGGCAACTCGCAACCGGACTGTCACGGACGAGTTTGAGCCCGGTTCGACAATGAAGCCGCTCACCTTGGTGGCAGCACTGGAGAGTGGCCAATTCACTACCGATACGGAGATTGATACCAATCCGGGTCGTCTCCAGGTCGGCGATAAAGTGCTCACTGACCCAAGAAATTACGGTGTGTTAACGCTGGCAGAGGTCATCGAAAAATCAAGTCAGATTGGCGTGACCCGTGTCGCACAGCAGTTGGGCTACCAGCCCATTTTAGATGTTTACCGCCGCTTCGGTTTGGGTATGGCAACTCAGGTAGGTTTTCCGGGTGAGCGCGAGGGGATTCTACCGGATCGCCCGCGCTGGAGCCCCATTGAGGAAGTGACGCTCGCTTTCGGTTATGGATTGACCGCAACCCCGATGCAGCTGGCGCAAGCCTATGGCATCTTCGCGAACCGCGGTCGATCGACGCCGTTGTCTCTTTTGCGTGCCGATGATTTTGTTGATCGCAGTGTCCCAGTGATTAGCGAGGATGTCGCCCAGGAAGTGCTCCGAGTGCTTGAGGGTGTGGCCAGTGATCGTGGAACGGCATCGCGTGCGCGCGTGCCAGGTTTTGCAGTCGGCGGCAAGACCGGTACCGTGCACAAAGTGACGCAAGGTGGCTACGATGATCATCGCTATGTCGCACTGTTTGTGGGTATCGCGCCGATGGATGCCCCGCGTTACGTGACCGCTGTGGTGATCGATGAGCCTCAGGGTGACCGCTACGGCGGTGGCAGCGCCGCCGCACCAGTCTACTCACGGATCACGGATGGCATTCTGCGTCTGGGCAACGCTATTCCGCAGGTGGCGCAACATAACGCGCAATCGGTAACCTTGGGGGGTGGTCAGTGACGGCCGCCCATCGTTTCCCAACACTGTCTGAGCTGGTGCCTGGCTTGAGCGCACCATGGGCGAATGCGGTGCCTGTGGATCTGACGCTCGATAGTCGTGAGGTCGTTGAGAACGCGGTATTTTTGGCGATCCCTGGTCATCAGAACGATGGTCGTGACCATATTGAGGCTGCATTGGCCGCGGGTGCGCTCGCGGTGCTGGCGGAACGAGAAGGTTACGCGACCGACGGTAACGCTCGCGTGATTCCCGTGTCTGATCTGCGGCTTCGGGTTGGGGATTTGGCGCGACAGTTTTATGGCGATCCATCGGCGTCGATGTCGCTGTGTGCTGTGACCGGCACGAATGGCAAAACATCGATCGTTGACTTCATAGCACAACTGTCCAGTGCACTGGGCTATCCCGCGGCGACGCTAGGCACCTTGGGGGCGCAACGAGCAGGTCATACTGAGTCGACGCGAAACACCACGCCCGATGTCTTGACCACTAATCGCTACTTGCGACGCTGGCTCGACCAAGGGGTGCAATCGATCGCACTCGAAGCCTCAAGTCACGCCTTGGTACAGGATCGACTCTCGGGTCTATCAATTCGGACTGCCATATTTGCCAATTTAACGCGCGATCATTTGGATTATCACGATGACCTCCAAGACTATGCGGATGCCAAGTTGGCGCTGTTTCGGCGCCAAGAACTCGAGTTCGCACTCTACAACGCAGACTGTCCTTGGGCAGCTCAGGTCGGTGATGTAGCACAGTGCCAAAAGGCAGGGTTGACGCTACAGGGCGCGACGACCGATTGCCAAGTGACTATTCTCAGCAGGTATCCGGCGCTCGAGCTTGAGTTGGTCACCCCGTGGGGCAGTGGTCGAGTGACTTGTCAGCTGAGCGGCGACTTCAATGCGTTTAATGTCTCTGCAGCCATAATCACACTCGCTCAGTGGGGCTCAGATTGGCCATCAATTCTTCGTGCGGCGAGCACATTGCGTTCTGTCAGCGGACGTATGGAGCAGATTGACAATGATCGTGGTATCCGCGCCGTTGTCGATTATGCCCATACGCCAGACGCGCTACGGGCCGCTCTGATGGCGCTGCGCCCGCAAACGCCGGGTGCACTATGGGTCATATTTGGCTGTGGCGGTAATCGTGACCGCGGTAAGCGCGCAGAGATGGGTCGATTCGCTGAGCAGCTCGCTGATCATGTGGTGGTTACCAGCGATAACCCGCGCAATGAGTCGCCGGAGGCGATTCTCGATGATATTTGTGGCGGCTTACGGGATCCGGCCACCCGTCTGGTGGATCGTCGTGAGGCTATCGAATGGGCGGTCGCGCGCGCGGCTGCCGGCGACTCGATTTTGGTCGCCGGTAAGGGCCATGAGGAATATCAGGAAGTCGAGGGAATCCGACAGCCTTTTTCAGACCGAGATGTACTTCGCCGAGCGCTCGCCTTAGGGGGTGCGGCATGATGCCTGCGGTCGAATTGTCGTCGATTGCCAGCCATGTTGGTGGGGTGTTGCAGGGCGATGCCGCGTCGGTAACTGGTTTAGCGATCGACTCTCGGCAGGTGCATAGCGGCGACTTGTTCGCTGCGCTCCCCGGTGATCGTGTCGATGGACATGATTTTGTGCAGGCGGCAGTTGCTAGTGGTGCCGCGGGTGTGTTGGTTCGTCGACCACTCGCTCTAGAAGTGCCTCAAGTGATTGTCGATGACGTCACAGCGGCTCTAGGCGGTGTCGCGGCACTGAATCGTTCCTTATTTCACGGTCCGGTTGTAGCCATCACCGGCAGCGCCGGCAAAACGACCGCGAAGAACATGCTGGCAGCTATTTTGACCCAAGCGGGGCCGACCGTCGCCACGATAGGCAATCTTAACAATGAGCTCGGGGTGCCGTTGACCTTGTCACGACTGACAGCGGAGACACGTTTTGCAGTCGTGGAAATGGGTGCTGGCGCGCCAGGCGATATCGCTTACCTCTGTGGCATTGCGGCACCCACTGTATCTATTTTACTCAATGCCTCGGCGGCGCACCTTGCTCACTACGAGAGTGTGCAGGAGATTGCCGATACAAAGGGAGAGATCCTCGATGGACTGGCGCCCGATGGCATAGCCATCATCAATGCGGATTCGCCCTATGCGTCTGAATGGTTCTCTCGAGCGCAGGGTGCGCGAATTGTCAGCTTTGGTTTAGGCGAGCAGGCCGACTGTCGTGCTCTGGATATTGTTTACCGCGGATATCAGGGATCGCGCTTCGTACTGTCCTGTGGCGCGGTGTCCGTCGATGTTGAACTGGCCGTACCGGGTCTGCCTGGCGTCATGAATGCGCTTGGTGCTGCAGCGGCGGCCTTGGTTCTCGGCTGCACCCCAGAGCAGGTGGCAACTGGGTTGGCGAGCTACCCCCCGCAGCCAGGCCGCGGCTTGGTCCTGCGCGCCGATTCAGGCGCCTGTGTGATCGATGACACCTATAACGCCAACCCTGCATCGGTAAAAGCCGCGATCGATATCTTGGCCCAGAGTGCAGGCCGTCGCGTCTTGATATTGGGTCCCATGCTGGAGCTGGGTAGTGATAGTGAGCGCTTACATGAAGAGGTTGGAGCGTACTCGGCGGACGCTGGTATTGATGAGCTATGGGTGGTCGGTGAGACCGCTGCGGCCATCGCTCGGGGCTTTGGTCCGCAAGCGAAGTGCTATCCAGACATTACTACTGCGATTCGATCGCTGAGGCGTTTTACCGCTCATGACACCGTTCTGGTGAAGGGCTCGCGGGGCGCCGCATTGGAAGCTGTGGTCGCGGCGCTCGTCGGGCAGGGGGTTGCGCTATGTTAAAATGGCTCGCTGAGCAATTGATTCCACTAGACCCTGGCTTCTCGGTCCTCAACTACATCACCTTCCGTGCCATTTTAGCCGCAGTCGCTGCGTTGGTGATCTCGCTGTGGGTCGGGCCGCGACTCATCGACACGTTACAGCGCCTGCAAGTGGGGCAAGCCGTTCGGACCGATGGTCCTCAGACGCATCTATCGAAATCGGGCACGCCGACAATGGGTGGAGCGCTTATTCTTGTCGCTATCACGCTGGCCACGCTGATTTGTGCCGATTGGGGGAATCCCTATGTGTGGGTCGCATTGTTCACGACGCTCACGTTTGGCGCAGTGGGTTGGGTTGACGACTACCGTAAGGTCGTTGAGAAGAATCCTCGTGGTCTGCCCGCTCGCTGGAAGTATTTTTGGCAGTCAGTTTTTGGTTTGGCTGCTGCTATCGCTCTCTACCAGCTCGGCGATCAGCCTGCGGATACCGCACTGTTTGTGCCGTTCTTTAAAGATGTCTCCTGGGCCATGGGCTGGCTATTTGTTCCGTTCACCTATTTTGTCATTGTCGGCTCTTCTAATGCCGTTAACCTCACCGACGGGCTCGATGGTCTAGCGATCTTACCGACTGTTTTGGTCGCCGGTGGGCTGGGGCTTATCGCTTATGTGTCAGGACACGCCGGTATTGCAGGCTACTTGAATATCCCATTTTTACCGCAGGCTGGTGAGTTGCTCATTCTCTGTGCGGCGATCGCCGGCGCAGGCCTGGGGTTTTTGTGGTTCAACACCTATCCCGCCATGATTTTCATGGGCGATGTTGGTGCTCTGGCATTGGGTGCTGCGCTCGGTGTCATAGCCAGTATTACGCGGCATGAGATTGTCTTGTTAATCATGGGTGGCGTTTTCGTCGCTGAGACCCTATCGGTCATGATTCAGGTGGTGTCGTTCAAAACGCGCGGCAAACGCGTGTTCAGAATGGCGCCGATTCATCATCATTTCGAGCTGAAAGGTTGGCCCGAGCCACGCGTGATTGTCCGGTTCTGGATTATCACAGCAATGCTGGTACTCGTGGGCTTGGCAACCTTGAAACTGCGCTGAGGTGATTATGACGGCTACTCCCCTCATCGCCAGTTCCGAAAACCCCATGGTGCTTGGGCTGGGTAGCACCGGTCTGTCGGTGGTGCGGTATTGGCAACGACGCGGTCAGCCCTTTGTTGTTGCCGATACGCGATCGGAACTCAGTGAAAACACCGAAATACGCGAGGCGATTGGAGAAGCCGCCAGCTTTTGGGGCGATTTTGATCTTTCGGTACTTGAGGGTGTGACACTGCTGGTAGCCAGCCCCGGAATTGCCATGGACCACCCTGTGTTGCGTGAGGCCAAAGACCGTGGCATTCGTATTTGTGGTGACATTGACCTGTTTATGCAGGTGGTCGACAAGCCGGTGATTGGGATTACCGGCTCCAACGGCAAGTCCACGGTGACGTCGATGCTTGAGACCATGATTGGTCATTGCGGCGTCAAGGTCGCAGCGGGCGGGAACCTCGGCAGACCGGCGCTGGATCTGCTTGATGAAGATGCCGATATCTACGTTTTAGAGCTGTCCAGTTTTCAGCTAGAGCGCGCTGAGCCTCTTGGATTGGCCGCGGCCGCGGTGCTTAACCTATCGCCTGATCATTTGGACCGTCATGCCAGTTTGCCTCGTTATCATCAGGCCAAGCAGCGTATTTTCCGCGGCGCGAAAGCTGTCGCAGTCAATGCTGAGGATCCGTTAACGACTCCGCTGATGAACTTGCCGAAGCGCAGTGTTCACTGGCGTCCGGGAGAGCCCGATCTTGATGAATTGGGTATCGCGCCACACGAGGATGCGTTGTGGATTTGTCTGGGGCATCAACCATTAATTCGCTGTGATGATCTGCCGCTTTCGGGCGTCCATAACTGGCACAACGCTTTGGCGGCACTGGCGCTTGGCATGGCCGCTGGGTTCCCCATCGACGGCCTCGTTGCCGGGCTCAAGCGCACGCAGGGCTTGCCGCATCGGTGTGAATTGGTGGTCGAGCACGGTGGTGTTCGCTATATCGATGACAGTAAAGGCACCAATGTGGGCGCCACTGTTGCCGCTCTCGAAGGCCTCCATCAGGGGCAAAATATCATTCTTATTGCTGGCGGGCAGGGCAAGGGGCAGGACTTCACTGCATTGGCGCAGCCGGTGCAACAGTCGTGTCGGCGGGTGCTGACCTTCGGTGCAGATGCGCGTGACATCGAAGTCGCACTGGCCAATCGCGTACCGGTGCAGCGTGTTGAGGGTCTCGATGAGGCGGTTGCTGTGGCCCATGCCTTGGCCCAGTCCGGCGAGATTGTGCTCTTATCACCTGCCTGTGCGAGCCTCGATATGTTCAGTAGTTACCACGAGCGTGGCGAGCGCTTTGCTTCTGCGGTCCGAGATGTCATCGGCGGGGGCGATCAATGAATCGCGGGCATGCTGCAGTGTTGCCGGTAGTCGATCACTGGCTGCTGACAATGACGCTGTCGTTATTGGCCATCGGTCTTGTCGCCATCGCCTCGGCATCTATTGAATACAGTGCTGTTCACTTCAGTTCGCCGTGGTTTCAAGCGGGTAAGCACGCAATATTTGTTGCCGTGGGTCTCTGTGCTGGCGTTCTGGCCTATACGGTACCCACCGATTTCTGGGCTCGCACTTCGCAGGTTTGGTTGTTGATAGCACTTGCGCTGTTGGTGCTCGTCCTGATCCCTGGCATTGGCCGCGAGGTGAAGGGCTCGCAACGCTGGTTCCCCCTAGGCCCCGTTAACCTGCAGCCTTCCGAGGTGGCAAAGTTGGCGTTGGTGATTTACACCTCGGGCTATCTTGCCCGTCATGGGCCGGCTGTCCTAGCGTTTTGGCACGGCTTGGCGCGGCCGCTGATGGTGCTGATGCTGGTCGCGGTTTTGCTGCTGCTGGAGCCTGATTTTGGCGCCACGGTGATCTGTTCGGCCACTGTTGTCGGATTGCTCTTTTTGGCAGGGGCGGCGAAGCGTTACGTGGTGTTAATGGTCGGACTCGGTCTGTCTGCCCTCGCGATTTTGGCCCAGTCATCACCTTATCGACTGGAGCGGTTGACTGCCTACACCAATCCGTGGAGTGACCCTTTCGACACCGGGTTTCAATTGACCCAGTCGCTCATTGCGTACGGTCGTGGTGAATGGGTTGGCGTGGGATTGGGCAACAGCATTCAAAAGCTCTTCTATCTGCCGGAAGCACACACCGATTTTGTGTTTTCGATTTGGGCTGAGGAGACCGGACTTTTGGGTGCGGTTTTAGTGATGTTGCTCTATGCGGGACTCATTGGTCGCATGATCTGGGTGGGTGTGTGCGCGAACCGCGCTCAGCAGGTCTTTGCGTCATTTGTCAGTTTTGGGGTGGCCTTGATATTCGCTGGGCAGGCCTTTGTGAATATGGGAGTCAGCTCTGGCCTCCTGCCCACCAAAGGCCTCACTCTGCCGCTGATTAGTTACGGCGGCAGTAGCATGCTGATCAGTTGCGTCATGTTAGGTATGGTCATGCGAATCGCAACTCAGTTGCCGACACCGGATCAATCGACGCGTCGCAAAGAGCGAGGTGCTCAGTGAGCGCGCCCCGATTGTTGGTGCTAGCCGGTGGTACCGGAGGCCATGTGTTTCCCGCGTTGGCGGTCGCCCAAGCCATGGCTGCCCGAGGCTGGCAGATCGACTGGGTTGGCACTGAGCGGGATATGGAAGCGCGCGTGGTGCCTGCCGCGGGGTTTACACTCCATCCGCTATCGGTACTCGGCTTGCGCGGCAAGGGTCTTGGGGCCCGACTGCGCGGTTTTTTATACGTGTTCGTCGCACTGTTTCAAGCACTGAGGCTGGTGGCGCGTCTGCGGCCCAACAGTGTCTTGGGTATGGGTGGCTACGCTGCGGGTCCCGCGGGTGTCGCCGCTTGGTTTTGGCGGCGTCCGCTTGTAATTCACGAACAAAATGCGGTGGCCGGCACGACCAATCGGTACCTCGCTCCGCTGGCACGTCAGGTGTTGTGCGGCTTGCCCGGTGCGTTTCCTCAACGCGCCAGCGCAACTTGGGTTGGTAATCCACTGCGTTCAGACCTGCTTGCGCTGCTGGCAGAGCAAAAGGTGTATCCGAACAGATTTTCTGAGGATCGACCCATGAATATTTTGGTATTGGGCGGCAGTCTCGGCTCTCTACCACTGAATCAAGAAGTCCCAGCGATTATCTCAGAGAGTTTGCGGCGTGAGCTTGGGCGGATTCGCGTTCGTCATCAATGTGGTGCCCAGCACCTCGAGAGGACGACGGCTGCTTGGGCTCAGACGCCCGCGTTACAGGTGGAGGTCGCGGCATTTATCGATGATATGGCTTCTGCCTATCGCTGGGCCGATATCGTGATTTGTCGCGCTGGTGCTTTGACGGTGTCTGAATTGATGGCTGCTGGATGCCCTGCAATTCTCGTCCCATTACCGCACGCGATCGATGATCACCAAACTGCCAATGCCCGTGTGCTGGTACAGGCAGAGGCTGGATGGCTGGTGCCACAGGTGCATATGGCAAGCCAGCTGGGCGGGCACTTGGCTGCGGCGCTTGACGCACCCGGCCGGCTACAGACTATGTCGGTCGCAGCACAAGCCATCGCTCCAGCTCAGGCTACTGAACGCGTTGTCGCATCCCTCGAGGAGGTGGCTTATGACCGCTAATCGCTTACCAGCAGTCCGCCAGCACCGCCTGATGGGCCGGATCAAGCGCATTTTTATGGTCGGTATCGGCGGCTCGGGTATGAGTGGTATCGCTGAAGTGCTTGTGGGGCTCGGCTACTCAGTCGCTGGTTCCGACGTGTATGACAGTGCAGTTCTGGATCGTTTGCGAACCTTGGGAATTGACGTGACGGTCGGACATAGTGCGGACAATATTGTCGGTGCTGATGTATTGGTGGTGTCCTCGGCCATCAGAGAGACTAATCCTGAGTGTGTCGCCGCGCGCGAAGCGAGAATTCCAGTCGTGCCGCGTGCAGAGATGCTCGCCGAGTTGATGCGGTATCGCTTCGGTATTGCTGTAGCGGGTACGCATGGCAAGACCACAACGACGAGCCTCATCGCCAGTATTCTTGGCGAGGCCGGAGAAGACCCGACGTTTGTCATCGGTGGTCTACTGAATAAGGCCGGCAGCAATGCGCAACTCGGCAGCGGTGAGTATTTGGTCGTGGAAGCAGACGAAAGTGACGCCTCTTTTCTCCATCTGCTACCGACTATGGCGGTTGTGACCAATGTCGAAGCCGACCATATGGATCACTATGATGGTGATGTCTCTCAGTACCGCGCTGCCTTTGTCGAATTCCTGCACAACCTCCCGTTCTACGGCGCGGCTGTACTTTGCCTCGATGATGCGGGTGCTCGTGAGCTCATGCGCGATGTGACGCGGCTGGCCATCACCTATGGCGAAGATGAGCATGCTGATTTTCGCATTGGGGCAGTCGAAGCCGACGGCCTGCGCACCAGATTTTCGATCTCACGTCCGGGCGCATCAACCTTGTCACTCTCGCTGAATATGCCCGGGCGCCACAACGTGCTCAATGCCGCTGCCGCAGTCGCTGTGTGTACGGAACTCGGTGTGGATGACGACGCCATCCTTCGTGGTTTAGCAACGTTCTCAGGTGTGGGTCGACGCTTCAGTGTGTTGGGTGAGATTGCGATCGCCGAGGGCAGCGTCACCTTGGTCGATGACTATGGGCACCACCCCACTGAGGTAGCTGCGACGTTGGCCGCTGCGCGATCAGCCTTTGCTGAGCGTCGGTTGGTGGTGGTGTATCAGCCGCATCGCTACAGCCGGACCCGAGATTGTTATGACGACTTCGTGGCGGTGCTTGCGACCAGCGATGTCTTGATCTTGCTCGAGGTGTACGCCGCAGGCGAAGAGCCGATTGGTGGCGCCGATGGTCGCAGCTTGTCGCGATCGATTCGTCAACGCGGACCGATTGATCCGATATTTGTGGCCGAGCAGAGCGATCTCAATCTGGTGCTTGGCAATGTATTACGCGATGGCGATGTTCTGCTGATGCAGGGTGCGGGCGATATTGGTCGTTTGGCTCGACATCTAGCCGATGGCACCACCCTGAGGGAGGCCCTGTGAGCACGTCAATATTCGAAGGAAAGCGGATTGCCGTGATGATGGGCGGTACAGCAGCAGAGCGCGACATCTCGCTGGAGAGTGGTACGAATGTCGCTCAGGTCCTCGTCGATTGTGGCGCCGAAGTGTTACGGGTTGATCCAGCACAACAAGATTGGCCGGCAAATCTTCAAGATGTCGACTTCACCTTTAACCTACTGCATGGCCGCGGCGGCGAGGACGGCACGGTTCAGGGGCTACTCGAGCTGATGCGAATGCCCTACAGCGGCTCGGGTGTTTTAGGCTCTGCATTAACCATGGATAAATTGCGAACAAAATGGTTGTGGCGCGGCGCGGGATTACCCACACCAGACTTTGAGGTCTTGACGGCAAAGAGTGACTGGCAGGCGATTATTCATCGGTATGAGCGGGTATTTGTAAAACCTGCGTTTGAAGGCTCGTCTCTCGGAATGTCTCGGGCAGAGACTCCCGAGGCATTGGAGAAGGCTTTCAATAATGCGCGCCACTATGGCGAGTTGGTGCTCGCCGAGTCCTTTGTTGATGGTCCTGAGTATACCGTGGCTATTTTGGGTGATCGTGCGTTACCAGTCATCGGTATCCGTCCTGAGGGTGGCTTTTACGATTTCAATGCGAAATATGTGTCCGATGCCACGGGCTTCGAGTGCCCGGCAAATCTTTCGAGTGCAGATGCGGCGGAACTCAGTGCACTTGCTTTGACTGCTTTTCAAACGACGGGTGCTGCGGTGTGGGGGCGCGTTGACGTGATGCGCTCAGCGGCGGGCGATTGGCAACTATTGGAAGTCAACACCATTCCCGGCATGACCTCTCACAGCCTTGTACCGATGGCCTCTGCGGCAGCGGGGATTACCACGGCAGAGCTGCTGGCAGAGATATGCCAACTCAGCTTGGAGGAGCGAGCCCATGGCCGTTAAACGCAGTGTCGGACGTGTCCGGGGTGCACAGCGAAACCCGGTTGCATCGTCGCGCCAATCGCAACGTCGCTTGCCTCGATGGGTATCGAGCACGATGCTGGGCGTGTTGCTCATCGGTTTGGTGGTCGCTGGCTGGCAGGGTATGACGGTGCTTGGTGCTATGCCGGTCGAGCGTATATCGATCAACGGAGATGTCACAGAGATCGCGCTGGCTGACATCGAAGAACGGGTTGTACCGTTCTCGGCAATGGGGTTTATCGGTATCGATCTCGATGCACTTGAGCAAGAGCTTGAGACCATGCCCTGGGTGTATCGAGCGAGCGTGCGACGTGTTTGGCCGGATGAGATCGCGATTCAACTCACCCAACAGAAACCGATCGCGCGCTGGGGAGATCACAGCCTACTCAATCACCAAGCGCAGGGATTTGCGGTTTCGGACGCAACGCGCTTTAGCGCTTTACCGATGTTGCAGGGAGAGGTCGGTGATGAGTCGCGATTGATGCAGCGGTACCAGATGTTGGCGAGCGCGCTGCAACCGCTTGGGCTCTCGGTGCTGCAATTAATTCGCGATGACATCGGTGAGTATCGCCTGCGCTTGAGTGATGGCGCTGAAGTGTTATTCGGCGAGCACGATTATGTCGCGCGACTGCAACGTTTGATTGCTTTATATCGCGGTTCGCTCGCGAATCGTCCGGTGATACGCGTGGATTTGCGTTACGAACATGGCGCCGCTGTGGTGTTTGATGATCCGCAGTGGGTGGCAACGAGGTTGACAACGGGGAGGCGACGCTGATGGCAAACGCAGCGGATAAACGCATGATCGTAGGTCTCGATATCGGGACGTCGAAAGTGGTAGCGGTTGTCGGTGAAATCACCGATGAGGGTATGATCGAAGTCGTGGGGATTGGCTCCCACCCCTCACGCGGTATGAAAAAAGGGGTGGTGGTGAATATTGAATCCACCGTAACCGCGATCCAACGGGCGGTGGAAGAGGCCGAACTGATGGCGGGTTGCCAAATCCACTCCGTCTATGTTGGCATCGCCGGCAGTCATATTCGCTCGATGAACTCTCACGGCATCGTGGCCATTCGCGACGGCGAGGTGTTTCAGGCAGACCTCGACCGTGTGATCGACGCGGCGCAGGCGGTCGCGATTCCTGCAGACCAAAAGGTTCTGCACGTCTTGCCACAGGAATATGTGATCGATAATCAGGGCGGTATCAAAGAGCCGCTCGGCATGTCTGGCGTACGCCTAGAAGCTAAGGTGCATTTGGTCACCTGCGCAGTGAACGCCGCGCAGAATATCGAGAAATGTGTGCAGCGCTGTGGCCTCGAGGTGGATGGGATTATCTTGGAGCAACTTGCTTCTAGCTATTCAGTCATCACCGATGATGAGCGTGATCTGGGTGTGTGCTTGGTTGATATCGGTGGCGGAACCTCTGATATCGCCATTTTTACTGATGGGTCGATTCGTCACACGGGTGTGATTCCAATCGCCGGCGATCAGGTAACCAATGACATTGCCATGGCGCTGAGAACGCCGACGCAGCATGCCGAGGAAATAAAAATTCGCTATGCCTGTGCGTTGACGCAGCTCGCAGGCGCACACGAAACCATCAAGGTCCCGAGTGTCGGCGACCGTCCGCCACGCGATTTGTCGCGACAGTCTCTCGCGGAGGTTGTCGAGCCCCGCTATGACGAGTTGTTCACGTTGATTCAGTCAGAACTGAGACGCTCCGGATTCGAAGAGCTGATTCCAGCCGGAGTCGTCTTGACTGGCGGAACCTCGAAGATGGAGGGCGCTGTGGATTTGGCCGAAGAGATCTTTCACATGCCGGTCAGGGTCGGTGCCCCACAGCACGCACAGGGTCTTGGCGACATTATTCGCAACCCAATTTATGCAACGGCCATTGGTCTGTTGATTTATGGCGCTAAAGAGATTGAAGGGGCGGAGCTCCGCGCTGGAGAGGGCGGTGGGCTGTTCGGTGGGATTAAGTCATTTTTCGGTAAGCATTTTTAAGTTGTAGCACAAAACGCCGGCTTGTCCGGGTATCGCAAAAAAGGGAGTAAGGCTATGTTTGAACTGGTAGACAATGCACCGCAAACGGCGGTTATCAAGGTCATCGGTGTGGGTGGTGGCGGCGGCAATGCCGTGCGTCATATGGTCGCCCACAACGTTGAGGGCGTTGATTTCATCGTCGCGAACACCGACTCGCAGGCGCTGGCCGATATCGAGTCTCGGACGGTACTTCAGCTCGGGAGTGGCCTGACTAAGGGTCTCGGAGCCGGCGCGAACCCCGAAGTGGGCCGTGCTGCAGCGCTGGAGGATCGCGATCGAATCGCCGATACCCTACAGGGCGCTGACATGGTATTCGTCACTGCCGGCATGGGCGGTGGTACGGGTACTGGGGCGGCACCGATCGTCGCAGAGGTGGCGAGAGAAATGGGTATTTTGACCGTCGCAGTGGTCACTCGACCCTTTAGTTTCGAGGGCAAAAAGCGACTTTCTATCGCAGATGAAGGTCTTCGGGAACTTGAGCAGCATGTTGACTCTCTAATCACCATTCCGAACGAAAAACTGATGGAGGTTTTGGGGAAAAGTACCACGCTTCTGGATGCCTTCAAGGCGGCGAATGATGTACTTTTGGGGGCTGTTCAGGGCATTGCTGATTTGATTATTCGCCCTGGAATGATCAACGTTGATTTCGCCGATGTGAGAACAGTCATGTCGGAAATGGGATCAGCGATGATGGGTACAGGTAGCGCCAGCGGCGAGAATCGCGCGCGTGAAGCGGCAGAACGAGCGATTAATAGCCCGTTACTTGATGACATTGATTTGAGCGGTGCGCGGGGCATTCTCGTCAATATCACTGCAGGCGTGGACATGTCTCTGGGTGAGTTCTCAGAGGTGGGTGCAACCATTGAAGAGATTGCGTCGGAAGATGCAACGGTAGTGGTCGGCACAGTGATTGATCCTGAGATGCGAGACATGCTCAAGGTCACTGTGGTGGCAACTGGGTTAGGGCTGGCGGAGGAGCGTCCTCAGCTCACGCCCGTACCTGTGGCAACGGCGCCGCGTACAGAGCGGCCTGCGAGCTACGCTGATTTTGATCTACCGCCGGCGAAGCGAGCACGTGTCGCGGCAGGCGGTGCTGAGGCAGCGACATCTGTCTTGGATAATACGGGCGAGGAATACTTCGATATTCCGGCGTTTTTGAGACGTCAAGCCGACTGACACTGTTTGTGTTTGTCCGCCGCCCAGAGGCTTAGGCTTGTGCGGGCCCGGGGGATCAGCGTTTGCGATACCTGATCATCTCGGTCTTGTGCACTTGGGGGTAGTCGCCGCGGCGGCGAACACAAAGGTTACAAAATGATAAGACAGCGCACGTTACGAAATGCCATTAAGGCGACGGGGGTGGGTCTCCATACTGGAGAAAAAGTATTCCTGACGCTGAGTCCAGCGCCGGTCGATAATGGCATTGTCTTTCGCCGCACAGACCTATCACCTGTCGAGGAAATACCTGCTCGCGCTGAGATGGTCGGCGACACCCTGTTATCGACCAGTCTCGGATTAGGTGAGGCCAAGGTATCCACCGTAGAGCACCTGTTGTCGGCAATGGCTGGGCTTGGTATCGACAATGCCTTTGTCGACGTCACTGCGGCAGAAGTGCCGATCATGGATGGCAGCGCCGGCCCCTTTGTTTTTTTACTCCAGTCTGCGGGCATTGAGGAACAGCCGGCGGCGAAAAAATTCATTCGTATCAAGCGTCCGATAGCGGTCACCGATGGTGACAAATCCGCGAGCTTACTGCCCTTTGAGGGCTTTAAAGTCTCGTTCTCAATCGATTTTGACCATCCGGTGTTTCATGATCGTTCAGCCTATGCCGAGATCGACTTTTCCACCACCTCGTTTGTAAAGGAGGTGAGTCGAGCGAGAACGTTCGGTTTCATGCATGAAATCGAGTATCTGCGTTCTAAGGGACTCGCGCGGGGCGGTAGTGTCGACAACGCGATCGTAGTGGATGAGTTCCGAATCCTCAATGAAGATGGCCTTCGTTACGAAGACGAATTCGTCAAGCATAAAGTTCTCGATGCCATTGGTGATCTTTATTTGTTAGGGCACAGCCTGATCGGTGAGTTTCGCGCGCATAAATCAGGTCATGCCTTAAATAATCAGGTGCTGAGAGCACTGATTGCGCAGCAAGATGCCTGGGAAATGGTCACCTTTGAAGATGCCGCAAAGGCGCCGATTTCATACGGTATTCCTGGGGGCCTGGTCGCGGCCTGACCCCAAATTGCATCATTGGGCGCTAAAATCGCCCGTCTGGTCGTTAGATGCTTTCCCAACCTTCGAGCTCGTGGCATAGTGTGCCTCCACTCGTGATCTGAGTCCGTTTGTGCAGCTAATTGTTGTCCATCGCGCAGCCGCCTCTCGAACCATCGAACTTGGGAAATGGTCATGGGCGATATTGTCTGCGTGCTGCGTCGGTATCCCTCTGGGGCTCATGGCAGCTGGCTATGAGCTCGGTGAGCGCCAGGGTGCTGCCAACGCGCAGTTAGCGCGTATTGACGGAGCCGAGGCAGTCGCCAGCGAACGCGCAGAAGCGCTAGCGCAACTCGGTGCAGACGCGAGCCAGCAGTTGCGGGCTATGAGCCAAACCGTCGCGGACCTGCAGGCGCGGGTCACTCGCTTGGATGCACTCGGTATTCATTTGACTGAACTGACCGGCCTTGATGATGGCGAATTCAATTTCGACGTCCTGCCACCGATGGGCGGCCCCGCTCCGCAAGCCTCGGATCTGTTACCCGAGTTAGATCCCAAGCAGATGGCTCGGGAACTGACGGCGCTCGAGCAGACGCTTGTGGACCGAGAAAGCCAGCTCGATATTTTGGCCGAGCTCGTGGCCGGTCAGCGTGTGCGTGCTGAGGCCGTGCCCTCAGGTCGCCCGGTCCTCAAAGGCTGGCTGTCGTCGGGCTATGGCGAGCGCAGTGACCCTTTTAGTGGCGATCGCGCATGGCATGAAGGTGTTGACTTTGCCGGCCGCGAGGGTGAAGAAATTATCGCTGTGGCGAGTGGGGTCGTCAGTTTTTCTGGAGAGCGATCGGGCTATGGCACCATGGTTGAAGTGGCCCATGGCGATGGATTAGTGACCCGCTACGCGCACAACGAAGAAAATTTGGTCGCGGTCGGTGATCTGGTTCGTAAGGGTGAAGCAATTGCCCTCATGGGTAACAGCGGCCGATCGACGGGCCCACATGTCCATTTTGAAGTCTATAAGCACGGTCGTCCTGTTGATCCGGCAAGCTATGTGCGCCGCACGCAGCGCTAACGCAACACGCCACATCGACCCCAAAACCTCTCTGACTTTTGCTGGCGCGTCGGTTGATACGACGCGGCCTTAATGGATACGACCACCATGATGAAACTGTTGAAAAAAATCGTCGGGACGCGCAACGACCGTGAACTCAAGCGCATGCGCAAAATTGTTGCGCGTATCAACGCCTTTGAACCTGAGATGCAGGCGCTTGACGATGCTGACCTGCGCGCCAAAACCGATGAATTTCGCCAGCGTTTACGCGATGGCGAAAGCCTGAATAGCCTGTTACCAGAGGCTTTTGCGGCGGTTCGCGAGGCCAGCGTTCGCACCCTTGGTTTGCGCCATTTTGATGTGCAGATGATTGGAGGCATTGTTTTACATGAAGGCAAGATAGCCGAGATGCGAACCGGTGAGGGGAAAACCCTCGTCGCGACGCTACCGGCGTATCTCAACGCGCTGCCAGAGCACAGCGTGCACCTCATCACCGTGAATGATTATTTGGCCACTCGCGATGCCAGCTGGATGGGACCCGTGTATCAGTTCCTCGGTTTGTCCGTGGGTGTTATTCGCTCGGGGCAAACGTCAGAAGATAAACGCGATGCCTATTCGGCCGATGTCGTCTACGGTACCAACAATGAATTTGGCTTTGACTATCTGCGCGACAATATGGCGTTTAACTTGCGCGATAAAGCGCAGGGCGAACTTGCTTTTGCCATTGTCGACGAAGTCGACTCGATTTTGATCGACGAGGCGCGAACGCCGTTGGTGATCTCAGGCGCCGCCGAGGACAGTTCAGAGTTGTACCGCACCGTGAACCAGCTGATTCCCCGTTTGACCCCTGAAACCGAAGCGGCTGAGGGCGACTACACTATTGACGAGAAGCTGCGTCAGATTGAGCTGACGGAAATCGGACACGAAAAGATTGAGCAGATGCTGATCGAGGCGAAGCTGCTGAGTGCCGATGATTCGCTCTACGCCGCCAGTAATCTAGGTCTGTTGCACCACGTGCACTCGGGTTTGCGTGCTCATGCGCTGTTCCACCGCGACGTTGAGTACATCGTTCAGGATGGCGGCGTCGTATTGATTGATGAGCACACTGGCCGGACGATGCCAGGGCGCCGACTGTCAGAGGGGCTACACCAAGCGATCGAGGCGAAGGAAGGCGTCGCGATTCAAAGCGAAAGCCAGACCTTGGCCTCGACAACCTTCCAAAACTATTTCCGCTTGTACAACACGCTGGCCGGTATGACCGGCACCGCGGATACCGAGGCGTTTGAGTTTCAGCAGATCTACGGCCTTGAGGTGATCGTTATCCCGACGAACCAAGTGATGGCACGGCAGGATTTGAACGACTTGGTCTATTTGTCGAGAGATGAGAAGTTTGAGGCGATCGTCGAAGATGTTCGAGACTGTATCGAGCGAGGTGCGCCGGTGTTGGTCGGTACGGCATCGGTTGAGACCTCCGAGGAGCTTTCTGAGCGTTTTACGGCCGCAGAAATTGAGCACAAGGTCTTGAATGCGAAATTTCATGCACAAGAGGCGGAGATTATTGCGCAAGCTGGCCGTCCTGGCGTGGTCACCATTGCAACCAACATGGCGGGGCGAGGGACCGACATCGTCTTGGGTGGCAACTTAGAGGCTGAGTTGGCTGCGGCTGGGGATCTCAGTGAGGCCGATACGGCAGCCCTGAAAACGGCCTGGCAGCAGCGTCATGACGACGTATTAGCAGCGGGAGGTCTCCATATTTTGGGGACCGAGCGACACGAGTCTCGCAGGATCGATAATCAGCTCCGAGGCCGGGCAGGGCGACAAGGCGATCCTGGGGTATCGCGCTTTTACCTGTCGCTTGAAGACAATCTCATGCGAATTTTTGCCTCCGATCGCGTGAAAGGCTTTATGCAGGCACTCGGCATGGAGCGAGGTGAGGCAATCGAACACCGGATGGTCACCAACGCGATAGAGAAAGCGCAACGTAAAGTCGAGGGCCGCAACTTCGATATTCGCAAGCAGTTGCTTGAGTACGATGACGTCGCGAATGATCAGCGCCAGATTATCTATCGACAGCGTGACGAACTGCTCGGTGAGGCCGATATCAGCGATACCATCACCGCGATTCGTGCCGATGTCGTCAATAGTGCGATTGATACCTATGTGCCACCAATGAGTGTTGAAGAGCAGTGGGATATTTCGGGACTTGAACGGCAGATCGAGGTGGAATTCGGTCAAAAGCTACCGGTATCTGAATGGCTCGAAAACGACAACCGACTCCATGAGGAAAGTTTGCGCGACCGCATTGTCGATGCTGTGCAAGCGGCCTATGACGCGAAGGCTGAGAAGGTTGGCCCGGGGATGAAGCAAATCGAAAAGCAGATCATGTTGCAGGTGCTCGATGCGCTCTGGAAGGATCATCTGCAGACCATGGATCAGTTGCGCCAGGGTATTCACTTGCGCGCCTACGCCAATAAAAATCCGAAGCAGGAATATAAGCGCGAGTCGTTTGCACTCTTTGAGAGCTTGCTGGATCGTCTCAAGTTTGAGGTGGTGCGATTTCTCAGTCATGTCGAGATTCAGCGCGAAGATGAGGCGCAGGCGATTGAGCGTCGTCGTCGTGAGGAGGCAGCAAAGCAACAATTAGCTTTCCAGCATCAGCAGGCGCAGGGCATGGCATCCGCAGAGGATGGGGAAGCACAAGCGCGCCCACAGTCGCAAAAACCGGTACGTGCGCCTTTGAAAATTGGTCGCAATGACCCGTGTCCTTGCGGCAGCGGTAAAAAATACAAGCAGTGCCACGGGGCACTGTCCTAGTCCGCGCTTGGGATTGAGGTGTAGCCATGACGGAGGTCGTCAACGGAGTTCGATTGGGTGTTGCGCAGGCGGGTATTAAACGCGTCGGGCATGATGATACGACAGTGATCGCCTTGGACTCCGGCACACGCGTGAGTGCCGTGTTTACCCAAAATGCCTTTCGGGCAGCGCCGGTCTTGGTGGCCGAGGCGCATATTGAGACGGTCTGCGAGCAGCAGCCCGTATTGGAGCAAGCCCAAGGCGTCCGATACTTGTTAATCAATACGGGTAACGCCAATGCCGGCACGGGTACTGCGGGTCTTGAACATGCTCGAGCGAGTTGTTCAGCGCTCGCCGATTTAGCAGGGTGCGACGCCGAAGCGGTATTACCGTTCTCAACTGGCGTGATTGGGGAGCCTCTACCGATTGTCCGGCTGATTGCGGCGTTACCAGAAGCGCTCGAGGACTTGCGCGTCGATGGCTGGTCGCGGGCTGCAGCGGCAATACTGACGACCGACACCCGCGCCAAGTGCCGGAGTCAGCGCGTTGCGCTGAGTACCGGCTGCTGCGTGATCACGGGCATGGCCAAGGGTGCGGGGATGATCTGCCCCAATATGGCAACCATGCTCGCCTTTATCGCCACCGATGCGCAGATCTCTCAGTCGCAGCTTGATGATTGCTTCAAACGAGCCATCGCAGCAAGCTTCAACCGGATTTCGGTCGACGGCGATACCTCGACCAACGATGCGGCGGTGCTGTGTGCAACGGGTTTAGGGCCCGCGGTATCTGAACAGTGTGCCGAGGATCTGGCGCTCTTTGAGGCGGCCTTGACCACGTTGTGTATCGAGCTGGCGCAGGACATTGTGCGCGACGGTGAGGGCGCGACGAAATTCGTGACCGTCGCGGTCAGCGGCGGGCTGAACACCCAAGAGTGTGATCAAGTGGGCTATACCATCGCCCACTCGCCACTCGTAAAAACAGCGCTATTTGCCTCGGACCCCAACTGGGGGCGCTTGCTGGCCGCTATTGGTCGCGCCGGACTCACGGACCTCAATGTGGCCGCGGTGTCAGTGCGCATTAACGATGTCTTGATCGCTGAGAACGGTGCGCGTGCAGCGCAATACACTGAGGCCGATGGCGTTGCCGCAATGGCGCCCAGTGAACTCACGATCGCGATTGATTTGGGTCGGGGTGAGGCGCAGGCGACGATCTGGACCACGGACCTGTCCTACGACTATGTCAAGATCAATGCCGAGTATCGTACCTAGATTCCTCTGGGGCCTCGGTGTCATGCGCCTGTCTGATATCCCTCAGTCATCACCGCCTATCGTCTCTAGACGCAGGCATTTCTATTTTCTATCGAGGAATGTACTGTGGTAGTGGTTGCCGCGGGCGTCCTGATCGATGAGGGTGGGCGTGTGTTGATCGCGCGACGGCACGCATCTGCGCATCAAGGCGGTCTTTGGGAGTTCCCGGGCGGTAAGGTCGCACCCGGTGAGCGACTGGAAGACGCACTTGCTCGAGAGCTGAACGAAGAGCTGGGTATCACTGTCCAGACCTCGCGGCTATTGACTCAGATTGACCACGATTACGGTGACAAACAAGTTCGACTGGTGGTGTTCCATGTCACGCAATGGTCAGGAGAGCCCCGAGGCTGTGAGGGTCAGCCATTGGCCTGGGTCGATCGCGCCGATCTGGGTGGCTATGACTACCCAGAGGCAAACCAGCCGATTCTCGCGACGCTAGAAACCCTGTAGCAACAGCGGCGTTGGTGACTCAGCCTGGGTTGTTATGACAACGCTGTCGTCAGTATTGTTGGTTGAGCGCACGTTGCAGAAGGTCTTCGTGTAGGGCATTCACAGCGCGTTCCAAATCGGCAATGGAGCCGCCGTTGTCAATGACCTGATCGGCCTGTGCTAGACGCGCATGCCTAGGTAATTGTGCAGCCATAATGTTGCGGACCAAAATCTCATCGTTGTTGTCGCGGATCATCGTGCGTTCGAGTTGTGCGGCCTCAGGAACATCGACCACCACGACCCAGTCGACCCACTGTCGCTGTTGCCCCTCAAGCAACAGGGGCGAGCTGAGGATAGTGTAGGGACCTTCCGCCGCTTCTAGTTGTTCGCCGATTGCACGCTGAATCGCTGGATGGGTGATGCCCTCGAGCACTTTGCGTTGTGTCTCATCAGAAAACACAATGGCGCGGAGTTGGGAGCGATCCAGTGTTCCCGTTTCGGTCAGAATATCTTGGCCAAAGTGATCGACGATTTGCGCGAGGGCTGGCGTGCCGGGTTCTACCACCTCGCGGGCGACCCGATCGGCATCCACAACGGTGATGCCCCGCGCGATCAGCCGGTCGGTCACTGCGGATTTACCGCTGCCGATGCCTCCGGTGATGCCGACGATAAAGGCCATCAGTAAACCGAGACGATGCCGAGCATAAGCTCAAGCCCATCGCGCCAAAACAGCGTGAGTAGACCTGCGAGCGCCAGAAAGGGGCCAAAAGCCATGGGCGCATCGCGATACTGGCGTAGTAAGACCATTCGACAAAGGCCAAAGACGGTGCCCACAACCGACGACAGTAAGATGATTAGCGGCAGAGCCTGCCAGCCAAACCACGCACCCAGTGCCGCCAGTAGTTTGAAATCGCCATAGCCCATGCCTTCCTTACCGGTGATGAGCTTGAACAACCAGAACACTCCCCACAGCACGCCATAGCCGGCAGCCGCTCCGAGGACTGCGCTCTGTAAGTCGGTGAACAGTCCCTCACCACTATTGCATAGCAGGCCAATCCACAGCAGGGGCAGCGTGAGTGAATCGGGTAACAATTGTGTATCGGCATCGATACCGGTGAGGGCAATCAGTAGGGAGATCACGATCAGTGCGCCACACAACTGTAAGCTGGGCCCGAACCGATACGCGGCGTAGACAAAGAGCAACGCCGTCAACAACTCGACCAAGGGGTAGCGCCATGAGATAGCCGCCTGACAGCCGCGGCAGCGGCCGCCGAGCAATAGAAAACTCACAACGGGGATATTTTCCAGAGCACGAATCGGTCGGGCACAGGCGGGGCACTGCGAGTTCGGCGTTGCCAGCGACATCGGCTCGATAGCTTCAGATTCTGGCTGGCCCAAGTACACCGCACATTCGTGTTGCCAATCGGCTTGCATCATTTTCGGGAGTCGGTAAATCACGACATTGAGGAAACTGCCAATCACCAGGCCAAAGACCCCGAGGAAGGCAAGCAAAACAGGCTGTGATTCAATTAAAAGCGCTAGTGACATGATGGGTCGCCCTCGGTGGTGTTTGTGCTCTTTAAATCACCGAGCCCAGCATAAAGATCGGTAGGTACATGGCGATCATCAGCCCGCCAATTAACACACCAAGCACCGACATGATCATAGGTTCAATCAATGAGCTGATATTGTCCACGGCATTATCGACCGCGGCCTCGTAGTGATCGGCCACTTTGCCGAGCATGTCATCGAGCGCGCCAGACTCCTCGCCAATCGAAGTCATCTGCAACAGCATGGTGGGGAAAAGACCGGTGCCGCGAATGGCTTGATACAGCGAGGTGCCTGCAGTGACTTCATCGCGAACGCGGCGGATGGCCCGCGCAAAGACGGCGTTTCCCGCGGCGCCAGCAGTGGAGTTCAGTGCCTCGACCAGCGGTACGCCCGCGGCGAAGGTGGTTGAGAGCGTCCGTGAGAAGCGTGCAACCACCGCATCTTTGAGGATGTTGCCGATAATGGGGAGTTTTAGCATTTGCCCATCGACCCAGTCGCTGAAAGCTTGTGAGCGCTTGCGAGCACGAGTGAAAGACCAGGAACTAACGCCTATGCCGATCAAGATGATGAACCACCATGCCTGAACCCATTCCGAGATTCTGAGTACGAAGAGGGTAAAGCCGGGAAGATCAGAGCCAAAGCTTTGAAACGTTTCTGCGAACGTGGGTACGACCTTGATCAGCAAAATAGCGGTCACGACAACGGCTACAACAATGGTCGCGATCGGGTAGGTCAGCGCCTTCTTAATTTTGGCCTTGAGCGCTTCGGTTTTCTCTTTATAGGTCGCCACTCGGTCGAGCATCACCTCGAGCGTGCCCGACTCCTCCCCCGATCCCACGAGGCTACAGAACAGATCATCGAAATGATCGGGGTGCTTGCCCAGCGATCGCGCTAGAGACGTTCCGGAGGCGACCTCAAGCCGGATTTGGTTGATCAGTTCGCGCAATTTGGGGTTATCAGCACCCTCGGCAACGATCTCGAAACTTTGCACCAAAGGTACGCCGGCCTTCATCATGGTGGCGAGCTGGCGCGTGAAAATGGCAATATCGGCGGGCTTAACCGGCTTGCCTCCGCGACCAAACAGCGGCTTCGCTTTGCGTTTGACGGTCTTGGCGACGACGCCCTGACGTCGCAACTGCGCCTTGGCCAGGTTGATGGTCGGCGCAAAGACCTCTCCCTCGACCTTCTGGCCGCGGCGATCGGTACCTTTGTAGGTAAAAGCGAGCTCACTGGTCGCCATCAATAGGGGTCCTCCAACGGCGGATTACGCGGTACAGCGGTGTATGCCACTACCTTGGTTTAGTCGGTCGTCACCCGGTTCACTTCCTCAAGACTGATCAGACCCGCCGCACACTTGCGCAAAGCCGCCTCGCGCAAGTCATAAAAGCCGGCTTCTTTGGCTGCCGCTGCAATTTCCAGTGAGTTAGCACCACCCATGATCGCCGCCGCGATAGGTCGCGTAATCTTAACAACCTCGTAGATGCCCACGCGGCCTTTATAGCCGTCTTTACATTGGTTACAGCCTACGGGCTTTTTGATCTCCGCCTGCTCGAGCATGTCTTCGCTAAAGCCCAGTTCCATCAGCGCCTCATCCGGTACATCCACCTCCGGTGCCGCACAGGCTTTGCACAGTCTGCGCGCCAAGCGCTGGGCGATAATCAGTGATACCGAGGCCGCGATGTTAAACGCCGGCACGCCCATATTGAGCATCCGCGTGATGGTCTCAGCGGCGCTATTGGTGTGCAGCGTGGACAGGACTAAGTGGCCTGTCTGCGCGGCTTTAATGGCGATTTCCGCCGTCTCCAAGTCTCGAATCTCACCGACCATGATGATGTCCGGATCCTGACGGAGGAACGATCGTAGCGCTTCGGCGAAGTTGAGACCCACCTTGGGGTTCACATGCACCTGATTGATGCCCTGCATATTGATTTCGACCGGATCCTCCGCAGTCGAGATATTGCGTTCGGGCTTGTTGAGAATACCCAGACCCGTATACAGCGATACGGTTTTACCCGAACCGGTCGGGCCTGTGACCAAGATCATGCCTTGGGGTTTATTGAGCGCATCGAGATAGAGCTCCTTTTGCTCGCTATCATAGCCCAGCGCATCGATACCCATTTGTGCCGAGCTGGGGTCGAGGATCCGTAATACGATCTTCTCGCCAAACAGGGTTGGCAAGGTATTGACCCGGAAGTCGATCGAGCGACTTTTCGACAGCTTCATTTGGATGCGGCCGTCTTGGGGGACGCGCCGTTCAGAAATGTCCATCTGTGACATCACTTTCAAACGCGCCGCGAGTCGTGCCGAAAGATTTTTGGGCGGTCGCACCACCTCGCGCAAAATGCCATCGGTACGGTAGCGCACGCGGTAGTCTTTCTCGTAGGGCTCAAAGTGAATATCTGAAGCGCCCTGCTTGATGGCATCGAGCAGCACTTTGTTGACGAAGCGAACAATGGGCGTCTCGTCGGCGGCACTGCGATCGACCTGCTCGTCATCGTCGCCGACATCGCCTAGTTCTAAATCATACTCGGCGCCTTCTTCAAGATCGGCCATGCCCGCTTCTAGTCCCGCGTCCTCCTCATTAAGCTGGCGCAACAGACGCGAAAGTGCGTCGTCGTCGACAACGATGGGGTCGGTGGATATACCACTGGCAAACTTTATCTCGTCAAGTGCTGCGGCATTGGCGGGGTCGGAAACAGCGACAAACAGGCGATTGCCGCGGCGATAAAGCGGCAACGCGTGGAGCCGAGTCGCCATATCGAGATCGAGTTTGTCGGGTAGCATGTCAATGTTGATGGCAGCCGCATCGAGCAACGGCACGCCGAATTCCATCGAGGCGACTTCAGCGATGGCTGCGCTACTGATGCTACGTTCTTGTAATAAGTGGGCGATCAGGGAGATCTTGGACTCGGCCGCCATGCGCATGGCGTCCTCGGCGCTTTCTTTCGTCAATAGGCCCTGGCTGACAAGCTTACTCGCAAGGCCTGAGAGTTTTATGGTGTTGTCTGGATTAGCGGCATTCACAGCATGGCTCCCCGCAGCTCATGATCCAAACGATGACAGCGCAAAGTGAGTTGTCAAAGCGTTGATTGATGGAACGGACCCATCCACGACCTCGGACGAAGTGTATCCACAAAAAAGCCCCCTGACAAAGGGGGCTTTCCACTGACGCTGGTATCTGATTAGTTAGACACCCATCCGTTGGTCAGACATGCACCTGAATAGGCCCAAGTCAGTCGTGAATTGGCAGCTGTCGGCGTCAAGACACAGGTCTCTGTCGCTAAAATACCCTTGGTCGCGTTGGGAGTGCCAGTGATCACGCCGGCAGAGGTTGCGACACCATCGAGAACGCCAGCTAAGCCTGATGTATCAGCAGGTACACCGGATGAACCGCCTGTACAGTTGGTGAGAGCAGCCTGATTGTTGTAGCACTCTGTGACCGGTGCCTTGAGAGCGGACATTGCCGTCACGACCTCGGAGTAAGCGGCTTTCTTGATGTAGTCCTGATAGGCGGGCAGAGCCACCGCCGCCAAAATGCCGATAATCGCAATCACGATCATCAGTTCGATCAATGTGAAACCTTTTTCGTTGCGCTTGTGCATGGTGTTGTTCCTTCTTTTCAATTCATCAGATCAATGGGTCCATTCCCCCAGCAGCACGAGCGGGAAACCGGCGTGCCTCATCTGTGTAAAGCATGGACTGTGCCAACTTTGTGGTTGGTGAGTCGATTAGGCTCTCAGTGGCGGCAGTCACCCCAGAGATTGTGATGTGGCGCAGTCTGTACCGCGACGAATGGCCCTTGCAGTCAAGATCGTCGCCGTTGGATCAATGTGGCGACAGTGGGTAGCTTCCGCGCGCGCTGTGGTCGAGTTGCGCCCTCAAGGTAATAATGTGACGATTTTCGGCACATCTTGCCGCGGATGTGCAGTCATCGCTGCGAGTGTCGGGCTTTGTACTCCCGTCGTCGTTGATGTAACACGGGTTCGGTATAGCCGTTGGGCTGCTCCGTGCCCGCAAACACCAACTCAGAGGCCGCATGAAAGGCAATATTGGTGTCGAGGTTGTCCGCCATGGGTGCATAGTGCGGATCATCGGCGTTTTGGGCGTCCACCACAGCCGCCATACGCGCCAGTGTCTCTTCGACTTGACTGCGACTGACCACGCCGTGGCGCAACCAATTGGCGATGTGCTGGCTGGAAATACGCAGGGTCGCGCGGTCTTCCATGAGGCCAACGTTGTCGATATCGGGAACTTTGGAGCAACCGATGCCCTGATCGATCCAGCGCACGACGTAGCCGAGAATCCCCTGTGCGTTGTTGTCCAGCTCGCGTTGAATCGCTGTGGCATCGAGATGGGTTGCGCCCTTGAGTGGTGGCGTGAGAATTTGCTCAAGCCCCACGCGCCCACCCATGCGGGCGATATCGTCCTGCACGGCGCTGACATTCACCGCGTGGTAGTGAGTAGCATGCAAGGTGGCCGCGGTTGGCGAGGGCACCCAGGCGCAGTTGGCGCCCGCGAGGGGGTGCGCCACCTTGGTATCGAGCATGGCGCGCATCAGATCGGGCATGGCCCACATGCCCTTACCAATTTGTGCGCGTCCTTTGAGGCCGCAGGCGAGACCTGTGTCCACGTTCCAATCTTCATACGCAGTGATCCACGTCTCCGCCTTCATCGCGGTTTTGGCGGTCACCGGCGCGGCTTCCATACTGGTGTGGATTTCATCGCCGGTGCGATCCAAAAAGCCGGTATTGATAAACACGACGCGCTCGCTGGCACGGCGGATACACTCGGCAAGGTTGAGGGTGGTGCGACGCTCCTCATCCATGATACCGACTTTGATGGTGTTCTTAGCAAGACCAAAGGCCTGTTCAATACGTTCAAACAGTTCGACTGTGAAGCTCACCTCGTCAGGGCCGTGCATTTTCGGTTTGACGATGTAAATGCTGCCGCTGCGTGAGTTGCGACGAGAACCCGTTCCTTTCAGATCGTGGAGAGCGCAGAGCACTGTAAACAGACCGTCAAGAATACCCTCAGGAACAGGTGCGCCCTCGGCATCGAGAATGGCGTCGTTGGTCATGAGGTGACCCACGTTCCGCACAAACATGAGGCTGCGTCCGGGCAGCGTCAGCAGGCTACCATCGGGTGCGGTGAACTCGCGATCCTCATTGAGTGCGCGCGTCACGGCACGGCCGCTCTTGTCGAAGGTGTCACTGAGACGACCGGTCATTAAGCCCAGCCAATTGCGATAGGCGATCACTTTGTCGGCACCGTCGACTGCGGCCACCGAGTCCTCGCAGTCTTGAATTGTCGTGAGCGCCGCTTCAAGACAGAGGTCTTTTACACCCGCGCGGTCGGTGCTACCGATCGGGTGCTCGGGATCAATTTGAATCTCGACATGCAGTCCGTTGTGTCGCAGCAGGATGCCTGAGGGCGTATTCGTCTCTCCGGTGTAGCCGACCCACTGGCTGGCATCTTTCAGCGAGAGATCTTCAGTATCGCAGCGCATCAGCAGTTGGCCATCGACGATGTGATAGCACTGCACATCGTGGTGGCTGGCGCCGTCGATGGGGAAATGTCGGTCGAGGAAATCGCGACCCCAGGTAATCACACGGGCACCGCGTACTGGGTTGTATGCACCTGCACGGCCTGCGCCGTTGTCTTCATCGATGGCATCAGTTCCGTAAAGTGCATCGTACAGGCTGCCCCATCGGGCATTCGCGGCGTTGAGTGCATAGCGCGCGTTCATGACCGGAACCACCAGTTGTGGGCCGGCGATTTGAGCGATCTCTGGGTCGACGTGCGTCGTGGTGGCCGCAACGCCCTCCGGTTGTGGCAACAAATAGCCAATGGACTGCAAGAATGCGCGGTAGGCCGCGGGATCAAAGTGAGAACCCGGATGGGCGCGATGCCAGGTATCGATCTCTGCCTGCATCTGATCACGAATGGCCAGTAGCGCGCGGTTCTTAGGCGTCAGGTCTCGGAAAATCTCTGCGGCCGATTGCCAAAAGTGCTCAGGAGTGATGTCGGTCCCGGGGGCAATTTCCTGCTCAAGGAGTGCATGTAAGCCCGCGTGAATACTGAGACCCGCGCATTCGATTCGATCTGACATAGTGTGTTCCTTCCACTGAGGCGAGCACTCTAGCCGCTTCCATCCATCATTAAAACTAATGCGATTAATACGAGCCATTCACAATGAGAATGACCGGCGAGGGGCGAGGGGTGAGCGCTGAGGGCTGAGGGTGGGTGATGGGATGACTGGGAAATGATGTGGTTCAAGACTTGGGGTTCAATCTCGGGTGTCCAATGACGGGGCACTCACTCTCAGGTGCTCTCTCTCAGATGCTCAATCTAAGGTGCTCGACCTCAGATCTCTTTGGTGAGGTCGCGGGCAGTTTGTGTGATCAGCTGTCGCATCCAGCGATGAGGCGCGTTGTGCTGCAGTAAGGGACTCCAGGCCATTTTGAGTTCGAGAGGGGGGACTTGAAAGGGCACGGGCCTCACCACGACACGCGGGTTATCCCGCTTGAGTGATGTGGCGCGCGTAGGCAGTGTGACAATGAGGTCATTTTGCTCGGCCAATGTCATTGCCGCCTGGTAATGGCGAGTAAACACCCGAATGCGTCGTTTCTTGCCGAGTGTGGCCAATGCCACATCGACCCAGCCCAAGCGCTGTACGTCGTCGGGATCGACGCCGACGCCGACACCCATGCCGGTTTTACTCACCCAGATGTGGTCCGCCTGCAAATACGCGTCGAGATCGAAGTGCTTGAGAATGGGATTGTCCGGGCTCAGCAAGCAAGAAAAGGTGTCCTGCCACAGATTAACCTGATGAAAAGACTGCGGCATTTGATCAAAGCGGTTGATTACCAAATCGACTTTGCCGCGCTCTACGTCGAGAAAGCTGACGTCAGAGGGTGTCATGATATCGAGGGTAATGCCTGGCGCCTGCTCACGCAGTTTTTGCATGACGGCGGGGAAAAGAGTTGACTCAGCATAGTCGCTCGCCATCACGCGCACGACCTGACTCGCCTGTTCTGGTGCAAACGCTGCAGTCGGTTGCATCGCGCGATCGACCCCCATGAGGATGTCCTGCACCAGGGGTTCGAGTTCTAGCGCGCGCGCGGTCGGGGTCATGCCATCGGAGGTTCGCACCAATAAAGGGTCATCAAACAAAGCGCGCAAGCGTCGAAGACCGTTGCTCATAGCCGGCTGCGACAATCCCAGTTGATTCGCTGCGTGGGTCACGTTGCGCTCCCGGAGCAGTGCGTCGAGGTAGACCAGCAAATTCAGGTCAATGCGGTTCAAATTTTTCATAGCGATACTTTTTTCTTTTACAATCGATCTGGTGAATAGTAACGCGCAGCAACGTCTGACGCGAATCGCTGGGGACACCCAGACCCATTGCGCTACAATGCGGCGCGCTGCTGTGGAGGCCTCACCCTCTGGTTTGGTCTGCTGACTGTGCAGTGACAGTTCAGTAAACTGGCTCACTCAAGCAAACCGCCATCGAAGCACACAGGCCGTCGGCGGTCTCTTTGCAGGCTATTGGCGTTATTGGGCCGATGCACTGCTGATACACAACAAGTGAAGGACCGGCTCTGGCGCGTTGGCCCAACGCCACCAGACAACGCCTCTGATGACAGGTTGCCAAGCGCAACGTAGTGGGAGATCACATCATGTACCAAGCGCCGATTGCGGATATGCAGTTTCTCATCGACGAAGTGTTACAAGCAGGCGAGCGCCTCGATGCGCTACCCCGGTTTGCGGGGCTCGGTGTCGGACCTGAGCTTACGCAAGCGCTTCTCGATGAGGCGGGGCGGTTTGCCGCTGATGTCGTTGCACCACTGCGGCGCATCGGCGATTCGCAACCTGCGGTTTGCAGCGATGGGCGCGTTAGTGCATCGCCCGGTTACAACGCCGCGATACAACAATTGGGCGCCGCGGGTTGGATCGGTATTTGTGCCGACAGTGAATGGGGTGGCCAAGGTTTGCCCGAGGTCTATGGCACGGCCACTGTCGAGATGTGGAACAGTGCCGATATGGCGCTCGCGCTGGAGCCTTTCCTCAGCGCGGGTGCGGCGCTGGCAATTAACGCCCACGGCAGCGACGCCCTCAAACAAACCTACTTGCAGAAAATGCACAGCGGCGAGTGGTCAGGCACGATGAATCTCACCGAGTCGGGCGCCGGCTCTGATTTAGGACCCATGAAAACGCGCGCAGAGCGCAAGGAAGACCACTACCTCATTTTTGGGCAGAAAATTTTTATCACCTGGGGCGATCACGATGCCACCGACAATATTGTCCACCTTGTTTTGGCAAGGCTGCCCAATGCGCCCGCAGGTAGCAAAGGCATCTCGCTGTTCTTGGTGCCTAAGTTTCTGGTCAACGCAGACGGTTCGCTCGGTGAGCGCAACGACGTCTACCCGGTCTCGGTCGAGCACAAGCTCGGGATTCACGGCAGTCCCACCTGTGTCATGGCCTTTGGCGACCATGGCGGCGCCGTAGGTTATTTGGTGGGTGAGGAAAATAATGGGCTGGCTTGTATGTTTACGATGATGAATGAGGCGCGGCTCAAGGTCGGTTTGCAGGGGCTTGGCGCCTCTGAGGGTGCTTATCAGCATGCCTTGGCCTATGCCCGGCAACGGGTCCAGGGGGGCGTGCCCATTATCGAACATGCTGATGTCAAGCGGATGCTGATGACCATGCGCAGTTGCAATGAGGCCATGCGCGCATTGGCTTACAGCGAAGCGCTGACAATGGACCTCGCGCACTACGGAGCGATGGACGCCCGAAGTGCTGCGAAACGGCGCATCGATTTTATGATTCCGATTATCAAAGGTTGGCTCACTGAGATGGGTGTTGAGATCACCTCACTGGGCATTCAAGTGCACGGCGGGATGGGCTATGTCGAGGAGACCGGCGCGGCGCAGTTTTTCCGAGACGTGCGTATCACCGGGATCTATGAGGGCACCAATGGCATTCAGGCGGCGGATTTGTTGGGTCGTAAGTTAGCGCGCGATGCCGGCGCGACTTGGCTTGAGATTCGCGCCGAGATTGACGCAGACCTCGAGCGCTGGTGCGCCGACGAGGATGACGGCCTGCGTTGGCTCGCGTCCGCTCTGGGCTCCGCACTGGCGGATCACGGTCTCAGCACCGATCTCCTTTTGACGCAGTGGCAAGACAATCGCTTCGATGCGCAGGCCGGCGCCTTCGATTACATGATGCAAACCGGTTATTTGCTGGGCGGTTGGCAGCTCGCCCGGGGCGCTGCCGTGGCGCGGGCGGCGTTGGAAGCCGGATCCCATCGACCGTTTTACGCCGAGAAGCTGCAGACTGCGGCTTTTTATATGGCGCGTATCCTACCGCGGGCACAGGCCCATGGTGCCGCACTGCGCGGTGATGTCTCCATGCTGGCGCAACTGGATCTAAGCGCCTAAGGGGGCACTGGCGTTATCACCCCACTGCTGTCTATACTCTGCAGCGGGCGGCTAACACAACAAGGAGAAAACCCATGGCAGATTTTTTTGTACGTTACTTCCACGTTTTATTCGGCATCGTCTGGATTGGCATGCTGTACTACTTCAATTTCGTGCAGACTGAGTATTTCAAAGAAGCTGAGGCCGATGCTAAGAAGGATGCCATGGCGAAGCTTGCGCCGCGGGCGTTGTGGTGGTTCCGATGGGGCGCGATGTTCACGTTCTTGACGGGTCTTTACCTATTGCACGCGGTCGGCGTCGATATCATGGCGATGGAGCCTGCACGCGGCTACATCCTTGTCGGAGCGTTGGCAGGAACGTTTATGTTTTTGAACGTGTGGCTCATTATTTGGCCCAACCAGCAGGTTGTGTTGGGTATGAAAGAGGGCGACGGTCCATCGTCGGCGGCGAAAGCCGGTTTGGCCTCGCGGACGAATACCTTGTTCTCAGGTCCCATGTTGCTCGGTATGTTGGCCTCTGCAGGACATGCGGGTATGGTCAACGGTACGGCAACGGGTCTGTATGCGGCTTTGGCGCTTGTCGTGCTGCTCGAGGCCAATGCACTGTTCGGCAAGCAAGGCCCGATGACAACCGTACGGGGTGTGATTGTGAGCTCACTGGTGTTGACGGCAGTAATTTTTGCGCTGTTGAACCACCTTTAAACCCAGTCTTCGGCGAAAAGGCGGCCTCCGGGCCGCCTTTTTTGTTGGGGTTCGGGATATAATACGGCATCCCAATGTATTGGTATTCAGGCATGCCTCAGGACGAACTTCAGAACATCCCTTCATTTGCGGCGAATCGTGATGAAGCGGTGAGCAGCGCACCACCTGGAACGAGTCCCAGTCGCTCGCGAGTGGCCGGGCCCGCGACTGCGGGCAGTGTGCTCGGTCGGCTGGTATTGGTGGTGGCGTTTGTGGTCGCTGCGGTTGCAGTTGTTTGGGCGTGGCAGTTGCAAGTCTTACTCGATGGCGCCAACCGAGTGGTGGCGAACACCGAACAGCGCGTTGCGGATTTAGAGGCACTACTCTCTGATACCGACGAGACCGTAAACCAGTCGGCCCAGACTCTGGGTGCGCAGATGCGCTTGCTAGACACTGAGGTGCGCAAGCTGTGGGACGCTCGGCGCATTAGTAATAACCGGATCGATAAGCTGGAGGAGGCGCGCACCGATCTCGATCGCCGCGCCACCGCGGTCACTTCTCGCGTCAATCAAATGCAGCCGCAACTCGCCGCAATCTCGACGGATCTCGCCGCGCTCAAAACGCTTGCGGCCGATCTCGAACGATTAACGCAGACCGCCAGCCAGGCAGCAACCGAGGTAGAACGCATTGCGGACGCAGTGAATCGTAGCAATCTGCAGCAATCTGCCTTAGCAAAGCGAGTGAACGACAACGAGGAGTGGATCGAATCGATCAACGCGTTCCGACGGCAAGTCAACGCATCAATCCAGCGCTTGGAGGCGCAGATGCGTGAGCAGGCGGCCAACACGGCATCGGCTGCCGCCGAGGTCAGTCCCGCAATACCCGCCACAACCCCCGCTGGCCCGTAAGTCAAATGAAGCGTTTTTGGAGTTCCCTATGACCCTGATCAAGCAGCAGGATATGATCGATAGCGTCGCCGACGCGCTGCAATTTATCTCTTACTATCACCCGCTCGACTTTGTCGAGGGTGTGCACCGCGCTTGGCAGATCGAGCAAAATCCGGCAGCGAAGGATGCGCTGGCGCAAATTTTGATCAACTCGCGACTGTGCGCGCTAGGGCGTCGACCGATTTGTCAGGATACGGGTATTGTCACGGTCTTTGTTGAAGTGGGGATGGACGTGCAGTGGGAGGCCGACCTGTCGTTGGAGGAGATGATTAATGAAGGCGTTCGACGCGCCTACTTACATCCAGATAACACGCTTCGGGCATCGATCCTTGCGGATCCCGCCGGTGCAAGAAAGAACACGCGAGACAATACGCCGGCGGTGATCCATACCCGTATTGTGCCGGGACAGACCGTCGATGTTCGAGTAGCTGCTAAGGGCGGGGGCTCAGAGAACAAGTCGAAAATGGTGATGCTCAATCCCTCCGACAGCATTGTGGATTGGGTGGTCAAGACGGTGCCGACGATGGGGGCCGGCTGGTGTCCTCCGGGAATGTTGGGCATTGGTATTGGCGGCACTGCGGAAAAAGCGGCCTTGATGGCGAAAGAGTCATTGATGGATCCGATCGACATTCACGAGTTGCGCCGCCGTGGGCCGAGTAGTCGGGTCGAGGAACTGCGTCTGGAAATCATGGATGCCGTCAACCGGCTCGGCATTGGTGCGCAAGGTTTGGGCGGTTTGACCACCGTCTTGGATGTAAAAATCAAAGACTATCCGACCCATGCGGCATCACTGCCCGTGGCGATGATTCCCAACTGTGCGGCGACTCGCCACGCACACTTTACCTTGACAGGCGAGGGGCCGGCGCTACAAACACCACCCGATATCCATGCCTGGCCTGAAGTGAGCTGGGAGCCCGGTGATGCGGTTCGTCGTGTTAACTTAGACACTGTGACCGCCGAAGACACTCACAGCTGGCAGCCTGGAGAGACAGTGTTGCTGTCGGGGACGATGTATACCGGACGTGATGCCGCACACAAGCGCATGACCCAGATGCTCGACGCCGGCGAAACCTTGCCCGTGGACTTGTCCGGTAAATTTATCTACTACGTGGGGCCGGTGGATCCAGTACGTGACGAGGTGATGGGGCCCGCGGGACCCACCACCGCGACACGGATGGATAAGTTCACCGATCAGATCCTCTCGCAAACTGGATTAATCGGCATGATTGGTAAGGCCGAGCGCGGTCCCGTGGCGATCGAAGCGATTCGAAAGCACGGCGCGGTGTATTTGATGGCCGTCGGTGGCGCCGCTTACTTGGTATCAAAGGCGATTACCGATGCCAAGGTGATCGCCTTTGAAGACTTGGGGATGGAAGCGATTTACGCGTTTACAGTGAAAGATATGCCGGTCAGTGTCGCGGTCGACAGTCGTGGCGAATCCGTGCATATCACCGGCCCAAAACTGTGGCAGGCCAACATCGAAGAGCAGGCGCTTGAGCTTATCTGAGACGCTGTATTGGCACGATTACGAAACGTCCGGTGCCGAGCCTGCTCGCGATCGGCCGTGGCAATTTGCGGGTGTTAGAACCAACCGGGATCTTGAGATTATCGGTACGCCTTTAGTGCAATTTGCGCAACCTACACCTGAGGTGTTGCCGCATCCCGCTGCGGTCCGGATTACTGGTATTACGCCACAACAGGCGCTTGCCAAAGGGGTGCCTGAGCGCGAATTTATCGCCGCGATCCACGCTGAGCTCGCGCGCCCAAAGACCTGCGGTGTTGGCTATAACTCAATCGCCTTTGACGATGAGGTCACCCGCTTCACCTTGTGGCGTAATTTTTATGACCCCTATCGCCGTGAGTCGGCCCAAGGCAATTCCCGTTGGGACCTCATCGATGTCGCGCGTGCTTGTTATGCTTTGCGTCCGGAGGGCGTGAATTGGCCGACACGAGATGATGGCCTGCCGAGTTTTCGTTTGGAGGACTTAACCGCCGCGAATGGTATTGAGCATGGCGCTGCACACGACGCGCTGGCTGATGTCCAAGCCACCATCGAGATAGCGCGACGCATTCGCGCTGCGCAACCGGCTTTGTTTGAGACTTTATATGCTCAGCGCTTGCCGCGGGCATTGTCGCCATTGATCGATGTCGAGCGGATGAAGCCTCTCATTCATGTGTCGGCGTTTTATGGTGCAGCAAACGGTAATGTGGCTATGGTCGCGCCCGTTGCACCGCACCCTCTTTTCAAGAATGCGTATATTTTTATCGACCTTAGTCGCAGCATCGAGAGCTTAGATTGGGACGGCGACACCGTGCGCGAGCGGATGTATGCCAAAAAGGATGAGTTACCTGAAGGCGTCTCACGCCCCAATCTAATGACCATTCGACTCAATCGCGCGCCGGCCTTGTTACCCGCGGACTGGCTCAACCCAGAACGCGCGGCGCGACTGGGGCTGGATGGCGAAGCGATGCGCGGCACACTTGCGGACATTCGCGCGCGTCGTGATGCTGCAGCTGATGTGTTTCGGTCCCAAGTACAAGGGCCCTTTAAGGAGAGGGATCGACCAGCGGCGCCCGCAGCCGAGGAAGCGCTCTACGAAGGGTTTATTGATAACGGTGATCGTGACTTGTGCGACGCCGTTCGCGATGCGTCCGCAGAGGAACTCAAAGCAAGGCTCTGGCCTTTTCGAGACGAGCGAATGAAAGCCCTACTCTTTCGTTATCGTGCTTGTAACTATCCCGATAGTCTGAGTACCCAAGAGCAGCAACAGTGGCTTGAGCTGTGCCGAGATCGTTGGGGGCAGAACGGGTATGGCTTTAACTTGGCCCAGTTCGAGATCGAGATGGCCGAGGAGCGTGCCCGAGGTGGCCTCAATGCGACCGAACATGACGCGCTCGATGCCCTACAAAATTACGTCTTAGACTTGTCCGGGAGGCCCTGAACAACGGTACAATCCTCGGAACCTTTTGGGAGATAACGCGTGCGCTTTCCCGGTAGTCACATTCTCAGTATTTCTCAGTTTGAGCGCGGTGATGTCGAACAGCTGTTTGCCGTTGCCGATCGCATGAAACCCTACGCTCATCGCGAACGCGTGACCCGTGTCCTCGATGGCGCCATTCTCGGCTCAATGTTTTTTGAACCATCAACGCGAACGCGCATCAGTTTTGGCAGTGCGTTCAATCTTCTCGGCGGCGAGGTTCGAGAGACCACAGGTTTTGAATCCTCTGCGATCGCCAAGGGGGAGTCGCTCTACGATACAGCGCGTGTCTTGAGTGGCTATTCCGATGTGATCGTGATGCGTCATCCCGCGGAGGGGTCCGTCGCTGAATTCGCGGCCGCCTCGCGCGTGCCGGTGATTAATGGCGGCGATGGTGCGAACGAGCACCCCAGTCAGGCGCTGCTCGACCTGTATACGATTCGCAGTGAATTGATGGCGCGTGATCGCGGGCTAGATCGGCTGCGGATCGCCATGGTCGGCGACCTACGCTATGGCCGGACGGTGCATTCGTTATGCAAGCTGTTGTCATTATTTGACGGTGTCACTGTGAGCCTAGTGTCACCCCCAGAGTTGGCGATGCCCGAGTCAATCGTGCTGGCGCTGCGAGAGGCTGGAAACACGGTGGTTGAAAGCGAGCACCTCGAGTCGGGTATCGCTGGAATGGATATCGTTTACAGCACCCGCATTCAAGAGGAGCGGTTCGCCAGTCGTGAAGAGGCTGATCTTTATCGCGGTCGATTTCGACTCAATCAAAGCGTCTACACCGCACACTGCGAACCCAATACGGTGATCATGCATCCGTTACCCCGGGACTCACGTGCCGGTGCGCAGGAGCTCGACATTGATCTCAATGATAACCCCAACCTTGCTATTTTCCGCCAGAGCGATAATGGTGTTTTGGTGCGTATGGCGCTGTTTGCGCTCATTCTCGATGTGGCTGATCAAGTCGACCAACATGCCCGCGACGTGAACTGGTACACGGAGCGTCGGTTTTGATCGATCAGCCGCTGCGCTTTGGTGCAGCAGATGTCGAGATCATGGCGAGAGAGACCGTGTATCAAGGTTATTTCTCTGTGGAAGCGCTGACCCTGAGGCATCAGGTATTTGCCGGCGGTTGGAGTGATGTCTTTCGGCGCGAATGTTTTCATCGCGGTGATGCGGTGGGCGTGCTGCCTTGGGATATCGAACGCGATGAGTTGATCCTCATTGAGCAGTTTCGCATCGGGGCGCTCAGGGCCGATGAGATTCCTTGGATGCTTGAGCTCATCGCAGGTGTCGTCGAGGCTAACGAGTCGGATGTCGACGTGGTTCATCGAGAAGCCCAGGAAGAGGCGGCCTGTCTACTCGATCAGGTCGTGCCGATTGCAACGTACTACCCCAGCGCTGGCGCCTGCTCAGAGCAAATTCGCTTGTTTGTCGGGCGCATGATGAGCGCGGGCATCGGTGAGGCTCACGGCCTTGAGGGTGAACATGAAGATATCTGGGTCCATGCGATTCCGAGGGATCAGGCCATCGCCTTACTTGATGCCGGCACCATTAATAATGGCCATACGCTGATTGCCCTGCAGTGGCTTGCGCGCCATGGCGATGCCCTTCGTGAGCAGTGGCGGGTCAGGCAGTGAGCGGCCCAGCCACAGAGTCACACAGTGCCGCACAGGCACCCGGCGCGAGTCTACTGCGCTCAAGTTTTACCGTGAGTATCGCGACCATGACCAGTCGCGTGCTGGGTTTGGTCCGCGATGTCGTATTGGCGGCGCTGCTGGGTGCAGCGGCCAATGCCGATGCGTTTTTTGTCGCTTTTAAAATCCCTAATTTTTTACGACGGCTGTTTGCTGAGGGCGCTTTTGCGCAAGCCTTTGTGCCCGTGCTGGCGGATACCCGCGAGCAGGGTGGGATGGCGGCTGTGCGTGAACTCACTGATCGTATTGCCGGTGCCCTCGGCGGTGTCCTATTGCTCCTGACGGCGATCACCATTGTTGCCTCGCCGATCGTGGCGACCGTATTCGCGCCGGGATTTACCCGAGACCCTGCCAAATTGGCGTTGACCGCAGACCTCATTAAATTGACGTTTCCCTATCTCATGCTGATCTCACTCACCGGTTTCGCGGGTGCGATTCTTAACAGTTATGGTCGATTTGCCGTTCCGGCTTTTACGCCCGTGCTGTTGAATCTCTCTCTCATCGGCTTCGCCCTCGGGCTTGCTCCGACAATCGCCGAGCCGACTATAGCCTTGGCGCTTGGCGTATTGTGTGCGGGATTTTTGCAACTGCTTTTTCAGGTGCCGGCTTTGACCACTATCCAGATGTTGCCGCGACCGCGCTGGGATTGGTCTCACCCCGGTGTACGCCGGGTCATGACGCTAATTGTGCCGGCACTGTTTGGCGTGTCGGTGAGTCAAATTAATTTGCTGCTCGACACCGTGCTGGCGTCGCTATTACCAGATGGGAGTGTGTCTTGGTTGTATTACTCGGATCGGCTGACTGAATTGCCTCTGGGCGTCTTCGCCATTGCCATTGCGACCGTCATACTCCCCACCCTGTCTGCGTTAAAGGCCCGCGACGATGAGCAGTCGTTTCGCGAAACCTTATCCTGGGCTGTACGCTCGGTGTTGTTGATTGCAATTCCCGCGACATTGGCGCTGTGTTTTCTCGCAGGACCAATCTTAGTGACCTTGTTCCACTATGGTGCTTTCACCGCCGCAGACGTGGTGATGGCGCGGTGGTCGCTATGGGCCTATACCCTCGGTTTAACCGCATTCATGCTGATCAAGGTACTCGCTCCAGGATTCTATGCCCGCGAGGATATGAAAACGCCGGTGCGCATTGGAATTATCGCCATGATCTCTAACATGGTGCTGAACCCCATCTTGGTTTTCCCCTTATTGTGGACAATGAATATTGGTCATGTAGGGCTGGCGCTGGCGACCAGTGTTTCAGCGTGGATCAATGCGCTGTTGCTCTATCGCGGATTGCGCAACCAGGGCTTGATGATGAATATCTCCCGAGCCACTTGGGCGTTTCTGGGGCGTTTGGCCGGGGCACTCTGTGGCATGGTGTTGGTGCTACTGTGGTTCACACCGGACATTGATTGGTGGTTAGCGGCGGACGTTTGGGCGCGGGCCGGACGGATACTGTGGGTCTGCGTGCTCGGGGGCGCAGTTTATGGTGGGTTACTGTGGTGCTTGGGGGTGCGGGCGATCAGTGCACCGACATAGCACAAACCGCTCTATCATCGTCGTGAACGAGCGCAAGCAATGGGCGGGGTTCTCGACCAGATCGACCGCCGCGATAGACCGCTGGCGAGCGAACATGCTGAATGAGAACGCGGGCTTTGGGCGCCGAGGCACGTCAATGCACAAGGCTCCTGAAGCCAACCTTCTGTATACTCAAAGAATTCAAAGGTAACGCTAAGAGCATCATGGAACTCATCCGCGGACGACATAATTTACGTCCAAGACACCGAGGCTGCGCCGTGACGGTGGGTGCCTTTGACGGCGTGCACCGTGGACATCAGACGGTCTTGCAGCATTTACGTGAGGAAGCCGGCGAGCGCGGACTGAAGACCGCTGTGATTACCTTCGAACCCTTGCCGCGGGAATATTTTCACCCGCTAGAGGCGCCACCTAGAATCATGACTCTGCGCGAAAAAACTTTGGCGTTGGCAGCGCAGGGGGTCGACTATCTTCTCGCCTTGCGTTTTGATGATCTATTGCGAGCGCAGTCGGCCGACGATTTTCTCCAGAGTTACCTT
>Ga0181573_10000168_pt1 | contig 66594 bp, 57 predicted proteins | sample 101ome_25_FD_148643 | JGI IMG/M metagenome (GOLD analysis project Ga0181573, IMG submission 148643) | Coastal salt marsh microbial communities from the Groves Creek Marsh, Skidaway Island, Georgia - 101409BT metaG (spades assembly) | ecosystem: Environmental > Aquatic > Marine > Intertidal zone...
CGCTTCGATCTATCGCCGTCGTGATGGGGAAGGGGGGACAATCCTTTGCTTTCGCGGGACCAACAAGACAAGGCAATGGGTCATGAATCTCGTGATCCGGCCGCATGGTTGGCAACGTTTTCGGCGCGACGGTGACCCGGAGGGTGCATTTCTTCATTCGGGTTTCTATGTTTTCTTTAAACGCATCTGGCCGCTCCTCTTGCCAAAACTGGAGGAGTTGCCGCGCCCGTGGGTATTTGCGGGTCATTCGCTGGGTGGAGCCCTAGCCACGATCGCCGGAGCTGTTTCGCAACCAGATTACGTCTACACTTTGGGTGCGCCGAAAGTAGGGAATGAATTGTTCTACAATCTTCTCTGCGACATCGATAGCGAGCGCTGGGTGAACGGCCCCGACCTCGTGCCGAGACTGCCGCTACCAGATCGAAAACTTCAGGAGCGCGTACTCACCCACGGCAGCGAAGCTCTTCTGCTCACCGATGAGGGAAAGTTATCTTCCTACGAGAACAGAGCCGAGGAAGACATCTTGCCGTTTGCTCTGAAAACACTGGCTAACGAATTCCAATCGCCGCCCGCATGGCTGCGAAATCACCGTGTTGGGGAATACTGCTCGAAGATACGGGAATTGGTTGCGGGGGGGCGGTAAACGCAGTGCGACCTCCAACTATTTTCTCACACACCGCCGAAGCTCAAAGTCGTCGTCGCGATAGAGAATTTCTGCGATCGTGAAATCGTCCTCGAACTTGAGTAGGTGGGTGTCCCCTTCGTAGGGGTGAAACACATAGCTCAAATAAACTTCGTCGCACTGCGGGATCATTTCGCGATAGATCTGCCCTCCGCCTATGATGAAGATCGTTTCCTCGTCCTTCAGTAAATCGAGGGCCGCGTCACAACTTTCGACTAACTCAAAACCTTCAGTGGGCTCTCTCAGACTTCGGGAAATCGCGACATTTCTCCGTTTTGGAAGAGGGCGACCGAGGGAGTCCATCGTCACTCGTCCCATCAAGATAGGATTTCCGAGCGTCAGCTTCTTGAACCACTTGAGGTCTTCGGAGATGCGCCAGGGAAGGTCACCGTCTTTGCCGATGACGCGGTTGGACGCCATCGCGACGATCGCTTTGAGAACAGGCTTGCTCATATTATTCTCACTCAAACCGCGATGGGTGCTTTGATCGTTGGATGCGGATCGTAGCCTACCAATTCAAAATCTTCGTAAACGAATCCGTCGATTTCCTTCACGTCCGGATTCATCTTCATGGTTGGCAGTGGGCGGGGCTCGCGACTGAGTTGTAAGCGAGCCTGTTCGAGGTGGTTCTGATAGAGATGTAAATCGCCGAAAGTGTGAACGAAATCACCGGGTTTCAGCCCGCAGACCTGAGCCATCATCATGCAAAGCAGCGCATACGAAGCGATGTTGAAAGGCACGCCGAGAAAGAGGTCCGCGCTGCGTTGGTAGAGCTGACAGCTTAGTTCGCCGCGACTCGTGTCTACGTAGAATTGGAAGAGGGAATGGCAGGGTGGCAATGCCATTTCCTCGACATCGGCAGGATTCCATGCGCTGACGATATGGCGTCGACTCGTGGGATTGTTCCGGATCGAGTCTACGACACGTGCAATTTGGTCGATTGTCTCTCTGTTGTCGGCCACCTCCCAGGAACGCCACTGCTTTCCATAAACGGGTCCGAGATTGCCATCTTTATCTGCCCACTCATCCCAGATCGTGACTTTGTTGTCTTTGAGATACTGAATGTTCGTGTCGCCTTTGAGAAACCAGAGCAGCTCGTGAATGATGGAGCGCAGGTGAAGTTTCTTGGTCGTGAGGCAGGGAAAGGTCTCGCGTAAATCAAAGCGGGCCTGTGCCCCGAAGACTCCAATCGTACCGACGCCGGTCCGATCATCGCGCGGCGTGCCGTTCGTAAGAACATGATCAAGCAGGTCGAGGTAAGTTTTCATGGCGCGGGGAAGTATTAAACATCGTGAACCAACCTCCGCCCTTAGCAACCCTTTTCCCTCTTTCCGCTGGCGGGGACTCGGTCTTTGGTTTTAGAATGACTTGATGACAGCACGTCAGTATTTTTTCTCCGGACGAGTGCAGGGAGTGGGCTTCCGCTACTCGACCAAGCAACTTGCGAAAGGTTTCGATGTCCTTGGTTGGGTGCGGAATCTCGGCGATGGTCGCGTAGAATTGCAAATCATGGGTGACGAGGAGGAACTCGATGAATTCATTCAGGAAATGCACGATAGTCCGATGGGGCATCACATTCAGGAACAGGAAGAGCGTGCCGTACCGCTTTTGGAAGGTGTTAGAGGGTTTTCGATTCGGGATTAGATAATGAGTGAACACGCAGTCGAAGTTAACAATCTTACCAAGGTGTTTCGCACCGGGATCGGCAATCAGTATGTCGTTGCGGTCGATAATCTTTCCTTTCGTGTCGAGGCTGGTGAGGTTTACGGACTGATTGGTCCAAATGGATCCGGCAAGTCCACGACGATGAAAGTGGTGCTCGGGCTAATGGCGGCAAGCAAAGGGGAGGCAAAGGTTTTTGGTCTCGACAGCGGCGACATTCGAGCTCGGAACGAAATTGGATTTCTTCCAGAAAACCCATATTTCTACAAGCACCTTACCGGTGCCGAGACACTCAAATTTTACGGCAAGCTCTGCGGGATACGAGGTAAGAAACTCAAGGCGCGGGTTGAAGAATTGCTTGAGATAGTCGGCTTGGAGGACGCGGCGAAGCGTCGGCTCGGTGGATATTCCAAAGGGATGCTTCAGCGCATCGGTCTCGCGCAAAGTCTGGTGCAAAATCCACGCCTCGTCATTCTCGATGAGCCGACCGCTGGCGTCGACCCGGTTGGATCGCGTGAAATCAGGGACCTCATTTTGAGGCTGAAAGAAGAGGGCTACACGGTTTTTCTCTGCTCACATTTGCTGGAGCAAGTGCAGGAAGTCTGCGATCGTATCGGAATCATTTTTGAGGGCCGGATGCGCCGCGAGGGGAAACTCGAGGAACTCATCAAGATCGAGAAGCAAACGGCCATGACGCTGGAAAATGCTTCACCTGAGTTGCTCGCCAAGATCGAGGACCTCGTGGCGTCGGAGGAGGGCGCCTCTATCGTCGAAACCGGGCATCCCCGCACGACGCTGGAGAGGCTTTTCATTCAAATTGCAGAGAGGCGCAGCAAAGAAAAAGCATCTGCTGAGAAGAAGGAGGAGGCATCATGAGCGACGAAGCGATCACCCCACGAGCTCCGGGGAAAAAAGTACCGATATTCTCGGTCACTCGAGTCTGGACAATAGCAATGAGCACGGTGACGCAGCTCGTGCGGATGAAGACTTTCTACTTTCTTCTAGCCTTTGCCCTGCTTCTTCTCGTGGTGGGAAATGTAAGTTTTGCTTCCTCACCTGCGCAGGCTTTGTCGACTTTGAAGAAAGTTTCTTTTGGCGCGATCGATCTCTTTGCCTGGCTGTTTGCGATTGTGGCGACGGCTCTTCTCATTCCTCGCGATATTGAGGACCGGACGCTTTACACGATTCTCTCGAAGCCGGTTCGCAGGGGCGAATATCTTTTGGGCAAACTCGCCGGAGTCCTGGTTGTGATCGGCGTATCGCTAGCGGTGATGTTTGTGATTTGTTCGATCATGATCATCTGGAAGCAGGTGGGCTACATGGCAGACGAGCAGGCTGGTGGAGGAAGGAAGGAGGATATTGCGGCGTCTTTGGCTTTGATCGCAAAAAACGGATTCCGAATTGAGTTAGCTGCGGCGGCCTACGCATCGTTCCTGAAAGCAGCTGTCGTTGCTGCAGTTACGATTCTGCTTTCCACCTTCGCTTCGAGCTCGCTCTTCACGATCATCATCAGCATTCTCGTTTTTCTCGTCGGGCATGCCCACTCGATGGCGACAGACTACTGGCTGCGTGAAACCGACAACAGCATGGCAGTGCAGATGTTGTTGAAGGTATTCAAAATCGTCATCCCGAATTTTCAGCTCTTTTCGTTTAGCGAGGGCATTGTCGCCGGCGCCGCGCTGGCACCTGGCGTCCTTTGGCAAATGACGTGGCTGACAGCGGGATATCTCGTCGTCTTCCTTTTTATCTCGCTCATCGCATTCGTCGATAAGGAGTTTTAATCCGTGAAAAAGCTGCTCCAGAAAATTCCCAAGTGGATTCAGATTCTTACCTTCCTCGCGGTATTCGGCATTGTTCGGGCACCTTTTGAGGATGATCTGCGGATGCGACTGGTCAGCAATGGCATTTTGTTGCCGCCTCCGGCAAAGGACGCTCTCGGCCAATTGAACCAGTCAGCCCTCATGGGAACGCTCGGAGGGCTGCGGAGCATTGTCAGTTCGTATCTCGTACTCGAGGCTTTTGATCACTTTTCCTTGAAAGAATGGGAAGAGCTTCGTTCGGATTACCGAGTCATCACCGCCCTCGAACCTCGCGACGAAAATCACTGGCGTAACGTAGTCTGGCACATTGGAATCAATGCGACTGCGAACATGGAGGTCGACGAAAAGATTCCCGAGTTTGAGCGAATGCGCCGATTCAATGAATACGCCGTTGGTGCAATAGAGTTGGCCGAAGAGGGCCTGGGACAAAACCCCGACTCGGCCATCATTCGACTGCAGCTCGCGGAGGTTTACAAGGAAAAGTTGAACGATTCTTGTGAAACAGCGCGAGTCTACGGGGAAATGATCGGACTTCCCGATTCGCCCGGTTATGTGAAGCGCTTTCACGGATACTATCTCGCCCAATGCCCCGGTCGCGAGAATGATGCCTACGATCACCTCATCCGGATGTATCGCGAGAGCGAAAACAACCATCTGCCCTCGCTGATTATTCACATAAAAGATCTCGAGAAAAAGCTCGATATTCCCTTTGCCCTGCGGATTTCGGATCCTTATCCGCCGCTACCTGGGCAGGGGAGAGCGAAGCCAGAGAATCCAGATGGCGTTCCTGATTTCACCGATCCGGCTCCGAAGTAGCGGAAAGGGATGGCGATTTCAAACATGAGCTCGGCTTCGCCTGCTTCATATTTTGCCATTTGAAGCATCAATTATTCTTTACTGAGATTATTTCAAAACGACTGGTTTCCATTGCGTTGCAAATCGAAGCATCTGTGTTTAGTTTCGTGGGCTAGTCTCCGCCTAGCCTATCACCAAATGCCCCGTTCATGAAATACGCCATTTTCGGAGATATCCATGCCAACCTTGAAGCATTCGAGGCAGTGTTGGAGGATGCCGATCACCAAGGCTGTAACGACCATATCTGTGTTGGTGATATCGTCGGATATGCGTCGGAGCCGAACAAGTGCCTCGCTATCGTTCGCGAGATGGACTGCCCGGTCGTAAAGGGGAATCACGACGAGGAGGCAATTCTCGATACTTCCCTTGAAGGACTCAATCCTCTCGCTCGCCACGCCATGGAATGGACGCGCGAGCAGCTCAACGAAGACGAGCGCGAATATCTCGGTAGCCTTAAGCTCGTCCGGCAGGTGCGCGATTTCACGATCGTTCATGCCACCCTCGACACTCCCGGAGGATGGACCTACGTGACGAACAAATTCGATGCGATGGCAAGCTTCAGCTACCAATTCACCCAGCTCTGTTTTTACGGCCACACCCACACTCCTCGTATCTACGCGAAAGGAGACAGCGTCGAGCCGATTGAGGAAACATCGGTTCAGTTGGAGATGGGCAAAAAGTATTTCATCAACGTGGGCAGCGTTGGCCAGCCTCGCGATGGCGATTGGCGCGCCTCCTACGCGATCTACGATGTCGAAAATCAAGAGGTGACGATTCAGCGCCTCGAATACGACATTCAGAAAACGCAGGACAAGATCATCGAAGCTGGTTTGCCCGAGATGCTTGCTCACCGACTTTCACTCGGAAAATAGCGTGAAGCTGACTGGTAACGAGCGGATTCTGGTGCTCAAACCGAGTTCTCTCGGCGACATTGTGCATACCCTGCCGGTTGTGAATGCGATTCGTCGGACTTTCCCGGATGTGGCAATTGACTGGCTCGCGAACACAGAGTGGTGTCCTTTGTTGGAAGGGAGTCCGATTCTTGATCGAGTGATCCCGTTTCCGCGTCGAGAGTTTCGCGGGGTTTCCGGCTTATTTCGGGCGAAAAGTTGGGCACAGAGGGAATTGAGAAAAGATCCCTACGACCTTGCACTTGATTTCCAGGGGCTGCTGCGAAGCGGGCTGCTCGCTCGCCTTTCCAAAGCAAGGAATGTCTGGGGTTTTTCCAACGCACGCGAAGGTGCCCATCTGCTCTACGGGAATTCGATCTGTGTGCAGGATTGGAAAGAAAAACATGCCGTGGAGCGAAATTGCGAACTTGTGCAGATGTTGGGCATCGAGACTCCGCCTATCGAGTTCCCTTTGCCCGAAGGAGATCCAGTTTCGATTCCCGAAGATCAGACTGACCGCGCTGTAATCCTTCACCCTTTTTCCAGGGGGGCAGGGAAATCCCTTTCTGTGGGGGAGGTTATCAATTTGTGTCGACAGCTGGAACCCCATCCCGTTTGGCTTGTAGGAAGGGCCGAGCTCGAAGGTGCCCATGCCTGGCCTGACAATGTAGTTAACCTGGTCAACAAAACTTCAATCCCTCAATTGATTCACCTGCTTAGGCGAGCTACCTGGACAATCAGCGTAGACAGCGGCCCGATGCATCTCGCCGCAGCTGTTAGTGACCGAGTGCTTTCCATTCACACCTGGTCAAATCCCGCTACCGTTGGCCCATGGCGACCGAATGCCTTTGCGTGGCGTTACGGAAAGATTCTCTCGGTAGACGAAATCCGGGCTGCCAATTTTGTGGAACGGCGCGATCTCAAGGGTCATTTTGAATCCCGTGAGCGATTGCTCGATCCGGTGGATATCGCAGCCTTAGCGGAGTTTATAAAGGAGAAGCTTGCTCCATGAAACACGTCGAAATATACACTGACGGCTCATCCCGCGGAAATCCAGGCCCTGGAGGGTACGGCACCGTGATTCGTTACGGGGCGCATGCCCGTGAACTGGCGCAGGGATTTCAAAAAACGACCAACAATCGCATGGAAATCCTCGCCGCCGTAGCAGGTCTGGAAGTGCTGAAGGAGCCCTGCGAAGTGACGGTCTATTCGGATTCCCGCTACCTCGTCGACGCGCAAACCAAAGGATGGGTCGAAGGATGGAGGAAGCGTGGTTGGAGAAAAAAGGACAAGTCCGCTGTGAAAAATGTCGACCTCTGGCAACGGCTTGAGGAAGCCGCAGCCGGCCATACCATTCACTGGCAGTGGGTTAAAGGCCACTCCGGGCACGATATGAACGAGCTTTGCGATGAACTCGCGACCTCGGCAGCAGATGGAGAAAGAGGGGAGTTACTTGTGGATTCGGGATTTGACGGCTGAAAGCCTTATTCCTTTTCCTCGCAATGGCTCCTCCGGGAAAAGAAGAGGATAGGGAAAATGATAAGGAGTTCATGACTCCGAGACTTTGTCTTTTCCCCGTTGTTCTTTCCCTCCAAACCGTCTTAAATCTTTCCGCCCCCTCCATATCATGGAAATTCGAACAGAAGACTACGAAAAGCTTGGCAAATTCTACCTCGGTCGTGAATACGACTTGAAAGAAAAAGAACTCGAAGACGAACTGGTCCTTTACGACTCCAAAGACCTCGTCACTCACGGTGTTGTGCTCGGCATGACTGGTTCCGGAAAAACCGGACTCTGCGTCGGCATTCTCGAAGAGGCGGCGATGGATAACATCCCGGCGATCGTGATCGATCCGAAAGGCGATATCCCCAACTTGCTCCTCACCTTTCCCGATCTCGCGCCGGACAGTTTTCGCCCGTGGATCAATGAGGACGATGCCCAGAAAAAGGGTATTACCCCCGACGAACACGCTGCCAAGACCGCCGACCTCTGGAAAAACGGTCTCGCGAGCTGGGGCCAGGGCCCGGACCGTATCCAGAGCTTCCGCGACAAGGTCGATCTGACCGTCTACACACCCGGCTCCAACGCCGGACTGCCGGTTTCGATCCTCAGTTCGCTCGACGTTCCCGAGTTCGAAGTGCTCGACGATGCCGAGGCGTTTTCTGAGCGAATCGAGTCGACAGTCTCCAGTCTGCTTTCGCTCGTCGGAGTGGAAGCGGACCCGATTCAGGATCCCGAGCACATTCTGCTTTCCACCATTTTTGCCCATGCCTGGAAAGCAGGGCAGGGAATCACCCTCGAAAGCCTCATCCGCCACATCCAGGTTCCGCCTTTTGAAAAAATCGGTGTGATGGATCTCGATACGGTTTGTCCGGAGAAAGATCGTCGCGAACTCGCGATGAAGATGAACAATCTTCTCGCTTCACCCGGATTTTCCACCTGGCTGCAGGGCGAGCCGCTCAACATCAAGCGCATGATGCATACGCCCGAGGGCAAGCCGCGCATCTCGATTTTCTCCATCGCTCACCTCAGCGATTCCGAGCGGATGTTTTTCGTCTCCCTGCTCTTGAACCAGATGCTTGGCTGGATGCGATCCCAGTCCGGCACGACCAGTCTTCGCGCCTTACTCTACATGGACGAGATCTACGGCTACCTGCCACCGTCGTCGATGCCGCCGTCAAAAAAGCCGATGATGACCATGCTGAAGCAGGCGCGAGCCTTCGGTCTCGGCATTCTTCTCGCTACGCAAAACCCGGTCGATCTCGACTACAAAGCTCTCTCCAATATTGGAACCTGGTTCCTCGGCCGACTCCAGACCGAGAGAGACAAGGCTCGTGTTCTTGATGGTCTCGAAGGCGCCGCTGCCAGCACCGATGGCGGTTTTGACAGGCAGTCGATGGAAGAATTGCTCGCCGGACTCGGTAGTCGAGTCTTCCTTATGAATAACGTTCACGAGGACGCGCCGGTCGTCTTTCACGTTCGCTGGGTCATGAGTTATCTGACCGGCCCCTTGGCCCGCCGTCAGATCAAGCAGTTGATTGATCCAAAACGTGCCGAAGTGGAGGCCATCCAGGCGGCTGCCCCAACACCTTCTCCAGAAGCTCCCAAGCCGGCCGAGTCGCAGAAACTCCGCCCGAAGTTGCCTCGGGGAGCCGAGGACTTTTTCATTCCCGCTGGGCCCGATGTTCCTCCTGACGAGATCAACTACGTGCCCGCATTGATCCGCGTCGGCGAAGTGCGATACCAAGACAGCAAAAAAGGCATCAGCGGCAACGAATCTGTCGCGATGATCAACAAGATTGACTCCGATAGTGGAGATATCGATTGGAATCAGTCGCTCGATTTGCCAAACGGGATGCATGTCAGTCAGCTAGGGCGCGAGCCTCTCGCGGGAGCCGCCTTTTCCGAGCTGCCCCAACCCATGCTCGACACGAAGCTCTGGACGAGTCTGAAAAAAGAGCTCGTCGATTTCCTCTACGGCAATCACACCATCACGATCTACAAGAGTCCTCTCACCGGATTGCATTCCAATCTTGGCGAGTCCAAGGGAGACTTTCGGGCCCGATTGGTTCATGCGGCACATGAGATTCGCGATGAAAAAGTCGATGAGTTGCAGGATTCTTACGCCAAGAAAATTGAGACTCTCGAAGACCGAATTGCGCGGGCCATGGATACGGTTGCTGAGCAAAAAGCCCAGGCTACCAATGCGAAGATGGACACCGCAATGCGGATTGGCGGAACCATTCTCAGTGCCGTTCTCGGGCGCAGCGTTGGTCGTCGAAGCAGCAGTGCAATGACGGGCGCGTCGAAAGCCTGGAAAGAAAGTCGAGACGTCGCTCGAGCGGAGGAAAAAGTGGAGGACTACCAGGATGATCTCGAAGAACTCGAGCGCGAGTGCGAAGAGGAGATTCAGGAATTGAAAGACCAGATGGATCCGATGACCGAAAAACTCGAATCCATCAGTCTTTCTCCCTTGAAGAAAAACTGCTCTGCCAAGTCTGTTGGTATCGTCTGGATGCCCTACCGTGTGAATCCTCAGCCACGGTTGGGAGCGGCCTGGTAGGCAGGTCGTCGCACTTCATAGAGAGTTAAGTCGTACACCTAACCCTTTTCGCCCACCCTTCATGACTCCTCAGCAGATCTCAGAACTCCAGCGTCTCGACAAGGCGCACCTTTGGCATCCGTTCACGCAGATGCAGAACTGGATCGCTTCAGAGGAGGATCCGCTCATTATTGCATCTGGGAAGGGAGCGGTGCTCGCTGATGTTGAGGGAAACAAATACTTCGATGGGAATAGCTCGATTTGGACGAATGTTCATGGCCACGGGCACCCGACGATCGATGCGGCGATTCGTGAGCAACTCGACAAGATCGCTCACTGTTCGGCACTCGGTTTTTCGAGTGAGCCGGCAATTCGATTGGCGGAAAAGCTGGTTGGTCTTTTCCCCGAGGAAACTCTGACGCGGGTTTTTTTTACCGACGATGGCTCGACTGCTATCGAGTGCGCCTGCAAGATGGCGGTGCAGTATCGGCAGTTGAAAGGCGAGACGGAAAGGACGGACTTTGTTTCCTTCGGAGGAGCCTATCATGGTGACACGATGGGTGCCGCCTCGCTTGGCGGAATTGGAACCTTCACCGATCGTTTTGGTGGATCCGGCTATCCTGTTCATCGAGTCGAATCGATGGAGGAACTGGCAGGATGGTCGAACGAAGAGGCGCAGTCCGCAAATGCAGTGATCATTGAACCGCTCATTCAGGGTGCCGCCGGGATGAAGACCTGGCCGGAGGGAATGCTCAAACAACTCCGGGAGTGGTGCGACCGACACGGCGTCTTCCTGATCCTTGACGAGGTCATGACCGGCTTTGGTCGAACCGGCCGCATGTTCGCCTGCGAACACGAAGAGGTGATTCCCGACTTTCTCTGCCTCGCAAAAGGACTCACCGGCGGCTACATGCCGCTCGCGGCAACGTTGACGACGGAGCGGGTTTTTGAAGCCTTCCTCGGTCGATACGAGGAACTTAAAACTTTTTTCTACGGCCACAGCTACTGCGCGAATCCGCTTGGTTGCGCCGCGGCTTTGGGGAGTCTTCAGATTTTTGAAGAAGAGGATGTGATTTCTTCATTGCCCAGCAGGATTGAATCGTTCCATCGCTATCTGGAGCAAACCGTTGAGCGCGTGCCTCATTTTGGCGATTTCCGCCAGGTCGGATTGGTTGCTGGGATTGATCTGGTCGACGCTGAGACAGGTGGCGAGCTGGATTGGAAGAACGAGACGGGAGCCCGCATTTGTCGTGCGGCCCGAAACCACGGGTTGCTGACGCGCCCCGTGCGCGACACGCTGACTTTGATGCCTCCCCTGTGTTCGACCGATGAGCAGATTGCGGACGCAGTCATAGCGCTGGAAAAGGCAACTGCTGAAGTGCTGTCGGCCTAATTCGGCTCGTACACAAAAAACCCAGGGCTATGCCCTGGGCTAGATTGATGTTACCCCTTTGGGGCGTGTCGCATCGGCGAATAGAAATTAGTCACATCCGCAACCGCCGCTACTGCAGCAACCGCTCTCTTCAAGGTCTTCCGGCTCGGGAAGGCGTCCCAGCTCAAGAGCTTTTCCGACGTGCTTGGAAACCTGCTGGACAATGCCGTTGAGGGCGCCTTCAGCCGTCATGAATCCGCCCGTTACAGGATTTTCTTTAAGCGCCTTGAGGAGACCCTCGTATTTCTCCACATCTTCTGGAGTGATCGTTCCTTCGTTCTGCTTCTGATGAAGCTCTTCTCCGAGTCCGGCAAATTCGCGATATTGCGCCTGAGCATCTTCGTCGGCGAAGAAGGTTTCGATTTTTGAGACGTTGTCGGTGTATTCACCCGACTTGAGAATCAGTGTGCAAAGCTCACGAGTTTTTTCGAGGACTGCAGAGTTGAGAGAAAGAGTTTCAGTCATAATTTTAGGTGTACGCCAGAAAGGGGAGTGGGACAAGAGGAAGATGGGGACGTGACATCACACCATCCCATAGCGAATTCCGTGTTGCGGCGCATTCTGCAAAACGGCGGTAGGAAGCTGAGGGAGGTTGACGAGCGGACTGCATCGATCCCGGCGTATCAGCTCTACTGCAGCGGCCTGCTTGAGTTCGCGCCATCGCGTGTTCTCCAAATCAGGGGCGAGATGGATGTGGCGGAGGAGGCTGAGCCATTCCACGAAAGCACGCTCGACGTCTCCCGTGCCGAACTCAAGCTTTGCAGCGTGGCTGCTGAGCTTGTTGAGCGTTCCATCGAGCATCAGTGAAATGACTTCGGCAGCTCCCTCACCATAGTGAACAGGAAGGCCGAGTTCGAGGTAGCCCTCAAAATCGACGAGGCCGTGTGCCTGGCGACAGGCAGCGGCAAGTCGTTCGCTGCCCACGGAATCGATCAGTCGCTCGGCTCCGGGAATGGTATCGAGTTCAAAGCGGTGGCCGGCGCGGAGATTTGCGAGGTGGAGAACGATCTCTTCCACGGGGTAGTGGATATCTTCGAGCGCCGCTGCGATGGCGAGTCCTTCTCCTCCCTGGAAGAGGGAAAAAAGGACCCCTCGCTCAGTTGGCTTTCCGCTTTCCTCGATAAGACGGAGTTTTCGCCACGCCTGGGCGGCAGTCCCTGCAGCCGCTTCCCGAATTTCGCCGGAGTCTTCGTCGGCGTAGTGTGTTTCGGAATCAATTTCAATGGTGCGAGAATCAGGACTGTGGATGGCCTGGTCGTGACTGTCGAGGTAGACGTCAATTTGTGCGTTTTGGAAATGTCCTGTCAGGTAAAGCTGTTCGCCGCGTTTTACGACGCTTTCAAATTCGGCAGGAGTGATGAAATCGGCGAAGGCATCGGGCAGCAATCCTGCGATTTCATTCTGCGAAAATCGAACGTCGCGATGGGCGTCCGCAAGTTTTCCCGCGAATTTGGTAAGGCCAAAGCTTCCGGGTTCCTTCTCGGTCGCGACGGCGATCTCCATTCCGTAGCGACGTGGACCGCTGCCTTTTTGATCGAGTCGACAGAGACGGGTTCGGGCGGGCAGCAATCCTGCGACGAGTTGGCTGTTGCTTTCCGCTGGGCGGTTACGCGCTCGAAGAAAGGTGAGGGCATCTCCGAGCCGTCCCGTGACATTTCGCGCTGCGTTAGTTGTTTCCCATTCGCCCTCGGAATTGAACGTTTCCTTTCGAGTGGGCTTGAGGCCAAACAGGGAATTTCCTTCTCCTGATTCCCCAGAAGCGGAGGGGTCGGATTCGACGGAGTCGGATTGAAAACCGAGCGCGACCTTCTGATCGGAAAAGAGCCGGTCTCGCAATTCTCTGGCGGCCAGAAAAGGAGAGCCTCCATCTAGCGAGGCAAAGTGCATTCTCCGGATCAGGATTGGCCAATCGACTTCGTTCTGTCGCCTCAGCTCGAGTGGGTGGGAATCGTAAAGACGTGGACTCTTGTCGCCAATTATAACATATCCTGTCTCGTCGAGTCCTCGCCGTCCGGCTCGGCCGAACATCTGAAGTAGTTCGTCTGGGGTGACAGTTCGCTGGAAAGGACCATCGCGGTAGCTGGTTTCAGCAACAAAGACCGAACGGACCGAAAAATTGATTCCCGCCGCGAGTCCCATTGTGGCGACGATGACACGGAGTTGTCCCGCTTTAGCAAGGGGCTCGACGACGGCGGCACGTTCGGTAAATCCGAGACCGCTGTGATGGAAGGCGACACGTTTCTGAAGAAGGCGAGCGAGCGATTTGGAGCATGACTGCTCAAGACTTTGGTCGCCCATGCGGATGGGATCATTGTTTGGCAAGGCCGCCGCAATTTTCGTGGCGATTTTCTCGGCGGCCTTACGATGCGGAGCAAAAATCAGCAGGGGACCGTAGTGCGAGAGCAGTGTCGAGAGCGCGAGTCTTTCCCAGAAATTTCGATACTTCCGCGGAGCGAGATTGGGAAGCGCGTCGAGTGGGATTTCTTCGAGCGGTACCGGGCGTTCTTTGGTCTCTACCACCACTGCCTCGCGCCCGAGACGGCTGATCCAATCCGCGACACGCGTGGGATTGGCAACGCTTCCGCTGAGAAGTAGCAGTCGCGTTTCTGGTGGGGCGAGTGCGACGGCGAGTTCGTAGTGCAGACCGCGCCGTCGATCGCCGATCATCTGGTATTCGTCTATAACGAGAATAGAAGGGCCATTTCCTGAGAGAAGTCGATCCCGCTGGGTTTCCAAGGTGGCGACGATGACAGGCGCATCGAGATCTTCGGCGAGATCGCCCGTAGCGATTCCGACCTTCCACCCTTTGGTTTTCCACTCGCGCCATTTGTCATTGGCGAGGGCGCGGGTGGGGACGGTGTATACGGCCTGACGATCCGGGCCGATCAGTTTTCCTTCGTCGGCGATTGACTCAAAAACGAATGTTTTCCCCGCACCGGTCGGGGCGGAGACAATTACGTCTTTGCCGTCGCGCAGGAAGCGAATAGCTTCCTGCTGCCAGAGGTCCGGGACCTGTAGCTGAACAGATAGACCTTCAAACGCGTTTTCGAGACCGCCATGCATAGGCGGAGATGGTTACGCCCCTAGATTTGCCAAGGGACTTTGATAATCTACCGGAATTAGTTCGGCTTTTCCTCGGCGACGGGAATCGGAGTGGTCTTGTCGCGACGCTGCGGCTTGGCGGCCGAGATGTTGACTGGCTTTCCGGTTTTGCTGATCGCAATGAGGTCTTGGACGATGTGGATCGACTCGCGCTCGTAGGGATCGAGTGTGTGAGGATACTCGAGAGCTTTGATGTCGGGGTCCTCTTCTTTCTGCTTGTCCCCGCGAGTCATTCCGCTGAGTTGCTCGTCGGAAAGTTTTTCGGCAAGAGTCAGGCCCTCCTCAAGAACGTTGTCCTGAGTGAGCTTGTAAATCGTAAACAGGTCCTTCTCTTGTTCCCTGATTCTGGCAAAGCGTTCGATACGCTCCTGCTTGCGAGCTTCGCGTTCCGCTTCGTCGTTTTTGGCCTTTTGCTTTCGCTCTTCTAGGTTGAGAGAGATCTTATTCTCTTCGATGCGCTGCTTTTCCTCACCGATTGTCTGGAGAATGTATTCGAAGCCGGGCGTCGATCCAATGCGCGCTTCAGATGCTTGCTTCAACTGCCGAATCGGAAGTGGCTTTTCAGAAAACGGGCCGTAATTGCTGGGCTTGATTGGCTCAACATCAAGCGCGTTCGGAAGCGAGTCTTCACCGATCTCAGCGATATCGAGAATGGAGGGAAGGTGAACGTCCGAAGCGACCCCGTCGAGTTGAGTGGAATGACCGTTGATGCGGTAGAAAGTCTGGATCGTCAGCTTGAGCGCACCCTCCTGATTGACCTGACGATTGAGCAGCAAGTTGACTCGGTTTGTCAGAACGGGACGAAGTTGTTGTACAGTTCCTTTACCAAAAGTTGTGGTGTCTCCCACCACAACAGCTCGGCCGTAGTCCTGCAATGCCGCTGCAAAAATCTCGGAAGCCGAAGCACTCGCCTTGTTGATGAGAACGATCATCGGACCGTCGTACATCGCTTCGCCATTTTTCGATGATTTCTGATCACGCTGGCCGCGCCAGTCGACAGATTGAACGACGGGTCCCTTGCGAATGAAGAGACCAGTCATGTTGATTGCTTCCTCAAGCGAACCTCCTCCGTTGTCTTGGAGATCAACAACGAGGCCGTCGATCCCCTCGATTGAGAGTCGAGTCAGGAGGCGGCGAACGTCTGTCGTTGTGCTGGTCTGTCCACCATCCATGTCAGCGTAGAAAGACGGCAGGGTGATCCAGCCGATCTTTTGCTCGTTGCCCTCGGGGTCTTTCGTGATGATAAGATCAGCTGTCGCGAGAGCATCTTTCAGGTCGACTTTGTCGCGAACAATATTGACGAGTTTGATCTTAGTCGTTTCGCCCTGAGGAATCACCTTGAGTCGAACGACGGATCCGATTTCACCGCGAATGAGGTCGACGATGTCGGAGAGTTTCATTTCCACGACATCCACAAAGTCGCCGTCTTCGCCCTGTGCGACTCCAATGACACGATCTTTTACCTCAAGATCGCCCCCTTTGAATGCCGGACCACCAACGACGAGACCTTCGATCGTGGCACCGCCCTGATCTTCGTCTTTCTGGAGCATCGCTCCGATTCCCTTGAGCGATTTGTTCATTCCAATACGGAAATTGTCGTATTGCTGTTGGGAGAAATACTCGGAGTGCGGATCGTAAGCACGGGCAATCGATTTGATGAAAAGAGTCGCCACGTCTTCGACGTTGTTTTCGTTCACTCGCTTCAGAATGCGGTCGTAACGATCAGCGACTTTCTCGTAGATCGTCTTTTCCGGTTTGACACTGGGATCTTTTTCCTTGGGAGGAAGTCCTTCTTCTTCGCGCTTTTTCGCCTCCTCAGCTTCTTCCTCGGCAAGGGCGTCCGAAATCAGTTTTTCACGGATTAGATCACCTTCGATCAGGTTGCGCCAGAGTTGGTTATGTGCATCTCCTGCAGGTGCCCAGTCTCCATCTTTGCGGGAGATCTCGACCGTGCGATCCGAGTCGTAGGTGAAGGTGCCTGGCTTGGCAAGTTCCTTGGCCATCTTTACTCGACTGCGGATGCGCTCCTGGTAGGTCGCATAAATTTCGTAGGCCGCAGGAATCGCTTCGTTGCGAACGTTGTCGTCGATCGTTTGCTCATGCTTCGCACGGAATCCGTCGACATCTTCTTTGGTGAAATAGATTTTGCTGAAATCGAGCATGTTCAAGTAGGTATCGAGCACCTTCTTTGACATATCGTTGTTGAAAGGCTCCTTCAGAAAGTGCTCGTCTTCAAGCATTCCGGTGACGCGAAGAGCGAGATCGCCATGCTGCGTTTGGGCCTGGGAAGGTGGGGCGAGAAGAAAGGCTGTGAGCGCAATCAGCGCAGAGAGCTTTGCCGACTTGAGAAGGGCAGATAAAAACATGAAACAGCTGGTCTGAGATAAGAATCGTGTGACCACGAGAGGGGGAATGTCGCTTCGAACGCATTCGCCCCCAGTGGAGCGGAAAAACTTACACTGATTTGTTTATCAGAAAAAGTTTTTTTCCGGACGTGGATGGGGCACCCTGAAAGAGTTACGGCAGACTCGCACCCTCGGTTCTTCTGGATTGAGGCGGTTTTGCGAGCGGCTCGCGGCGAAAGTCAGGTGTAGACTGCGCTCGGCGGAGCAGAAGCAATGGCGGGAAGGGGAAAGGATACACACGATCGTGCCTTGTTTTGAGAAGCTAAATCTTGTCACGCCGATTCTCGCGGTTGATGATGAAAAGGATGAGCGGAGCGCCCCACGCCAAGCAGTCGAGCCTTTCTCGCAGTTGCCTGATCTTGCTGGGCGTGTTGAGCACATTATTTCTGTCCTCGGTTTGGGCAGATGAATCGACAGATATCCGGGTCGATCAGGAAGCAGGGGACGACGCAAACGATGGGCGTACTGCCCCGGTGAAGTCGATCGCGCGTGCGATCCGACTGGCTCAGCCTGGTGACACGATTCATCTCACACCGGGTGTATGGTACGAGAGCGCCGTCTTCACCAAGAGGCATGGAGAGCTTGGTAAGCCGATCACTCTCGACGGGCATGGGGCAGTTCTCGATGGAAGTGAGCCTGTGACCTCGAAAGATTGGGAGCAAGTGAAACCGGACTTGTTCCGAAAAGTGGCGCTGTATCCCAAAACCGATAATGCGATCGTGGGGCGTTGGTATTTGATTTGGAACGGCAAAATGCAGCGCATGAATCGCACATCGAAAGGGCCCAGTGATCCGCTCAAGCCGGTTGCTGACTTGCAGGCCGGCGAGTGGACATACGTGCAGGAAGAGGATGCATTCTATCTCCGCTTGTCCGAGGGGCAAAAACTGGAGGAGTCGAACATTCGCTATCCGAAGCGCAGCAGCGCCGTGATTTTTTCCTCGGCCGGATCTCACATCACAGTGAGGAATATCACGGGAACGCATGTCTACAACGATGGATACAACGTTCACGGTGCGCAGCGAAATCTGGTATTCGAAAACATCAGGGCGATCGAATGCGGTGATGATGGATTCAGTGCGCATGAGGATGCGGATTGCCGAATTGATGGCTTTGTCAGTATTGGAAATTCGACGGGGCTTTGCGACGTCAATACGAGCCGAACTTACTATCGCAATGTCTACATTCGTGATTGTCACGGGTTCGACCTCTATTTCATAGGTCTCGATCATTCCTTGGAAAACGCACTGATCGAGAGCAGCGCGGCGAAATCCTTCTGGCTGGAAGCCAAATACCTGGATGAGGGCGGCCTCTGTAATCTGCGAATGAAAAACGTGCTGATCCGACGTGATGGCGAAGCACCGCAGGAGCTTCGAATCGGACGAGGCGGTGCCTTGCATGCGACGAATTGCACCTTTGAGGGTGTCAATGTCATGCTGACCCCAGGAGGTATTGTCGATTTTCGATCTTGTCTTTTTTCTGTCGGAAAATTCCAACCCGAGTCGTTGTTGTTCCCAAATACGGTCTGGCGCGGAGCGGGCAATCTCTACGATTTCAAAAGTCTGCGTGTTGATAAGACGAGTTTCCGCCCGGAGATATTTTCGGATTTTCAAAAGCTCACCGGTAGCGAAGAAGGTTCGCGCTGGGAAACTTTCGACAATGCTCCCATGGGAATCGGTGCAGATGAATCAACACTTCCAAAACCCGAATAGCCATGCTTCGAAAATTCCTGTTTCCTATTACAATTATTATACTTTTGTCAGGGCATGCCCGCGGGCAGGTCTCTGTCGACGGTGGTCCTTCGGTTGAAGAAGCTGTTTTCTTTCCCTTCGATGACCATGCCATCCCGTGGCGGAACAATGTTTTCGTTACTCCGGTGACCGCTACGAAACATCCGGCAAACCCGGTTTTGCGACGTGGCCCCGAGAATGCTCCTGATCATGGGCATGCGATCCTCTATGGCACGGTAATGAAGCACGGCGACAAATTTCGCATGTGGTATCTCGGCATGTTCGAAGTTGAACTGGCCGCCGGCCAGGCGCCCGGATGGTGGCGCCCGATGTGTTATGCCGAAAGCTACGACGGCGTGACCTGGACAAAGCCGGAACTGGGGCTGGTAGAGTTCAAAGGAAATACGAAAAACAACATTTGCCTGATCGAGTCCGAGGTTTCAGGGCTGGCCAAGGTGAACGATTTTCTCTCCGTCATCTACGAACCGAATGATCCCGATCCGGAACGTCGCTACAAGTGCGTTTACATCGCGCATCCTGAGTTCGCGGATGTAAAGAGTGGACGAAGCACGATTGGTCCCGACGAACGGAGGTGGGGTGCCTTTATCGCTGCGACCAGTGCTGATGGACTGAGCTGGAGAGTCGTAGGCGATAGGCCGATGAATGCGGGCAATGAACGCTTCGAGGTGTCGGGACTCTACAAGTTCGGCGATTTCTACTATGCTCCGGGCCAGCTCATTTCTCCGTGGACCTGGCGGATGGATGGGAGCGATGTGGGCCGTGTCACCCTGACCTATCGCTCGGCTGACTTTTCGAGTTGGTCCGACAGCAAGGCCTTCGCGCTCGCACGGCCCGGCCAACTAACTTCGACCCCAGTGAAAGGACAGCAAGGCCACATGGGGGCGGGTCTCTGGAATCGTGGTAATGTAGTAGTGGGGTTGAATGGACTCTGGCAGGATGCGCCGGAGAAACCCGAAGACGGAAAGTACTGGAACAAAGGTGTAACCATCGATCTCGGGTTGGTCGTGAGCAACAACGGCATTCATTTCCGCGAGCCGATTTCGGATCACAAAGTCATCGCACGAGGTAAGCCGGGCGAATGGGATGACACTGCGTTGCTGCAGGGGCACGCTTTTGTAAATGAGGGCGACAAGACGATGATCTGGTATTCGCACTGGGATACCGGAGGTAAACTGAAAGACATGGAGATCGGGCTTGCGACGCTGCGGCGTGATGGATTCGGATATCTGTCCCGCAAAATCGCCGGCACCAGCGCCCATGTCGAGACAGCGCATTTTCAAACCGGGAAGCCTGCGAGGGTCTTCGCCAATGTGGAGGGTATTTCCTCCGACGCACCGCTTACTATTTTCCTGATCGACAAGTTGGCGCGTCCCGTGGAGGGCGTTTCTGCGAAGGTCACGGAGTCGGGAACGCGGGTGGAGGTTCCGTTGTCCTCGCCAATTCCAGCGAGGGAGAACTTCGCGCTTCGTATCGAGCTTCCTGATGCAGGCGATGCCAAAGTGTACGCGATCTACGTGACACCATGAGCGGAGAGGGCGACATCGTTGCCTACCTGGCGACGATGAAGAAGTAAGATGACTGAAACCGCGAATCTCTGCCGAAGGTTCCGCCACATTGCGCAACGCCGGAAACCTGATCGTAATCAGCCCTGGTGCAGAGTGAGGTGTTTCGCTGGAAGTGATGTAGTGGATCTTCGGTTTAGCACCCCCTTTTCTTTTCCCTAGCCAATATCAAAGCCCATACGCTATCAAATATTGAGCAAAAACGTAGTCCTGGATCTCCGTATCCGGGGACAGGCTTTGGGCGATGCGAGTCGCTACGGGTGCGGAGACCGTTTTCTACGTTTTCGCCTTCTTTTCTGCCTGGCTCTTTGTCATTGCACCCTCTCAATCCCGGTAGGACCGATGCGCCGATAAGAACTATTTGAAAAAGCAAATTCCTTTCAATTCAACGTTACAGACAATGGCACTACTACAGAACCGGATGCGCTGGATGTTGCTCTTGCCATAGTAGGCGACTGGTCGGAATTCCAGCTTCAGCAAGGCACCAATACCACGAAAAACAACTACACCTGGCCCGAAGACACCAGTTTTGTTTTAGGAACAGATTCGGGAGATTTGATCAAGAATATGATCAATACCCTTGAAGGAGATGGCGAGACACCGGTATTGGTAAATGGCGAAACTGCAAATTGGCAACTGGTCACCGACGCGGAAGGCAACAAAAGAGTCGTCATTGAGCGAGGTGACGGAACTGCCTCGAGCTTCGATCCGGAGGACGGGAATCTCGTAGATCAAATCATCGACTTTTTGTCGCGATAGGTCGCTCTCACTCACATCGCATGTCCCGGTGCTGCCGCAGATAACAAAGGTGCAGGCTTGTGATAGCGACTGCCTGCTTGTAGAGAGAGTGGCAACACGAATTGATGGAAATCAAATATCCCTTAAAAATGAATTCAGATGAACTGGAAATCCAGTTTTCGAATTCGGTACGAACGGACGACGTTTTTTTTCGGGCGCTCTCCGGTAGCGAGTTACGCCTGGGTAACGAGGCTGTGATTGCCTCCTGCCTGCTTCCGGCAATGGCCGGTCCTGACGAACCTGTCACTTTGGAGGGTGAAACCAGTCAAACATTTATGGCCGGTTTACCTATCGTTCAGGAGATCTTTACCCAATGGCAACCGAATCTCAAGCCCCGCACGATAAATGGCAGAGACAGAGCCGATGCCCCTGCCGATTCACGACGTGTTGCTACTTTTTTTTCCGGCGGCATAGATTCATTTTTCACCCTTTTGAAACACCGGGAGGAAATCACGGATCTGATATTTATTCACGGTTTTGATATCCCGCTGCCTGATTCCAGATTTCGGAAAGAGGTTTCGGTTCACTTGCAACAAATCGCCGGTTATTTTGACATCAATCTGATAGAGATTGAAACCAACCTTCGCGATTTCTTTTCTGACATTCCCTGGGGTATGAGCCACGGAGCCGGACTGGCATCAGTCGGTCACCTGCTCAGTTCGACGATTTCCAAAATCTATATCCCGTCCACCTACTCCTATGGAGAGCTGTTTCCGTGGGGATCCCACCCGTTAATTGATCCTCTATGGAGCAGTGACTGCATGATATTCGTCCACGATGGATGTGAGGCGACCCGAATGGATAAAGCGCGAATGATTTCAACCAGCGGTATCGCCCTCGAACATCTCCGCGTTTGCTGGGAGAACCCGAACTCGGCATATAACTGCGGAAGCTGCGAAAAATGTATTCGAACTATGATTAGCCTCGAAGCCTTTGGCGCGCTCGACAAGTGTCCCGCCTTTCAGGAGAAACTCACTCCGCGGCTGGTTGCCTCCATTGTTCCTAAATCGAAAAGTGTCAGACAATTCGCAGAACAAAACCTCCACACTCTGGTGGAAAAGGGTATTAATAACGGAATCACCCGCGAATTGAAAAAGGTAGTTTCACAACCGGTCTTCTACCGAAAGATCCGAAGGGAAATTCTGAAAATACCAGCGCAAATAAAACGCCGCCTTTAGGATTCAGCGAGGTCCACACCGATTCTTTGGCAACCGAATAGAGGTGCTAACTCCGCAGGCTCGATATCCATCTGGCTGACTCCATCCAAACATGGTTTTGACAATCCCCTTTTGGTAGCAGACAAAGATTTCTGGCTTTTTTTGAGTCTTTTGTCAATGTGGTACTGTTATTTCGGACGAGCCATCGCTCCCGCGATATCCACGACTGTTCCATGTTTGTGATCCATTTCGATGTAGTTGGAAAAAGACAATCGGCATGGCTGAAGCCTGGCAAACACACACCGAAACAGAAAATCATCATCTTCCATTCCCCACCCCCATTAGCGGTTACTGAATCTTAAACTATGATAGTTAGAAATATTAGACACACTGAGAGCGGTAGTGAACGGAGGTTGGAAGCCGAAGTCCTTTTCGAAAAAGAAGCCGTCACCGAAAACTATTTGATTCAGTATTCGAACCAGGAAAATATATCGATAGATCAAACGGAATCGTGCATTGGTGATGTCTTTTTGGTAGCCCTTATGTTACCGGCAATGGCCGTTGGCGAGCGCCTTCGCATCGAGTCCCCGGTATCAGAAGACGTCGCCGCCGCTCTGTTAAACAATACTGTCCCTTTGATGTTGAAATGGTTTCCCCGGTTGCACGCGATCGAAAACGAGCTTGAGCTGGAAACCAAACCGGTGGCTCAATCTCACCGAACCGCGGCATTGTTTTCCTGTGGTGTCGACAGTTGGCACACACTGGTCGGGTGTCATGAGCGAATCGATACCTTAATACACATCAGGGGTTTTGAGATGCCGCTCGACAATAGCGAAATTTGGAAGAGGGCCAACCTCACCGTTCGGGAAGTCGCCTCTGTTTACCGCAAAAGCCTGATCAACGTGGAAACCAATTTCGGCGAAGCCACCCGGCGGCGGGTGGGCAACAACCCGGAAGTCGACTGGGACGATTTTGAATGTGATGTGTGGTTCGGTCACTTGCTTTGTGCTGTGGGCTTTGCCCTTCGTGCTCAACTCGGGACACTGATTATTCCGTCAAGCTACACCGAGGGCGTGGAGAAAGTAGCCTCGCATCCCACTCTCGAACCGCAATTGTCTGTCGATTCCCTGGCGTTAGAAATTTACGGCTTTGAATGCAACCGGTTACAAAAAATGACCGACATCGCCAAACTCGATCCCGACTTCATAGAGCGATTTCGGGTTTGTGTCGATCCGGATTTCGAGGGCGCCAACCAGATCATCAATTGTGGAACATGCCTGAAATGTCTGCGCACCAAGCTGGAACTTCGTCTGTGCGGCATCACTTACGGACCGGAGTTGTTTGCCACTCCGCTGAATATGACCGACTACACCTGTTCGAAACCTCGCGGCAGCAAATCGCTATGGCAGTTGGTGGCGGATGAAGCAGTTCGACAGGAGGATTTAGAAGTCCAAAAAGCTGTCACCACCATGCTAACCCAGCCCGGCCTGGTTCGCAAAGCCCGCCGGTTAAAGCGAAAAATCGACAAGCGGTTGAACAGCCGAAAAAAGCTGTAGTTAAGTTGGTCTTTGCCAAACGACGATAAACACAGGACTGTGAGGCGGGCCGCCTGTGGTCAGATCATAAGGCTACCACCCTTCGTCAGTTAACTCTTTTGATTGCTTATATAGAACTGACAAATTGCTGCCGTGGATGAAACACCGCTCAATGTCCGGCAAAACTGTCATCTTCACCTGAACGATTTCGCTTCCCGATCGGCCCCACGCGATGCTGCGGATTTCGGCGACGGGATGTTTCTTCTGATTGGCTGAAATTTGGGATTGCAGATTCGCGATTGATATATTTTGAACGGTACGGTTTCGAACGGCCTTGGCTCTGATTTTTGCATATATGGAATTGCACCCCCTCAATCCCGGTAGGACCGATGCGCCGATAAGAACTCTTTGAAAAAGCAAATTCCTTTCAATCAACAATCCCCACATCCCTGAACCACTCCAAACAAAGATCCGGCCAAGTGGAAAGCGGGTAATCTTCAGGCCGAAGCGAAAATCCGTGACCGCCCTTCTCAAAGAAGTGGACCCGAACGGAGGCACCGGCTTCTTCCAGGGTCTTGGCATAGATGGGACTTCCGGGAAAGAAGCCCTTGTCGTCTTTGGCTGAGACAATCAGGGTGGGGCTGACTTCATCGGAAACCGTAAACTCTTGGCTCAGTGCCTCCCCCTTGTTCATGTAGGCCGGGTAAAGTAACACGGTGAAGTCCGGTTGGCAGCTGGAACCGTCCAGCTCATCGACGGCCTCATAGGTGGGAATCTCATAACCGGTGCTGACCCGGGCCGCGAGGTGGCCTCCCGCTGAAGAACCCATGACTCCAATCCGCTCTGGGTCGATGTTCCACTCGGTGGCTCGCGAGCGGACGATGCGTACCGCTCGCTGCACATCCTGAAACGCTTCCTTTCGTTTCTTGGGAACCCGGTAAATCAGGATAAAGGCGGAGATCCCGTGATCATTGAGCCATTCGGCGATCGGGGTCATCTTCGTGGTGACAAGACTGACGTAGCCTCCTCCCGGACATAAGATGACCGCGGGGCCAGGCTTGTTGTCCGAACCGGGAGCCGGGAAATAGCGCAAGGAAGGCTGAGTGACATCGGTGAGGCGGATGTGTCCATCGCCTCGATCCGGCCTCGGCGTTCCCATGCCTTCGTCATCCTGACGCGCGACATCTTTGGGCCAGAGCGTAATGATCTGGCTGGCCTTCTCCTCGTCCGCATTGGCAAGGACGGCCGTGACCCAAAAAGCGATGCCACCTGACATGAGGACCCTAACAGCCTGTTGAAAAACTCCATCACGCCGAGACCTGAATGAATTTTCGCCTTTTTGATCACGGCTTCGCCCCATCTTTTTCAAACTGTCTGCAGCTGAGGTTTTCATCTCCACTTCACCCCCCATCACAGCCCTACTCATTCTCGGGGATCTTCGCATCTTTTTCGATGCGTTTGTTCTCCCAGTAGACATGACCGTCCTCCCGGAGCTCGACGAGGCGTGCGTTGCTGCCGGGCACGGGCTTGGCGGGATTCTTCGGCAGATGGGCGGCCAAGGACTTCTTGAGTGCTGCCTGCTCGGGCTGGTCGGCGAGGTTGGTGTATTCATGCGGGTCGGCCTGCATGTCGTAGAGCTCCTCGGAGCCGTCCGCGTATCGAATGTAGCGGTGGGATAACGCTTCCGGAAATAGTAGATTCCGTTTTCTCTGATATAAGTATCAGCTGGCTTCGGCATGTCTTCTGAGTTGGCTTGTGTCTCACTTTTGTGTGCCATCTCAGAGTTGTAACCTTCTGATACAGAGGGGTCTAGCTTATTGCCAATGCCTTATGTTGGAAAGAGAGGCGAGGGCGGGAATCGAACCCGCGATAGAGCTTTTGCAGAGCCCGGCCTTACCACTTGGCTACCTCGCCGTCATTACCTCTCCGATTTGGAGCGGACGGCAATAACGCTGATTCTTTGGACCTGTCAACGAGTTAGACAGCCTACACAATCATCCCAGCGGCAACGGTCTCGTTGGTCTGGGAGTCAATGAGGACGAAGCTTCCGGTCTGGCGGTTGCGTCGGTAGGAATCGAAAAGAAGTGGTGCGGATGTGCGAATGCTGACGCGACCAATTTCGTTGAGTCCGAAAGTCGTTTCGTCTTCGATCTTGTGCAGGGTATTGATGTTTACCTTGTATTTGATCTCTTGGACGATCGCTTTCACTTCCTTAGTCGTATGGCGAAGATGATATTTGCCGCGTGGCTGGAGCTGTGTGTCTTCAGAGAACCAGCAGATCATAGCTTCGATGACCTGCTCTTTCTCCGGCGGATTGTTTGGCTTAACAATCATGTCACCGCGACTGATGTCGATTTCGTCTTCCAGGGTCATGGTGCAGGAAAGCGGGGCAAATACCTGCTCCTGCGGCCCTTCGAGAGATTCGATCGCTTTGATCTTGGTAGCAAATCCGGAAGGTTGAACGACAACGTCGTCGCCAGGTTTGAATACGCCACCAGCAACGCGCCCGGCGTAGCCGCGGAAATCGTGGTGCTCGTCGGAGTGTGGGCGGATGACCCACTGGACGGGGAAACGAGCGTTGACGTGGTTGTTATCGGAGCCGATGTAGACGTTCTCCAAATGGTAAAGCATCGTTGGTCCTTCATACCAGGGAGTTTTGTCAGACTTCTCCACCACGTTGTCTCCGTGCAGAGCACTGATAGGAATGGTGACCATATCGACGATGTTGTCGAGGCGTGAAGCGAATTCTTCGAACTCCTTCGAGATTTTCTCGAAACGTTCCTCGCTGTAGTCAACGAGATCCATCTTGTTGACGGCGACGATTACGTGGCGGATGCGAAGCAGGTTCGCGATGAACGCGTGACGGCAGGTCTGTTCAATAACTCCGGACCGGGCGTCCACAAGAATGATGGCAAGGTTGGCTGTCGACGCGCCGGTCACCATGTTTCGTGTGTATTGAATATGACCGGGAGTGTCCGCGATGATAAACTTACGTTTCGGCGTCGCAAAATAGCGGTATGCCACGTCGATCGTGATTCCCTGTTCGCGCTCAGCTCGTAGGCCGTCCGTGAGGAGGGCAAGGTTCACATTTTCGTCGCCTCGGTTCTTCGAGGTTTCCTCAACGGCTTCGATCTGGTCTTCGAAGGTGTTCTTCGAATCATAGAGCAGTCGTCCAATGAGGGTGGATTTTCCGTCATCGACAGAACCCGCCGTCGTAAAACGGAGGAGGTCCATGTCGAGATAACCTTCGTCGATCGGTACTTCGTGAGACATCAGAAATTAGGGTAAAAGGTAGATAGAAATTAGTGAGAAGTGGTGGCGAGATCCTAGAAGTATCCTTCCTTCTTGCGATCTTCCATCGCGGTCTCGGAGCGCTTATCATCTGCGCGTGTTCCGCGTTCGGTCTGGCGGGCGGTGGCGACTTCCTGGATGATGTCGTCCATGTTGGAGGCGTCGGAGTAGACGGCGCCGGTGCAGGTCATGTCACCGATCGTGCGGAAACGGACGATGGCATCTTTTTCAACCTCTTCGCCTTCCTGAGGAATGACGACATCGGAAATGGCGAGAAGGGCACCCTTGCGGTGAACGACATCTCGCTGGTGGGAAAAATAGAGACTTGGGAGCGGGATTTTTTCAGCTTTGATATACTGCCAGACGTCCATTTCGGTCCAGTTGGATAGAGGGAAAACGCGGAAGTGCTCGCCGTGATGCTTACGACCGTTGAAGATATTCCAGAGCTCAGGGCGCTGGTTTTTCGGATCCCACTGGCCGAAGTCATCACGGTGAGAAAAGAAACGCTCCTTGGCTCGGGCTTTCTCCTCGTCACGTCGACCGCCGCCGAGGCATGCGTCATACTGATTGTCTTCGATCGTATCGAGAAGGGTCACGGTCTGGAGACCATTTCGGCTCGCGAAGGGGCCTTTCTCTTCCTGGACTCGTCCCTGATCGATGGAGTCTTGAACGAGACCGACAACAAGATCAGCGCGGATTTCCTCCACATACTTGTCACGGTATTCGAGCGTCTCAGGAAAGTTATGTCCGGTATCAACATGGACCAGCGGGAAGGGGAGGCGAGCCGGGTGGAATGCTTTCCGCGCCAGATGTGCCATCACGATCGAGTCCTTACCCCCTGAGAAAAGGAGAGCGGGCTTTTCAAATTGCGCAGCAGTTTCCCGAAGCACGTAGATGGCTTCGGATTCAAGTTGGGCGAGGTGATTCACCCGGTAGGAATTTCTTTCTTCTTCCATGATAAAAAACGTTTCGTTAGAAAGTGACGCTTGTTTGGGATCCTAGTCGGTTGCCGCCTAAGCTTTGACCTTTGCCTGAGCGGCCTCAAGAAGGAGGGAGAGGGACCCTTCTTCGCTAAGAGCCTCCGTGTCAACGACCAGGTCAGGATTATTCGGTTCTTCAAATGCGGAGTCTTTTCCGGTGAATTGCTTCACTTCGCCAGCTTTTACCTTGGCGTAGAGGCCTTTTGGGTCGCGCTCTGAGCAGGTTTCGAAGGATGCTTTAACGTAGACTTCGAGAAGGTCTTCGTCCCCGATGATTTCGCGAGCGAGAGAGCGGAGTTCGTTGTTGGGAGTAATGAAGGATGCGATCGTGACGATTCCGCTGTCGGCGAAAAGCTTCGCAACCTCTGCGACGCGGCGAATGTTCTCGAGGCGGTCTTCGTCGGAGAACCCAAGGTTTTTGTTGAGGCCGGCACGAACATTGTCCCCGTCTAGAACCTTGACCATCCGTCCGGATTCGTGAAGGCGGCGCTCAAGCAGATTGGCAAGTGTGCTCTTCCCGGAACCGCTTAGCCCGTACATCCAGATGACAGCGCCGCGCTGACCTAGCAGCTCTTCCTTCGCTTCGCGAGGGAGCATTTTGTCAAAAATGGGGTAGATATGATCGAGATTGGAACTCATGGGCCGAAATTTTCAGCGAGAGGAGACTATAGCGGATCAAATGACAAAATCCAGTTCCTCGTTGAGACCACATTCTCTCTTGAGGCCGAAGAAGCGGGTGTCTTCTTCTGACATTCCGTCGGTAAGTTTTTTGGTCGTATGCCAATCCCCGATCGAAACGTAGCCTTTTTCCCAGAGAGGATGGTAGGGCAGGCCATTGTCGGTGAGGTAGCGGCCGACCTGCATATCGGTCCAGTCGATAACCGGATGAATTTTGACGCGGCCCTTCTGAATCGCCACGACTGGCAGTTCGGCTCGGCTGCTGCTTTGCTGGCGGCGGATACCGCTGATAGCGGCAACAGCATCCAATTCGGCGAAGGCTCTCTCCATCGGCTCGACCTTGTGAATCTGGTTGTACTGCTCGATTCCCTCGACGCCGTTTTCCCAGAGTTTTCCGTGGCGAGCCTCCAACCAGGCCGGGGAATGCTCACTGCGGAAGACTTGCAGATTCAGATCGAGGCTGTCCGTCAATTCATCGATGAAATGGTAGGTCTCAGCAAAAAGGTAGCCGGTATCGACGAGGATTACAGGAATGTCCGGTCGCTCCCGGGTAGCCAAGTGGAGCATGACGGCTGACTGTGCGCCAAAGCTGGACGTGAGAACAATGCGGTCAGTGAATGTTTCCAAGGCCCAGCGGGTTCGTTCCTGGGGATCCTTTTTCTCCAATTGCTGGGCAATTCCCGAAAAATCCTCGATACCGAAACGCGCCGCGATATCTGCCGCCGTGTCAGTAACGGCAGTTTGATCTGCTTCGGTTGCGAGATTCTCGGTCATGAAAGGTGTTTCCGTCATTGTCGCTATTTTGTAAAATGCTAATTCCCGATAGGAATTGTCGACTTTAGACTTTTTACAAGAAACACTCCTCACAAGGACTCGTCAAATTGTTTTGTTTTGTCCCCATTAGATAGACCTTTCATACCTTGCGAGGGCTGCACTTCCTGTCCTTCTGAATATTTGGCAAGAGAGGGTTGGGTCAGGCAGCAAAGCCTGTTGAGTCCGTGACTTTACCCTGTCAGGTCAGTGGATTCTGGTTGACTGTCGAGCGACTGCCATCAAAGTTTCGCCGTCTTATTAATCGAACTCAAACCCACTTATCACATGTCAGTTCTTGTCGGAAAACCCGCTCCTTCTTTTAGCGCCAGTGCCGTTGTTGACGGTCAGGTAGTTGAGAATTTCTCCCTCGATCAATATAAGGGCGAAAAGTATGTCATCCTTTTCTTCTATCCCAAAGATTTCACTTTTGTCTGCCCTACCGAACTTCACGCTTTTCAGGATAGCCTGAGCGAGTTCGAAAGCCGTGATGTGGCGATTGTCGGTTGCTCAACGGATACGGAAATGTCTCACTGGGGATGGCTCCAGGTTCCCCGCGAAAAAGGCGGAATTGGTGGTGTCAGCTACCCACTCGTCGCTGATACGAACAAGACGATCTCGTCTGCTTACGACGTACTCGTCGGCGATTACGACTTCGACGAGTACGGTGACCTTATGGCTGAAGGCGAGTTGATCGCTTACCGTGGTCTCTTCCTTATCGATAAGGACGGTATTGTTCAGCACCAGCTGGTCAATAATCTGCCACTCGGTCGTTCTATTAAAGAAGCAATCCGGATCGTAGACGCGCTTCAGCACTTCGAAGCATTTGGCGAAGTTTGCCCAATGGATTGGGAGAAAGGTGAAGACGCCATGCAGGCGAATCACGAGAGCACGGCGGCCTATCTAGCTAAGGGCTGATTCATCTCATCAACCCAAATTTTGAAAACCGGCGGACCGATTGGTTCGCCGGCTTTTGTGCTGTGTAGGAAAGCAGCGGTCACAAACTTGGTTGAAAAGGTAGGTGAGCTTTCCAGATGCGTTTCATTCGCGGATATTCGCGCTTCATTTACGATGGAGTCTTCAGCAAGTGCTCTGAGAGGGAGCGCGAATGGAAAAGAATGGCCTGCTGACTCGCGAATGACCGCGAATTTTCAGATGGCATCCGAGTCGATACTTTTTCGAGTGGTCCCTACCTAAAACGGCAGCGGCTCACCTTCTGATGCCGTTTTGGTGGAGTAGATCTCCTGCAGTCGCCGGGTCATCGGGCCGACGCCTCCTTCCCCGATCGTGCGTCCGTCAACTTCGAGAATGGGGCTGAGCTCTCCCATTGTGCCGGTAGTGAAAGCTTCGTCGGCTGAGTAAAGTTCGGTGAGAGAAAGGTCGCGCTCCTTGATCGGGATCTCGTTTTCTTCGCAGACATCCATCACGATTTTCCGGGTGATGCCTGGCAGGCAAGCGTGGGCAAAGGGGGTGAGAACTTTTTCGGATCGAATCAGAAAGAGATTCGTCGCATTTGTTTCCGCTAGGAAACCACGGTCGTCGAGCATGACGGCATCATCGACACCGGCGAGGTCGGACTGGATTTTGGCGAGGATGTTGTTGAGAAGATTGTTGTGATGAATCTTCGAGTCGAGAAACTGGGGGCTGTTGCGCCGGATCGCGGAAGTGATCAGGCGAATCCCGCTCTCGTTGTCGTAGACAGGGGCTTTCCACTCGGCGAGGACAATAAGGGTGCAGCCGTATTGGTTATTCACCGGAGACATACCCGATGTCACCTTTTTGCCACGAGTCAGAGTCAAGCGGATGTGCGACTGATCACGCATTCCGTTTGCTTCGATCGTTTGAAAAATCGCGGATTTCACAAATTCCCGCGATGGGACGTTGGCGAAGCAAAGTGCCTTTGCGCTCGCGAAAAGACGATCAAGGTGAGCGTCGAGCTGGAAAATTTTCCCGTCGTAGATCCGAAGGCCTTCCCAGACGGCGTCGCCGCCCTGCACTGAGGAATCAAAGACGGAGACGCGGGCTTCTTCCCGTTGCCAGAGTCGGTCGCCCACCCAGGTCCGGATCGATTCGTTTCGCGGATCTGGCAGCTTAGGGTCAGGAGTGAAGTTGGGCGAGGGGGAAGTTGGCATGGTAGAAAATGGGATGAATACCGGGACTGAAGTCACCGCTCCGTTGGTATGCAAAGTGCAATCACCCCTGCTTCTTGGCAGCTTGCTCACCGTCTTTTGCTTTGCCTTTGTCTGCAGGCTTCGAATCTGCACCTTTCTCGTATTCCGCCAACCGATCTGAATACTCCTGTTTCTCCGGGTCTAACTCCACGGCCCGCTCCATGTATTCGATCGCCTTTTCCATTTCACCGAGTTTGAAAAAGGCCTGCCCAATGTGGTCGTAGATAACGGCATCGGGGGTCTCAATCATTTGCTCGGCACGAAGGAGTTCCGTCTTAGCTTCTTCGTATTTTCCTTTCTTGAAATAGAACCACCCGAGACTGTCTGCAATTGCTCCGCTCTCCGGATCAAGATCGGCGGCCGTTTTGATGAGTTCTCCGGCCTCGTCGATTTTCATGTCATTTTCGACCCACATGTAGCCGAGGTAGTTGTAAACCGTTGCCGTGAATTCTTTGTCCTGGTCCTCAGGATCCTGCTTGGAGATCAATTCGATGGTCTTGCGAAAGAGCTTGGCAGCCTTTTCCAGGGCTCCGCCACGTTCCGTTGCTGCGGCATAGCGAAAATAGAATGACTCATTGAGCATCTGGGGTTGCTCATCTCCGGCCAGCTCGATTGTCTTTTCAAATTGCTCGACGGACTCGTCCCAGCGCTCCAGCGTGCTGAGTGGGAAGCTCATGAGGTAGGGGAAATCGGGGAGATCTGGAAACTGGTAGGCTGCGTCTTTGAGAAATTCGATGGCGGCTTCGTATTCGTCCGACTCGATCATCATGCGCGCGAGGGCATTGTATTCGGTGGCTGTGCCTTTCGTAATCGCAAGTGATTTGCGCAGATGAGGAATCGCCTCTTTAAATTTCTCGTTCCGCATGTAGATCTGCGCGAGTTGCTTGTGAGTGCGTGCGCTCTCCGGGTCGATCTCGAGGATTTCTTCCAAGGTCGAAATCACCTTTTCCTCGTCTCCCTTCCCTCCGTATACCTTGGCAAGCTTTTCGCGAACATCGAGCCGGCCTGGGCTTGCGGTGATGACTTCGACATAGGCCTGAATGGCACGGTCGAATTGACGCGTCGTGTGGTAAAAATCGCCTACCTTTTCGACCACTGCGGGATCCCCCTCTGCGAGGAGCAGTGCCTTTCCATAGAGTGTATTGACGAGCTTCGACTCGTCAGTTTCGCTGCCAGCTCTGACCGGCCAGATCTGCCCGGAAATGCGACCAAGCTCCAGCCAGAACCTTGGGTCGCTGTTTTCAATGCTGAGCGCATTTTCGAATACACGGCGCGCGTCGGCCTTGCGATTGTTGACGACGAGAAGGCGAACGTAGTGCTCATAGACGGCTGCCTCACTTGGAAATTTCTGAAGGGCGTTTTCGATGACCGAGAAAGAGCGCTTCCTTCCGTCCTCATCGCTGTTGCGATAGGTTGCGAGGTATTCGGACAGGGAAATGTAGGCAAAAGGCTCGTCAGGATTTGCCTTCAGATTTTCTTCGAGAAGTTCGAGTGCCTCATCGTTCCCACCGTTGCGAGCAAGGAGGTTCGCCGTTTTTCTCGCGAGAAAATGCTGGCCGGGTGCGTTTTCGAGAACGGTCTTGTAGGCCTCGACCGCTTCCAATGCCCGGCCTTGGGCTTCGAGGCTCCGCCCCAAAGCGTAGTTTGCCAGTGCCGCGCTCTTTTTCTTTCCCCTTTCGGAGAGAATCAGCTTGGGATCCGGCTCGAAATACTGATCCACATAGACTTTGGCGTAGTCATGGACGGATTTTCCGCGTTCCGCGAAAGCGTTGTCGGCAAGGAAAAATACAGATGTGAGAAATCCGTACACAACAAAGCAGCGAAGGGTTTCCGAAACGGTTTGCGAACCGGGAACTCGACGCTGCGATGCTTTCATGCTCTCAAGATCAATGCTTAGCTCTTGTAACGCAAACGCTTCTTGTGGCGGTTAGCCTTCATGCGCTTACGTCGCTTGTGCTTACTGATCTTGGTCTTCCTTTTCTTTTTAAGACATCCCATAATCAAAAATTAATTGGTTGTTTCGTGTCGTGAGCTGTTACCAGCGCGACGGCCCGCCCGATGCGACTGATCGGTGACGGGCGCGGAGTATCGGTCAATCGATCACTTTATTCAAGGGATATTCAATGATCCCTTCCGCACCCAGTTCCTTGAGGCGCGGGATGAGTTCGCGGACTTCGCGCTCGTGGAGAACGGTTTCGACAGCAACCCATTCGCCATCGGTGAGCTCGGATACGGTTGGTTTGCGGAGAGAAGGAAGTAAATCGAGGATGGCTGCCTTTTTGTCGTTTTTCAGGTTCATTTTCAGACCGACCATGTCGCGGGCGGCGAGAGCCCCCTGCAGAAGAACGGCGATCCGCTCGATTTTGGCGCGTTTCCAGGGGTCATCCCAGGATTCCTTTTTCGCGACAAACTGCGGGTAGCTCTGCATCAGTTCGTCAACGATACGGAGATTGTTGGCTCGGAGAGAAGAACCGGTTTCGGTGATGTCGACGATCGCGTCGACCAATTCCGGAACTTTGACCTCGGTCGCGCCCCAGCTGAATTCCACCTCGGCATTGACGCCATTGTCCTCAAGATACTTTTCCACGATGCCAATTGCTTCGGCAGCGATGCGTTTGCCCTCGAGATCTTTGACGGACTGGATGGGAGAATCGTTCGGCACGACAAGCACCCAGCGAGTCGGATTGGAAGTCGCGCGGCTGTATTGCAGATCGCATACGACATGCACGTCGGCCCCGTTCTCGGCAATCCAGTCTTTCCCGGTAATCCCACAATCGAGAAATCCATGATCAACATAGCGCCCGATTTCCTGAGCGCGGATCAAACGCATCTGCAACTCCTTATCATCGATCGAGGGACGATAGGAGCGCGAAGCGCCGCTGATGTTGTATCCGGCTTTCTCGAAAAGATCGAGTGTCGGTTGGGAGAGGCTGCCCTTGGGCAAGCCGACTTTGAGAATCTGTTGCGTTTCTTCAGCCATGTCGGCGCTACATTGCAGTGAATCAGGCATCTGTCATCTGAGTTTTTTGAGAGAATGGGAAATATACTGTTTCGATTGTCGACTTGCGAAGCCTATCGAATGCGCCAAAGATAGGCGCCAATTCAATCGGATCCGAATTTCCCAGTTTTATGAGTGACCTGAATCAAGAAGCCCTTTCTCGTGCCGCAGCAGAAGCCCGCGGACTCGCCATCGATGCCGTCCATGCCTGCAGTTCGGGCCACCTCGGGCTCCCGCTCGGAGCCGCCGACATCGGAGCTGTTCTCTACGGCCAAGCGATGACCTACAATCCGGCGGAGCCTAAGTGGCTCAACCGCGACCGCTTCATCCTTTCGGCAGGACACGGTTCAATGTTCCTCTACGGATGGCTTCACCTTGCCGGTTACAACCTTTCCCTCGAAGAGGTGAAGAATTTCCGCCAGCTTCACAGCATCACTCCCGGTCACCCCGAGTTTGATGAAACGGACGGTGTCGAGGCAACTACCGGACCTCTCGGGCAGGGTGTCGGAAATGCTGTCGGCTACGCACTCTCCGCAAAAATGGCTGCGGCGAAATACAACACTGACGAGCACACCATATTTGATCAGACCATTTTCTGTCTCGCCGGTGACGGATGTCTCCAGGAGGGAGTTGCCTCTGAGGCGATCGCTTTTGCAGGACACAACGGACTGGATAATCTCGTCCTGATTTATGATTCAAACGACGTCACGCTCGATGCCATGGCCGACGTCACTCAGAGCTACGATACGCTCGCTCGTTTTGAAGCTTTCGGATGGAATGCGGTTCAGGTCAATGGCCATGATATGAGCGCAGTTCTTGCTGCGGTTGAAGAAGCCAAGGCAAACACCAACGGTAAGCCGACCCTCATCGAAGCCAAAACGATCATCGGTAAAGGCATTCCCGAAGTCGAGGGAACCGCTGCCGGACACGGAGAAGGTGGAGCTAATTTCGCTGAGACAGCCCGTGCCGGACTCGGACTTCCCAAAGAAACTTTCTTCGTTTCCGATGAAACCAAAAATTACTTCGCATCGCATCTCGAAAATCTCAAAGCGACCTACTCAATCTGGGAGGACACTTTTGGTTCCTGGAAAGCTTCCAACCCGCAACTCGCGTCGCAACTTGCCGATGCCGTCGACGGTCGCACTCCGGATGATCTCCTCAGCCGGATTCCTGAGTTCGACTCAGAATACAAAAACGCGACTCGCGCTGCTGGCGGCGAAGTCATCCAGGCTGTTGCCGAAGCCGTGCCGAACCTGGTAACGGGAAGTGCCGACCTTTTCGGCTCGACCAAGAACTATATCAAATCCAGCGGCGACCTCAGCAAGGACGATTTTGGTCAGAAGAACATCTGGTATGGCATTCGCGAGCACGCCATGGGAGCGATCTGTAACGGTCTCGCCTACGACGGGATCTTTCTCGCGACCGGTGCGACTTTCGCCGTTTTTGCCGACTATCTTCGTCCATCGATCCGCCTTGCCGGACTTGCTCATTTGCCTGTTGGATACATTCTCACCCACGACTCCATAGGGGTCGGAGAAGACGGTCCCACCCACCAGCCGGTTGAAACCGTCAGTGGTGTTCGCGTCATTCCAAATGTCGACGTGATTCGACCTGCTGATCCAGAGGAAACCGCCGGAGCATTCGCTGCGATGGTCGAAAGAAAAGACGGACCAACCGCCCTTTTCCTGACTCGTCAGGCTGTGCCAACGATGAACGAAGTTCCCGTGAGCGAGCGTCGTGAAGGAGTTTTCCGTGGAGCCTACGTCGCGAAAAAGGAAACCGGCGACCTCGACACGATTTTGATCGGAACAGGAAGTGAGTTGCAGCATGCCCTTGAGGCAGCCAAGTCACTCGGCGATGGAGTCCGCGTCGTTTCCATGCCCTGCATGGAGCGCTTCGACCGCCAGTCCGACGAATACCGCGAGTCCATTCTGCCCGCAGCGTGCACCAAACGTGTTGCGATCGAAGCTGGAGTCAGTGCTCCCTGGTACAAATATGTTGGTTCCGCAGGGACTGTAATCGGCATCGATCGCTTCGGCATCAGCGCGCCTGGCAACACCGTGATGAGCGAACTCGGAATGACTGCAGAGAATGTGGTCGAGACGGTGCAGGGGCTGGGATGACGCCCAGACGCCCGACTGAGTGAAAAGTAGCCGCATTGGGAACAATGCATTAACTGGGTCTGCGCGATACTCCGCAGTCGGCATTTTACCAAATGCCGCTACTTTCTGCGACGTCCTCCGCCACCGGAGCGCTTCTGCGAACTCCCTTGATTCGATCGCTTTGGTGAACTGCTTCGTGAGCGGCTAGGCCTTTTCTTCGATTGTTGCGAACGTTTTGAGCGATCAGATTTGGGCTTTCCGTCGCGGGACTTTGGCTTGTCCGATTTCCGGGAACGCGAACCAGATTTTTTCCGGGAGTCGCCACTGCGATTTCCTCCACCGCCTCTCTCACTGCGATTACCGGGTCGACCTCGACCGCCACGTTCTTTTGAAGAACTCGATCGACCTCGACCGGGGGAGGAACCTGCGGGTCGGAAGTCGACTTCCTTCTTGGCACGATCGACCTTGTCGACGATCACTTCGATGACGTCGCCGAGTCCGATGACTCGTTTGCTTCTGCGGCCAATGACCTGAACTCGGGCAGAGTCGAATTCGTAGAAGTCGTCGTCCATCCGCGAAAGCGGAATCAGGCCGCGCATCCCGAGATCGGGTACGTCCATGAAGAGGCCGAAGTTTCGCACATCGGTGACGTGAGCGTCGTAAGGCACGAGGTTGCGTTCCTCAATCTGCTTTTGCAGAAAGGCGAACATCTTGACGTCCTTGCTGTCGCGTTCGGCGTCGGAGGAGTTCCGCTCTGTCGTCGAAATGTGATCGGCGATTCGAGCCAGTTTGCCGACGGGGATCTTGAAATTTTGGAACAGTGTTCGGTGCACGATGAGGTCGGCGTAGCGACGAATCGGGGAAGTGAAGTGCGCATACTTTTCCTTCGCGAGACCGTAGTGGCCGAGGGCTTCGACCGAGTAGCGCGCCTGCATCAGCGACTTGAGAAAGCCGATTTTCAAGGCGGGGCCAATCGTAAGTTTGTTGAGTCGGCGTAGCAGTTTCTGCACCTCCGCTGTCTTCTCCAGATTTCCGCAGGGAAGATTGTGTCCGAGAATTTCCTCCCGGTAGTCGGAAAGGCGCTGAGGATCGGGACTCTCGTGGACTCGGTGGATCGTCGCCTTCTTCTGCTGGATCAATCGCGTGGCCACAGCTTCGTTCGCGAGCAACATGAACTCCTCGATGAGTTGGTGGGACTGGTCGTTTTCCGTTTTCTCAATGCGATCTACTGCGCCTTTTTCGGTGAGGTGGATTTTCGTCTCCGGAAAATCGAGCTCGAGCGAGCCTTTCGCGAAACGCTTTTTTCGAATGAGCTGGGCGAGGCGATTTGCCTGATGCAGCATCTCTTCGATCCTGTCGCCGGGCCGCTTCTTCTCGATCACCTCCATCGCCTCTTCGTACGAGTAGCGACGTTTTGAGTGAATCACGGTCTCGTGAAATCGAGTGCGCACCACATCGCCGGAATCGGTTAGGACAAATTCGACGCACTTCGTCAGGCGGTCGACATCAGGCTTCAGAGAACACAATTCGTTCGATAACGCCTCAGGCAGCATCGGAATGACGCGATCGACGAGGTAGGTGGAATTGCCTCGTTTGTGAGCTTCCCGATCGAGCGCGGAGTTAGGTTTTACGTATTGAGAAACGTCAGCGATGTGAACCCAGAGACGCCATTGGTTTTCTCCGGCGCGTTGCAAATAAATCGCATCGTCGAAGTCGCGAGCGTCGAAGGGATCGATCGTAATGACGTCGTGACTGCGGCAATCCTTGCGGCCTTGCAGATCAGCATCGGTGACTTCTGTGCCGAAACTTCTTACTTCGTTCAGGACATCCTTGGGGAATCGCAGTGGTAGGTCGTACTGCCGGATTACGCCGAGCATGTCGACACCTTCCGCCGTTGGCGGTCCGAGTACCTCGATAATGACCCCATCCGGATTCGTGTGGCGGCTTTCCCATTCCCCGAGTTCGACGACGACCTTGTCACCTTCGCGAGGTTTTAGGCCGACGTCCTTTGCAGGAGGCACGTAGATGTCGTGATTCATCCGCGGATCGTCGGGAACGACGTGAGCAAATTGTTTTCCCTGGCGAAACGTTCCTACCATCTGGCTTCGTCGTCTCTCCAGCACTCGCACGACTTTTCCAGCGTGCGACGTTTCAGCCTTGGGAAGGCGGCCCTGGGGTTTTACATCGAGGCGAACGAGAACACGGTCTTCGTTCATCGCCGTTCCTGTGTTGCGAGCCGAGATTGCGATTTCGGCCATGGCCGGGTCATCCGGCATCAGGAAGCCCCGTCCGCCTTTCGTGATCTGGATCCGTCCAGGAATCAGGTCGGCTTCTTTCGGCAGGATGTAGCGGTGCCCTTTGATTCGCGCGACAAATCCGTCGCGTTCGAGATCGGCAAGAATGCTGCGCAGTTCCTGTTTTTGGCTTGGGTCTAATTTGAGTCGCTTCAGCAACTCGTGAGCATCGGCGGGAACGTAATTCTTCCGTCCGAGCATTTGTAGTATGGATTCTTCCATGTCTGTAAAATGGGGCTTTGTTAGTTGCCCCAATGTTTTGGCCGATCCCGGTTGTGTCGGCACGATCTGTAGTTACCGGGAAATAATCCTGCGCGTATTCCGATGATGGAGAAAAGATACAAACCTCTCGCGCCTGGATCCAAGTTATGGAAATTAATCGCTCATTTTTGCGAGAATGCAACTCGCTACCTGGCAGGCTTGGGTCAGGCACCTAACCCTGTCAGGTCTTCTTATTAACCCCGTCAGGTCGATTTTGTTAAGCTGTAATGAATTTTAATTCAGTGGGTTAGGGGGAATGAATGAACGTAGAATCCCAACGCCTTGTCAAAGATTCCAAAGGCAATCGCCTTGACGAAATTACATTTTACAAGGACCTTCCACCCGAACTGTGAATCCTTTTTTCCAGAAAGTTTTGCTGTTGCTGACGGCTCTTTTGCTGGCAGCGACTCAGAATTACTCGGCAAATTTCTGCTCCTGCGCGGGTGAAATTTTCGAATCGGTCTGCCCCTGCGTTGAAGAAATGGCGGAGGCGGATGACTGCTGCCCGAAATCTGTGGATTGCACGGAGACAATCGAATTTGACTGGGGAGACTACCTCCCGACTCAAAACGAATCCCGACTTTCACTGGAAGGCGCCAATCTGGATAATCCAATCCCTTCGGTTGTCGATCAGTTGGTAATCGCACCGTCTGCGATTGCACTTGGCACTGCGGATTTTGCTCCACCTCGTGAGCTTCTTTTTCGGGAGAGTAATGTCTTCGCGAAATTTGTGAGCCTCCGGGTTTGATACCCCATCGCGTCTTCTGCGATGGAACGATTTGGCTTTCCTGCTGACTCGTCCCCGGTTCTACCCCTCACGAATTTTCTTTTTGCTATGACATGTCTCTTTCTGATCTAACAACTTTATCTGATACTAAAACAACAACTATCAATTCCTCCCACGCTCGGCGTCGGGGATTGCCAGCCTGGGTTCTACCGGCTGCATTGTTGATCGGCTTCAGTATCGTATTCCTTCTTCTTTTCGGGAAGCGCCTTCTTCCTGCCCACCCCGTAAGGGTCGCCCCGGTGATCACAGTTCGTCTCCAAGCTGAGGATCAAGGCGAATCGGGCGAGACTGCTTCTGTCTCGAAAGAAACACAAAAATTGGCGGGGAAAGGCTCTTTGCTGTTTCAGGCTTCCGGTTGGGTCGAGCCGGATCCATACATTATTGAGGTCCCGGTTTTGGTGAGCGGTATTGTCGAAACCGTCGAAGTCCTCGAAGGCGAAACGGTGAAAAAAGGACAAGTCCTCGCAACTCTCGTCGATGAGGAGGCGCAACTCGATTACGAGGAAGCAACGCAGGCGATTAATACATTGGAGAAACAGATCGACGCTCACTGCCACCGGATTCCTCAGATCGAGGCGAAGATCGATGGTTTGAAGAAGGTAATCGGAGCCGAAGAGGCACGTTTGCAGGAGTTGGAAGATCAGGTTCAGCGAATGGATGGGCTTGGGAAGGGGAGTGTTTCCGATCAGGAAATCACCGCAGCTAAATTGCAGATGGAGGCGCAGAAAGCGATGCTGGAGAGAGCAAAGTATCGCGTTCCGGAAACGGAAGCGGAACTGGAGGTCGTCTCGCTTGAGCGCCTCGCTATGGATAGTCGACTTCGCGAAGCAAAGATCAAGCAGGCGCGGATGAAGCTCGCGCTCGACCGTCACACGATTCGATCGCCGATGGATGGAATTGTTCTCCATCTCCATGTAGCGCCTGGGAAAAAGCGCATGATCGATATGGACGATTCGAAATCTGCGGTGATCGTCGAACTTTTCGAGCCTCATAAGCTGCAAGCGAGAATTGATGTGCCGCTGACAGAGGCCTCTCTTATCGCGATCGGACAACCCGTCGAGCTGGCCACGGATCTACTTCCGGATGCGACTTTGCGTGGCACGGTAACAAGGATCACCGGGGAGGCCGACCTCCAGCGAAACACTTTGCAAGTGAAGGTCGCGCTGAAAAATCCTGATGCCAGACTGCGCCCCGAGATGCTGGTCCGCGGGAAATTTTTCGCCCTGGTAGAGGGTGGGGGAGAGAATGCTTCGAGGAATGCTCCTGAAACAACGTCGGGTCGTCTTTCGATCTTCATGCCGGAGGAGGCGCTGGTTAGTGGGGGTGCCGCTTGGGTTGTCACGAGCGAAGAAACGGCGGAGTTCCGAAGCCTCCAGCTCGGAAGAGAAAAGCGCGACGGTCATATCAAGGTATTGGAAGGGCTGCGCTCCGGCGAGCGAGTCATCCTGCCACCGCACCGAAATTTAAAGGAAGGACTGCGGGTCCGAGTTGAGTTATGAGTGAAAAATCTTCTTCCAAAGCCCTGATCGAAATTCGCGATCTCTCGAAGTCTTACCAGAAAGGCAAGACAACCATCACACCGCTGGAGGGCCTGTCCCTCGATGTTCCGGAAGGCGAGTTCCTTGCACTGATGGGTCCGTCGGGGTCAGGGAAAACCACCCTTCTCAACTTAGTCGCTGGGATTGATACACCGACGACGGGTTCGCTCCGAATCAGCGGGCGCGATCTTTCGCAAATGAGTCGAGGCGATCTGACGAAATGGCGGTCAGAGCATGTTGGTTACATTTTCCAGCTCTATCATCTCATTCCGATCCTGACCGCATACGAAAATGTAGAACTGCCACTTTTGCTATCCAAGTTGTCTCGCCGCGAGCGAAAAAAGCGCATCGAAACGGCTCTCGAATTGGTGGGTTTGTCAGATCGAGCCGGGCATCGCCCCACGGAGCTCTCCGGAGGCCAGGAGCAACGCGTCGCCATTGCACGGGCCATCGTCCACAACCCGGAGTTGCTCGTCGCAGATGAGCCGACTGGCGACCTCGATCGGGAGTCAGCGGATTCTATTCTTGGTTTGCTTCGCGACCTGACAAAAGAGCACGGCAAAACCGTCGTGATGGTGACCCACGATCCGAAGGCCGCGAGCGCAGCCGACCGGACTCTGCACCTGGAGAAGGGGCAACTTATCTCTCCTGCTACCGAAAAAGAGGAGGCTGTCGCGACATGAAATTCGTTGTCCTCGCAATCAAAACGCTGACTCGAAATCAGCTGCGAACCCTTCTCACGATTTTGGGAGTGGCGACCGGGATGTTTCTCTTCGCTTCAGTTGAGACGATGCAGCATTCTCTCGGCGAGGCGACGCAGTTGTCGGCAGATGACACCACTCTTGTCGTCTATCGGGAAAATCGCTTCTGTCCTTCGACATCGCGTTTGCCCGAGCACTACGGTCCGACGATCAAAAAACTCGATGGGGTTCGCGAAGTCATTCCGATTCAGATTACGGTCAACAACTGTGGCGCTTCGCTCGATGTCATCACCTTTCGAGGCATTCCTCCGGGAAATCTGAAGTCCTACAATCCGGACCTCCGAATTGTCGAAGGTAACTACGAGGATTTTCTGAAACGTTCGGATGCCGCCCTAGTCGGCGGACACTTTGCCGCGCGTCGTGCGCTGAAACCGGGAGATCAATTTGAAGCCGTTGGTGTCAAAGTGCAGGTGGCGGCGATCATCGAATCTGATTCACCGCAGGACAACAACGTCGCCTACGTTCATCTGCCTTTCTTGCAGGAAGCATCGCGAGTCGGCCTCGGAGTGGTGACCCAATTCAATGTGAAAGTTGACTCAGCTGATCAAATCGACTCCGTCGCTGCGGCGATAGACGAAACGTTTCGCGCCGATCAGCAACCGACCAGCACTCGTCCCGAGAAAGCGTTTTTTGCAGAAACCGCCAACCAAATGATCGAGTTGATTCACTTTACTCGATGGCTCGGGATTGGAGCGGTGGTGGCTGTGTTAGGCCTCGTTGCGAATGCACTTCTCCTGATTGTTCGGGGACGGGTCAAAGAAACGGCAATCCTGCAAACGATCGGATTTTCCAAATACCGGATCAGTTTGCTAGTCGTGATCGAAGGATTGCTGCTGGGGCTACTCGGCGGGCTGATCGGAGTTTTGGGCGCGATGGCGTTTTTCCACTTCAAGTCATTCACCTTTGGCAATGAAGGACTCACCCTGGCAATTGCTCCTTCGCTCACGGTTCTGGTGCGGGGCCTTGCCGTGGCGGTCGGTCTCGGTTTGCTGGCTTCTCTTTATCCTGCCTGGCGCGCTACTTCGAGGCCACTGATCCAAACCCTGAATGCCTGACTTTTTCTGACTATGCTTCCCTTCGCTTACGCTGTTCGAAATCTTTTCCGCGATCCGGCGCGTCTGCTCCAGACCGTCGGTGGAGCAGCGTTAGTGGTCTTTCTCCTGATGACTGCGGCGGCGCTTAACCAGGGGATGAACGAGGTTCTTTCCGCATCGGGATCACCAAAAAATGTGATCCTGATGGGCAAGGGAAGTGAAGAATCGATCGAGCGGTCCGAAGTTCACCTCGAAGCCGAGTCGATTGCGGCTACTGCGATTCGAGGATTGCAGGAATCACTGGGGCAACCGGCGGTTTCCGGAGAAATCACCTATCAGGCTCCGCTCGTGACAGACTCCGGCCACAAAGAGCAGGGGCTTCTCCGGGGAGTGACAGAAAAGGCGTTGCTGGTGCATCCCAAAGTTCGATTGGAAGAGGGTCGCTTTCCCGGTCCGGGAGAAGTCATGGTGGGAATACTGGCGCATCGCAAGTTGGGTGTTATTCCGGAGGAAGTGGGGCTCGGCAAGTCCGTCTTCTTTGAGGGCGCCGAGATGACGATCAGTGGGATTTTTTCCGCGCCTGGAACAGTGCTTGAATCCGAGGTCTGGTTTGATCGGAACGATCTCGCGATTCTAACGCAACGGGATTCGCTATCGGCTGTTCTGGTTCGGCTTGACGGGGCAGAGTTCGAGGATGTCGAAGTTTTCACGCTGCAGCGCAATGACCTCGAACTTGCTGCGGTACGGGAAGATCACTACTACGAAAAGCTCGGTGCATTTTACGGACCAATCCGCACAATGACATGGCTCACCGCAGTGATGGTCGCTGCGGGAGCGTTCTTTGGAGGATTGAACACATTGTACGCTGCATTTGCTTCGAGGATTCGCGAGTTGGCAACCCTGCAATCCATCGGCTTTCGACGTCGATCGATCTTTCTTTCCCTCGTCCAGGAATCGTTGCTCGCAACCCTGACCGGAACATTGCTCGCGCTTGTTCTGGCCCTTTTGGTTGTCGACGGGATGTCGGTTCCATTTTCCATCGGCACCTTTCGTCTCACCCTGACTCCCACAGTGATTCTCGTCGGACTGTCTGTCGGCGTCGCTCTTGGGACGGTGGGAATTCTTCCGCCCGCGTGGCGAACTCTTTCTCCGGCATTGCCAAAAGCACTGCGATCAAACTAACCTGAAACTAAATCGAAAAACCATGACCATAAAATCAACCCAACTCCTTCCGGCATTTCTTGCTGCTGCTGGGCTTCTCCTATCGGCCTGCGGCGAAAAGGCGACTGAGGAAAAACCATCTGCGGAAACGAAGTCCGACGATTCTGCCCTTTCCGAATTTGTTGTCGAAGAAGCTCACGCGGAATTGAAGCAAATCTCCGAAGTGTTCGCGAAACCGGAGCCTGGAACCGAGGTTGTCATCGGCGGCGAAGTGATGGGGCGAATGAACCCCTTTATCGACGGTCGGGCCATGGTCGTTTTGGGAGATCCAACCAAGCTTACGCCCTGCAATCGGCGTCCGGGAGATGAGTGCACGACACCCTGGGACGTCTGCTGCGATTTACCGGAAGTAATCAAAAGTTCGATTACTACCGTTCAATTCGTTGATGATGATGGAAAGATCATCAAGAGCAGTCTGAAAGGATTTAATGGAATCAAGGAACTGAGTTATCTCACTGTTGCCGGAACGATTGCTGAAGGCTCGAACGCGGAAAATTTGCTGATCAACGCTACCGAAGTTCACGTCGCAAAAGAGTCTCCTTACAAAGATGCTCTTCCTGTTTCCGGGCATGGAAGTGAAGCGGAAGCTGCGGCCGAGGAAGCTCCGAAGGAGTAGGGGGTGTAGCGGAAGATGGTAATCTTCCGGCCGAGCCATCTGAGAAGCGCCATAGCTCTGCTGCCTGAATTTTTTCAAATTCAGCTGCGTTGGCACGGTGCTAAATCGCATTATGGTTCGTCAGAAACGCAAACGCGCTCGGTCCGGGGTTGTCCCGGACGGGGCGTGGTCGGTAGGATCAGTGCCATGAAAAATGTATGGCACGCTTGTTTGGCTTTCGTTGTTACCGGATCGATTCTTTCCGCTCGGGAGGCGCTTCCTCCACCTGTTCAAGTTGAAGTCAAACAGGGCGAGTCCATACAGGCGGCTCTCGATAAGTTGCCGGAGAGCGGAGGAATTGTTCGAATCGCCCCTGGCAATTTCGTGATTTCTGAGCCTCTCGTTGTTCGTACTGCCGAAACAAGGATTGAGGGATCGGGTGCGTCGACACACATCATTAACAAGAACGAGGAAGAGCAACCCGCAATTCACATTCGTCCTGACGCCTACGCGGAAGACAAGAAGGCCCGGCTCTGGCGAATTCAGGCCGACAATTTTCGCGTCAGTGGAAATGAGAAAAGCGGCCACGGAATCTTCGCTCAGGGCATACAGGAAATTTTCCTCCATGGCGTTTCGATCGACCATCACGGTGGCCACGGCATTTTTCTCGATTTCTGCTTTGAGGATCCCCGCATCGCTGACTGTATCCTGACATACAACAAGGAATCCGGCGTGCACCTCGTCGGCAATCACGACATCGTTGTTGATGCGAATCACTTTGAAGAAAACAACGACGCGCTTACCTGCCTCGATGGGTTCAATTTGACCTTCAATGGCAACAATATTGACGACCATCTCCGCCACGGTGTCGTCATCGAGAACACCTACGGGTCAGTTGTCACCGGAAACATGATCGAAGAATGTGCAGGAACGGCGATCATTCTCGACCGCGATTGCTACGGGATCACCCTGAGCTCCAATGTGATAGCTCACGATCTTGGCGGCGGTATCGACATGCGGGATGCCTGGGGGTGTGCGATCAGCGCGAACACCTTCACGATCATTCACAAATTTGGCGTGCGGGTATCCAAGGACAGCGGACGCCTCACAATAACGGGTAATAATTTCTCGAACAGCTACCACGGGGAAGGGCTGATGAAGAGAAAAGAGCAGCACGAAAACGAATGGCAGATCGACAGCGGCGAAGGGGTCTTGTTGGAGAGCACGGAAAATAACGTGATCAACGGAAACGTATTCAGCGGGATGGATGCGCACGCCGTGCTTGCCACTGGCACGTCCACAGGCAACTCGATCACCGACAATATCGTCACTGACTACGGTCGCCGAGAGGCAGTCGAGAATCCGATCGCTGTTCCAGCCGATGGAGGCAATCAGGTGAAAGACAATCTTGTCTCCAAACCAGCCAAGCCTGTTCCGGCAGGCCCCGCCAAGCCGTAATTCTGCCGACTCGCAGGTAAGTTTTTGGTAGGGCCGCATACGCCCGACTCACTATTTGTTGGGAATAAGATCCAGTAGGATCTGGAAATCGCGTGTCGCCATTCAGGCCTGCGGTCCTGCATCTGGGGCATTCATGAACTCTGTGAAACCACAAAAATACTGTAAAATTGAATTATGTTCACTTTTTTACTGGACTTGTGAACACTATTATGTATTCTTCCCGAAATCCTTTGGCATATTATGGTTGAACTGCTATCTCCTAACGAAAACGAAGCCGCCGCAGAAAATGGCAAGGAAGCTCCTGCTTCCGCCGCTGCGCCCGATACGTCGGAAGCGGCTTCCCCCGCAACAAACGCAAAAGAAGGAACAGACGCTTCCGAAAAAAAACCTGCGACAGCAGCGGCCGGAAAGCGTAATACAAAACCGACCGCGAAACCGAAATCCGCACCCAATACCCCCATGGCCACCAAAAGCGCAGACAAGGAAACCAATCGAATTGCCGAAGCGAGAGCGAAAAATCTCGATCTCGCTATTTCCCAAATCCAGAAAGACTTCGGAGAGGCAGCGATCATGCGCCTCGGAACAGACACACACATGGATGTGGAGGTCATCCCAACGGGGAACCTGATCATTGACAGGGCTCTCGGTGCCGGCGGATTTCCTCGCGGTCGAATCGTCGAAGTCTACGGCCCGGAATCTTCCGGTAAAACGACTCTCACCCTCACTGCTGTCGCACAAGCGCAGAAGATGGGTGGCCTCGCTGCTTTTGTGGATGTCGAGCATGCTCTCGATCCACAGTATGCCCGTCGTCTCGGGGTTGATCTCGACAATCTCCTGCTCTCTCAGCCCAGTTCTGGTGAAGAAGCACTCCGCATCGTCGAGACTCTGGTTCGTTCCAACGCACTCGACGTTATTGTTCTCGACTCTGTCGCGGCTCTTGTTACCAAGCAGGAACTCGATGGGGAAATCGGTGACGCCACAGTAGGCGCCCAGGCTCGTCTCATGAGTGCTGCCTTGCGGAAACTCACTTCGATTATTTCCAAAGCGCGCACGGTTGTTATCTTTACCAACCAGATTCGTGAAAAAGTGGGTGTCATGTTCGGCAACCCCGAAACTCAGCCTGGTGGCCGCGCTCTCAAGTTCTACAGCTCGGTTCGTTGTGACATTCGCAGGACGGGAAGCATCAAGGGCTCCGACGGAAGCGTCTCTGGTAATCGGACTCGACTCAAGATAGTGAAGAACAAAGTTGCCCCCCCTTATGGTGAAGCTGAGTTCGACATCATGTTCAACGAGGGAATCTCCGCAGTAGGTTCCCTGCTCGATCTCGCAATCGAACACGATATTCTCCAAAAGCGTGGTTCCTGGATCAGCTACAAAGGTTCTCAACTCGCCCAAGGTCGCGATGCGGCCAAAGAAGCGTTGAAAGCCGACGAAGCACTCTACGCTGAAGTCGAAGCAGAGGTAAAAACTGCAATGGACGGCGGCGCGGAGGAAGAATAGGAAAAATATGATCCCGGCGATATCATGGCATCCGGAGGGAGTAAGTCATGCGCTCGCAATAGATAGCTAGCGACCGGATGCGTGAACTTGAGTTCTCTGCAGCGAAATTTGCTTTGTCCCAAGTTTCCGTGACACGCGGGAAGAGGGCGCGCGCCATTCCCTTCTGCGACAGGAAATTCCATTAATCGCGATTTCGGTCACGATAGATGAGACAGAGTGTGGCAAGACGCTTAATGCTCAGGATTGGCCATCCAACTGTCGGCCAAGTATTTCTGACAATTTCTGCAAAGGGTATCCTGAGAACAGATTCAAGCAGGAAGCGGTATCCTTTTTGGACCGATAAAAGTTGCAGGAACCTGGCAGGACCTTCCCCAGAAAAGTGAAGGGGCTGCTTACCCCGAAGGATAAGCAGCCCCAAAACACGAAACACAAACAGACAGTTACCGACAAAGTAACTACTAGAAGTAATAGTTGATATTCAAGATTGGTCAACAATAAAGTATCAAAAAATTCATTTTTCTCTAATTTTTCTAACTTTCCTCGCTCCGAGGCAGGTTTGGTGTAACTTTTAAATCCTTTTTTGCGAAACATGAAACTGCCCCATTCTTTCGTTTATGGATTTCGCTCGCATGGGGCTTCTTTCGCCGGAATTGCCGTTGCGATCCTGGCGTTCATCGTTTCCGGCTGCGCCATCAAGCCACCGGAGCAGACCGTTCTTACCAGCATGGCTGTGCGTTATGGAACGGTTCAGGACATGAGCAAGGTGAAGATCAAAGTCAGCTTGAATCACAGAGCGGTTTACGTTTTTGAAGGTGAAGAGCCTCGGTTCGTTGCTGCGGTAGCAATCGGCAAGCCTTCGGATCCTACCCCGACTGGTACGTTTAAGGTGCAGCACAAAGAAGTGAAGAAGCGCTCCAGTAGCTACGGCTTTTTTGTTAAGGATGGTCAGGTAGTGCCTGGAGAGCGCCGGAAAATGCCCTCCGGATACCGTTACGTTGGGTATCCGCTGCCCTACTGGGTCTACTTCTCCCACGGATGCGGGTTCCATGCAGGAGCCGTTTGGCCAGACCCACGAACTCATGGTTGCCTCCGTCTGCACAAGACTGTTGCAGACGATTTCTACCACATGGTTAAAGTCGGAACTCCGGTGATCATTCAAAACAGCCTCCCGGAAGATGCCACTCTCGGCAAAAACGTTCCGCGCCCTGTGGACTACGCTCATCCTGATTCTCCCCCCTCGGTCCGTGCGTCGGACGCTGTCTTCACCGACATGGACAACATCTGGTTTTAAATTTTCCTATGCCAACTGCCCCGAAGAGAAAGCGAGTCAATGTGCGCACGCCGGAGGTAATGGAGCGCGTCCAGGCCGAGGTCGCGAATCACTACCAGAGTTCGATTGTCGAGAAAGTCCGCTCCCGAGGCGGGATTCTCAAGATTAGAGATACCACATTGCGTCTCGCTCAGCAGTTCGGGTTTTGTTATGGGGTCGAGCGAGCGATTGACCTTGCCTACGCCTCTCGTCGTGTTTTTCCCGACAATCGAATTTTTCTGATTGGGGAAATCATTCACAACCCTGAGGTTAACCGCCAGCTCGAGGAAATGAACATCGTTTCACTCCCCTGGCGTGAAATGAATGAGCAGTATGACGACCTCGATGAGAACGATGTCGTAATTGTCCCAGCGTTCGGTGCGCCGATTTCGTTTATGGATAAAGTGGAATCACAAGGCTGTCAGATTGTTGATACAACTTGTGGTGATGTGATGAAAGTGTGGCGGCGAGTCCGGATTTTCGCCAAAGACGGAGTGACATCCATCATTCACGGTAAAGCTGATCACGAAGAGACGCGGGCAACCGCATCGCGAGCTGTAGGCGACGATACTACTGGCAGTTATTTGATCATTCTCACCTTGGAAGATGTTGATTTCGTCTGCGACTACATCCGCAATGGTGGCGACCGTGACGAATTCTACGCACGATTCAAGGGAGCAATGTCGGAGGAATTTGATCCTGAAGTGCATTTGAGGCGAGTTGGTGTGGCGAATCAGACGACGATGCTAAAATCAGAGACGGAAGAGATTCAGAGCCGCGTTCGTCTAGCGGTTGAAGACCGGGATGGAAATGCAGAGAATTTTCTCGTTTTCGACACCATTTGTGGCGCGACCCAGGAAAGGCAGGATGCCTTGTTTGAATTGCTGAATCATCACATGGACGTTCTTCTTGTGGTCGGTGGCTACAACAGCTCCAACACCACTCACCTCGTTGAGATCGGGGAAAAGGAGCTGCCCACATTTTTCATTCGCAGTGCGGAGTGCTTGAAGTCTCTTGAGGAAATCGTGCACTACGACCTTCATGAGAAAGAGGAAATCAATAGTGACTTCAAGGGATTTTCCGGTGACGGAGAACTCGTTGTCGGCATTACTGCCGGCGCATCGTGCCCGAGCAACTTGATCGAAGAAACGATTCTGAAGTCGTTCGAGCTGCGGGGCGTTTCAGCAGATGCTGTTCGCAATGCGTGAAATTGCGGTTCGCGACTTATCTCCGAAACATTTCCTTACTTTCCGGATAAAGCTGCGAAAACACTCGAACTAGCAACTGACGAAGAGCCTTCTTCAGCGGTTTCGGCAGCGTGCCGCGGTCAGAATTGATTCCACCTTTTTTCCAGAGCTTGGACCAGGTATCGGATTCCTCATTAAGCTGTTGCTGAAGCACTTCTTGCCAATGGGTGGGATTGTTAACCGGATCCTGCCAGATCCCGCGACCACGACCATAATGAGAAATCGCGAGATAGAGCATCGTGAGAAACTGAATCTGAGTCAAAAAGTGTGCCTCTGACCAGCGAACCATATTCTGTCCCGTCTGAGTGAGGTTGTATCCGCGAGCGAGTGCATAGGTCGTAGCTCCGCCGAGAAGCATGCCGACGATAGTGCCGCCGCCAAAGGTCATTCCACCGCTCATGAGATCGGCTGAGAGCCCTCCTACCAATCCGGAAACCACACCACCGAGGGTGGCAGCAAGTGGCTCCTCGACGTCGCGTTTTACCGCAAATTCGCCTTTAGACGCTTTCTCCAATTCTGCAGCTGTCTCTCCATCGAGCCCGTACAGAGCAATCAGGTCGTTTACGGTTGTCGAGGTTTTCTCAGCGAGGCGCTCGTACATTTCACTTTGAATGCGATCGAGTTCCTCGTTGTGCTCCGAGCGATTCAAAAGCTGAAAAATCTGGTCAGCGATTCCCTTTTTGGGTAGCGGCTCGGTATCGCTCAAGGCGAACTCAGCCCATTTGGCCATCCCCTCAATCGCCTTGTCAAAAGTCTCGAGGTTTCTTTCGATCCAGGCATCGCGCAGGACCTTGGCCGATTTCTTCTTTTCGCCTTCGAGAACTTCGACTGCTTTCTCGAGAATGTGATGCTCTTCGGTCCAGCAACGAGTGAATGCATCGAGAGTGTCTACATTTTTGACAATGTCGAAGCGGGAGAGGTGGGCCCGCCACTCCAATTCATTTAAGCGTTCGTGCTCGGGATCTCGCTGGCCGGTCTGATTAAGAAAAACGAGAACTGGTTTCCCGATCCATTCAATCACTTCAATCTCCAGATCAACATACTTAACGGACGATGGAGACTGGGAAGCGTCAACCAGATACAAAACGATATCCGATTCAGCCTGCACGTTGCGAATTGCTTCCTGGCTGCACCAGAGTGACTTGTCGGTTCCTCGATCCCAGACCTGGTGAAGCAGCCAGCCGATCGGATTGTCATTCGAGCGGAGTCTTTTGGCGAGTTTGGCTAGGTTGGAACCAAATCCGGGTGTGTCCCAAAGGCGAGCTACGCGACCCTCTTTTTCCAACAAAGGGAAGGCTTCCGGGACAGTTGTGACATGAGCACTGTCTGCCACCTCGCCGACGTCACGGCGTAGCAAGGTGCGCGCAAGAGCCGTTTTTCCCACGTTGGTGTGAGAAATCAGGCTCAGGACGAGTTCCCTCGGTTGAGAATCACGGGCCATTCAGGAGTCGTTCGGTTTCGGTTTCCGGTACGGTTGATCTTGAGAAAAGAAAAGTGGTTCGATGCCGCTACCTTCGAGCAGTTGCTCCCAAGCCTTTTCGCGATCACCACGCCTCTTATCCGCATCTACGAATGAGTCGGCCTTTCTATTGAAGGCCGTGGTATCGAGGAGTAAAAACTCAACTCGCATGTGAACCCTGTTACCATTTTCATCAACAGGGTTAGATCCGACGCCTAACAGGTTCTGGAGCAGGGCGAGGTGAGTTTCTTTCTCGGGAGTAGAAGCGAAGTGAAAAAGAGGAATAATGGAAATCTCGTCTTCCGCGACTTCGATCTCATCCTCCTTACCAAAGGGAATGCCGGGTGCCCAGGTGATTTCGACAGGCCGCTCGTATTGGGTCTCGAGACAGGAACGAACGGCACGCCGGGTATTGTCATCGAGATCGATAGAGTAGGGGGCGACTCGAATCTCAAGCGCTGCGCCCGAGGAAATGGAAAGGATATTTTCGAAGTAGCCTGGGGATACCTCGCGAAAGGGTAGTGTCTGTAGCAGTCGGGATCCTCTCCAACGCCAGAGAAAGCTGAGAACGAGCCGCGGGATCAGAACAAAAATTCCAACGGTGATCGCATACCAGTGAATCCAACGCGCAGCATTCTCGCCGGTAACGTTCTCCGTTTTGCCGGACATCCAATGCATGGCGTTCAGTTCGGCCACGGAAGGGATGTTCTCTCCGGTGAGACGAGCCGCGGGTCCCAAAACCATTTCAAGAAAAGGTCGCAGTGACGAGCTGTCCGTAAAAAAGGTGCTTTCCCAGATTGCGCGATATTCGTTAGCGAGTCCTTTCACATACATTCCAGCGATGGCGGAAGCGGAGAGAAGAAAAACTACGAGATGAAGCAGTGATTTCACGCGAGTCCCCGTCACCGGAGTCATTATTTCCCTCCAGCGATCGGCGAAGAGTTGCGAGGCAACACGGAGAATCCCAGCGGCTTCCGAATTATTTTTTGGTTCGGGCTTTTTCACCTCAGGCTGAACAAAGCGAATCAGCCCCTGCAACCAGCCGTCGCGAAAAAGGCGATCTCGATTCTGGAAAAAGAGAACGAGTTCGCGGACATAGACGATCAGGCTCCACGCGATAAGACCAAGGAGGGGAAAAGAGAGGATGTTGATCCTCTTTTGCGGCCCCAGTTCATTGGTGAGGAAGCCGATCACAACTGCGATCACGCAGAGCCCGATTGCCAGCCAATTGAATCGGTGGTGATTCGGGTCGCGTCGAAACCATCGCGTCTCTTCCGGGTGACGGGTTGACGCTCGGAGTCCAAGGAGTTCGGCCCGTTCTGCGAGAAAGGTATTTTCTTCCCTGGTGGAGAGGTTTTTCGCCAGCGGAGCGCCAGCCGTGACTCCGACTTCGCGCTTGTCCTCGTCTAGCAGAACAACCTCGCCTGGGTCGGATTGCTCAAGGGCCTGAACGACGAGAGTCGTTCGCATGTCATCAAGAAATTTCATCGCTAAAGCGGAACGGGCTTGTCCTTGATCGACGTGACACGTCCAGGGTCTTGCGCATAGAAATGAGCAAGTCCAATCGCCAATGCATCGGCAGCGTCAGAGGGAGGGGTTTCAGTGAGTTCGAGCAGTGCCCGCATCATGAACGCAACCTGTTGCTTGTCTGCTCCGCCCCGCCCTACAACAGCTTGCTTAACCCGTTTGGGTGCATATTCGAAAATCTCCATGCCGTGTTCCGCAGCGGCAAGAACCGCTGCTCCACGAGCGGCGCCCATCGTAATCGCGGTCTTATAGCTCTGCACGAAGATCACACCCTCGACCGCGCAGACCTCCGGGTTGTATTTGTCGATTACATCCTTGAGTTGCTCTCGAATCCTGACGAGACAACCAGACTGACGCAAATCGCGTCTGTTCTTGATTGTACCGTAGGTCAAAGCCTTGTAGGCCGGTTTGCGACCGGTCGAGATTCTCTCGATCACAGCAAAACCGGTATTCCGCAAAGCGGGATCAATGGAGAGGACGCGCACGGGGAAAGATTACACCGATATCAACGGCTTGCCACCGCCGGAAAAAGAACGCTGAGGCAGAATTTAGTCCTCGTAGATGCGAACATTGGCATCACGACGAAGCTTGACGAGCCAGGTTTCGAGATTCTTCTGGCGCTTCTCGACGGTGAGGCGCTTGTCGACTTCCTCTTCAAGCTTATCAAAAGAAGGAACTGATTTTCCGATGCGTTCGGAAACATAGACGATCCGCCAGTGTGTTCCGTGATCCATTGTGGGTGTCGTTTGACCCGGAGGGAGACTGTAGGCGAGATCGTGCAGACCTTGAGCCAGCTTTCCTGAACGGTCAAGAACTCCGACGTAGCCGCCCTTGCTGGCGAAACTGTCATCAGAATACTTCTTCGCGAGTGAAGAGAAGCTAGTCCCGCCTTTCAGTTGCGAGCGAACGTTGGCGAGAACTTTCTCCTGTTCGGCCTCACTGCTAGTTGGCGTCTGCTTGGGAATCGACATGATCCAGACCTTCGGTTTCCCGTCTGAGGCAAAGTCCGTTTTGATTTCGTTGTAGACACGCTTTTTCTCCCACGGTGTGTTGGGAATGACATCGTCTCCGGCGTGTTCGGCACGGAGAGCATTGATCGCAATCATGTCGCGCTGCACCTCCCGAAACTGGGAGATCGTCATGCCATTCTTTTTCAGTTCATCCAAAAATTTATCTCTCTCGCCACCGAAGCGGTCCTTCACAAAGCTATTCACAGCTTCATCCACATACTGGTCCTTGATGTTGCCGCCCATTTTCTTGAACTCCGAGAGAATCAATTTGCGATCGATCAAGTCGTTGAGCGCTTTCTGCTCCATTTCGCGGATCTCTTTCTCCGCTTGAGAACGACTGACCCGCCCCTTGTTGCCCATGAGCCAGACCTGGACCTGTGTTCTGACTGCTGAGTCGACCATGGCCTGCGTGATGGGCTCGTTGTTCACAACAGCGCGTATGCTGTTGAGCACGGTAGGTGCAGCTTTACTGCAAACAACAGAAAGAAGGATTGCGGCACATGCTGCAATTCCAATAAGTGATGACGTTTTCATATCGCTCGGTGGGAAGGGTTACGGGCGGAACGAGCGGAATGGTTAGATATCCAAATCTAGCACCCAGTCGAGGGCTGACTCAAGCCATTCCTCCTCATTGTCGCCGATTAAACGGGGAAACTTACCATTTATTTGGATGAATTTCCCGTTTTTCATCAGCTTCAGCTTTCCATCGCGGATTTCAGCGGAGCTACAGCCGTGCAATCCGGCCCGAATTTTGACCTCTGTTGCGGTCAAAAGATGCTCGACCGGGGCGGGAAGGCGCCCAAATCGATCCGCCCAGTTTTCACGGAGTGTCTCGAGATCCTCGATGCGGCTTGCCTCGGCCAGTTCACGATATGCAGTAATGCGAAGCCTCGCTTCCGGCATGTAATCGGCAGGAATGAAGGCCGGTAGACTTCCGGACGGATCCTTGAGGAAATGAGATTCGTTCGTGCAGAGAAAATCAGCGTGGAAGGAAAGGTCGATTCGATCTGCTGAAGGTTCCCCCTTCAGCTTGGAGACCGACTGCTTCAGAAGCTGACAGTATAGATCGAACCCAATCGCCGCGATGTGCCCGCTTTGCTGCGTGCCAAGGAGATTGCCGGCACCCCGGATTTCGAGATCGCGCATTGCGATTTTAAAACCGGCCCCGAGCGAAGAATACTGTTTAATCGCATTGATACGCTTCCGCGCGTCGCCCACCGTAAGCATGTCCGGCGGCAGCATAAGATAGGCATAGGCCCGCCGGTCTGCCCGTCCGACCCGGCCACGGATCTGGTAAAGGTCGGCAAGGCCAAAACGATCGGCACGGTCGATGATGATAGTATTTGCGTTGGGGATATCCACACCGCTCTCAATGATCGTCGTGCAGACGAGGACATCGAACTCGCCCCGCACGAATCGGTTCATGACATCCTCCAATTCGTCGTCGCTCATCTGTCCATGGCCGACCTCGACTCGGGCTCCCGGGACCAGGTCCTCGATGCGGCGTTTCATTCCTCGGATCGTTTTCACCCGATTGTGAAGAAAGAAAACCTGTCCCTGCCGCGCGAGTTCTTTCTCGACTGCCGATCGAATGATGCGCTCATCGTAGGGGCAGATCGTCGTTGCGACAGGCCGTCGGTTTGGCGGCGGAGTGTCGATTACCGACATCTCTCGGACCCCCATCATTGAGAGGTATAGAGTTCTCGGAATCGGTGTTGCCGAAAGAGTGAGCACGTCAACGAATCGCCAAAGCTCTTTGAATCGCTCTTTATGTGTCACCCCGAACCTTTGCTCTTCATCGACGACAACGAGGCCGAGATCTTTGAAGGCAACATCCTTGGAAATGATCCGATGAGTTCCAATGACGATATCGACCGAGCCGTCAGCCATGCGTTTCAGCGTCTCGCGTTGTTGCGCTGTGGTTCGATAGCGGCTCAGGACCTCGATCTTCACCGGAAAGTCCGACATTCTCTCCCGGAAATTCTGATAGTGCTGATCAGCGAGAACTGTGGTTGGAACAAGAATCGCGACCTGCTTCCCCGACATCACCGCTTTAAAAGCAGCTCGGATCGCCACCTCGGTTTTTCCAAACCCGACATCGCCACAGATGAGACGATCCATTGGTTTGGCACGCTCCATGTCTTCCTTCGTCTCCTGGATCGAGCGCAATTGGTCTGGGGTCTCTTTGTAGATGAACGCATTCTCAAACTCCCACTGCCACTTGTTGTCAGCAGGATGGGGAAACCCTTTGTGTGCCTCCCGCTCCGCCTGGATTGACAGCAACCGCGCTGCGTAATCCATGATCGAATTTTCCGCATCGCGGCGGAGACGTGACCATCGCTTGTCACCCAGTCGGGAAAGTTTCGGCGCTTTTTTCCCAGTTCCGATATAGCGGGAGACGAGGTGAGCCTGATCAAGTGGAACGAAAAGCCGAGCCTGATCGTCGTATTCGATTTCGAGAACTTCCTCTTCTCCGTCTACGGTTTCTTTCGCTTTGATCCCGCGGAATTTTCCGATCCCGTAGTCGATGTGAACGACGAGGTCTCCGTATCCATACTCCCTTAAGCTGCTGATCTGCTGGCTGGCTTGGCGTTCGCGGGCGAGTCGGTAGCGGCGGTGGCCGCGCTGGTTTTGGTAGCGACCAAAAATCTCCGCGTCGCTGAGCACGGCAATCTTCGCTTCTGGAATTGTGAAGCCACGACTGAGCGACCCGAACATGGGGCGGAGAAATCCTTTTTCCTTTGCGACATCGAAAACGAGTTCGGAAAAACGTTCTTTTTCCCCATCCGAATGGAACGCCATCAGGACGATCCATTTTTCCTTTTTCCAATCGTTGATCTGTCGGGAAAACTCCTCGCGACGCGCTTCCTGCAGGATGAAATCGCCCGCTCCGAATTCGCCCAGCGGATTGTCGTAACAGGCATCGGAGAAATCTTCTTCCCCCGCGCCGCTATCCACCGTTCCGGAGGAAATGAGCAGATGCGCGCGCTCCGTTTCTGAATCAATCGCGATGACGAGATCGTCTTCACTGATGTAATCCGACACTTCACCGCTGTGCTCGAGATTGGACTCGCTGAAAAGGATTTCGCAGGATTCGACCCGGCCTGTTGAAGTCTGGGTGTCGATGTCGAACTCGCGAATGGATTCCACGTCCCGATCGAAAAGTTCAATTCGCACGGGATACAAGGCCTGCCAGGAAAAGACATCGACGATCCCACCGCGCATAGCGAATTGGCCACGCTGGAAAACCTGCGCTTCCGGCTCGTAGCCTGCTTCCTCCAGCGATTTCGAAAAAGCATCCAGATCCAATTCTCCGCCCCTGCGAATGGTTTCGGCTTTGCGAGTCAGCAGGCCCGGAGGCGGTGCCTGTTCGGTCAGCGAGTCGGCGGTGAGAACGATGACAGGTGCGGCACGCTGTTGGGTTTGCTCGTGAATTTCTTTCAGCACGGCAAGTCGCTCCGCCGCGGATTCGGGATCGGGAAGGGACTCCTCAAATCCGGCCCATTCATACTCCGGAAGAAAGAGTGCCTCGTGCCCCCAGACAGCCAATTCCGCCTGCACGATCTCCTGCGCTTTGACGTGGGGACAGACCACCCAAATCACTTCGTCTGGATTTCCCGACTCTCGCCAAGCTGAGATCGCCGCCGCAGCGAACAGCGGTTGTCCTGCCTCAGCGATGTGTTTCAGGGCGAGCGGGTTTTCTGGCGTCGCCAGACCAATTCCCTGAAGCACAGACGCGACACGCTGACTCCGTTGCAACGACGGAATCACCGTATCCAAAGCTTCACTACCCACCAGCGTTTTCAATGCGCTCGGACGCTACAGGCAAAAGAGGGTGGGGGGAAGGAGAAGGTTTGGTCGACCCGGAAGGATGAAATTTGTCGATTCTGTAAGGCCTTGTCGAAATAGATTCTCAGACTGTGGCTTCTCGATTCATCTTCGACGCTTCCGGATGATAACTATCGGTCGAACGGTAGCCGAAACTCCGGGCAGATCAATGGAGGGCGATGAGGAGTAGCGCGTTTTTGATCCCGCTTTTTGAGTTCGAATCTTGATACACCTGCTTCGATACTACTTTATGGACCCGATTTGGTGAGGGTCTCGAGAGGAACTCCTTGATTCGATACTTGAATCTCGTTTAGGCAAACGCGTAACATCGCACTATGTCTGGAACGCCTCCCACACTTGACCCTACTCTTTGTCGTAAACGCCAGGATGCCCTGCGATTTTTCCTATCAGAAAACAATCTCGATGGAGCGGTGATGTACGACCGCCACTACGTCTACGGCCTTACCGGCTTCTGGCACGAGCAGCCGCTTACGCCGACAGCGGTTTTGATTAAAACGGATGGTGGAGCGACGGTTGTGACACACTTCGAGGATCCTGTCGCGCCTGCCGCTGACGAAATCGCTTCTTACGTTCCGAATCATCTTTTCACTTTAAAAGAAAACCTAGCCGGCTGCGTCGCGGAACAACTCAATCCCCATCTCGCTGGACTCAGTGCCATAGGTACCTGCCACATGACTCCGGCAGCGATGCTGGAGGGGCCGGAGTGCCGAAATATCACGACAGAATACCAATACATCCGTCGCCACAAAGATGCGGACGAGGTCGCCGCTTTTGAGTTCACGATCAAGTGCGCGGACCGCGCTTACCATGCAGCGCGTAAAATGATCGAGCCTGGTGTCGAGGAAGTCGAGGTCATGGCGGCAATGCTGGAGGAAGCCACCTACGCGGCGGGGGAGTTTCTTTCGGGATGGGGGCAGGACTTTCAATGCGGTGTTCCCGGAGGATTCGCCCGGCCCAATCGGAAAGTGGAGCCGGAAGAAATTTTTGTGCTCGATGTCGGCGTTGGCGTGCGTGGATATCGCAGTGATCTTTGCCGCGCTTTTTCCGTGAACGGGAACCCAACAGACGAGCAGATCGCGGCCTGGGACAAGGTCGTTGACGTGATGAAAGCGGGAGAGGAATATCTGAAGCCCGGTCAATCTTGCCGCGAGATGTATGATTTTGTTCATGGGGAACTCGATGGATGGAATGGCTATGCTTTTTTTCACCACGCCGGGCACGGGGTAGGGCTCGATGCTCATGAAGTCCCGCGGATCAATCCTGGTTGGGATGACACATTTGAGAAAGGTGACCTCGTTGCGTTCGAGCCGGGTCTTTATCACGAGTCTCTTAGTGGAGGTTTGCGTCTGGAAAACAACTATCTCATCACCGAAGATGGTCATCGGTGCCTTTCCCATCATCCGCTCGATCTCGTGCTGGAAGATGGCGGACCCTCCACTTGACGAGTCGATAGCACTCTGGGAGAGTCGATGACCTTTTCTATCCAAACGAATCCCATGAGCATCGAACCCGTTTTGATTGCAGGCGAATGGCGCCCTGCAGACTCCACCGGCACTTTTCAGGCTGATAACCCGACTACGAAGGAAGCTCTTCCGGCGACCTATCCGGTGAGCTCCTGGGCGGATTGCGAAGCGTCACTGGCAGCAGCCGATGCCGCTTTCGTCGAAATGCGATCCATGTCGGGAGAACAGATCGCAGAATTTCTCGAGGCGATGGCAAACGGTGTTGAAGCTCGTGCCGACGATCTCGTGGACATGGCTCATGCTGAGACTGCGCTTCCCAAGTCTCCTCGCCTTGCCGATGTGGAGTTGCCGCGGACGACAGGCCAGCTGCGTCAGGCTGCGGCTGCGGCTCGCTCGGGGAATTGGAAACATCCGGTCGTAGACACAGCGAACGACATTCGGTCGTGCTACGGACCACTTGGCCCTGTCTGCGTTTTTGGTCCTAATAATTTCCCTTTTGCCTTTGGCAGTGCTTCGGGCGGTGACTTTGCGGCAGCGATTGCTGCGGGAAATCCGGTCATAGCAAAGGCAAACTCATCGCATCCGGGGACGACAAAAATTTTCGGCGAGTGCGCTCTCGATGCTGCGAAGGAGACAGGTATGCCTGAGGCGATCGTGCAATTGATCTACCGCACCGGTCACGAAGTCGGCGAGCAACTCGTGACCGATGATCGCGTTGGCGCGACGGGATACACGGGTAGTCGCGGAGCTGGCCTTGCGCTGAAACGTGCCGCAGACGGGTCGGGCAAGCCGATCTATCTCGAGCTTTCCAGTGTGAACCCGGTTGTTTTTCTTCCAGGTGTATTGGAGGAAAAGGGTGGCGAACTCGCGACAGAATTTTCCGGCAGCTGCCTGATGGGCACCGGGCAATTCTGCACAAACCCAGGGATGGTCCTTGTTTTGAAAAGCGAAGCGGCGGATGCCTTCATCGATTCCATCGTTCAGCAGTTTTCCGAAGCCACATCCGGAACCTTGCTTTCCTCCGCCGTTAAAAATTCTCTTCATCAGAGCCATGAGACCCTCAAAGCGGCTGGTGCCGAAGTTCTTTGCGGGACAGGGGAGGGGAATGGAGCCGGCTACTGCGCGGCGAACACAATTCTGAAAGTCAGCGGTGCAGCCTTTGTTCGTGATCCTGAGACCATGCAGACAGAAGCGTTTGGAAACAGCTCGCTCATCGTTGAAGCAGCCGATCTTGATGAGGCTGTTGAAGTGCTCGACCAATTGGAAGGAAATCTGACTGGCTGTATTTACTCTGCTGCTGATGGCAGCGACGATGCCGCCTACGACCAATTGGCTCCCGTCCTGCGAGACAAAGTCGGGCGTCTTCTCAATGATAAAATGCCAACTGGCGTGGCGGTTTCGCCGGCGATGAATCACGGCGGGCCGTTTCCTGCGACTGGTCATCCTGGTTTCACTGCAGTCGGAATCCCTGGCGCGATGCTGCGCTTCGGAATGCTCCAATGTTATGATGCCGTCAGACAGCACCGTCTCCCTGAGATCCTGCGCGATGATTATGAGGGCCCGACTCAGCGGCTGATCGATGGCAGTTGGCAGTAGAGCCTAACAAAAGCCGATCCTTCACGAAAAACCCGGTATGCATGGCAATCGCGGAAAACCCGATAGTCGGCTTGGTCGCGCCTGTGGCCAGGGCTGCAAACTAAGTGGAGACGCTCATGCTTCCAGCATGCGGGTTGGTTCGAATGATTTTTCCGTCTTTCTGCAGGATGTAGAGAACGCCAAATGCATCTCCACCGATGTCGACGGGATGCACTCTCTGGGCAAGGAGAGCCGGTTTTGCATCAAAAGGAACTCTGCGATAGGTCGTCTCGATAGTGACGCCAGCAATGGGTGTATTTAGAGCAACTTCCGTGCTTTTTGCTTATACAACGAGAAAGCTGACCATGCCGAGAATGGCGGATAATGCAAAGAGGCCAAGCTTGGCGCGAAAGGTAGAAAAGAGGCTGAAATTGCGGTTTCACGGTGTTTACAGGAGAACTGAAGGTGTGATTCAGTATCTATATGAGCGGCAATTTCTCCGAGGCGGATATCCAGAATTATCATCGAGACGGTTATGTATTCGCGCGTGGGCTCTTCACGGCAGAGGAAATCGGGTTGCTTGGTGAGGCAGCGCTTCACGACAAAGCTCTCGATGAGGCGGCGACGTCGCTGGATGATGGCGAAGGCAATCGAGTGCGCCTTTCGTTATGGAATCATCCCGGCGATGGGATTTACGGAATGTTTGCCCGGTGTCGACGTGTCGTCGATTCAGTCGAGCAGTTGATTGGCGGCGAAGTGTACCACTATCATTCCAAGATGGTGCTGAAGGATGCTCGTACTGGCGGTGCATGGGCTTGGCATCAGGACTATGGATACTGGTATCAGAACGGATTGCTCTTTCCTGACCTTTGTAGTGTTATGATCGCGGTCGACGGTGCAACTCAGGAAAACGGGTGTCTCCAATTACTGCGTGGCTCTCAAAATATGGGGCGGGTGAACCACATCCTCTCCGGCGAGCAGGCTGGCGCAGATATGGAACGCGTTGAGGAAGCGAAGAAGCGGCTCGATCTCGTCCACGCGGAAATGGAACCTGGTGACGCAGTGTTTTTTCACTGCAATACGCTCCATGCTTCAGGAGCGAACAATTCTGAAAACTCGCGCTGGGCAATGATCTGTTGTTACAACGCCGCTTCGAATGATCCCTATAAGGAATCGCATCATCCAGGATATACACCGCTGGAAAAGGTGGACGATGGAGAAATTCTGCGAGTCGGGAAAGATGAGGCAGCTCGGGCTAGTGTCGAGTTCGCCGATATCGAGAATGATGATCAGAGCGCGAAGGTATTGGCGGAAGACGAAAGCTGATACCTATCTTTCGAACTCGAATTGCCACGGAAGCAGATCATCAAAAGCGATCACTTCACCCAGGAACTCGTGCTCATCATTGCTGCCTCCGTCGAGTAGAACGAGTGTGTTCTCCGTTGCAAATTCTGAGATCACCTGTCGACACATTCCGCAGGGCGAGCGATTTCCGATTGGCACGCCAATGTCGGCTCCGGTGGTGATCGCGATGAGATGTAATTTTTTTCCACCGGAGGCAACTCCCGCGGCGATCGCGTTTCGCTCGGCACAGATCGTCGCTCCGTAGCTAGCGTTCTCGACGTTGCATCCCGCATACGATTCGCCATCCATCAATGCACAGGCACCGACCTGAAATTTGGAATAGGGCGAATGTGCCATCAGGCGTACCTTACGGGCAGTGGCTATGCTTTCTTCGAAATGGTCCGTGTTATCCAGTGAGAGAAGGGCACCGTGGATAGTCCAACTTCCGTGTTTCGAGGAAACTACCTTTTCCGCTTCGCTCATAGGCCCATTACATGTTCGACGAGCATGATCTGAATGGCCGAATACATTTCGTATTGGGCGATGAGGAGAAACCGACTTTCGTGAATGTCATCACCGGCGTCCATGCGGGCGAGCGTCCGCTCTTCCGACTCGGCGAGATCATGCTCCTCATTTAAAAGGATCCGTGCCTGGTTCAGGGTGCTATACCACGCTTCGGTATGCTGCCTGGAAACGGTGACGCGACGCAGTTCGGGGAGATCGCTCTCGTATTCTTCGATTTCTTCAGGAGAGAGTAACTCGGATACAGTTAATTTTTCCACACCTTCGATGTCTCCCTCTACCGTCTTTCTTGAATCCTGAAACAATTCCTCCAAATCTGGCTGAACGAAGCTCTTCCAATCGTCAACCTGAGCAATGGTATGTTCGTCAGCAAGTTCCTCTGGAGAGATTGGCGAAGGAAAGAGTCGTTCGCCGGACTGGGATTGATAGTTGGATGGCGTGGCTGCGGCCGGCAACTCCGCGACAAGATGCCACTCGGCGGGAGAAAGTGCGTCGAGAGACCAGATGTCGTCTGTAAGCAGGAAACGCATGGTTGCAGGCAGGAAGATGAGGGGCCTGGAGCGGCCGTGGGAGACTGAAATGCAGGATGTTGAGCGAGTCCACTCTTTCCCATGAGAAATCCTGATCTGGACTCATTGAAAAGGAAGTGATACACTACTAGCGACTACCTCTCATTTTTGAAAATTAATGCAATCTTACAATTTAAATTTGCGAAATTTGAAAAAGATGGCAAAGTATTTTAGAATTTTATGTGATCGAAAGGGTTTTATTGCTAATAATTATGGAAAACCTAAAAAATCGTTTGCATGAGGTATTTGAAAGTGTTTAATTAATCTCCGCTTACAAAATCTAAAATCGCCGAAAGGTAACTATCATGCAAATATCAGAAGAAAACACGGCCGCAGAGCCAACCGTCGATCGCCTCGCGGACTTTATCATGTTCACGCAGCGATCTTTTCTCCTCGACCTCTCGAAGGAGCTCAACAGAGGAAGCGTTTCCTACGCACAATTTTTCCTTTTGGGATATCTCGCCAACGAGGATTACCTCACCATGACAGATATCTCGAAAAAGATGGGTCACTCGACCGCAGCCGCGACTGGTCTCGTGGATCGTCTCGAGAAACTCGGATATGTTCAACGTCTCCACGCTGCCGACGATCGCCGCAAGGTGATGGTCCAGATCTCCCGTAAGGGCATCGAGATGGTGACTCGCCTGCGCAATTCAATCGCCGAGAGTATCTCGGAGATCATGGCTGCTCAGGAGAACGGAAACGAAGAAGACATCAAACCTGTCTATTCTCAGCTTATTGAGTTCCTCGGCTCACGCTAAAGGCCTGTTTTGGCGGGGTTCGTCCCCTTCCTCCACGAAACACAGGAACTCTCCGTGTTACAGGAACCATAAAGCACCTGCCGAGAAACAGTGATTTTAGAAAAAACGCCTCTGCGAACTAAAAGCGGGGGCGTTTTTGTGTACGTTGAGCTTTGCGCTTTTCCCAAGATCCAGGATTACGGGCTCCAGCGCTCGAGTGACCAGGCTTCTCCCTCGCGGGTATAAACAAAGCGGTCGTGCTTTCTCCCGGAATGGCCCTGCCAGAATTCGATTGAACTCGGCACCAGCAAATACCCTCCCCAGAAATCAGGCCTCGGAACACAATCTCTGGCGTCGCTTTCCGGGAAGCTCTCTTCATATTTCTTGACCCGTTCAGAAAGCCATTCCCGGTTCGGAATCGGCTCACTCTGGCGTGAAGCCCAAGCTCCGATACGACTATTGTAGGGGCGCGAGTAAAAGTATTCGTCGGACTCGCTGCCGGAAAGTTTCTCGACCCGCCCCCGGATATGAGCTTGTCGCTCCAGGTCTTTCCACAGAAACAGGGCGGACGCGACTGGTTTGGCTTCGAGTTCTTTTGCCTTTCGACTCTCGTAATTCGTGAAAATCGTAAGCCCCCTGTCAGAGTAGTCTTTCATCAACACGATCCGCGCCGAGGGGCATCCATCGAGACCAGTCGTAGACAGTGCCATCGCATTGGGTTCGCGAATCTTCGCGTCGACGGCATCGGTGAACCAGGCCCCGAATTGCTCGATCGGGTTATCTGACAGTTCCGATCGCCGAAGCACTCGCTCGGCATAGTCCCATCGAAGTTCCGCCGTAGAGGGATGTTTGGAATCGCTCATGATCTTGTTTCTCCAAGTGACGGTAAAATGAAAAAAGGCGTCTCTCAAGACGAATAGGAAAATTAGGTTGAAGCAAAGCGGTCTACGATGTCTGCTCCCGAATGGCAAATGGAGAGACGAACCTGTATGAGCACTTGGATCGAGTCCTGTTCGACCAAGTGCAGATTCGGGATCGTGTTGCGGAAATGGGTGCGGAAATTACGCGTGAATTTGCCGGCGAACCGCTAACGATCGTAGCCGTCCTTCAGGGAGGGGCACTTTTCATGGCGGACTTGATTCGTGAAATTCGACTGCCTCTTGAGATCGATTCCATTTCCGTGGCGAGTTATCACGGTGCGACGGAAAGCTCTGGCACTGTTACCTTTCACCAAACGAGGATGCCCAATCTCCGGGGGCGAAACGTTCTCATTCTCGACGATATTCTCGATACCGGTCGGACAATGCGAGCGATTAAAGACAAGCTTCGCGGCGAGTGTTCGCCGAAGTCGGTTCGTTCTGTAGTCCTGCTTTCCAAGTCAATCGAGCGGGCCGTCCCAATCGAAGCGGATTACTGCGGTTTTGCTGTGGGAAATGAATTTGTTGTTGGATACGGCCTCGATTATCAGGGCCGATACCGAAACCTTCCTGTCATCGGTGTACTGAAGGAGGATTTCATCGAATGACGTGCGAAGGTCAGGTCACAATCCTGTTCTTCTCCGTTTTTCGGGAGATCACAGGCAAGTGTGAATGGAGCATTACCGGCTACGATGGCGTTGTCACACTCCGTGCGATTCTCGATCGGACTTTTGCCGAATTCCCCGGACTCAAAGAGTGGGAGGGGAAAATTCTCTGTGCGGTGAACTGTGAATATGCCGATGAATCGGCGGAAATAACGAGCGGAGACGAGATTGCTTTGATGCCGCCAGTTCAGGGAGGGTAGAACACTCCTTTCCAGGTTGAGAAGAATTT
>Ga0181573_10000171_pt1 | contig 66353 bp, 42 predicted proteins | sample 101ome_25_FD_148643 | JGI IMG/M metagenome (GOLD analysis project Ga0181573, IMG submission 148643) | Coastal salt marsh microbial communities from the Groves Creek Marsh, Skidaway Island, Georgia - 101409BT metaG (spades assembly) | ecosystem: Environmental > Aquatic > Marine > Intertidal zone...
GAAGTGGTTTCGGGTTTCGCCGCCGTCCGACCCTACTGGGTGTGATTTCCACCCAGTCCAGATTTTCACTGGTCCGCAAGTTTCTTCACCGAAAACTTCTCGTCAGCCAACTTTGCCGGCACCGCGAACGGCTCCTGAAAGTTGCTGATGTTCCCAGGACGGGGCATGGGGCGACTTTGAACCTCGATCATGCCGGAAGGATCATCGGATCATCACGATGGAAAACAGACGCATCGGAGCCCCGCATTAATCTTCCCTTGGAGTGACGGCGCCGCTGGTGTAGGCAGAGGGGAAAGCAGGACGCCACTCTCTCCACACCTGGGATGGAACGGGAGGGAGGGTTCGCCAAAAAGGAGGGGAGCTCACTCCTGGGAATGGACCGCTCAAAAGAGTTTCGATTGGGAAAAGAGGATTAAACGATGGATACACCGAGGACTACAAAAACGCTATTTTTGACCTGATCGTTTACAGCCGTTCCCTAAGCAAGTAAGAGACGGAGCAAATGATGATATATCTGCGGGAACGCTATTTTTCGGTGGGCTCCTGATTAGCCGATCGTACCTGCGAAAAGCACCACTCATAAACCCCTTCGGTTTTCGCGAGCGTCCAGTGAATCTGGTTGTGGGTATGATCGGGAAAGCCTTCAAATTTGGCTGTCTTTCCAGCAGCGCTGTAGGCGTTGGCGACTTTCTGGGCACCTTCGAGGTCTCTTTCTCCGGAAAAAGTGAACCACAGAGCCGTGTCGGTGGTGTCGACCCAACTCATTTTTGCTTCGCCGTCGGCGAAAAGGGCGGCAGCGTAGAGGTTGGGGCGGGATTCGATCAGTGATCCGATCCCGCGCGCACCCATGGAGTATCCTGATAGATAGATACGATTGCGATCGATGGGAAGAGAGTCACAGAGAGTATCAATGATGCCTTCCAACGCGGCCTTGTGATCACCCCAGTAGGTTTCTACCGGACAGAGAGGGACAACGATGAGGCAAGGGAAGTCATCGTAAAATTCTTCTGACGCGAGTCGTTGGGGAGCAATCTCGACTTTGCCCGTATCGACATCGGCAGCGCGTGCTCCGGCGCCATGGAGATGGACAAAGAGGGGAAATGGCTCTTTCAGCCGCTTCAGTTTGGATGTGCCATAGATCTGGAAAACGAGCCCATGCTCTTCTTTGGGAACCTTGACCCATTCTCCCGCAACGCGATCCGCGAAGGGGCCTTCCGTCAAGCCTTTTACTCTCTTCAGGTCGGTGAGGAACCTTGCGACGTATTTGCGATCTGCTTCCGACAAGCTTGTCAGCGGGATATCGAAGAATCGTCCGTCGGACCGTCGCACGCTGGCGGCATCTTCTGTCGCGGAGGTCAGCGTGCCAGCAAAGGATTTCCCTTCTATGGAAGTCCATGTTCTTTCCGTTTCGGCAGAGAAAAGGATAGGCGCTACGACTAGGCTTGAGAGCAGCATGAATCGGACGAGAAACAGTTTCATGTTGTGAAACTACGAAAACCCTGACGGGAGAGAAAGGGGAAATCTAGTCGCAATCGATTACGGCCTCGCGCTCGGGCTGACTCCAGTTACACGGCGTTTTCGCGATCCGCGAACGGATCGGCCAGTTTGATTGGGTCGAGACGCCAGTGCAGATCGGCGGCGCGACGGCTTCTCAATATGTTTCCCTTTTCCAGAGATCGTTCGTCTCGAGGCAGTCGATCCAACCATGGGCACAGCGGATTCAGATGGAATGAGCTCCGACGAAGTCTCTGAGGTTGCAGGCGGCTCGGCGGGGCTCTTATCCTGTGGGATATCGGGTGTTTTCTCTTCCAGCTGATCGACCTCCTCCTGTTTTCCGGCCTCGGTGCCAAGCCGTCTGTCATGCAGAGAGGAGCTTAAAGCCAGCCCCGGCGCTCCTATCGGCAGTCTTTCGGCAGATACGGTGCGGGATAGGATTCGCGTTTTCGATTTTGATAGAATGCGATATTGCGTTCCTGCCCAGGTTATCTTGCTCTGCATCAACGTGCTCACGAGAATCATCCAGTGGAGCATCATCCACATCGGAGTGAGCATGTGTTCGAGCCAACCCACCGAGAAAAGTCTCCGGCGGATTCCATCTTCCTGAAACAGGGAAAGGTAGATTTGCTGCCGGAACAGTGCTCTAAACTGATCGATCACGTAAGCTGCTGCGAGCGGAATCCAAGCTTGGAAATAAACGCCATGGACCAGTGCGATTAAGATCGACAGCAACCCGACCACATAGATGCCTAGCAAGATGTTCGTCCCCGTGTAGAGAATCGGACTGAAAAACTTAACTTGGGTATACTGGCGCTTGGCAAATTCGAGAAATGTCTTCCAATTGAAATCAATCATCGTTGGCAAGACCAGCGACCGCACAAATGCGATGCGATTCCCCGCTTTTCTTGCTGCTTTCGATAGCCGTAAATCATCGTTGAGCGATCCCTCCAGAAGACTTGGCACGTCGAGCTTGTCGAAAACATTTTTGGAAATTGCCATCGAACCACCCCAAAGCACAGTGGTAATATCAGATCCACCCTGAGTTGTTATTGAGCCGTTGATCACGCTGGCAACCTGATTCGGCAGGGTGGGGCGTTTTGGGACGAGCCAGCGGTAGGTTGTCGAGAGCGTATGGGTTCGCTGATTGATCGGAGCAACCAACCTGGCCAACCAATCTTTCTTGAAAGAAATGTCGGCGTCGGCAAAGGCGACGATGGCATCATTTTCGTCGAGATATTCGAAAGCCGCTCGCTGATTGTGCACCTTCTGACCTTCGGTTTGAGATATCCCGGCACAGACCAGGGTGATTCCCTTCAGCGAAGCGTCAGGATCGGGGTGGGTCCAGTGCGGATAGTCCTCCGTGAGTTCGAGTTCATCCTTTAGCCAGATGGCAACCGGGTCCCCCCAGGATTCGAAGCAGGCAATGACCCGGTAGTCACTGTAGTCCTGATCGAACAATGTATTGAAAAAGCGTGGCGTTGCCTGGCAGTCAAAGCCTTTCACGGGAATCACCACGGCGACCCGGCGCTGATCCTTCGAGCCATCTCCCCAGCGCCGATCCTGGAATTTCTTCGCGATGATATATCCGAAGACGCGGAAAGCTGCTACCAGCACCAGCAGCAGCCAGACCGCCCAGATTATCAAGAATACGCGTTCGATCATTTACCCCGTGCAAAATGTGTTTGGCTGGCTAGACTGCAAGCAGTAATCCATGCGAAGGATGAAAATTGTCGAAACCCGAACACTCAGGAAAACCTATCATTTTGGAGATACGGAAGTCGAGGCCCTTGGTGGCGTAGATTTGACGATCGACGAAAAGGAATTTATCGCCGTTTGGGGACCATCGGGTTCCGGTAAGTCGACTCTTTGTAACTTGATCGGATTACTGGATCAGCCCACTTCGGGCGATGTAAGTATTCGAGGGCATAGCTCTGCAGGGCTTTCTGACAGTGAGAGAAGCGATTTGCGGAATAGTTCGATTGGATTTGTTTTCCAGAATTTCAATCTCGTCCCGGTTCTGACTGCGTTGGAAAACGTGATGTTACCACTTCAGATCAATGGTGTAGGGAAGAATGATGCAAAAGAGCGCGCCGAGTTTCTTCTCGAGGAGGTAGAATTGGGAGACCGAATGAGCCACCGGCCGCAAAAAATGAGTGGAGGCCAGCAGCAGCGCGTCGCTATCGCACGGGCACTCGTGACGAATCCCGTCCTCGTTCTTGCCGATGAGCCGACTGCGAATCTCGATACGCGCAATGCCAACGTCATCATCGATTTGATGCGCCGCATCAACCACGATCGCGGGGCTGCCTTTCTCTTTTCGACCCACGACGACCGCTTACTGGACCGTGTTGATCGGAAGGTGCATCTCCGGGATGGCAAAATTATTGAGGATATCCACGATTCCGTTTCCGATTAATGTCCGCATATTCGGCATTTTCGACTTCGATTCTGTTTGTTATCGTTGAATAATCTCCGAGTTCATGGATAGTTTGGAAGTGTTTTGCATGAGTAGTCCGACCGCTGAAATCAAGCCCCTGAAGCACGCCGCCGATCTCGATTTGGTAGACCGGGCTGTGAACGGAGACGATGACGCCGTCCGGGAATTTCAGGAAGAATACCAACCCATGCTTGAGCGCGTCATGATGTCTCGAGGGGTTGATCGGGTGCAGGCACAGGACCTCGTCGCCGACATCATTGCAGAGTGTTTCGGAGCAGGGAAAAAGGGTCAGACCCGTCCGCTGCTGGAAAAATTCGAGGGACGCTCATCTCTTTCCACATGGATGATTCGAATCACCTGGAACCGCTGGCTCGATCTGAAACGCCGCGACAAGTTCCGTGGAGATTTACCCGTCTACGACGACGAGGATGATCGTAGCGGTGATCGATTTGATAAGGTTGAGGGCAACGATCTCGGAGAAAACCTCCTCGACAAAGACCTTTCCGAGCTTATGGGGCGCTCCATCAAGAAAGCTTTCGACTCGCTTGATCCGGATGTCCTCCTCATGCTCAAACTTTCCTATCTTCACGGAATCAGTCAGTCAGTAATTGCCAATATGTGGCAATGTGATCAGACCCGCGTGAGCCGTTCCCTGACGGCAGCGCGGGAGCAAATTGCGGAAGTTACGATGCAGGCCATCAAGGAAGCCGACCCATCGCTGGAACTGGAATGGGAAGACTTTCACCGCCTTTGTGCCGCGGGACTCGACGTGTAAAAAGTAGAGGGGATTTTCAAAAAATATCCGTTAATCCCCAGATTTCATTTTCAAAAAGTCGAGTCTTATCAAAATGACATTCGATGAGATCTTTGGGTTTTCAGGTTCACACCGTCGTAGCAGGCGGTGCCAGTTCCTACTACTGGCTGAAAATCTACACGTCTAAACTGAATTGATCGTTTTGGAGATTGTCGTTCCTACTGAAGGCGCCGGACTTCGGCTTGATCGGTTTCTTCCCAAGGCCCTGGAGGCAAAGGGAGAAACCATTTCCCGTTCCGCCCTGCAGCAATGGATCAAGGATGGGGCTGTTCTCGTTGATGGAGCGCGAGTGAAACCGAGACATGCTCTCGCCGAAGGAAACGTCATTTCTGTCGATGCTCCCGAACCGGAACCGACTGAAGTTCTTCCCGAAGATATTCCCGTTCCGATCATGTTCGAAGACGAGGACATCGTTGTCGTCAACAAACCGAGCGGACTTGTTGTCCATCCCGGTTCGGGCAACCTCAGTGGCACACTCGTCAATGCTCTGCTGCATCACTGCGATGGAAAGCTCTGCGAACTCGCGGGAGAAGACCGCCCCGGCATTGTTCATCGACTTGACAAAGATACCTCCGGTTGTCTCGTCGCCGCCAAGAGCGAGACCGCCTACCATTCGCTTGTCGCGCAGTTTTCCGGTCGTGAGACAGGAAAAGAATACCTCGCCGTGACATCCTGCCTCCCTGTGAATGAAGAGGGAACCATCACCAATCGCATCGGGCGTAGCTCGCAAAATCGGCAGCAGATGACGGTGCTCGAAGAGCCCGCCGGAAAAGAAGCTGTCACCAACTATCGAGTCTTGCGATCTGATCCCGGTGGGAAATGGGCCAGTCTTTCCTGTATCATTCACACAGGGCGCACCCACCAGATCCGAGTGCATTTGAAGGAGTGCCTTCGCGCCCCCATTCTCGGAGACGAAATCTACGGATCAAAAAAAGCCAAGGTGCGAGTGGAGAGACTTTTGCTTCATGCGTGGAGGCTGAGGTTTCGTCATCCAGTGAGCGGCGAGGAAGTGAATTTCGAAGCCTCCATCCCGGAGGATTTTTTGGCGTTTCTGCCTGAAAATTCGCTCTGGGCGAAATAGGAATAGGTCATTCGGTTTCCAAGATCGCGGTTGCCGCTAGGAAGGTCTCACTACCTCACACATCGATACACAAAAGCGGGCGGCAAATTCTTCCATGCCGTTGGGCTCTGCTCGACCTCGGAAAAATGCTGCCGCAGAACGCGTCGGAACCGCAGACCAGCCGGCAATGCCAGTCCCTGCCAGTAAGCGAAGGTGGCGAATTTTCCGCCCGGAGGCAGGATCTCGAACATCTCATCGAGCAGGGTATTCTGTAGCTCTTCGGAAAAGGATGCCCAGGGGAGACCGCATAGAATGGCGTCGGCCGATGCAATTCCTTCCTCCTCGCAGATCGAGGCGGCTTCACTTACGCAAGCCTTTCGGACCGTTACCTCCGGGCAACGATTCCGCGTGATTTCCGCCAGCTCGGCATCCCGCTCGATTGCGATCAGCTTTGTTCCTTCCCGGGCGCGCTTTTCAATGGCCTCGGTGAAAACTCCTGTGCCCGGGCCAAACTCGACTACCGAGTTGATTTCATCCCAGTCCAGCCAATCCACCATTAGCTTCGCTAGTGCCTCCGAACTGGGAGCCACTGCCCCGACACTTCCTGCATTCCGAAAAAAAGCTCGGATAAATGATCCGTGATGCGCCATCAAGTGATGTCCGATCCGGTTCTCGTCAGTGAGATTTCAAGATTTCGTTTCACCAGCGCACCCATCGTCTCGCATTGAGAAAAAGACTGGCATTCGTGGTATCGATTCAATTCCTCTCGAAGGCGAATTACGTGATCCTCCGGCGCTATCTCTACATCCAGCATCGCATCCCAGAAGGCCCCAAGTCGATTGTGGGCGAGCGTGACACGACGGTGAATCAACGTCCTCTCTTCGTCCTGATACTGGCGCGTCGTCTGGTAATTGATTCGATCGGTGCAGAGTTCAACCACTGCCGCATTCTCGAGGAAAAACTGCGGCAGATACATTTCCTTGTATCCCTCGTAGCTCTGTTGATCGAAATCGATCGCCCTCACGCGGTACTGCGCATCCTCGAAATCCGGCGTGATGTCGACCACGTAGTTGTAGCTCCGCATATCCCCGAGCAGCCTGACAAAACTGCGTTCGTTGAATTTTACAAACTCCTTCGCGACGCGAATCTGGTTCGTCTCGGGTCGGCCGAAGTAATCATTGATGAAGACATCCCCGGGAACACCTGCGATGTGCTCTTCGATCAAGGTGTCACCATTGAAGAGATAATTGATCCGGTTCGGAGAAAGAATGTGCTCCAATTCCAGCCCGTAGATTCGGGAAGCATCCGCGATCTTCACGTAGAAATGATCGTAGTTGTCGTTGAACTGATTCACGATCCGAATGCGAAAGGGGCGTGAATTTCCGAACTCGCAGAAGTCGACCCTATCCATAACGAGGTGCTCATTGACTCGAGTGTCGTTCGTTTTCAGGAGCGAATAGATGCGCGTCAGTTTCGCGCTGAGATCTTCTCGAATCGAAGGCTCGTAGTGGACGGTCTTCCAGAGAGTGTCATTTCCCTCGCGATCAAAAAGCGGAAACAACTCCGAGAAACGATGTAGATCCTCATACACCACCGGGATATCCATCGTCCGTCCGAACTTGGCAAGATAGAGACCCAAGTCCTCACTCACTGGATAATACTTCTTCTTTTTGAGGTTGATGCTCACAGCCAATCAAACAGGTTTCTGCCGCAGACCTAACAGGGTTAGGACGTCGATGCAACCCAGTTGCGTATTTCGATTTCCGGTGATCATCTTTGTTCAAGCACGCAACAGGAAAGGAGCGGCGAATTCAATCGCCGAATAGCCACCACGGCGGCAGCTAAAGCAGCCGGTCCTTTGTGGAAATTGATGGCCACAAAACTGACGATGGAGAGTTCTGGACTGAAGTTGAATTTAATCTGATCTGAATTCAGAACGGGAAAAGAAATTGTGGTAGATAGGTTGATTTCGGCATTGGAAAGCTCCCCGCCCCAACGCAATATGTCGGGAATGAAACGATCCTTTCTCACCACGTCATTCCTGCTGATGACCATCAGCTTCGCTCTCGCGAATTCGATTTCGGCTCCGGCTGAAAAACCGAATGTTGTCATTCTTTACACGGATGACCAGGGTACGCTCGATGCGAATTGCTACGGCTCAAAGGATCTCATTACTCCAAACATCGACCGCATTGCCGCAGCGGGAGTTCGTTTTACTCAGGCCTATGCCCATACCGTTTGCTGTCCTTCCCGGGCTGCGTTGTTGACCGGTCGGCACCCGCAGCGGAGCGGGATTAATTCCTGGACGCAGGGAAATATGAAAGGTCCGGACGGAGTCAATATGGCTCTGGAGGAAGTGACGATTGCGGAGGCCCTGAAAACGGCAGGGTATCGCACTGCGCTGTTCGGAAAATGGCACGTGGGTTCTCATCGGGATTTCGGTCCGGTGAAACAGGGCTTCGATGAATTTTTCGGAATTCGAAATGGGTTCATCGACAACTACAATCATCATTTTCTTCACGGCAAAGGCTACCACGATCTCTACGAGGGAACGGAAGAGGTTTTTAAAGATGGCGAATACTTTCCCGATCTCATCACTGATCGTGCTTTGAACTACATCGAGAAAAATCAGGACAATCGCTTTCTTCTCTTCATCGGGTTCAACATTCCGCACTACCCGGAGCAGGCCCTTGAAGAACACACGAGACTCTACGCGGATATGGAGATGCCTCGTCGTTCTTATGCCGCAATTACGACGACGACCGATTACTACATTGGAAAGGTGCTCGACAAACTGGATGAGCTACAGTTGACCGAAAATACGATCGTCATTTTCCAGAGTGACAACGGGCATTCTGCTGAGGATGGAGGCACGATCAAGTTTGATGATCATGCGAGCCAACTCCCGAAGGGGCATTACTACCATGCCTTTGGAGGTGGCGGAAATACCGGGAAGTGGATCGGTCACAAAGGCAATTTCCTGGAAGGCGGAGTCCGGGTTCCCTCCATCGTAAGTTGGCCTGCGAAGCTGCCGAAAGGGGAGGTTCGTGATCAGGCCGTAACGATCATGGACTGGTATCCCAGTATTCTCGAATGGTGCGGAGTGGAAAAGGGGAAGACTCAACTCGACGGACACAGCCTGCAGCCCATTATCGATTCGGCAGACGAACCAACCCGACATCCGGTGATCTATTTTCAGTGGCAGAAAAAATGGGCAGTCCGGGAAGGCGACTGGAAGTTGCTCGACGGAAAGAGTCTCCGAAATCTCTCCGACCTCGAGCCGGAGGTGAAAGACTACGCGGCGGAGAAGCCGGAGGTCGTAAAGGCGCTGCAGGCCCGATACGACACCTGGGCTGCGGAGGTGTTTGGGGCTAAGGAGTAATGCATACCAAGCCTTCGGAATTCTCACGAATTCAGCTACGCGGTTGAAATGCAGCGGAACTTGGAAAAGTTCCGACCGCCGCGCGTTATCCCAAACGCAAATCCGTCTGCCCCATTCTTGACCCGTTCCGTCTTCCCTCGCTAGAAAGGACAGCGTGAAAACGCTCATCTTTTTCCTCTCTTTCGCCTGCCTGACTTCCCTCGCAGCGGACCGTCCGAACATCATTCTCGTCCTTGCTGACGATCTCGGTTACGGCGATCTGGCCTGTTACGGGAATGATATTGTTCACACGCCGCACCTGGATCGGTTTGCATCGGAAGGAATTCGTTTCACGGATTGCTACGCGGCGGCGGCGAATTGCTCACCATCGCGGACAGGGCTGATGACAGGGCGGACGCCGTGGCGAGTTGGGGTCCACAATTGGATTCCGATGATGTCGCCAATGCACGTCAGCGAGTCAGAGATCACGGTGGCGACTCTGCTTCGAGAAGGCGGCTATTCGACCTGCCATTCCGGGAAGTGGCATCTCAATGGGATGTTCAATCTGCCGGGCCAGCCGCAACCGGACGACCATGGCTTTGATCATTGGTTCTCGGTTCAGAATAACGCGCTGCCGAACCATCGTGATCCTTATAACTTTGTCAGGAACGATATTCCGGTTGGTCCATTGAAGGGCTACTCGGCTGACCTCGTCACCGATGAAGCGATCGATTGGCTGCGAAATGAAAACGGGGAAGGACGCGATAGGGAAAAGCCGTTTTTCCTGTTTGTCTGCTACCACGAGCCACACGAGCCGGTGGCGACGGCACCCCGACACACTCGCCACTACGATCACCTCGAAGATCCGGCTGAGCGTGCCTTGTGGGGAAATATCACCCAGATGGATGCCGCTTTCGGAAAGCTAATGGCTGAGATCGACAGCCTGAATTTGCGCAATGATACGCTCGTGTTTTTCACGAGTGATAATGGGCCGGCCTTAACGGGAAAACATCCTTACGGGTCATCCGGACCTCTTCGAGCGAAGAAAGGCTACGTCTGGGAGGGTGGAATTCGCGTGCCGGGAATGCTGCGCTGGCCGGGCAAAGTGGAACCGGGAGAAAGCGATGTTCCAATTAGCGGAGTAGATTGGCTTCCGACTCTCTGTGAACTCGCAGGTGTCGATGCTCCGACAGATCGGGCCATCGACGGGACAAGCCTGGCACCTCTTCTTGCCGGCAAGGAACTCAAGCGCGAGACGCCTCTCTACTGGCATTTCCTCCGCTCACGAGGTCCGATCAAGGTGGCGATTCGGGAAGGCGACTGGAAGCTTTCAGCGACGGTAGACAAACCTGATTTCAAACCCGGCGGTGGAATCACCGAGGAAGATATTGAGTTCAACAAGAAAGCGGAACTCGCTGATTTCACGCTCACCAATTTGCGGAATGATATCGCGGAGGAATACGATCTTTCTAAAAGGGAGCTCGATCGTCTCGCGGACATGAAATCCCGGCTCCTCAAAATGTATCACGAAGTGCGTGAGGAAAGTCCGGTGTGGCCGGAATGGGAATTTGCGAGATACGAAGGCATGCGAATCGAATGGCCGGAGTATAAGGCCTTGCGCAAGCCGCCGGTCTATCTACCGTGAATAGAGGTTACTTTTTGCCCCGCTCACCAGCAGCCCAGCGAACGACGAGCGGAATGAGATGTTCCTTGCCTTCCGTCATTTCAGGATGAGGGCTAAAAGCGAAAACGCGTCTGTCTCCGTTCTAACAGCGGACGGCGGCAGAGGTTCTGATCATGACTCCCTGGTGGCCTATCACCCGATTTTTCCCCGCGAATCCGGTTTTCCTGACTCTATGCATCACGGGGAGACGATCGGTTCGTCGAGGAGCAGCGCTTTGACAAAGGCGGGAGGCGGCGAGCCGAATGACATGAGTTCATCGTGAAAGCGCTTCAGTTCAAAGTTTTCCCCCCAGGCTTCTTCGGTGGCTTTTCGAATGTCGACTACTTCCTGATATCCGGCGAAGTAGGTGGAAAGCTGAACGGAAGTCAGGAGTGACCGCCGATACTTTCCGGCGGCTTCCCGTTCCTCCTGGAACGCTTCCTCCACCATGAGGTGCATCGCGGCTTCTTCATCGATCCCGTCGAGATGGATCATTTGATCAAGAAGGGCATTAGTAACTCCTCGCAAATTCCATTTCAAAACGATCAGTCGCATCAGCAGGTCGCCCAGGAGAAAACCTTGCTCGACCATCATTTCTTCCGTGTAGACCGCCCAGCCCTCAATGAAGGTGCCCGAGGCGAGAACAGAGCGAAGCCGTGTTGAGGTGGTATTGGATCGGAGCAGCTGCACGTAGTGTCCGGGCATTGCTTCGTGCACGGTAAGGTTGTGCAGCGACCGCCGATTGTATTCCCGAAGAAAAGAGTTAACCTGTTCCTCGGTCCAGTCTTCCGGGGGAGGGGAGACGGCGTAAAACGTTTTTCCCCCAACTTCTAGCGGTCCGGGCGCATCGCAGTAGGCCACCGAAACGCCGCGCCGAAACTCCGGCATCGGGATGATCTCCAGTGGATCGTCCGGGATAGAAACGAGATCCTTTTTGCGGACGAAATCCGTCGTGATCTCGAGAGATTGGTACGCTTCCTCGATCACTTCGTCAGCTTTCGGTGCATCCGCGTAGGCAAGCTCGAGGCAGGCTTGGATGAGACGGTTTTTTGATTGGGCCGAAGGGTTTTCATCAGCAACAAAATGGGGATCGTTCTGTCGGCTGATCTCCAATGACAATTCGTACATGCGCTGGGTCATTTCCTCCTTTGCCATTTCAGCGCGGGACCGCAGTTCTTCCGGAGTGAGGGAGCTGAAAAGGGAAAAGGAAAACTTTTCCCGAAAGAGTGCGTCACTTAGCCTCGGATTTCCTGCCGCAGCCGGGAGGAGTTCGTTTTCCAGCCAAGCTTGATGCGTATCGATAGCTTCACGGGCAACCGACAGAGCTTGCTCCAGCTGCGCTTTCTCATCCGGTGGCAATTCGCCGAGGTGAGGTGCTACCAGTGAATCGATCAGTGTGAGGATGCCGCGGTTCTGGTCGACTGCGGTCTCGGCATGAATGGGCGGCACGAGCTTTTTCACGATCGACTCCCGAGCCTGCTCAAAGAATCGAGGGAATTGAAGACAGCGTGCGGCAACACGGGCGAGCCTTTCGTTCAGCGGAGCAAAATTGCGGGAGAGCAGGAGGTAGAGCGAGTCGCCCGGCAGGCCCGAGTATACCAGTGGATTCCATTCCCATTCCCGAAGCGATTCGACTAACCAGATCTCTTTTCGGAGCTGCTGCTGAAGTAGCAAAAAATCGACTTGGTTGGATCGCGTGAGGTCTTCGAATTGGAGCGAGTTGAGTTCGCTAATGAGGGCCCTTGCCGCGGCGACCTTCCTGTCTCGTGAATCGGAGTCGACTTCGTCCAGTTGGTCATCGAAGCGGTGGTCGCCGAGATGGGTTGCTGACACGGGTGATGACCGGAGGAGTTCATCGAGGAAGCGATCTGCGATTTCGGTAAAGCGGGTGTTCATTTCCAATCCAGTCCTTCCGGGAGATGGTTGAGGTTTTCGACTCCGTCCTCCGTGACGACGACCATGTCTTCGACACGGACGCCGCCGAGATCTTTGCGATAGAGTCCTGGCTCGACAGTGAGGGCGTCACCTTTCAGCAGCGCGATGCCAGTCGCGTCGAGTAGTGGTGGCTCGTGAACTTCCAGCCCGATGCCGTGGCCGGTTCCGTGGTGCATTGTGCAAAACGAAAGGGGCGATCCTTCGGGAGGGAATCCGGTGTTGTAGCCGCGGTCCGTCAGTTCCTTTGTCGTCGCAGCATGAACTTCTGCCCCCGTGACTCCGGGGCGAATCGCAGCGCACCCTGCGGCCTTTGCCGCGCGAACTGCTGTGTGCATTTCCACGATCTCGGGCGGGATGTCGCCGTGCACCACCGTGCGCGTGCAATCTCCACAGTAGTGGGTTTCTTTGCTCGTGGGAAAAACATCTACGATCACGGGCTGACCGGTGCGCAGAGGACCATCACCATGATGGTGACACGAAGCACCCTGCGACCCGCCGGAAACAATGTACTTTGGCCCGCTGAATCCGCGTTCCATGAGGAAGACATTCACAGCGGCATGGACACGCTCCGAGGTCAGAGGCGCGCCATCGTGAATCAGCACGCCGGAGCTGTCTGCGTCGGCTCTCGCGATCATACGGCAGGCCATTTCGATGGCTTCTTCGGTGACCGACTGTGCCTGGCGGAGTTTTTCGATTTCTTCGGCATTTTTTTGCCGTCTTTCGAGGACGCCGAAATCCAGATCGCATACGACTTCGATTCCGGACTCGCGGAGAATGTGGGCGAAGGAAAATGGAAGGGATCGATCTGCGATCACGGAAGGAACTGCGGCTCGTCGAAGACATTCCGCAGCGGACTGCGCCGTTGCGACTTCTCGATCAGCCGATAGCCCACCTTCCGGAGTGAAGTCTGCGGGAACGAAGATTTGATCGGCCGGAACGGCATCAATGGCACGATCAAATTCGACATCCCGAACGATGCAGATCGTGCCTTCCTTTTCGATTTCGAGATATACGAGCGGGTCTCCGACAGCGAACTGCGCGACGTGGAAAAGCGCGCTGTTGTGCAGGGGAATGCCGGCGCGGATAGTGGATCGAGTAGGGGTAGACATGGGGTAATTTTTTCAATCTATCGACAGAGGGTGATTTTGACGCGTTTTTTTTCCGAATTTGTGTCTTACAAGAGGATAGAGTGAAGAGGAAGCATTCGCCCTTCCTGAAATTCGAGGACATATTCCCTAGATCATGGATCACACTTCCGATTTCGTCAGACTTTGGACCCGCCATCAGGCGGAGGTGGGGCGGTATGTTTTCATGATGATTCCCAGGCAGGCGGACGCAGCTGAAGTGTTGCAGGATGTCTCGGTGTTGCTCTGGAAAAAGTGGGACCAATACGACCCCGAGCGCCCCTTTGTTCCGTGGGCAATTCGCTTTGCCTACCTGGAAGTTTTGAAGTGGAGGCAGAAGCTGGCGCGGGAAAGACTGGTCTTCTCCGATTCTCTTTTGGAGCAACTTCACGCTCGATACGAAGATTATTGCCCTCTGACGGAAGCACGAAAGAAAGCGCTTGAATCCTGTCTTGAGAAATTGAGCGAACAGGAGAGGAAATGGGTCGGTCTACGCTACGGACGGCACGGTGCCGTAAAAGAGGAAGCCGCGCGAAGTGGAATCAGCATGCATAAGCTTTACTACGCGCTGGAAAAAATTCGTGCGCAGCTGCTCGCCTGTATCACAGAATCCATGAGAGAGGAGGGATGGAATGAGGCCTGAACAAAAACGTCTCGATGAATTGCTGGCACGACTTGTCGACGAGACAATCGATAGCGCAGAGATGACAGAGCTTGAATCGCTGCTGGAAGGAAACCCGGGGGCTCAGGATCGGTATCTCCACTACCTCGGCCTGCATGAGGATCTACACACTCGCTCCGGACAAAGTGATTCGGTCGCTCAACAGGGTGTTTTAGAGCGATGCTCAACAGGGTTGGCTTTCCGACCTAACAGGGTTGGATGGAAAACGGTTGCTGGATTGGCAGCAAGCGTGGCTCTGGCCGGAGTCATGTTTTTTCTCCTTCGCTCGGATTCCAACTTTGCCACTATCGTTGACTACGGAGGACCGGTGAGTTGGACTGGGCAAGGGCAGGACTCGGAAGCCACGATGACAGTCGGTCTGGAGATCGGTGATGGAATCCTGGAAACGGCGGGCGGCGATTCGTGGGTGGAACTGAAGTTTGCTGACGGGACTGACGCACAACTCTCGGGGATTGGTACCTTGGAAATCGAAAAACGCGACAACCAGAAACGTCTCCGACTTTCCGGCGGCAGTCTTTCTGTCAATGCAGAGCCGCAGCTGCCCGGTAAACCGCTCGTGGTAGCAACGCCCTCTGCCGAGGCGGAAGTTCTCGGCACTCAGTTCAACATTCTAGCCAGTGCGTTCTCGACGAATCTGGAAGTGAACGAAGGACTCGTCCGGGTAAAGCGCCTCGCCGATGGTAGAGTGGAAGAAGTGAAGCCAGATCACGAGATCGTCGTTGCGCTGGAGACAAACACAGATTTTTCTGCTCATAAGCGGGTTGATTCCGTGTCGCAATGGCAGAGTCAACTGCCCAGGGACATCATGCAGGGGCAGGTTACCAAGGCTGGCAACGCTCGCGCCTCGACGCATCTTTGGAGAGGGGACCGTGCTATCGGCGAGAAGCTGAAACAACCTGTCCTGCTTCACAGTATCGTGCTCGATCCCTCAGCGTCGGGCTTGCCGCGTGTGAGAATACAACCGGGGCAGCGTATTGTCGTGAAAGGCCGCACGCGTGAAGCGGGTCGCGTTCACATTGGCTTCGCGACAAATCATTGGGAAGGTGGATTAGCCGGGAAATTTGCCAGCTATCATCCTGTTTTGGCTTCCGAGTTTGAAATCGAGCTTTCTCTCGCGGAAATGCCTCGAACAAAACCTCGATTTGCGACATTGCCGAACGGGCAGGAAATGATTTACCTTTGGGTCCAGTCCGTGCACAAAGATATAGGGCTCGAAGTCGAGAGCGTGCAGTTGCTGCCATGATTTTTCTTTTTGGCAGACATACATTTTCCTGGGCCGTTCTCGGTTCGGTTTTTCTGATCGATTCCGGACTTCGCGCTGAGGAGGAGAGTAACGAATTTGGCCTTCCTGAATCTCTGACAGAGACACAATTCGATGCGCTTCGCGATGATCCGCCGTTTACTCGCGTTCTCGATTTTTCGGAAACAATGAGGCTCACGGGAGTGGCAACGATCAATGGGGAGCAGGTAGCGACGGTTCGGGATCGGATCAAAGACAAGAGCTATGTGATTTCGGGAAAGCCGAATGATGACGGCTGGAAAATGGTTAAGGTCGAATCAACAAACGAACTGAACAAAGTGACCGCTACAATTTCCGTTGCGGGCGGTGAGGAGATCACTCTGCAGTTCGATAAAAAGCAGTTGAACCCTGAACCGAAGAAAGGGATTGCCGCGATTCGGGCATCCGCAGCAAATGCCAGTAAGCCGCCTCCGACCGACGAAGAGAAGCGAAAATTCGGAGAGTGGGTGCGCGGTCGAATGAGCAAGATGAGCGACGCTCAGAAGAAACGGGTTGGCCAGATTATGCACGAGAAAATGAAGGCCAATCCAAACCTGACGGATCGGCAGAAGGGGGAGGTTTTTGTCAAAATCCTCGATCACGTGGAGTCGGAGAAGAGATGAGGATGGGGCCGACCAGGAAAGGCGCGCCCAGGTTAGCCCGCCTATTCATTCCGGGTTTTCTCATTTTGGCGGCGTCACCGATTGATACGTGGGCGGAGGAGGCTGGCGCGGATGCGACTCTTCCTTCTCCCGTTGATGAATCGCAGTGGGAACCGCTTCTCGCTCAATCGCCGTTCACGAGGACTCTTTTTCTTTCCGAGTCATTGATTCTCACCGGTGTCGCTGAAGTCGACGGGCAGCTCGTTGCGACCTTGATGGATACGGAGGCGGCAGAGTCTATCTCGGTGACGAAGCAGCCTTCGGAGCGCGGATGGAAATTGGTGGAAATGTCAGGGTCGGTCGACATCGAGACTGCCATGGTTGTCATCGCAGTGGAGAGTGGAGAGTCGATCAAGATTCGCTACGACAAGGAGCGCATGGAATCGGCGAGTCAGCGAATGAAGTTTGCGGCGCAGAAAAGAAGTCATGAGGTCGCTTCGCGAGCTCGGGCCCATGCCAACGGGGGTAGTCACGGAGTTCCACCAGAACGCGTTTCGATGCTGCAGCGAATTGATCAGCAGGAGTTGCCAAAAGGCTACAACCCCGGGGCCGGGCGAAATCGGGAGGAGTCACATCGGCTTCACCAGTCATATGTTGACAAGCGAATGGCCGGGATGAGCGCCAGGCAACGCGGTCTCGTCGGCCAGATGTGGCAGCAACAGCAAACCGTGAATCCCAACATGTCGAACCGGGGTGCGTCGTTCGTGCGGATATTGGAGCATGTCGCGGAGAACGAGCGCCGGTAGGTGACGCTATTCGGGACGCGTTTTTCTCCCGTTCAAGACTGCTCCGATCCAGGTGTAGCGGACGAACCATTGATAGGTCAGCAAAAGGACTGCCGTGGTTACGATCAGGATTCCGAGTAGCTTGAGTGGTCCGGGAAAGTCCCATCCACTTACGAGAATCTGTAGCGCCATCACCAGTGGCAGGTGAGCGAGGTAGAGCCAGTAAGCCGAGTCGGAAAGGTAGCGGATCTTCGGGTTTTCGGTGGAAAAGAATCGGCGGAAAAAGCCGAGGAAGGCGTAGATCATGAGCCACGCGTAGACCGCTTCCAACAAGCTGGCGAGAGAATGGTAGAGCGAAAAGTTTTCCGTACGGATTTCGAAAAAATGGATCCCGGTGAGGAGAACTGGGATCGCTACGAGAAAATGAACTAGCCAGAACTTTCCGGCACGCTGCTCGAAGCTTTCCTTTCCAAAACATAAGACGCCGAACCCGAAGAAAATCGCGTAGTAAAACAGCTTGGGTGGCCACGGGAGCGGGCCGGTTGCAGTGTCAGGACCGAAAGTTTGCCGCATCAGGAATTGAGCAAGGAAGGTCAAGGGAATCAGCCACAGGCAACTGAAAACAGGATGGGTCAGACCGGATGCGACTTTGGCAGGTAGCCGTCCGAGAAGCGGAGCAAACAGCAGAAAGAGGCAAACCAGCAGGCAGAGGTAGTAGAGAAACCAGAGGTGATGAAAAAACGGGACGGTTGCGCCGAAGGTCCAGATTCTGACCAGGGAATCGAATGCGCTTTTTTGGGATACTGAACCATCGGATTCGAGCCCTGTGGTTTCGAGAAGCTCGATGACGGTCTCGCGGCCTTCTTCCACTTCTTCCCGATTCAACTCCATCTTGAGCATCCCAGCTACCCAGGCAGTCAATTCCCACGGGGCTTTTGCGGAGTCGATGGGGGATTCGCCTTTGTTGTTTCGCTGGCTCACATCGGCTCCCTTTTCGAGCAGGAAACTCACTGCATCACTCCGGCCCAGAAAGGCTGCACTGTGGAGCGGGCTCGCGCCGTCTTTGGTTCGGGCATTCACGTCGGCGCCGTTTGATACGAGGAACCTCATCGTATCGACGTCGCCGTTCAAAGCCGCCCATGTCAGCGGGGTGATGCCCCATTCATCCCGGGAGTTGATATCAACTCCCATACCGACAGCGTTGCGAATCGCCTTGGTGTTTCCTGATCTGCTTGCCGACCAGATCGAGGATTCGGTCTGGGACGACTGGGCGTTCTTTTCCTTCGTCGCGTTGCCCCAGACCGTTATCGCGATCATGGGTATGGCGAGAAGAATGACCCCGGCAACGAGCGGAACGAGGATCCGGATTGCGCGATTCTTCAGCAGCCCTTTCGCTCCCCGCTTTCTCCAAAGCATTGCCGTGAAAAATCCGCTGATTAGAAAGAACAGCTGCATGCGAAATCCGTGGATGGCATAGAGGAGAAAGCCGTAGACATCGTCGTTCGGGTAAATGTCCTGCGCTGGCCAGATCGGAATGACGATGAAGGACATGAAGGCGTGAAGTAACAAGCCCAGTAGCATAGCAAAGGCACGAAGCGCATCGAGGTGATGAAAGCGCTGGGGGATCGCCGAAGTTTTCCAATCGGGAGAAGAAGACATGCGGAAAATACTATAGTCGCTCTTCGGTTTACTTCGGTATTGCTTCGCAATGAGGATAGCGATAATCGGCGCCGTCCTTGGTTGACACCTTCACGGTTGAGCCATCTTTCAGCGTGTAGAGGTAGAGGGACGGGCTCGCGTGGTAGACGATCGCGGCTTCGTCCTTCGTCCATCTTGGGTAGGCAAACCAACGATTCGGATTTTTCTCTGAATTGGCAAAGGGTTTCGGATCGGTGATGGCGGGTCGGTTGAAATTGAAGTCAGCGATGTACAGTGTGCGGCCGGGAACCTTGCGCTTGAAGCCGGTTTGGTATTCAAAGCAGACTTTCGTTTCGTCCGGCGAGAGGCTGATTCGATCGAGGAGGCCTTCCTCTGCGAGATCACATTCGATTCGTTCGAATTTGGATTCGCCAAGGGGGTTGGGAGTCAGCAGGTAGTAGCCCCAGCCTTGCTTGGGATGATCGCATTGCACGAGGATTCGCCCGTCTGAGAGGCAGGTGTAGGCCCATGTGTGATGGCTCGTTCCAGTGAGCGCTTCTTCTTCCCCGGGCTTGGCTCCGACTTTGCTTTTCATGACGCGAAAACCTGCCTTACCCGGATTCTTGCGATTCCAGATTGGCGTGTTTGTCCCGTCTCGCGTCCAGGTTTGATTGAAGTCGGTGTGCGTTCCATCGGTCAAGGGGTGAAGCCCAGTCCCGTCCACATTGATCACATGAATCTGCGTGATCCATTTCGTCACTACCGGATCGTTTTTTAGTCGTCGAAAAAAGACGAGCATGTCTCCCGTTTTCGACCAGGAGGGTTTAAAATCCCAGTGTCCTGTCGTGAGTGGTTTGCCTTCCGGTTTGCCGAAGGTATTCACATACAATTCCCCATCCCGGTAGTAGGCACCGCGATAGGTCGGATGTTTCGTGTTTTTGCTACCGATTTTTTCCGAGGCGAGGCCCATTGGAAGAAGTTGAGCGAGAATAAGAAACGTCAGTAGTCTGATCATGAATGGTTGAAATTGCTTCTTCTTATCTCCCCTTCAAAACCGGGTTTTCAGATATTATTCGAGATTCTAATTCGGAGTGGAGAATAGCATTCTGGATCAACCGGCAGAAATGAAAAGCTCGCTTTATGATTGTTTCACTGATTTTCAATCCCGAATATGGTGAGCTGAGGAGGAGTATTCACAAGTGTATGGAGACAATTCGGAAAACTGCTTTCATGGGATCACGTACCATGCAGTTCGTTATTCTGCTGCTGGCGATGGCGGGGATTTCTCTGAGTGAGGAATCGGCCTCGTCATGGAACCAGTTTCGTGGGCCCAATGGATCGGGCGTCGAGCCAAGTGACTGGTCGCCTCCGATCCAAATTGGTCCCGAGGTAGAGGCGTGGCGTGCTCCGGTGCCGAAAGGGATTTCTTCCCCTGTAGTCGGTGGGAATCGAATCTTCATTACGGGCGTAGATGGTGATCAACTCGTTACCTTGGCTTTTGATCGGGAGACTGGAAAGCTGGCCTGGCGTCGTGTCGCGCCTGGGACAGCATCTGAAGAAGTGCATCAATCCAGCAGTCCAGCGGCTTCGACTCCATTAGTGCTGCATGACCGAGTCGTAGTGTATTTCGGATCGTTTGGGCTGCTTTGCTACGATTTTGAAGGCGAGGAACTATGGAAGAAGCCAATTCCCATGCCGAAGTCACTGTATGGTGTCTCGACTTCTCCCATTGCTTTCGAGGATTCCGTAATCCTGGTGCTCGATAGTGATCGAAATCTGCAAAACAGCGAGGTCAGTGAATCAAAAATTCTCGCAGTGGATTCTTCCGATGGGGAAACGATCTGGGAAACACCTCGTCCGTTTTTCCGCAGCGGATGGTCGACTCCGGTGATCTGGAGGCATGATTCAGGAATGGACCTGGTGGTGCTGGGGCATGGAAAATTGAATGGATACGATCCGGAAACAGGGAAGGGGAGGTGGTCGGTAAGCGGATTCTCTAGGGAGACGATAGCTGTTCCCGTGATCGGGAATGGGGTTGTCTTTGGTTCATCCTCTCAACTCGGAGGCGGAGGCGATGTGAAGAAGGATCCGGCTCCGCTTTGGGATGCGCTGAAACCTTTCGACGAAAACGGTAATGGAACCATCGAGCGGGCTGAAATGAAGGGGGACTTTACGTTTCCTTTTCGCCCCGAGCTGCCTCCCGGTCATCCCGGTTTTGGGATGCCTCTCCCGAATGATCCCGCGAAGCGCAAGGAGCGAATCGACTGGATCGTAACATGGGTCGACAAGAACAGGGATGGAGTTTGGACGAAGGAAGAGTTTTTCCAGAACCTGAAAGGCGGACGCGGCAAGCCGCTTCTCGTCGCGGTGAAGCCGGGTGGCAATGGCGATGTCACTGAAACTCACGTGGCCTGGGAGATGAATCGCAATATCCCGGAGATTCCCTCGCCGTTGTTCTTTGACGATCGCCTCTTTCTCGTTCGGAAAGGAGGCCTTCTCACTGCTCTCCGTGCTGAAGATGGAGAGTCACTCTATCGTGTTCGGATCCCCGATGCTCCGGGCCAGTATGCGGCCTCTCCCATTGTGGCAAATCAGCATTTATTTCTCGTATCGAGCCTCGGATTGGTTTCGGTCGTTGCGTCGGGAGATGAGTTCAAACTCGTGCGCCAGCATGACATCGGAGAAGCGGTGGATGCGACTCCGGCTGTCGACGAAAATACGATCTATTTCCGAACGGAATTCCACTTGGTCGCATTTCGGAAGAAGTAGCTTGATTGGCTGGATGATTACTCTGCCTTCGGTTCACTAAAGGCCTCATTTCGCCGGAACGGTGTCCAAAACCAGGTGGCGGCGTTGAGATTTGTCTTGGCTTCCCGCAGTTGCGGCAGTCGCTTTACCAGGTCGCTGGGATCGCCCTGCTTGCCGAGTTTCTCCCAGTTAAGTCGGGCCTGTTCGGCACGGATTTCCTCCTGGGCCAGGGCCACGCTAGCGCGGACCTCCTCCGCTTCGGCCGCGACAACGGCGGCTTCGAAATCGGCAGGCTCGAGTTCGACGAGAATCTCGCCCTTCTCGACAAAAGCTCCATCCTCGAAGTTGGGATGGATGCGTACAATCTCCCCCGCGACCTGAGAACTGAGTGGCACTTCCTCGTGGGAGCGGACCGTTCCCTGGGTCGTGATGACAGTCTGGAAGTCGACGACCTCCAGATTGGCGACCCGGGTCTTGATGGCACGAGCCTCTCTCTCTTCCTCCTTTGCAACCTCCGGTTTCACGCTGAGCTTGGAAAAGCCTATCCACCCTGCCGCAAGCAACGCGATCGGGAGCAGCAACCGCACGATCATCCCACCCGCGCTCGAGCGCCGGGGAGATTCTTTGCTGTGGGGAGGGGACTCCATTTCGGTCTTTCTATTTTGATCTTCGCGTTCAATCGAGATTCGATAAAGCAATCGCGGGCGATTACTTCGCAGGCTCTCCCAGCACTTCGCGAGCATGCCTTTCGAACACCCCGAACGTCGGCGCCTTGTAACCCCATGTCTGGATCATGAATACTCCGAAGCCGTTTTCCTTCGTGTCGATCCAGAAACGTGTTCCCGCCGCGCCGCCCCAATGGTAGCCGCCCTCGCCATTGACCATTCCGCCGAGTCCGTAGACCTTTTCAATGTCCTTGAGGTGATTCTGAAGCATCAGGTCGATGGTCTCCGCTTTCAGCACACGGGCGCCTCCGTATTCTCCCTTGTTGGCCATCATCGCACAGAAGCGTGCGTAGTCTTCCGTCGTCGACATCAGCCCCTGACCGCCCATCATGCGAGCCGGCTTCTTCATGACATCCGCAATCTTCATCGCGGGTCTGAGCGATCCGCCTTTCCCCTTGGTGTAGACCATCGCGACGCGCCCCCTGTCCTCCGGATTCCGCACCCAGAAATCGGTGTCGTCCATGCCCAATTTGTCGAAGACGCGCTCTCGCATCACGACGTCGAGTGGCTTGCCTTCGACCGCTTCGATATAGCGGCCCAGGATGTCGGTCGAGTAGCCATAGGCATACTGGGTGCCCGGATGAAACTTGAGCGGCTTCTTCGCTGCCGATGCCGAGAATTCTTCCAGGGTCGCGGTCGGCGACAAGTTCAGGTCCTTGCGATCATAGGTCAGGCCGGAGGAATGGGTAAACAGCTGGCGGGCAGTGACTGGGCTCTTCGCTTTCTCCGTTCCCTCCCCGTTGCGGACGACTGGCTCCTTCCACTCAGGGCAATAAGTCGCGATCGGATCGTCGAGCTTGAACTTACCCTCTTCCCAGATTGCCATGGCAGTGACGGCGACGATGGGCTTGGTCATCGAATAGATCCGGAATAGCGTGTCCTTCGCCATCGGCTTGTCCTGCTCGATGAAACGCTGCCCGTGAGTTTCGTAGTAGCCGACCTGCCCGTTGCGGGCGATCAGGCCGATCACACCGGAGACCTTCTTGTCGGCGACCTGTTTTTCCATGGCCGCGTCGAGTTTTCCGAGGGCTTTTGAATCCAGCTTGGCTGCGGTCGGATCGGGCTGGAATTCACTCCCCACATCCCGGGCGCTGACGGAGATAGCTATCGAAGCTAGGAGGATGAAAGAGAGGCGGGTTCTAATTGCTTTCATAAAAGATGAGGGAAAAAATGGATGTTCGGCCTTTAGTCGCGATTGGGATGGAGTTGTGGTTTCGCCACGCACCACAGTTTGCTTTGGGTGCGTATCAAGAGACGGTCGCCGACAATTGCGGGACAGGCCATGCACATGTCTGGGCCGAGGTCATTGATGTGGAGGAGTTCAAATTTCGGACCGGCCTGGACGACAAAGGTTTTTCCGTCCTCGCCCAGACAAAACACCTTGCCGTTGTAGGCCCAGGGCGACGAGGTAAAACTTGCCGGAGGAGGAAAGCGAGTTCGGTCATATTTCATTTCCCCGGTCTTCGCGTCGTATGCGGCCAGCATGCCGCGGTCGAGGAGCAGGTAGTAGAGGCCATCGTAAACCAATGGCGTCGTGTTGTAGGGACCACCCTTCGGCTGATACCACTCGATCGCCTCGGGGAGGGGTTTGCCTTTTTCCAATGCCATGTTTCCGATGGCCCCGGGCTTGATGGCGAAGGCCGGACGATGCATGTCGCCTACGTATCCCGAGGCGATGTAAAGCAAGCCGTCCGCAACGAAGGGGGAGGGGATAACCAGGTTCGACATGTAGCCTTTCAATCCCCAAAGGACTTTCCCCTCAAGATCGTAGGAAAGGATCTTCTGCTTTCCGCAGACTACAATCTCGGTGCGGTCTTCTGTCTCCCAGATGAAAGGAGTCGCCCAAGTGCTTTTTTCGATTCGCGAAACGCGCCAGTTTTCCGTACCGGTTCGGGTATCCAGCGCCGCGATATAGGAGGCCCCCTGGTTGTCGTAGACATAGAACACCTGCTCATCGTGCACCACCGGCGAGGCGGCCGCACCGTAGTCGGCCTGAGTTTTCTTCGGCTTGATATCGTGGGTCCAGAGTAACTTGCCCTCGAGGTCATAGCAGAACAGACCAACATCTCCGAACAACACGTAGAGACGCTCCCCATCGGTGACCGGCGTCTCGGCGGCATAGCAACTCTTGGGATGGCGACCGACCGGCGGCCTGCCTTTGCGAGCTGACCGTTTCCAGATTTCCTTGCCGGTTTTCAGGTCGAAGCAATAGACTAGCCACTCGTGTTCTCCCGAAGGGATTTCCTTCCTTCCGGGGCCGAGGTAGAGGCCCGCCTGAGGTTGGGCATTCTCGGCTTCCTTATCATTGGTGACTGTCGTGATGAAAACCTTGTCGCTCCACACCACTGGCGAGGACCAGCCGACGCCGGGAACGTCCACTTGCCAGGCGATGTTCTCCGTCTTGCTCCAGGTATCCGGCAAGTTTGGGTTTTCGGTGTTTGAGGGCAGTCCGGTTGCAGATGGTCCGCGGAGCCGGGGCCAGTTTTCACTCTCTTCCTGAGCGAGAGAAAACCCTGTTCCCAAGACCAGAAGAAGAGACCCGAGAAGAAGTTCGCGAAGATAAATCGGTTTCATGAGAGGGGCCAGGATAGCAAACTGGGCCGAGTTATCGAATCCCTTATTCTTTATCCGCGGCACTCTCCCGAAGCATATTCAGAATCTTCGGACGGGATTGCTTGATCTGATTCATGTCGAGTCCGAGATCACCGATTTCATTCAGGAAGTGATAAAACCGGGACATTTCCTCATTCCATCCTCCGGAAACGACGTCGATTGGCGTCTCTTCGCGTTCGTTCTGCATGCTGGTCGAGGCGCCACGATCAAGAAGCAGCTTTACCAACTCCGCTCGGCAGAGAAAGGTCGCCGTGTGAAGTGGTGTATTGCCATCGCGACTGGCATGGGAAACAGCCGCCCCACGATTGAGCAGGACGGTAGCAATCTCAATCTCCCCGCGAAAAGCCGCCTCGCTGAGCGGGGTCAAGCCGGTATCCTCGTGGCGAGCATTCAAAGCAGCACCATCCCGGATCAGACGTTTCACCTCCTCAATGTTCCCTGCGGAAATCGCAGCGCCGAGAGCCTCGCGGTGGCGTTTCGGATTGGCTGCACTTAGGAGCTTCCGGGCATCCGCTTCGCTGGCAGCGACGTGAAAGATGAAGTCGTTGCTGAAGAGACCGTCCCGATTCTGCACCTGGAGGAAATGAATGCCGGGTGCCGGAAGAGAATCGAGAACGATTTTAATTCGTTCGTTGTCCCCGAGGGCAATTGAGCCGCCGACCTTTCGCCCGTCGACGATCACCCAGGCGCCGTCGCGAAGGTGACGGCCGCTGATCGTCATCGTTTTGGAATCGCCAAAGAGAACGGGAAACCTCTGCTTACCCAGCTGAGCCTGAATCGGTCCCAGCGTCCACAAGGCCGGTTGCGGGTGCTCAAAATCGGCATTCTCTCCGTGACGCCCCGTGAAGGTTCCAATGAAGTCACCATCGGCTGCGAGTGAAACGAGTTGGTCCCGCGTGTATCGCTCGCTCTTGTCCTCGACCGACCAATAAGTAGTTCCGTCAAATTGCAGCGTTAGGGGATTTCTCCTCTTCCCTTCTGCGAGAAATAATCCTTCGCTTTGCAGTATGATGCCACCCTCCTTGGCGGATGCCTCAAGCGCAGCTAGCAAGTCGATCGTCAGTTCGTCATCCGACGAGGCTTGATTCAGCGTCACTTGCCGAGCGAAAGAGCCGGAGTGCCCCGTGCTCCCTTCCAGGACCATGTCCCACACAGGATCGAATTCAGGTTTGCTCCGCCAGGAGAATCGCCACATTTCCCGCTCTGGAATGCCCTGCTCTGCCACCCTTTGGTAAAAATCCAAATCGATCACGTTGAGCCGTCCCTGGGGAAGAATGAGAAACCGGTCGTAGGCACCTCGCCAGGTCGGCGCGTCCATACCCGAGCCCGGCGTGTTGGTGCTAACCCAGTGGGGCATCCGGTGGCAATTGCCACAAACATTCCGCTGCGGCTTCCCTTCCTCATTGCCGATGATATGGAATAACTCAAACCCCTCTTCGGCTCGCTCTGATAACTCATTGGTGTAGGCTCGCTTCTGAGCAGGCGGATAGGTGACGTGGAGCAGGAACTTTGCCATGTCGTCACGTTCTGCCGCGGACAGTAGGCCCGCCTTTCCCTCGTCGTTTGTCGTTTCGTCCCCGACCCGCATCATCGTTGCTGCGAGTCCTCCGTCGATGAGATGTCGGGTCGCGCTCTCCGGTTCCTCCAGATTAGCATTCGGCTCAACGTGGCTGCGAAGGTTGGCGCTGTTGTTGCCGCCGTAGGGATCGCCGGGAATTCCGTCCCAATGAAACGGTGCCGTATCTCTCAGCCCTCGAATGGGCATCGTTGAGCGCGGCATGATTTGATCACCACCGGTCACGATGGGTGTCTTCAGCACCCAGAGGAGCTGATCGGTGTGTCCGTCAGGGTGGCAACTGGCGCAGGAAAAACTCCGTGTTGAAGAAGCCTTCGCCGTGTTGAAAGCGATGCGACCTCGCTTGAAAGTCGGGGGCGTAGGATCCTCCAGTGGAATAGTTGCTTCAGAATTCAACGACGCCGGATTGGAGACGTCGACCAGGGAAACGGTATTGGCGACGGCATTCAATACCCAGGCCTTAGACGCTTTTCCGTTCTCTTCTGATGTGAGGGCAATCCCTCGAGGAACAGCATCGACTTCCACCCTTCCTAGAACTGCTCCTGTCTTTGCATCGACAGTAAATACCTTGTCCGATCCCGCAGCTGATACCACAAGAGTAGAGTCGTCGTCGCTGACCTGGATGGCGAAAGGAGTCGCGAGGGCCTGATCCGCTTCGGGATCATTCGGCGGGAGCGGTTCGAGATCGAAAAACTCTGCTTTCACGCCTTCTCCGCTAATCTGCACGCTTGTGATTTGATTGAGAAAGGCGCGATTTCCGAGCTCTGCCAGTCCGTGCTTTTTTGTTCCGGCTCGACCGTTCACCTCGTTGCGGGCATCGGTTTGAGCGATGAAGACGCGGCCCTTTGAATCAACGGTGAGCCCGTAGAGAAGAGTGCCCAGGGTGTCGACCGTTTTGATGAGTGTATCTGTTTTCGTGTCGAATACGTAGAGGTCGCGATCAGGCACCTCGGGATGCTTCACGATGTCGGTGACATGACCCAGCGACAAAATGTTGTTGTGGCGGACCGAATGCTCCCAGATGTCGAAAGTGACCAGATCACCGTCGATGTCCTTCTTTCTTCCACCGGAAAGCTGGGTCTTGTTGTTGGATTCGAAAGGAATCACGTAGAGCCGATCTCCTCGAACTTTGATAGCCCGCGGATCCTGCGCTGTGATTTTCAGTCGTTTTGTGATTTTCCGAGCCGACACGTCGATCACGGCAATTTCATTTTCCGAGGAAAGAGCGACGTAGGCTTTGTCGCTCCCGGCAAAGGCAATCCCGACCGGCTCGTCGAAACGGGTGGCTTTCGTCTCTGGATCGAATTCCTGAATCGTAGCAATGACATAGAGATAAGTCGGGCTACCGGGATCGTTGTCGATTACACTAACCGAATCCGAAACGTGATTCGCAACCCAGACTTCCTTTCCGTCCGGTCGCACTGCGATGCTCACCGGATCGATCCCGACGTCGATACGGTGACGAATTTCCTTCGAATCCGCATCAATCACATCAACGGTATCTGACGGAGTGTTCACCACGAAGACCTGGCCTTGGTGCACGACAATGGGCGAGGCATGCGGACTCATGAAGGGCGGATGTCCGACCTCTTTCGGAAATTCGGAGGTCGCCGGCGCGCTCGAAACTTCCGGCTGGGTGATTCCGGGACGGAGCCACCCCAGGAACAAGGACAGAGAAATCAGAGCGCAGGCGGATAGCGTGGTGAAACGACGTGTTTTCATTGTGGGGGAAGAGACATCAATCCCGGTCGACGATGTATTTCTGATACGCCACTTTGACAGCCTGATCCATCAGAGCCGGATCAAAGGCTTCGATCTTGCTCTCCTGCCCCGCCTCCACCAACCGGGCGGCTTCCGAATGCCAGGAAGCCAGCTTCTCCGCATCCGCTTCAGGCAGGACATAGAGGTGAATATACCATTCTCCAAAGTCGCTGGGGCGATGATAAATCGTCTGACTGAAAGAGCGGTTGGCTTTGTCAGGTTTGCCATACGGGAAAAACGATTCTGCCTGGATGCATTCCAGGAAAGCCATCGCTACAAAACCATCGGGAGCACCGCGGGTCCGCCCCTTGAAATCGTATTTCCCCTGGATCTTCTCGCCATCCCTCGGAGATCGAATGTCCCCAGTGATCTCAGGAGATGTTTTTTCCGGATCGGCTGCCGGAAGCTCGGCGGGTTGGAAAAAAACTGCCAATGACAGGAAGGAGAGGAGATGGAGTGGTTTCATCCGAATGAGAAGTAGTTACCTGTATCCGCCCCGGTCCGGCAAATTCGGAAAAGTTTTGGTCGGCTCTGTTCTTTGTAAGACGGATTGCCAATCCGTCTCAGTAACTGGATCGACTGACGGATTAGGCAATCCATCCTACTTATTCTCACGAACTTTTCCGAATTTGCCGCATAGGAGCGGAGAAACAAAGACCGCGATACCATGAAACACTCCCTCACCTTTTTGTGCTCCCTGCTGCTAGCTTGCACCAGTCTCGGCCAAGACAAACAGCCCAACGTCGTCACCCTCCTCGTCGACGACCTCGGTTACCGCGATATCGGCTGCTACGGCGGTCCGGTGAAGACTCCGGTCCTCGACAAGTTGGCCGCCGAGGGCGTGCGCTTCACCGATTTTCACTCGGGAGCCCCGAGTTGTTCTCCCTCCCGCGCCACCTTTCTCACGGGCCGCAACCACCGTCGCGCCGGAGTCTACTCCGTCATCACCGAACGGCTTCACAAGATGCATCTCCTCGAGAGCGAAACGACCATCGCCGAAGTGCTCAAGGAAAACGGCTACGCCACTGCTCACTTCGGTAAATGGCACCTCGGCATGCCGGTCAACAATCGCGAGAATCCCACTCCCGCCGATCACGGCTTCGACTACTGGTTCGGCCTCGTCAACGGCCCGGGCCCCAGCCACAAAAACCCGACTCAGTTTCTGCGCAATGGAGAGCGCGTAGGCGAAATGAAAGGTTATTCCTGCCAGATCGTCGTCGACGAGGCCCTCACCTGGCTCGATCAAAAGCGCGACGGTGACGAACCCTTCTTTCTCAATCTCTGGTTCAACGAACCCCATGCGCCGATCGCGGCGCCGGAAGAGATCGTTTCCCAGTATGGCGCGCTCGACGATCAGGCCGCGATCTACAGCGGCACCATCGACAACACCGACCGGGCCATCGGGCGACTTGTCGCGAAGCTCGAAAAACTCGGCGAGCTCGACAACACCATCATCATCTACTCCTCCGACAACGGCAGCTACCGACAGGAGCGCAGCGGAGAACTGCGCGGTAAGAAAGGGGCACTCTTCGAAGGCGGGCATCGCGTCCCCGGTATCGTCTACTGGAAAAGCGGAATCCCCGGCGGTCGCGTCGAGGACGAGCCGGCCGGAGCGGTGGACCTCCTGCCAACCCTCTGCGGGCTGATCGACATCGACAAACCCGAGGGCGTCCACCTCGACGGCTCCGATCTCGCCCCCCTGCTCACCCAGTCAGGCAACTTCACCCGGCATCAGCCGCTCTTCTGGACGAGTGAGTCAACCATGGTCATGAGAGTGGGTGACCACACACTTTTCGCCTCCAGTACGGCAAAATCCCCGATTGATTTCAAAGCTGCCAATCGACTCACGGAGCAAATTAAAGAAGTCCTCGGCGATGATCTCGAGAAGGTGTTGGGCGGCATGGAACTTCGCTCCCGATTGTTCAACGGGAAACTCAACCATCCCGAGGCCGACCGACTGCGGAACCAACTCAGGGACATGTTCTACTTCCAGGAGTCCTGGATCCCCGAGCTCAAAAAGAGCGGGCTCGGCGCGTTTCAACTGTATGACCTATCGAACGATCTCGCTCAGCAAAAGAACATTGCGAAAGCGCGCCCCGAACTCGCCGCCCGATTAAAAGAACAGGCCGCTGCCATCCACCAAAGCGTCATGGCCGACGCTCCAGAATGGCTTACGCCCGAGGAATTGGCCGCGGTGAAGAAGCCCGCGGCGAGTTCCCCAGGTCAGCCTGCGGTAACTAGCTCCAAGACTCCTGCCGATCGGAAAAAGGCGATGGCTGCGAAATTGAAAGCTATGGTCGATGCCGGAAAACTCACCGAAAAGGAATCCATCGGACTCTATCTGGCCGCCTTTCCGGAGGAAGCAGAGAAAATGAAACTGGGTGAGGAAGTCCTTGAGTCAATCCGATCCGGGAAGTTTGATTCGGCTCCTTTCGAGGCAGTGGATCTAGCCCTGAAAGTGAACAATCCCAGGACCCGTGGAGCGGCCCTGTCAGCGGCCTTCGCTCGACTGGGAGCAGGAAGAGGGGAGGTTGAACTCGACGCCGTCGTGAAACGACTGGACTCGCTGACCGTTGTCCGGGACAAGGACTTCGCGATCAACGGCTTGGCTCATGGGCTGGTTTCGAAGGATCCGGAGGCGGCTTTGAAATGGGCCAACTCGATTTCGGAGGAAGGGTTTCGTAAGACCGTGGTCGAGAATGTGACCCGACGGATCAAATCGCAGCCGTAGTCAAGCAAGCAGGTTGGAAGAAGGATTTGGCCGGAGTTATATCGGCTTGGCGGACACAATCTAAATTGATCAGTCCACGAAACTTCCGGAGCCCGCAGGTATTCACCGCCTGCGGCGAACGTGGGACCTCATCCATGTTGTAGTGAACCTGACTGTACAAGCGAAAATCCTTCGGTTGCTCCGCCGTTGAACTGCGAATCTTCCAAGCTACCTACCTCACACAACTCGAAGAACCGCGTCGACACTTCTTCTCCAGATCGGTAGAGACGGCGAACGAAAGCGACACGGTCATCAGACTGATCACTACAATCACCATCAGGATCTGCAACGGCCCTCCGATACCGGAGAATCGCCTGCCCGAACCTAGTACATTTCGTATTCGGGCTTCCAACACTCGTCCCTTGCCCGAAGAAACGATTCTGCACATGGCCAACGCGGTCTGACGCTCGCGTTGGGATCGCGAAAACGAAAGAATCACTTCAGCGTAGTCGGCTTCCCCGGCTCCGGATTGGATCACGAGTTCATCAGCAGCCATCTCGCGTTCCCGGCGCATCCATCCAGCGACTAGCCACATAACCGGGTGGAACCACAACAAGGCCAAAGCTATCTGGCTCAATAGCAACCACAGTGCATCGCTCCTCTGAATGTGAGCCATTTCGTGTCGCAGCGCCAACTCAAGTCGCTGATCGCTCCAGTCGTGGCAGCTTTCCGGCAGTGAGACGCAATGGCGAAGGATCCCCCAAGTCATCGGACTGCCTTCGTGAATCACGAGTCGAACCGGACGTTGAATTCCCAATTCGTTCTGTAAGGACATCAGCAGTTCTCGCGCCCGTTTATTATCATGCTCTCTGGCGCCGTGGAGCGAAAGAATAGTAAGACTCAGCAGCAGACGGCCTAGAAGTAGTGTCGATACAATTCCCCACACCAAAAGAACAGTCGAAAACTGACCGGTCTGCCCCAGCCATTCCTGAACCGGTTCTTCCACCAACGGCGTCAGTGATTCGAAGGCTCCACTGCAGGAATCCGGCATCCACCTTGCGATCGACAACGTCCATTGTGGGAATTCCCCCCGGAACGGAAAAGTGCACGCCACAAAAGCAAACAAACCTCCCCAAACCGCAAATCGCTGAGAGGAAGAGAGCTTCTTCCTCAAGCAGAGAACCAGCAATCCCACTGCGAACATCCCCAGGGAAGTTCGCAGAATCCAATCGAGGCTATCAGTCCAGTTCATCTCAACTTTCAGGCTTTCTTGTCAGATACTTCCCGGGCATTCTGAATTAAGTCAGCAAGGCGATCAATCTCCCCGTCGGAAATCTTGTCGCCCCTGCGGGTCAGGTGAGAGGCCAATGCTTCACTAATAGAATCCTGAAAAAAGGTATCGAGCACGCCTTGCAGTTCGGCCACGCCGGCCGAAATAGGATTCTTCGTCGGGGAATAAACAAACTCACGCCCTTCCTTCTTTCGCTTCAGGTGCCCTTTCGATTCCAGGATCTGTATCAGTGTGCGAACCGCATTGAGTGAAGGCGCATCATCCAGTTCATCCTTCACCTCCTGCACGGTGGCATGACGCATCCGGTAGATCACACGCATGATTTGTCGCTCTCGCCGGCTCAGTTCCTGATCACTCATTCACGCCTCCTATAGAAGCCCAGTTTCTCTGATAAAAAAACTAAAAATTTGGTTTTTTATGATTGTAAAACTAATTTTTTGGTTTTTAGCTGAGCTGCAAATCCAACTCAGCCCATTAGCCCTCTCATGCCCGCGACTTCCTTTTTGACTCGAGTCACTCTCGCATTTTTCTCCCTCGGCGTTGCCGTATCACTCAAGGCGCAAGAGCCAAATGTGATCCTGTTCAATGGTAAAATTCTTACGGTTGATGAGAACTTTTCGACGGAAGAAGCACTCGCAGTTATGGGCGAACGAATCGCTGCCGTCGGTGATTCATCGACGATCAGTGCTATGGCCGGGCCGGACACGCAACGGATCGACCTCGAGGGGAGGACTGTCATTCCTGGCCTGATCGATAATCATCTGCACTATATGCGCGGTGCGTCCCGCTGGCGGTTCGAAGCCCGCATCGATGGCATCACCGATCGTGATGAAGCGCTTCGAATTATCGCTGCTAAAGCGAAAGAGGCCGGTCAAGGCGAATGGGTCTTCGTTGCTGGGGGCTGGAGCGAGCAACAATTCTTGGATGGAGAAGGTGGATTCACCACTGAGCAACTGGACGCTGCGGCTCCAGACAATCCTGTCTTTCTCCAAAAGTCCTATTCACGGGCCTACATGAATTCTCTTGCGGCAGCTGAAATAGGATCTACTGGAAGCAGCGGTAGCACTCGCGGCTCTTCCAAAGGTTCTTCGAGAAGTTCCAAGGGTTCGTCAGGAAGATCTAGAGGAGGCAAAAGCTCGGGCCGCTCTTCCGGGGGCGCCCGCGGAACGATTAACGCCGCACTTCAGAATCTCCCCGAGCGCAGTGAGGCCCAGCGCGTCGAAGATGCCGTCTACTTCAACGAATACCTCAACCAACTAGGACTCACGACCGTCTACGATGTTGGTCGCGGATCCGATGGCAACTTTGCTCCCATTGAGTCACTCCAACAGTCTAAAAAACTCACAATTCGCGTTTTTCACACCCTTCGCTATCAGGCCTATAACGTCAACGAAGTGAATAATGCGGTTGAACTGATTGCTTCCACCTCCCCCCGAAGCAATAGTGACTGGTTCGGGCTTATTGGCATGGGCGAGCATGTCTACAGCCCGGTACACGACAGCACCATGCGAGCGAGTCTGTTCGGCCGCGATCAGTGGCAGCAGTTTGAACGCCTCGCGGAAGCGGCCGCGGCAGGAGGCTGGCACATCCATGAGCACGCAATGCAGGACAACACCGCGCAAGAGATTCTCAACATCGGGGAACGTCTCAGCGCCAGTCATTCAGTCAAGGGCCTCCGCTGGACTCTCGCTCACTGTGATCTCATTTCCAAAGAGACCATCCAACGCGCCCGTGACCTCGGTTTCACCCTGGCAGTTCACAACAAAACTGCTAAGCCGGCGGTTGACGGAAAAGATTCCCCTCCCGTTTCGTGGATGGAGGAAAGCGGCATTACCTGGGGGCTGGGATCCGACGGTACCGTAGTCGCTACGGTCAATCCATTCCATACCCTCTGGTGGGTAACAAGCGGTAAGGTTTTCCCTGACATAACTTCCATACAAAACCCTGTTTCACGCGAAGCTGCACTGATCGCGCACACGCGCAGTAACGCCTATCTCATGTTCAAAGAAAAGGATCTTGGCAGCCTCGAAGTGGGAAAATTCGCTGACCTCGTTGTCCTGGATCGCGACTACTTGTCCGTTCCGGTGGATAAGATTCGCAATATCACTCCGACAATGACAATGGTAGGCGGAAGAGTGGTTTTCGAAAGTAAATGACCAGGATCGAATCGAAATACCCCTGATCATCGGTGAAGATAATGAGGATGCTGGCCGACTCTACATCCCGCGAAGAAGGAGCTGGAAGCGCCAGGGATCAACAAGGCTCGGAATCGACTCCCAAGTGACGAACTGATTTGAGTCGATCGATTCAAGTCGAAGGCTCGAAAGTATCCAACAATCGCACCTCTTTCGCGTCGAGATAAAAGTCAGAGACCGGTTTGTCAGGGCGAAGGTGCCCAATCTGTCGCAGCAAGTCCATGGATGGACGGACGGATTGGGCAATCCATCCTGCCTCTGACCTCCAGCTTCATTCGCACCCTTTACTGTAGGCCTTCTTTTTCTTTCCGAATATACTCGTGAAGTGTGGAGAAAAGAAAAGTCGGCATCATGAACTACCGCTCCATTTTCCTGATGGTCATTATTGCGACGCTTGCTGCCGGGACAGGTTTTCTGCCCGGGCCTGCTGGGAGTATGCTGATGGCTGGGAGCATGGAAGCCATGCTTCCGCAGCCTGTTGCCCCAGAGCACTTCGATTTGCTGAAGAGACATTCGCCTTTCACACGGACGTTCAACCTTTCCGATACTCTCGTTTTGAGTGGCGTCGCAAATCTCGACGGCGAGCAGGTTGCTACTCTGATTGACGCGGTAGATGGGCAGACGCTTGCCGTCTCTGCAGCACCGAATCATCTGGGTTGGAAACTCGTCGAATTCAAAAGACCAGACGATCTCGAAGCCGCGGTTGCATCAATCGCTGTAGAAAACGGTGAGATTATTCGGGTGTATTACGATGAGGAGCGGGTAAAAAATGCGAGCAAGTTGGCGGCTCGCGGTGCTCGCGAGCAAAATCAGAAATTCGTGGGGCGAATGATTGCCCACACCCTGCCTGCCTGGATCAATGAGATCCAGGACCCCGTGGAAAAAGGGCGTGCGATCGGGGAATATATCGAAAGCGGAGGATTTGACCGGGCTCCTATGGATGCGGTGAAACTGGCACTTTCACAATCCAATCCACAGGCCCGTGGAACTATAATGTCAGCTGCATTCGGCAGGCTGGGGGGAGGCGTCGGTGGAGTAAAATATGACGCCACCGTGGAGCACCTCAACTCTCTGGAAAACGCGCGCGACCGGGATTTCGCAATCAATGGCCTGGCGCATGGCCTCGCCGGCAAGGATCCGAAAGGCGCATTGAAATGGGCAAATTCGATCTCCAACGAAGGGTTCCGGAAAGTCGTGGTGGAAAATGTGACTCGCCGGATCCAGAAGCGGTAGCGATCACGGCGCATTGTCAAAATCTACGTAAACATCGGCAATCAGAAAAAAGATTCCGAAATGTTCCGACTTCTGAGGAGAAAAGGAGAACACGTAATGAGAATTTCACTGTCGATAGTCGCAATCTCCTTTGTAAATCTAGGATTATCAGCCTTCGCTCAATCGATCGAAGGCAACTGGCACCAGTGGCGCGGGCCGGAAAATAAAGGCGTTTCCCGCTCCGCGAAACCTCCCCTGGAATGGAGCGAGGAGAAGAATCTCGCATGGAAAGTTGAAATCAAGGGTAACGGCACGAGCAGCCCGATTGTGTGGGGTGACAAGGTCTTCATCACCACCGCCATCAATACCAATCAAGTCGATCCATCTCTCCCCAAGCCGGAGGACCAACCCGAACGGGTCTTTGGCATCAAGCATCCCAACACGAGCTATGAAATGGTCGTGCTCTGCTTCGACCGAAGCTCAGGAAAGCAACTCTGGCGCGAAGTTGCGAAGATTGTGGTTCCTCACGAGGGGCATCACAAGGACGCCAGCTTTGCTTCGGGTTCTTCTTTCTGTGACGGTGAACGACTATACTGCTGGTTCGGTTCCGCGGGACTCTATGCCTACTCCCTCGACGGCCAGAAACTCTGGGAACGCGACCTCGGCCCGGCCAAAATGGGAGCCAGCCTCGGTGAAGGCAGTTCCCCCGTGGTGCACGACGGAAAGATCGTGCTCGTTCGCGATCACTCAGGGCAATCCACCATCGAATGTTTCGAGTCAGCGACCGGGAAAACAATTTGGAAGAAAGAGCGCGACGAAGGCAACACCTGGGCGACTCCGGCCATCGCTGAATACGAAGGAACCACCCAGGTTATCACCCCCGGAACGAACGCAGTACGCAGCTACAATCTAGCCGACGGCGAACTGATCTGGAAAGCAACCGGCCTCACCAACAACTGCGCCCCGTGCCCGATTGTCGATGGCCCCACGGTCTATTGCATGACAGGCTACAAGGGCCACGCCTTGCTCGCCATTCCCATCACCGGCAAGGGCGATGTTACCGACCAGATTCAGTGGAAAGCTGACCGCGGCACTCCCTACGTGCCATCCGCAGCGCTCTACGACGGACAGCTCTATTTCACCCAATCCAACCAAGGCATTCTCACCAGCCTCGAAGCGAAGGACGGCAAGGAAGTCATCGCCCGCACCCGCGTGCCGGAGCTCGGAGACATCTATGCCTCTCCCGTTGCAGCCGATGGTCGGATCTATCTCGTCGGACGAAAAGGCACCACGGTCACGATTGCCGCTGGCACGGAGTTCAAGGTTCTTGCTACTAGCCAGCTCGACGACAACTTTCACGCCTCTCCCGCCCTGGCAGGCAAACAACTTTTCCTCCGTGGCATGCGGTTTCTCTATTGTCTCGAAGAAGGGGCCAGCGCACAAGGCCCAAAGGCTACTGCCGCTCAAAACCAAGCCGAGCAGTCTAACGATCCTAAGAAAGCACTCAGCGCCCGATTGAAGGGGCTTGTTGATTCCGGCAAACTCACCGGAGAAGAATCAATCGATCTCTACCTGACAGCGTTTCCCGGGGAGAGAGAGAATGTGATGCGCTGGCTGGCCTCATTGAAGAAGGGTGGACCCAACAATTCGTCAGGGTCGAAATCTCCTGCAAAGGACGCGCCAAGAGCACCGGCAAAAGCAGCGCCCACCACGCGTGAAAGGCTCCAGGGAATCGCCAAGCGTGAGCTCCCCGAAGACTACCCTGGAGGCGACGGTCACCAACCCTTCGTCGACAAGTGGTTCGCCTCTGCACCTCCGGAACAGACGAGCGAAGTGGGTCGCCTCTGGAAAGAGCAGCAGCGTCTTTTTCCGGAGATGGAGAATCGGGGCGAATCCTTCATCCGGATTCTCGACTACGTGCGTTCTGGGCCGGTCGCGCCGGCTTCAGCTGGCGGAAAGCCCAAGCAGAGGCACCAGCCACCTGCAAAAGGTGGTGCCACGAAGCAGGGCAATCCGCACATCAAGCGCAAGGTGAAAGCCGAGATTCGGCGGGAAGCGGGGACAATCACCCCAGGCGAGACCGGCGCCGTGGCGGGCTCCGTTCAATCGCAGGACGGCAAGCCGATGGGAGGCGTGATGGTTTCAGCCTTCGATGACAACAATCGACAGAGCGTCTCGGTGTTCACTCAGTCAGACGGAAGCTTTCAGATCGAAGAACTGCATAAGGCGGACTATCGCATTCGCGCGCGAATCCCCGGTCAGCGGGATCACTGGGTCGAAGATGTGAAATTGGGTAATAAAAAAATCGCCGTGACGATGGAGCCCGCTACCGGCGAAGAGTTGGAAGAGCAACGCCCTGCAGCCGATGCGTTTGCTCAGCTGAAATTCGACAGCCCCCGCGACCGGCTCAATTTCAAAATGATGTGCAGCTACTGCCACCAGATCGGGACGCCCGGTTTTCGCTCGCCAGAGGAACCGGTCGATTGGGAAACCATGATCACCCGGATGGATGGCTTCGGCGGACTCTATCCTCATACCAAGGACACCATCGTGAAGCGCATTATCGACACCTACAAAGACGATGCGGTCGACAGTTGGCCTGAGTATGTGCCGCCACCCGCCCCGACAGGCATGGTGACGCAGGCGAAGATCACTGCCTGGGAAATCGGAGATCACTACGAAGGGTCTTTTCACGACCTCGAGGTCGGAGACGACGGCCTCGCCTACGTCGTGCATATCGGCAAGCAATACACTGCGACGCTCGATCCTGAGACCGGGGAACGAATCTTCTACAAGCTTCCGCGTGGATCGCATGGCCCCCATTCCATCGAGCCGGACAATCATGGCGATATGTGGCTGACGCTCTGCGTCTCGGGGGAAATGGCGAAGTTTGATCTCGAGACGAAGGAATACACCATTCTCTCCAGTGCCGAGCCACCCGCCGAACGTGGTTCCTGGCCGCACACTTTACGGACTGATCCCAAAGATCCCGAGAGTCTCGTCTGGTATACCGATGCGGGTCGGAATTCCGTTTTTCGTCTGCATCCGAAGACGCTGGAGCGAAAGGAGTATCACCTCCTCGAGGCCGGCCAGGTCAAGGCAGGCGGTAAGGGCGAATCCCGCGGCATCACACCCTACGGCCTCGACTATTCGCCGGTCGATGGAACAATCTGGTATTCCAAGCTCAACGGCAATCGCATTGGGCGGATTGATCCAAAAGCTCCAGATGGAGATATTACCGAATGGAATCCGCCGTTCCGCGGGCCGCGCCGCCTCCACGTCGCTCCCGATGGAAATGTCTGGGTACCAGGTTTTGGTTCCGGCGTCTTCGGCAAGTTTGATCCGAAGACCGAGGAGTGGACGACATACCCATTGCCCGACTACCTCAACCAGATTCCCTACGCGCTCAACGTTGCGCCCGACGGTATGGTCTGGATCTGTGGCACCGGAAACGATACGCTCTATCGCTTCAATCCTGAGACCGAGTATCTCATCGAGTTTCCCTTGCCCTATCGCGTCAGCTACACGCGCGAGATCGAATTCGATAAGGACGGTGCAGTGTGGACCAGCACGAGCGGTCCGGCACGGCACATGGAAAATGTCTGCGGCACTCTCATCAAGTTGGAGATTCCTGCCGACGCCGACGAAACCGGCGGCATGAAACTGACTCCAATAGAGTTGAGCCTTGAGGAGCAGGGCATCCTGACTGAAGCACAAGAACAGAAACAGAGGCAAAAGAGAAACACGCAACTTGGCTCCCTCTTCGCCAAGATCGAGGCGAGAAAACTTCCCGGGGACTACGACCCCAAAACACACCAGCAATATGTCGATCGGGTGATAAAAACAATACCCGAATCCCGACGTGCGCGGGTCGGGCAGCTCTTTAACGAACGGCGCCAGTCCGGGGCTAAGATGGAGAACCCGGGGCACACTTTCGTCCGCATTCTCGACTACGTCGCCAACGGTGGCCAAGCCACCGAGATGCCAGCCGAGCCAGGGCCGGGGACGAACCTTGAAACGGCGGAGAACAAAGCGGGCGTTCATCGTCTTGAAGGTGACCGCCGATCAAACTTTGACGCCTTCGTCTACGTGAACCGGATTCCCGGCCAGCCCCGCGAAGACGAAAGTGCGCACCAGTTCGCGGGCCGGATCCATGGTCGGCTCGCCAACCAGGAGGGGCGCATTCTTCTGAAGCTGCCGCCGAAGATGGATCGCGCGGCCTACGATGGCTTTAAGACATTCCTTGGCTCAGAGGGCAATGCCAAAGTCACGAACTGCGTTGCCTGTCACTCGTCTCCGGGTTTCGTGGTATCTTCCGGCGGAACTCTTCGCGACGGTAAGTGGGCCAACGCCGATTTGAGGGAGATTCTCCGCAACAAGATGAAAAAGGCCGCCAAGGGCGATGCCGACTACGCCAGTCTGAAAATCACCGAAGCCGATATTCCTAACCTGATCTCTTTCCTTCGATCCCTGGCTACCCTGAACGACGAAGCCTTTCGCGACCGCATTCTCAGCGCCGAGGTAGTTGACGTCACCGCTTCTGCGAAACCGAAACCGGCGGCACAGAACAGAAAGCTCACCGGCACCGTCCGATTCGAGGGCGAAAGACCGGAGCCTCGACGTCTCCCTCTCGATGAAGCCAGTCGGAAACTTTATGAGGGTAAGCCGCCTCTCGATGAAAACATTCTCATCAGTGAATCGGGTGCCCTTGCCAATGTCTTCGTCTACGTGAAAAACCCACCGAAAGGAAGCTATCCGCTTCCTGACAAACCCGCCGTCATTGATCAGCAGAAATCCGTATTCCGTCCCCGGGTCCAGGGCATCCGTGTCGGACAGAACGTGATCATGAAGAATGGTGACCCCTTCATTCACAACATCCGTTCGCTTTCCCGAAAGAATCGCCCATTCAATATCGTTCAGCCAGCCGGCACCCTTGACCGCGAGAGAACGTTCGACGCTGCGGAGGGACCTATCACGATCAAGTGTGATTTTCACCGTTGGATGACCGCCCACTTTTTTGTCATGGATCATCCGTTTTTCGCGGTGACAAATGGCGAGGGCAAGTTCTCGATTCCCGATCTACCGCCCGGCGAATACCAGTTGGCGGCGTGGCACGAGGAATTGGGAGAACAGGAGCTCAACGTGATTGTGAACAAGGGCGGATCTGCAAAGGTCGATTTCCACTTTCAGACGAAAAACTAAAATTGGCCTACTGCAACGGCACCCATGACTCCCGCGATTTCACCCGCCTGTTTGCTTTCTGAAAGCGAAAAGAAACATCTCGCCAACGAGCGGGATGTGGCACTCATGGCAAGGGTCGGGCAGGGCGATGTAGACGCCTTTCAATCACTTGTCGAAATTCACCAGCACTCCGTAGTGGGAACCATTTCCAAGATGCTCGGTGCTCCCTGGGAAGCGGAAGATCTGGCGCAGCAGGTTTTCCTGAGAGTCTGGAAGTCAGCGCCACGCTACCGGCCGGATGCGCAGTTCACGACCTGGCTTTTCACGATTGTTCGCAACCTCGTCTACAATGAAACCAGGCGTCGTCGACGCAAACCAACCGTGTCGATCGAAGAGCGGGCCGAGAATGGTTACCAGATCTCTGCCGACACTCATTCCTTCTTTCCCGATTCGATCCTGCCTGACCAACAGGCTCTGCAGACGGAGCTCGAAGAGGCTGTCGACAAGGCAATTCAGAGACTGCCTGAAAAGCAGAAGGCAGCTCTCGTCCTGAGACGTCATCGGGAGCTGCCCTATGCAGAGATCGCGAAGATTATGTCCGTGTCCGAACCGGCAGTAAAGGCCCTCATCTTTAAAGCAAGAACGCGGATTCGATCTTCGCTGCGCCCCTATTTGGAAGGGTGATGTGAGGGGTGTGGAATCAGATCTGGGGTAGGCGCATTCACCGGTCAGTGCATCAGCCAGAAGCCTTTGCTATGATGTTCAGTTGCTGCTGCGGAGCCCCTTCACTGTGTTTCTCCTGACCTTGCGCCATTTGCTCAAGGAAACTTTTCCGGAAAAAAACGGAAAAAACTGGCCAATTTTCTTACGGGATGAACTTAGTCTGTGAACCGTCCATCTATGCTTCGCAAATATGGCTTCGCAAACTCCAGACCCATCCCGACATGAGGAATTCGTCTCGCTCTATGTGCGACACGAGGCTGCTGTTTTCTCGTTTGTGTTGGCGATGGTGCGCCACACGGCGGATGCCGAAGATATTGTGCAAAGGGCCAGCATGACGATGTGGCGCTGCTTTGATCGATATGAATCAGGAACGAATTTCCGTGCCTGGGCTTTTCAAATTGCCAAAAACCAGGCCCTGAACCATCTCACGAAAGTGAAGCGTGATCGGCATGTGTTCAGTGAGAAGCTGATCGATCTGCTGGCCGAGCAGTCCGAAGAACGAGCAGAGAATCTTGATGCCCGTCGCAGTGCTTTGGATTTCTGCGTGGAGAAATTGCCCGATACCGATCATGAAATGGTGGCCGGTTGCTATGCGGCGGGAGCAACGATTCGATCCTTCGCGGAAAAGACGGGCGAGACAGCGAACAAGATTTACAAACGGCTCCGGCGGATTCGTCAGCAGCTGCACCGGTGTGTCGAACGGCAGCTGGGAATTGAGGGGGAGGTAGCGCAATGATCGACGAACAACTTCAGGATTGGATAGATAAATCTCTCGAAGAGATTGCGACGGAAGAGGAGTTGAAGGCTTTGGAGAATCGATTGCTTTCTGATGAGCAAGCCCGCGATCACTATCTTAATGAAGTCAATCTTCATACTTCCCTGCGTCGCCGATTTTCCGCAGAAGAAGACATCCCGACGATTTCTTCGTTTCCTTCCCGACCGCGACACAGGCTCGTGGTGGGATGGGCCATGGCTGCCAGCGTGGCTCTCGTTGCGGGTATCATTGCCCTGCTGGCGCCGTCACCGGAACCCACTGCGGTGATTGCCCATGTGGTCGGCGCCTATGACGAGGCGGGTGAAACGTACTTTGCCGGCGGAGCCGTGAAACCCGGTCGCTTCGAGCTTTCGAGAGGGGTGGCGCGACTGGATTTTTCTAGTGGCGCGCGACTTACGATCGAGGGACCGGCCCAGGTCGAGGTGATCGATGAAATGGAGGTAATCCTGCATCTTGGAGTGGTCACGGCGACGATTCCCGAGTCGGCGATCGGCTTCATCGTGGATACCCCAGCAGCGCATGTCGTAGACCTCGGTACTTCGTTTGGGGTTTCGGTCAGTGAAGACGGCTCGACCAATGTCTGTGTTTTCGATGGCGAGGTCGAGGTCAGTTCCCGGGATGGCAGTGAAACCAGTAAATCGGCGCGCCTGTTGAGAGAAGGCGAGGCTGTCCGTGCCGATGGTGAGAGGAGCTCGATTGATTCCGTGGCCTACGATTCTTCCCGCTTCGAAAAGGCATGGCCGGTCAATTCCGGGGTGCTCCAGACCACCGGGTCGATCCGCTTTGTTTCGCCGGGACCGAATTTTCATCCGGGCAACTACGTGGACAACGAGCACATCGTGGTGTTTCCGGAGCGTCGTGGGTTTATTCCCAGCGAACCGACCCGCGTCGACATGGTTGATCCGGGGCAATACGAAAAACGAAGGAACGAAGAGCTGCCCACGCTGCTGCCAGAGCAGCGACTGACGAGTTACCTGCTCCAATTGAACGCCTACCCGGAGGGAGAGAATCCCAATCGGCGACGGAGCGTTCGTGGCCAGATCACCTTCGCGAAACCTATCGTTGGCGTTGTCATGGCCAATCGCCTCTTGAAGAAGTCGGAGGAAGTCTTTGGAATTCCCGGTGTGGAGTATCCGGTCGCTCGCATGATCGAAGCGCGGCCAAAGGGAGATCAGCGCCAGGGATTCGACACGGTCATTCTCGCGGCTGATCGTCGCACTCTCATCATCGAACTTCAGGAGAATCCCGGCAACCTCGACCAGTTCCGAGTCCTCGTAGAGGCCGAATAATTACCCTATGACACGTCACACCCGCTTCGATTTTCCAATCAACCCTGTTAGGTCCCTGACTCAGCCCTTTTGGATCCTGCTTGTTCTCACTTGTCTCCTATTCGCGCCTTCCTGGGCGGTAGCGGAGCCGGATTCAAAACCGAACATCATCGTCATCCTCGCCGACGACCTCGGCTACTCGGACCTGGGCTGTTATGGTAGTGAGATCGAAACGCCTCGCCTCGATGCCCTTGCGGAGAATGGACTTCGCTTTACGCAGATGTACAACGCGGCGCGGTGCTGCCCGTCCCGTGCCAGCCTTCTTACTGGTCTATACCAGCACCAGGCGGGGGTCGGGTTCATGGTCTACGCGGACTGGGGCAACGGATACGAGGGCTCGCTCAACGAAAACGGGGTCACCCTGGGCGAGGCACTGAAAGAAGCTGGATACACGACCTTTACAAGCGGGAAGTGGCACGCCGCGGCTCACAAAAATCCCCCCGCACATTCGCTCCCCGAGAACCGGGGATTCGACCGATCGACCGTCGTCCGCACCCACATCGACAGCTATTGGAAGGTGCTCAGCGGGTGCGACATTTACGAGGACGGCAAGCTGTTGATTCCCGGTGACAATGACAACGACACGCTGAAGAATCCCTACAAGCCGGACAAGGACTTCTACACGACCGAGTACTTTACCGACGTTGCGCTCGAGTACATCGACGATGCGCTGAGCGAAGGCGACAAACCGTTCTTTCTCTACCTCACTTACAACGCACCGCACTTTCCTCTCGAGGCGGAGGATGCGACGATCGCCAAGTACGAGGCGAAGCTGGACGACCCGGAATGGGTGTCCGAGTTTGGCGAGGGCTGGGACGAGATGCGGCAGAAGAAGTTGGCCCGCCAGAAAGCTGAGGGAGTCGTTCCTCCGGGACAGCGTCTTCCGGAGGTCAACTACTTCAACAATGTCCGCGTCATGCCCGGCATGCAGACGGGCACGGATCGCAATCCGCTGCCGAAGTGGAAAGACCTGTCCGAAGAGGTTAAGAAGGAGGCCCGGTTCCGTCGGGCGATCTACAACGCCCAGATCGACGACATGGATCAGAACATCGGGCGCGTGGTCGACAAGCTGAAGGAAGAGGGCGTCTACGAGAACACCCTGATTCTTTTTGTCTCGGACAATGGATGCTCCGGTGAGATGGGCGTCTTCGGGACCCACTTCGCGGGCGGCAAGTATGACTACGCCGAGGGGGAATGGCGCGATGGCGAGTTCACCCGAAGAGGCGAACAGGAGGAAGGTGGCTGGTCGCGCAAGGACAAGCTTGGCGGGGTCGGCTACATGAAAGCCAACTATGCCCAATGGAAGAAGTTCAGCGGTTGGGCGACCTCGCAGGGGCAGGGCTGGGCTTCCTATTCCAACTCTCCCTTTCGCAAGTTCAAGAAATTTGCCCACGAGGGCGGCATCGCTTCGCCCTTGATCGTGCACTGGCCAAAAGGGTTTCAGGCCAAAGGTGAGGTATCCAGCAAGCCCTATTTCCACTTCGTCGACATCATGCCCACCCTGCTGGATGCAGCTGGAGCTGAGTATCCTGCGAACTTCGGAGGCAGGGAGCGCCTGCCCCTCGAAGGCGTCAGCATGCTGCCGTTTCTCCAGGAACCCGAAAAGGAAATGGAGGAACGCCCGATCTTCTGGCAGCACGAGACTCATGCTGCGGTTCGCCGAGGGCAGTGGAAGCTGGTCACGGACAACGATCGCAGTGAGCCTATCGCCTGGGAGCTCTACGACCTCGCCAACGATCGCAGCGAGACCGAGAACCTCGCCGAAGAACATCCGGAACTTGTCGCCGAATTGTCCGAAGAGTGGAGTCGCTTCGCCGACCGGGCCAACGTCCGTCCCTTTCCTGAGACGAGAGACGGTCCTCGTGTGGTCTCCTCGCTCCCCGGAGCCAATGCCACGGCGCTGATCGACGAGACCGAGCCGAGTTCCTCATCCGACTACAGGTTGCCTCGTCTCAGCTTTTATCCAAACCGGGGAACGACGGAGTGGGTTCAGTTCGAATATGCGGAGCCGCAGACTTTCGAGAACGCGGGCGTCTACTGGTTCGACGAAGCCCAGGCAGCGGCCACTTTTCGCAACGAGCGCCAGGAGGTCCTTCCCAAAACCTGGAAGGTTCTCTCGTGGACGGGGGACTCGTGGAAGGAAGTCGCCCTGAAAGAGGAGCGCGCCGGTGTCGAACGGGATCAGTTTAACCAGGTCACCTTCGTCGAGCCGGTCACCACCGCAAAAATTCGCATCGAGATCGAGCTGCACGAAGAGCTTTCCGGGGCCGTGCTCGCCTGTCGCTTCAACGCCGAGGCTACCGAGCCGGTCACGGCCTTCACGGATCCTGACAAAGAACTGAATCGAATCAAGCAGGAAGCCGCTCAGACCCTGACGGCGGACGTCGACGAGTTCAACGGCTACTCCCATCTCAACGGCAATCGTCCCGAGTTCGACGGTTGGCTCGAGAAGCACAACAACGAGGAGTTTCTGCAGCAAAACGTCCCCAAATTTCTCTGCTCCAGCGAGGATTACACCGAGGTCTTCAACTACCGCTGGTGGATGATCACCAAGCATCTCAAGGAGTGGGAGGAAGACGGCCGGACGTATTTTGTTTTCACCGAGTTTCCCGGATTTCCCGGCTGGGCTTCCAACAGCGGGGCCATTCCCGCTCCGGCCGGTCATCAGTTTTATGACCTCCGCTGGATGCGGGACCCGAAGTATCTCCAATCCTACGCCGAATACTGGCTCGCCGGACCGCCCTCGCGCAAGATGCAGGCCCAGAACAACACCTGGCTCGCGACCCTGCCACGACCACAAAGCCATCACTACACCAGCTGGATGGTGGACGGTTCGGAGGCGATGCTCAAGATTCATCCCGATCCCTTGTGGCGGGAACGGCTTCTGCCTGCGATGGAGCGCCACCAGGAAATCTGGGATCTCATTTTCCAAGTCAAAGCTCCCGGGACCAAGACCGACGGTCTCTACAAATGTCTCGACATGTATGACGCCAACGAGTTCACCATCTCGACGACCCTGGGGCTGATCGCGTCGGAGGGTGCTTTCTCAGGATACACGGCAGAGATCAATCAGGAAGAACCCTACCAGGGACAGGAACGCTGGCGTCGCTATTTCACGGACGGCAAAGGCTGGCAGGCGGCTTTCAACGAGGGGATGAAGAATGATCCGCTTGAGTTTCCTCAGCCCTTCGACCTTCGCAATTACACCGCGACGGCTCAACCTTTCGGCGGTAACCATGACTGGTTCATCGACAGGGACGGCGAGCGTCGAACCCAGAATCCGAAGAGCTACCCCAACTGCTTCACCGTTCGTCCGTCGTTGAACTGCTACATGTATGGCAACTACGCGTCGCTCGGCAAACTCTACGCGCTGCAAGGCGATGACGGGAAGGCGAAGAAATACACCAAACGAGCGGCGGAGCTCCAGCAGCAGATCATCGACGCGATGTGGCATACGCCCACGAAAGAAGACAGGCACCTGTTCTACGAGAAGCGAGGTGCCATCGATGATCCGTTCTTTTTTACCCGCCTCGCCGGAGACAACCTCCACACCGGTGGTGTCGTCGATCAGCTCAGCATCATCCGCGAGACCGTTGGCTACACGCCCTGGTATTTCAATCTGCTGCCAGGTGGGGACGAGCAGTTCGACATCGCCTGGAAGCAGTTCGATGACGAGATGGGATTCAAGCAACCCTTCGGCATGTCGACTGCCGAGTATCGCCACGACTTTTTCAACGAGATGTCCTACGGCTGGAATGGACGGGGTTGGCCTTTCCAGAACTCGGTCGTCTACAAGGCCTTCGCCAACTACCTTAGAAACTACAAGGCAGGTCGCGGCGAAATCAGCAAGGAGGACCGCCAGCTGCTCTACGATCACATGACGCAGTATGTCGAGCTCCACGGTCGCCGTCGCACCATCGGTGAGTGGTATCTTCCCCGAACCGGCGGTTTTCGGATGCCCGGTGGCGGCGAGGTGGTTCAGAGTCATCCGGCGTTGGGCAAAGGCTTTGGGGATGTGCAGGACTACTTCCACTCGACTTTCCCTGACATGTTGATCGAGGATCTCATCGGGTTTCTACCCAGTCATGAGAAGCGGTTTACGGTTCATCCCCTGATTCCGGAGGATGCCTGGGATTTCTTCTACCTCGGAGACCTGCGCTACCATCATCACGACGTCGAGATTCTTTGGAAACGGGACTGGGATAGCGAGCAGGCCGGAGATCAGAGCAAGCTCTATGTCTGGGTGGACGGCGAGCGGATTGCCGAGAGTGATGACATTACCGCGGCACTGGAAGTGATCCTTCCTTGAGAATCACCGCATTCACTTTGTCCTAACGAGCCTACCACCATGATTCGAAACAGCCTGCTTGCTATCACGTTTTGGGTGCTTGCTATTGGATTGGCTGCACAAGAGAAAGATAGGAAGCACGTCGTCTGCACCGCAGAAGAATCAGCGAAACGGATTGATGCGGCGATCCGGGAGCACATTCGAAAGCCTGAGGGCGAACTGGCAGCGGCTGATTTCGAACGTGTCACTCATCTTTCGCTCGCCGGGATGGGCCTGACGGACATCACGCCGCTGGCAAAGCTCACGAAGGTCAAGAGTCTGATTCTGGACTACAACGAAATCTCCGACCTTACGCCCCTGGCAGGGCTTGTGGCGTTGGAGAAATTGCATCTCGGTTCGAATCAAATCACCGATCTAAGTCCTTTGGCGAACCTGATAAACCTGAAATTCGTCCCGCTGTTTCGAAACCAGATTTCCGACCTCAGCCCGATCGCAAATTGGTCCCAGGCCGAGCATTTGGCGCTGTATTGCAACCCGGTTTCCGACCTTCGCCCCCTGCTCGGTCTCGCCAACCTTCGCAAAGTGAAACTTCAGGGCAATCCTGTTTCACCCGAAGCACTCGATGCCGCTCGCAAGGCCCAACCCGGGTGCGAATACATGTGGCAAGCCACCCAACACGTTTTCGATTCACACAGCCCATTCGATCGAGGGCCTGTCGAACGTCATTTGAAGCTGCCCGAAAGCGAAATTCCACGCGGTAATGGTTTGTTCCCGGAGGCATTCACCGCAAAATTCGCGGTTGATAGTGAAAGCCGGAATTGATGTAAATTTGGTCATGAAACCCATCAGTCATTTAGTCGAATGCACCCTGTCCGTCAGCATCCTGATTGGGATTTCGATTCAGCCATGCGCGGCGGAGGATCTGACCTTTGAAAATGATGTCATTCCGTTTCTGGATCGATATTGCTTGGAGTGCCACGATGATCTGACTGCAAAAGGCAGGCTGTCTCTGGAACAGATCGATCCTCAAGTCGCCGGTGGGCCGGACTTCGAAAAATGGCGCATCATCCTCGAGCGGGTCAATTTTCACGACATGCCTCCGGCCAAGTCCGATCAACCCGATTCTGCCGAGCGCGAGGTTCTGCTGGGTTGGATTCGCGGCAAGTTGCTGGAGACGCAGCAACCTGGTTTTCCGATCGAAGCCAAGCTGAAACTACCGGCATACGGGAACTATGTCGATCATGCTGCTCTTTTTCACAAGCTTACCAATGGGCCGGTGATTCCGGGACCCCCACGGATCTGGCGGTTGCGGCAGGGGATCTACGGGAATCTCGACATCGGGGATGCTCGACTGAAGCGAACTCATGCCCTGACAGACCCACTCGTGCTGGCCGATGGGGAGGAGTTCCGGGACTATGCGGCTCGGTATTTTATTGATGAACCATCCACCGAGATGCTGCTGGCGAACGCAGAGAAAATTGTTCCGATCCGTTCCAAGTTTGCTCTCGAGTCGTTGACCCAAGAACCGGAAGCACCAACGGACGAGGAGGTCGGCTTCGCGATTCGGAAAACGTTTCTGCAAGTCCTGCGTCGTGAGCCGGCGGAGCTGGAGTATGCGCGATTCACCCGTTTCTATCGCGATGTCGTCGAGAAGAACGGACGCCAGGCCGGAGCCGAACGCCTGCTGATGGCGATCTACATGCGTCCCGAAGCCCTGTTCCGCGAGGAACTCGGCGAGGGCCCAGCTGATGAACATGGACGGGTTCGGTTATCGCCCATGGAAACTGCGCTCGCCATTTCCTACGCGCTTGGGGACACCCCCGACGACCGATTGATCTCAGCAGCTGCGGAAGGCGAACTCAGCACGAACGAAGCAGTCGCTGTGCAGGTGAGGCGCCGATTTGAAGAGCCGCCGAAGCGATTTGGGAACTCGCGCGTGATGGATTTCTTCCGCGAATTCTTTCACTATCCGTACGCGATCGAAGTCTTTAAAGATAAGCCAGAGCGCGGCTACTATCTTCCCAGACTGTTGGTTCAGGATCTGGAATACTTGATTCAGCACATCCTCAAAAATGACCGTCAGGTGTTGCGGGAATTGCTGACGACCGATCACTACTTCGTCGATTTTGAGTATTTCGAAGATAAGAAGGCGAATACCAGGATCGCGTTTCAGCCCAGTTTCAGACAGCCGAGCAACGGCAATAATCCGGTAAAGAGCGATCCCGAGTATGCAACGATCTATGGCCTTCCTCGCGATTGGATTTGGACCGACGAACAGCCTATCCGTATGCCAGCTGGCCAGCGGGCGGGGGTGTTGACCCATCCGGCGTGGCTCGCGGCGTGGAGCGGGAATTTTGACAACCATCCCATCCAGCGAGGTAAGTGGATTCGCACCCATTTGCTCGGCGGAACGATTCCGGATGTGCCGATTTGTGTCGAGGCGAAGGTTCCTGAGAACGAGCATCAGCAGTTCCGCGAACGAGTCGTGGCAGCTACCAAGAAATCGGACTGTTGGCGTTGTCACAAGAAAATGGATCCGCTCGGCCTCCCGTTTGAGCAGTTCACCCACTACGGTCTCCTCCAGCGTACCGAATTGGGCCGACCGGTGGATCCTTCGGGGGCGATCACGTTCGTCGATGGAAACCTTGAATCCGGAGAGGTCGCGTCGCCTATCGAATTGATGGAGCGTTTGGGAAATTCCGAGCATGTCGAGCAGGTCTTTGTCCGTCACGCCTTCCGCTTTTTCATGGGCCGAAACGAAACCCTCGGCGATGCCGCCACTCTTCAGCAGGCCCACGCTGCTTATCGCGACAACGATGGCAGCTTCGAGGCAATGGTGGTGTCGCTCCTTTCCTCGGATTCGTTTTTGCTGAGGTATGTGGGTGAGAGCACGAGGTGAGAAAAACTATTCCAAGCTAACCAGGTTAAGAAAAATGAACTCGAAAATGATGCCTCGCCGAACTTTCTTTCGCGGCGCTACCCTTGGCGCCGGAGGCGTGTTCTTTGCTCCGTTTCTTCGGCAACTCGAAGCGGCAACCGAAGTATCGGCGGCAAAGCCAGCGCGAATCCTCTTTTTCGTTCAGGGCAACGGAATGTATCCCGATCAGATCCAGCCTGAGGGCATCGAGCGGCCCGCCGAACCGGGCACTCTCGAGGACCGCCCCCTGGCAGGTCACAAATTCGCCGAATCCGTGGCTCCGCTCGAGCCGTTTGCGGATCGCATGGCTTTTATTCATGGATTGTCTGGGCGAGTGGCGCTGGGGAACCATGGATGTGGGATGGGTGCGCTGGGCTGCTTTCCGAGTCCCAAGGATGCCTTTGCCGAAACGATCGACGCTGCCTTGGCGAAGGCTTTGCCCGGGATCTTTTTTCACTGTGGTCTCGGAGTCGAGACCAATCCGGAGACATCGATCATTTATAATGTTTCCGCTCGCGGTAAGGGCATCCCTCTGCCGACGCAATGCAGTCCTCTCGGTGCCCACAAGACGCTGTTTTCCATCAGTGGCGGTGCTGCGGAACGGGAAAAATTTAACGCCAACACCCAACTGCTGGATTTCCTTGCAGACGATGTGAAGAAGATGCAGCAACGGCTCGACGGGGCAGAGAAACAGAAGCTCGATCATTACCTGAACGCTTTCGAGTCGATGAGCGGTCGCCAGGGATCGCTTGTGCAATTGCAGGAGCGTATCAGCATGGCCGCACCTGAAGTCACGGAGCGTTTCGGTGCCAACGCCTTTGCCTTCGAACGGATGGAAGCGCAGTTTGAGGTCGCCGCTGCTGCCCTTATCGCGGGGCTGACCAATGTGATTACCATTTCCTCCGGCGCAGGCAGAAATAAGGTGGGTGTGTCCTTCGATGGTTCCGAACTGGATCTCGAAGCTGGACCGATTCCCGCTCATGAAGTGGGGCACCAGAAAACGATCCAGGAGACGCCCGCTGCTGAACTTCACATTCGAACTCGACGACGGCATTGTGAAAAACTGGCTGCGTTTGTGCGGAAGTTGGAGTCGATCCCGGAAGGTGAGGGCACCATGATGGACAACACACTAGTCGTCTACCTCTCTGACGCTGCCGACCAGCACCATGCCAAGGCTTACGAATGGCCCATCATTGTGATTGGTGATCTCGGCGGACGCCTCAAGACTAAGAACCGCTATTTGCGATACCCGTGGTATGGTCAGACGGGTCACCGAACCATAGCGAACTTTTACACGACCTTACTGCATGCGGTGGGTGAGCGCCGTGATCGGTTCGGCCTTGCGGATGTGACTCTGCAGGACATCGATCAGGATGGACCGCTGACAGAGATTCTGGCATGAAGATTCGCTTCCTCATCGGCGCTATTCTGCTCAGCTTGCTTACGGGGGCAGCCCATGCGAGTCACCGTGTCGCGCTGGTGATCGGGAACAGCGATTATCCCGGCAAAGACGCCATTCCCACCGTGGCGCAGGATGCGGAGACCTTTGAAAAATCACTAAAGGATCGAGGTTTCCTCGTCACGACCGCGCTGAATCGCAGTCGCGATGAACTCCGCCTTTTGCTGCAAAACTTCATCGACTCGACACCGATTAATGGCACGGCTCTGATCTATTTTGGCGGTCACAGCATGACCGCCACTGATAATAGCGGCGAGGCGCAGGCTCTCCTGCTCACGGTCGACGGAAACCGGAAAGCGATCGTCCTCGGCGAACTCCTCGAACAAGTGGGAGAAAACTCCGCTGCGAAAAATTCGGTCATCCTGATCGACAGCGGGCAGGGAATCCCGCCGGGATATGATAAACGTCGTGGCCCCACGGGTTTGAATGCCTGCGATAAATTGCCCAATGGAGTGTCCCTCCATTTCGCGATAGAACCGAACACCTGGAGCGATCAACCCGGGGCCATGGCAAAGCGGCTCGCTGAGTCGGAAACCTCGGACTTGGAAGCCTGGTTGAGTGGGGCAAGTCGCTGGAGGCTGTCGACTGGTGAGCCCGGAGCCATTTCAGCTCCCGCCTCGCGTGCCATTTCCCCACCGGGTAGATTGGTTCCTGGGAAAAATGCCGGAGACGAATGGGTCTCGCCACACGGAACGGTCTTTTGTTGGTGTCCGGAGAACGGAGAACAGCCTGGCTTTTGGATTGGGAAGTATGAGGCCCGAAAATCCCAATTCCCTTCCAAACCCAGTCTCACCCATCGGAATCATCCCGCGCATTCCCTGAAGCAGCGCGATCTGAATGAACTTCTGACAACCCTGACCGATACGGAGCACAAAGCGGGTCGCCTGCCACAAGATTGGGAGTACGCGCTGCCGTCCCCGAAGCAATGGGAGTATGCCGCTCGCGCTGGCTCAGAAGGCGAGCGCTACTTTTCGGAAGAAGCCAACCCTGCCCGACACGCCAATTTCGCTGACCTCTCGCTTTTTGAGACCGGCGACGACTTATACGAATACGCCGACAGTTCGCCCGAATCGAACGATGGATTTGCCGGGCTTGCCCCTGTCGGCAGCTTCGCCCCGAACCCATGGGGCCTGCACGATGTCTTCGGCAATGTCTGGGAACAGACCAGCACTGGCGAGCTGCGAGGCGGTTCCTGGGTGAGTCCCCAAGAGTATCTCAATGCGAATTTGAGGAAACTACCGCCGAGCCATCCCACGAAGCACAGCGACCACTTTCCCTACGCTTCCGAATTCGTCGGCTTTCGGCTCATAATTCGCGAGCGGTGATGATCGGCTCGCCCCAAAAAAAGTCGAAAAAGGTGGCCAATTTTTTGAGGGGAGAAACTTAGTAAATGAATCACCCATGGTATCGAAAATGAAAACAGCCGCCCTGCGATCAATTTTCTCACTCAGCATTGGTCTGTTGTTATCGAGCGTGGGGGTGGCTACCGAATTTGACCCTCGTTCTGTGGCAGCGGAAATCGATGATCTGATTCTCGCGCATCTGAAGGCGGAAGAATTGGAACCAAATCCAACAATCTCCGACGGACAGTTTTTGCGTCGCACCTACCTCGCGATCATCGGGCGAGTGCCGACCATCGAAGAGTCTGACAGGTTTCTTGCGTCGACAGACCCCGAGAAGCACTCTGTTCTGATCCGGCAGCTGCTGGCTGATGATGTGGCGTATTCTGCTCATCACTTTCAATTCTGGGCAGATCTCCTTCGGGTTCAGGGCAAGGTCCACTGGTCTCTTGAATACATGGTGTGGATTCGCGATCAGATCGCCGCCAATACCCCCTACGACGAGATGGTTCGGAAACTAGTCACCGGGCATGGACTGGTCTTCGACAACCCGGCGGCAGGCTACTACATCCGGGACACGGGAATGCCGCTCGATAACATGTCGAACACGGTTCGCATTTTCCTGGGGACGCGACTTGAGTGCGCCCAATGCCACAACCACCCCTTCGACAAGTGGACGCAGATGGACTACTTCCGGATGGCAGCGTTTACCTACGGATTCGATCACCGAGGGGGGAACCCACATCGCTCCGGGATTCACAACGAACTGAGGGCGGAGGAACGAGCTGCCTACTTCGATGCCGTTGGGACCGAGGACTTTCCGTATCTGAAGGACGGGGACGCCATCGAAGACTTTCTCGCCAAGCCTTCGACGGAAAAGTTCCTCGAGCGAGAGAACCTCACTGAATCCGAATTTCGCACGCGTGCCGAGAGAGCGATCTCGGCGCGGACGAAGACCGAGGACAGGAACGAGCCAGTCTACGGGTCGATTGGAAGTCTCTACAACACGACGACCTATCTTGAGGTTCGTCACCTGAGCGATACGGATCTCAAGTTGCCGCACGACTATCAATACGACGATGCCAAGCCTCACGACCTCGTCGCACCGGGGACGATGTTCGGAGCCGAGGTAACGCCGTCGGCGGATCCGTCGGCGCGCAAGAACGCCTACGCGGAGTGGCTGACCTCCCGGGATAATCCGCGATTCACCCGGGTCATCGTGAACCGCCTGTGGAAGCGCACTTTCGGACACGGGATTTTCGAGCCCGTCGATGACCTGACGGATCACACGCCAATCAGCCAGCCAGATTTACTCACCTTCCTCGAGGGCCTGATGCGAGACCTGGACTATGACGTTCGGGCCTTTCAGAACGTCCTGTTTCACACCGAGTTGTTCCGCCGAGAAATGCACCGCGAGGATCATTTTCCCGGAATGCCTTTTCATTTCACCGGCCCCCTCATGCAGCGGATGAGTGCGGAGCAGATCTGGGACTCGATTGCGACGCTGGTCATTCCCGACGTCGACCAGTTCGCTCCTAACCGTCAGAGAAATATCGATCGCATGACCGGATTGCGGGCGACCTATCACAGCCTTAACGAAAGACCCCTGGAGGAAGTGTTGCCTCGTATGAGAAAGGTCGGTGAATTGCGCCGTGTGCTGGATCACCAGCAGAGAGAATACGAGAAGAGAATTACCGCCGCCTATGCGGCTGGGGAGACCGAGAAGGCGAAGGAACTGACTGCCGAATTGAAGGAGAAGGACCGGGAGTTCAGGAGGAAGAGCCAAGAGATTGTCCTCGTGGATCTGAAGGACGGGAAGGCCATCGACACAGGCATGATGGGCGGGATGAGTGGAATGACGGCTCAATCAGCGCAGAGTGCCAGTCATTCGATCATCAAGGGAGAGTTGCGAACGATGCCGGAAGGTCTCGATGAAGCGGAACGCCGTCGATGGAAGGAGCGCGAGCACACCAACCTGCGGTTCTTCAACGAGACGGCCCGTAATATGGCCCGCGCGGTGGAGCTCGAATCTCCGGCGAGGCGAGGCCATTTCCTGCGCGATTTTGGCCAGTCCGATCGCGATACGATTGAGAATGCCTCCTCGAATGCCTCGGTCCCGCAGGCTCTCTACCTGCTCAACAGTCCCTTGAGTATCGCGATCTCCAATCCCAACTCCGTCCTTGGAGCCCAATTGGAACAATCGTCCGATCCGACCCAGAAGATTGAGACGATTTACCGGGCCATGCTGACACGGAAGCCGACGGAACACGAGGTGGCACGCATCCTGACCAATTACGAAACCTACGGCGAGGAGACCATCGAGGACCTCGTCTGGGCATTGCTCAATTCCCGCCAGTTTCTCTTTATTCAATAACATTGACCCATTTGATCATGAAAAAGTCTGATTTGAATCGCCGACGCTTTCTTGAACTCGCCGCAGGAAGTTTTCTCGGGGTGAGCACGAACTCGGTTCTTGGAGCGGCCGGGGAAAAGAGTCCAGTTCCACCACGAGTCGGACCTGCCAAGCAACTGATCTATCTCTACATGGCCGGAGGGATGAGCCACATCGATACTTTCGATCTGAAAACCGGTCACGAAAACCAGGGGGCGACCCGGGCAATCAATACAAACGTGGACGGGATCCGCGTTTCCAGTCATTTGCCAAATCTCGCGAAACACGCCGACAAGCTCTGTGTCGTGAACTCGCTCACCTCGACTGCAGGGGATCACGAAAAGGGCAACTACTTCATGCACACCAGCTACGAGCAGCGGGCCACGATCCGCCATCCGGGGCTTGGGGCGTGGAATCAGAAGATGAACGGCAAACTGAACCCGACCATGCCGGGGTCCGTGTTCATCGGCAAGGAAAGCCGTTTTCACGGCAGTGGCGGATTCTTTGAACCCGAGTTCGAACCTCTCGCCATTTCCGAGCCGAAGTCCGGGCTCAAGTATTCGCGATCTTCGGTTCCGGGAGATCGATTGGGACGTCGCCTTGATCTCGCCAACGACCTCGATGCCGAGTTCCTCGAGCGCTATCATGCGAAGCCGATTCGTGCCTATGGGGACATGTATGCCGATGCGGTTCGCCTGATGGAAAGCCCGGATCTCGCCGCGTTTAACATCAACAAGGAAGACGAGAAGACCCGGCAGCGCTACGGTGACGATCCCTTTGGCCAGGGGTGTCTGCTCGCCCGTCGCCTCATTGAAAGTGATGTGCGTACGGTCGAGGTCAGCTATACCGGGTGGGATACGCACACGAACAATTTCACCTCGATGCCGTTGCTGTGCCAGACCATGGACCAGGCGGTGGCCGCCTTGCTCGACGACCTCGAGCGAATCGGCAAGCTAGACGATACCGTGGTCGTATTGACGACCGAGTTTGGGCGGACCCCGATTGTGAACCGGAACATCGGTCGTGATCACTATCCCCAGGCCTTCACCAGCGTGATCGCCGGGGGAGGATTCAAAGGGGGTTACCGCTATGGCAAAACTTCCGAAGGTGCCGAGGAAGTCGTGGAGAACCCCGTGACGATTCCGGACTTCAACGCCACGATCGCCTACGCACTGGGAATTCCGATCGACCAGGTGCTATACAGCCCGAGCAAGCGACCTTTCACGGTCGCCCACAAGGGAGAGCCTGTTATTGATCTCTTCGCATGATCAGAATCCTACTCACTCTCTGGGGGATTGCCGGAATCCTCGTGATTGGCGGGGCAACCGAACGCCCGGACAAACCGAACATCATCATCATGATGGCGGATGACATGGGCCTGGGTGATACGAGTGCCTATCTCGGCAAATCGCTTGGAACCAATGCGGAGCCCATTGCGAGGACGCTGCGGACACCGAATCTCGAGGACTTTGCCAAGCAGGCGGTGGTCTTCACCGATGCTCATGCCCCGGCCTCGATGTGCAGTTCAACACGGTATTCCCTGCTCACGGGAAGATTCGCCCATCGGGCCTACCTGAAGAACCAGGGGTGGCTACCGCATGGACCGAATACTCCGATGATCCAGCGCGAGTGCCCGACCTTACCTGGCATGTTGCAGCACAACGGCTACACCACGGCCGGCGTGGGAAAATACCATGTCGGGATGGCCTTCGACGATGGCTATGGCGGAATTGCTGACGAGTATGATTTCAGCGATGTCGATTTCACGAAGCCGTTTCTTGATGGCCCGACGCATCACGGGTTTGATGAATATTTCGGAGTGACGGGAAACACGGAGGATCCTCTTGACCTCGAGCCGAGAAACTATATTCGGAACGACCGTTGGTCTTTCACAGACCGTTCGAAGATGAAACGAATCGGGATGAAAAGTCGCGAAGGCCGCGTTCTCGCGGCTCCAGACTGGGATCTTTCCAAACTCGGGCCGGACTACTTGCGCGAAGTGAAAGCTTTTATCGGGCGTCAGTCCAAATCAGATAATCCCTTTTTTCTCTACTACGTTCCCAACGCGAATCATTACCAGCGGCACCCGGGCGGGGACTATGCGGTGCCTGATGAAATCGCCGGCACGAAGATCAAAGGCCAGAGCCGCTACTCCGACGGAGAATCGGCCGGTGATCGCGAGGACATGATCCTGGAGAATGACGCTGCTTTTGGCGAGCTAATCAAAACGCTGCGTCAAACCGACGACCCCCGTTGGCCGGGCCACCAATTGATCGAGAATACCCTGATCATCTTCACCAGCGACAATGGTCCGAACATCGGAGACAATCTCGGAACGAATCAGGAGAGTGGTGGGCTTCGGAGCAAGAAAGCAAAGATCTGGGAAGGTGGAATCCGAGTGCCGATGATGGTTTATTGGAAGGGGCAGATCGAAGGAGGAACAATCAATCGCACTGTCTGCTCGCTGACCGATCTCTATGCTACCCTCGCAAAAGTTGTGGGGCACTCGCTGACTTCGATGGAAGCGCAGGACAGTCACGACTGCCTGTCTTGGTGGACCGGGGAAGAGGAGGGGAGTGACGAAAGGGCACGGGTATTCTTCTGCCATCTCGGTCCGCCATTTTTGAACGATGTTCTGGCGATACGCAAAGGAAGCGAGAAGGTGCTGGTCGATGGAGGCCTGGCACTGCCATCGATGGCTAAGGGCAGGCGAGGTGCTTCGGTTCCGATCGCCTACTATGATTTGGACTCCAATCTCTGCGAAGAAGGAGAAGGAATTGCTCCGGCCGACAATGGCCGAGCCGAGGAACTGGCTGCAGAACTCCTCCGAATCCACAACCGCGGCTATTGCCGTGATTTCAGCCTTGAGGATGGAGTCGCCCTGATTGCCGATGATGGTTGGCACAATCTCCGGAATGATCTCGACGGGGAGATTGGATTCGAATTTCGTCTTCGCGAAGAACGTGTCGTCACTCACCTCGGCATGTGGGACGACCACCAGAAGGACACCCCTGCTCGTCCAGCACGAAATATCCCGACGGAATTTGATCGGGATAAGCCTGGGGTCGGCTCAAGTAAGCGCGGTGTCATTACATCGCCACATAGTCTTCTACTCGAAGAGGTGGACGCATCCGGTGTCACGAAATTGATCGCACAACTGGATGTCTCCTCCGGCAATCTGGGCGAGTGGGAGAAGGAGTTTCGTTACCTCCCTCTTTCATCACCAGTCTCTCTGCAAAAAGGAAAGCTCTACCGGCTTACCATGTCGACGCTGGCAGGGGATGGAGATCATTTTCGCGATCCGGTAGGGTTCGACGGATTATCTCCGGTGATTCATCCGGCCGTTGAAGTGATACGTGCGGTGTTGGTTCGGGATGATCGAGTAGAACCGATTTCATCTTTCTCTGACATGCACGCAGACCATATGTCCTTTCGTCTTCCAGTTGGTCCGACTTTGAAATTTCAACATCAGTGATTGTGGAAAGCGAAAGATGTCTGGCGGAAAATCCGTTCAGCTGCTTTTTTGCCATACATTTTTTGCGAATTCCGGTTGGTAGCGAGGAAGTAGAGCAGACCATTGAAACAACTCTTCCATCTTCTTTTGCTTCTTCCGCTCCCTGGCGGCATTGGAATGACCAGTGAGGAACTCAGTCTCGCGACAAAACCACTCGTCGAAGCCTCCTGCATGGAATGCCACGATCGTGATACCAAGACGACGCTGAATTTTGAAGAACTGGAATTCGACCTCGGAGATCCCGCTACCTTTCGGACATGGGAGAAAGTTTTCGACCTCGTTGAATCTGGCGAAATGCCTCCGGAGAAAAAGGCGAGGCCTGATTCAGAGCAGAAGAAGGCAGCCCTTGATTCACTCCATCAGCATCTCCTCGAAGCGAGCCTGACGAAACAGAAACAGAAAGGTCGCTCGCCGGTTCGGCGTCTGACGCGGACCGAATATGAGCATACCCTCCACGACCTGCTGGGCATCGGGGGGGATCTCACGTCGAAACTGCCGCCCGAGAATCAAACCGCAATTTTCGATACCGTCGCGGTAGCCCAGGGAATTTCGCCCGTCCACATCCGCAGCTACCTCGCCACAGCAGACCTCGCGCTGGACGAAGCGATCGAACTGGGGCCGCGACCGGCAATGGAACCACGAGCGATCGACTACCGAAATCACTCTTACTTGCAAATGTGGTTCCAGCGCGAACTTCGGCGCGGCGGCAATACCGTGAAGCGAACCGAGGATGCCATGGTCACCTTCGACAACCGCCCCCACACGACGCAATCCGATAACATGGGTATCCGGTTTCCGGTCGCCGGGAATTACCGGATCGCTGCAGAAGCCTACGCCTACCAGGCGAAAACACCGGTGACCTTCTGCATCTACCGGGGCAACGATCTCGCCGGCAAAGCCGATTTGATCGGTAGCTGGCAACTCGATCCGGGAAACCCGATGCAAGTCGACCTGGAGCACTACTTCACGCCCGGGGACTATTTCTTCCTCGCCCCGGCTGACCTCGATGAGATGCCGAATGGGAGGAATGTCTTCAGCTACGGTGCCAGGGACTATCCCGGAGAAGGCCTCGCGATTCGGTGGCTCACCCTGGAAGGTCCTCTCGAAAAGCAATGGCCACCGGAACGAACACGCGATCTGCTCGGCGACGTCGAGTTCCAGGCAGGCCGGAATGGTAAACACACTATCGTCCTTCGCGACGGACCGCAGGCACGGATCGCGGACGTGGTCAGTCGCATCGGGCCACAACTTTTTCGCCGCCCACTTGAGAACGAAGAGGCCAAAAACTGGGTCCAGCTTGCCAAGCCAGTGCTGGCCGAAGGACGCGGATTCGAGGAGGCGCTCCGAGTTGTGCTGAGAGCGATGTTTGCTTCGCCTGAGTTTCTCTATCTTCAGGCGGAGTCGGGGGAACTCGACGATCATGCGTTGGCAACACGGCTTTCCTATTTTCTCTGGAAAAGCTTGCCAGACGACCAGCTGTTTCTCCTGGCCAGTGAAGGCAAACTGAGCGACGCGGCCATTCTCACTTCCGAAGTCGATCGCATGCTCGACGACGAAAAGTCTCAGAGATTCATCGAAGACTTTCTCGACCAGTGGCTCGAACTTGAAGACATCGATGCCACTACACCGGATGAAAAACTTTACCCTGAGTATGACGACGTCCTGCGCCAGGCAATGCTGGAGGAGACCAGGCGATTTTTTGCCGAATTGATCTGGGATGATCGTGGCATCCGCGAGTTGATCGACTCGGAGTTCACGTTTCTGAATCGACGTCTCGGAGAGCACTACGATATCCCAGGCGTGGATGGTCTGGAATTACGAAAAGTGACCTTGCCCGACGACAGTCCGCGCGGTGGGATCCTGACGCAGGCCAGTCTTCTCAAAGTGACCGCGAACGGCACCAACACTTCTCCTGTACCGCGCGGCAACTTTGTCCTCTCCAACCTGATTGGAACACCACCGAGCCCACCACCACCGGGCGCGGGCTCAGTCGAACCGGACACGAGGGGAGCGACGACGATTCGCGAAGAACTCGCCGCCCACCGCAGCGTCGAAAGTTGCAACCGTTGTCACAGGGAAATTGATCCTCCGGGGTTCGCGCTGGAAAGCTTTGATCCTATCGGTGGATTTCGAACGCGCTACCGGTCGACTGGACAGGGGCAGGTGCCGGAAGAAACTCTGTTTGGTCGACGTATCCGCGAATACCGTCTCGGGCTGCCCGTGGATGCCTCGGGCACAACGGCGGATGGAGAACTCTTCGCCGGGATCCGTGACTTCAAGCGCCTCTTGCTGAAGCACGAAGACCAGATCGCCCGGCATTTTCTCAACCAACTGATCACCTACTCCACCGGTGCCGAAGTCCAGTTCGCGGACCGGCATGAGCGGGATCAAATTCTCGAAAACGCTCGTGCCAATGGCTACGGCGTTCGGGGAATGATCCACGCCCTTGTGCAGAGTGAATTTTTTCGAAACAAATGAACCGTCGAACTCTCCTCAAAGCCTCCGGGATTTCTCTTTCTCTGCCCTTGCTCGAAGCATTTGGAAAAGCGGGCGAAGCGGCTCCCAGACGAGCTCTCTTTCTCTGCAATACTCTGGGTTTCTATCCGCCCGCCTTTTATCCGCAAGCATCTGGTCCAGACTACGAGCCGTCCGAATACCTGTCGATCCTCGATGGTCATCGCGAGGACTTTACCGTTTTTTCCGGCCTCTCTCATCCCGATCAGGGAGGCGAGCACGCCTGCGAAATGACTTGGCTGAGTGGTGCTCGAAACCCGGGGCGCGATGGATTTGAGAACTCGATTTCCGTAGATCAGCTTGCCGCAAGAGAACTTGGCAATGTGACCCGTTTTTCGTCTCTTTCCCTCAGCAGCGATGGGCAGAAAAGCCAGTCCTACACTGACACGGGAGTTATGGTCCCGGCGATGGATCGTCCCTCGGAAGTGTTTGCGAAACTATTCCTTCAGGGCAAGGCGAACGAAGTGGAACGGGAAAAACGAAAGCTGAGCGATGGACATAGCATCCTCGATTCTCTCGGCGATCAAAGACGCCGGCTTCTTGGAAACGCATCCTCTGCTGATCGCGATCAGCTTGGTGCATATTTCGAGGCGGTTCGCGAGGCGGAGCGGGAACTCACCGAAGTCGAAGCCTGGTTTGATCGTCCGAAACCGACGGTCGAGGCAGAGATGCCACAGGACATTCTCGACAAAGCCGACCTTGTCGGGCGAATCGAGCTTCTATTCCAGCTCGTTCCGCTTGCACTGCAGACGGACTCCACCCGGGTCATCAGCATCGTGATTCAGAACAACCATGGCATTCCTCTCATCGACGGCGTCGACTCGGAACATCACAATCTTTCCCACCATGGGCGCGACCCCGCTCGAATCGAACAGCTGAAACAGATTGAGCGTGCGATTCTTGGAAGCTTCGATGGCCTCCTGACACGAATGAAGGATAAAGAGGAGAACGGTATTTCGCTACTTGATAGCACCTGCGCTTTGCTCGGGAGTAATCTCGGCAATGCTGCGGCCCACGATCCCAGGAACAATCCGATTCTCCTCGCCGGTGGGGGAATGAACCACGGCAGCTATTCCTCTCACGATTCCGGCGACAACACGCCGTTGGGAAACTTGTTCGTCCGAATGCTTAAGGAGATCGGAATCGAGACTGACTCCTTTTCCACGAGTTCGGGTCTGTTGGATTGGTAGATCAAAGAAGCTCTACTCTTTCACCAATGCCGGCAAGATTCTCTCCGGCACGGTCTTGAGCATTTTGCCCATGCCCTTGTTGTGGGCTGTGATGACAACCAGCAGGTCGACCTCGGGAAACATGAGAATAAATTGCCCACCAGCACCTCGACCTGATTGGCAGTCGTATGTCTTGCCATTGATCTCGACGTCGTGGCGCCACCAGAAATATCCGTAGCTGGTTCCTTGCGGATTGGTGTGAATTTTTGAAGTCGCCTTTTCGACGAACTCAGCGGGGATCAATTGTTCGTCATTCCATTTTCCGGTATTCATCACCAGCATGCCCCACTTGATCATGTCGCGGGAACGCATGCTGCTGCCGGCCGCTGATTTGGGTAAACCGCTCACGTCATTTTGCCACGCGAAGTTGGTGATGCCCATTTTGCCTAGCAGTTCCTTCTCGATGAAATCGCGGGCGGTTCCGGGAACGGCGGCCTCGATCACCTGCATTGTCATAGATGGATCCGAGCCTTGGTATTTGTATTCGCTAGGGGAAGACGGAATCGGTGTGGTGTTTGCGAGGTAAGCCTGGATTTGCCCCTGACCTTTCAATAGCGCCGGAGTCTTCATCAATGCTCTCGCCTTTTCCTGATCGATACGAATTCCAGAGCGCATGTTCATCGCTTCGGCCAGAGTGATTTGGGTCGCGCCTTCGACGAGTTTGCTTTGGTCAATTTCCTTGAGAAAACTCACCACCGGCTTGTCGAGATCGGCCATGGTGAGATGCCCGAGTTGAATTGCCCGGCCCACCACCATCGCGGTGTAGGATTTGGTGATCGACATCTGGTAGTGCGGGTAGTTGGCCCGGCCCCGTCGATAGTAGGATTCGAAGATCAGCTTGCCATCCGCCATGAGGAGAAAACTGTCGACTTCTCCATGGTCGCCCGCTGCAATTTCGCGCGCGAACTTCAGGATCGCCCGACGATCGCCATGTTCCCGGGTGAGAGGAGCCACGGGGATGCCGTCCTTGCGCTGGTTCGGGCGTGCATTGATGAACGGCTCGTCCAGATCAGGCAGCTGTGCCTCGAGTGAGAAGGACACATCTTCCGCATTGAGATCGGTTACCTCGGGAGCTAAGCCGTCAGCCTCTTCCGCTTCCATCGGCTTTTTCCGAGGAGGGGACGTCGGATACGTGCTGGAAATATCCGCCGGACGATCTGCGACTTCGATATCAGATGCAGGCACGGTGGTCATGTGGGGACGCTTCCAATCGGTGGGCACGTAGCCGTCCGGCTTCTTTGGCTTGAGCACTTCTACGAGTTCCGCGTCCGGATCAAAAAGTGACCAGTCATCTGTTCGGAAAGGCGAGGCAGGAAGCCCTTCCTTGTTGTAGAGCAGGTTGCGACCGGAAGGGTTCATCGACCAGGCGTAACGCACCGCAACAGGTTGTTTCACTTCAGGGGAATGAACAATGACGGTGCCGCCGCGAATCTCTGCTTCCGCCCAGTGCCATTTCCGATCATCTCCCGCGATTGCAAAGGCATCGAGTTTCCCACTTCGGCCAGTCATCAGGCCGCTGCCGATAGAATCGAATGTCAGGGCGACTTCGCTATCCTTGATTTCCTGTTTCAGAAAGCGGGGGCCGGATCCGGCGATGTCTTTGCCGTAGGTGTTCTCCAAAGCGTAGAGAGCATGCCGAATGCCGATGGGCTTCTTGTTTTTCGGATGCAACTCGACGGCGTCTCCGGTGTCGATGGTGACGACCATACCTGTGTTTGACACTTCGCTTGCAACCAGCAGCATCGACTCGCGGTTCACTGCCCACGAGGCTGCGATGCCCTCGACAGGCTCGGTTTGCTGTGGATTCCAGCTTGGCAACTGCGTGAACTGAAACGGAAAGTCCTTCGCAACATGTCCAGCCGATTGCTCATGCCAGGAGTCCCGGAAGTGAGCGATCATCTGCGGCAGCTGCTTCCGGTAGTGGGCCGCCTGCGGAGCGTTCTTCGAATTGCGCTCTCCCTGATACCAGATCATGCCGCGAATCCCGTAGGGGCGCACGGGAACGATCATAGCGTTGTAGATGTTCTGCGGATACTGATGCCCGAGGTCGGCCGGCTGGGTGATGATGGGAGGTGCCAGCGGGCGAAAGGCGTTCTTCATCTTCTCGCCCGCATCGATCAATGTGTTGTATTGCTCCAGTTCAACGTCGAACGCCGCGAGCGCCTTGGCGTCCGTCTTGCCCTGCTTCTCTCTCTGGCGTTCCGCGTTCGTATCCATCAACTGCTTGTGCGCGAGGGCACACGGATCGTCCTTCTGAAGCGCCCAAGGCATCCAGCCTTCGATGGGGGTGCCTGCGTAGGCCCGCTGAATGATCCCGATGGGCACTCCGAGTTTCTCATGCAGTGTTTTTCCAAAATAGTAGGACACCGCCGAGGTCTCTGCTGCCGACTCCGGATCGCATGGCTTCCATCGGGCGAGCCGGTCGCGGGTTTCCTCAAGTGGCTCGTGCCAGTGTTCACGGGAGGATTTGAAGAGACGCAGATTCGGCAGGTCCACCTGCGCTTCCCCTTCGGCCTCAAAGGAATTGCCGGTCGACCAACCCATGTTCGATTGGCCCGCGCAAAGCCAGACTTCGCCGATAGCGACGTCCTGAATCGTGATTTCATTCTCTCCCCGAACGCTGATCGAGTGGCCTGTCCCATGTTCGGGTGTCTCCAGGAAAAGCTTCCATTTACCCTCGTTATCAGCCGTCGCTTTCGCGCTCGCTCCCCAGCTCGCCTTGACCGTCACTGTTTCTCCAGCCTCGGCCCATCCCCAGATCGCATTGGATGTTTTTTGCTGCAAGATCATGTGATCTCCGAACAAAATGGGTAGTCGAACCTCTGCGGAAGTGCTCAGGCAAATGGAGAGCACGATGACCAGGGGGATAAATAGTCTCATACTGTAGAATATTGGTGCTTTATCTTTCGACCCGCGTGTAGCACGTGGAAAGGTAAGTAGGGAAGGTGTAATCTTCAAACTCGAGTGTTTTGCGGTGGTTGCTAA
>Ga0181573_10000177_pt1 | contig 65364 bp, 42 predicted proteins | sample 101ome_25_FD_148643 | JGI IMG/M metagenome (GOLD analysis project Ga0181573, IMG submission 148643) | Coastal salt marsh microbial communities from the Groves Creek Marsh, Skidaway Island, Georgia - 101409BT metaG (spades assembly) | ecosystem: Environmental > Aquatic > Marine > Intertidal zone...
CGCCCCCCCCCCCCCCGCAGCCCCCCCCCCCCCCACCCCACGTGGAATCTGGACGCCGTTATTCATGCTGCCCTGGAGGAAGACCTCGGAGCGTCCCCCCGCGCCGCCAGCGACAGCGACAGTGCCCCTACCCCCGGAGTGCCCAACCCTGCGGCATGGTGGGGCCTGGGTGCTGACGTGTCCACTGCGGCCACCACGGACCCGGACCAGCCCGCCAGCGGCACGTTCATCGCCAAGGCTACCGGCGTCCTTGCGGGCCGCGCCGTCGCCGAGGCCGTCATCCGCACCGTCGACCCGGCACAGACAATAGAGTGGAGTCGCCGTGACGGAGACACCCTCATCGATGGCGATGTCATCGGCATTGTCCGCGGCCGGGCCGCCTCTATCCTCGTGGCTGAGCGAACCGCCCTCAACTTTATGCAGCGCATGTCGGGAATCGCAACTGCCGCCCGTGCCCTCGCCGAGGCTGCGGCGCCTGCCCGAGTCATGGAGACCCGGAAGACGGTCCCGGGTCTCCGTCTCCTTGACAAGTGGGCGGTGCGAATTGGGGGCGCTGAGAACCACCGCATGGGACTGTGGGACATGGCCATGATCAAGGACAACCACGCCGCCGCCGCGGGGGGGGTCGTACGGGCGGTCGAGGCCGTCGAGGCCCTCTTGGCAGCTCGACGTGGAGCAGCGCCTGCAGGCGGCCCCAGCGCGCAGGACGATGTGTGTATCGAGGCTGAAGTGAGGAACGACGCCGAAGTGGCCGAGATCCGCGACTATCTGCTGCGGCGCCGTCGTGAGGAGGCCGAGACCGGGAGACCGCCGACCCTGCTGCGCCGGGTCATGCTTGACAACATGGTGACCCGCCACGACACCACCGGGGTGGTCGACGTGTCGGCGCTGGCGCGATCTGTCGAGGCGCTGCGAGAGACGGGGGTCGACACTGAGGCGTCGGGGAACTTGTCGGTGGCGACGGCCGGGGTTGTGGGAGCAACAGGCGTGACTTTTGTGTCTGCGGGGATGCTGACCCACTCGGTTCGGGCGCTCGACATTTCGCTCCTCTTTGACGCCGAGCGGGACCTCCGGGCCGGAGTGGAGCTGTGATGAGGATGATTGGTACGAGGTGCGAATGACATCTTCGTGACCAACTGTTTAACGATTTAAGTGGTGATGATGCCCCACAGCGTCCGCCTCAGGATATCAGCGTCGGGGTCCACATGCCGCCCCGTTGCCCCGCCGGGGGCCGGGGCGTGGGCCGCAAGGGCGGCCTCAGCATCGCGCAGCAGACGAGTGCCCATGTCCCCACCTCCAGTATCGACGCACCACGCCGCGACCTCGCCCCAAAACCTCAGCTCAACCGGTGACCGCACGGAGCGAGCCTGACCGTCCTGGCCCTCGACGGGCTCGTCGCGGACCGCTTCAAGCGCAGCCATGCCCGCGAGGGCCGTGGCGCGACGTGCGTGGTCAGCGTCGCCTTCGGAGAGGTTACGGGCAGCAAGAATGGCCGACAGGAGCCAAGCCAGCGGAGTTGACGCCCCACGGGTCTCGTCTCGCAGCCAAGCGACCGTCTCTGCCGTTACAAGGGCAGCCCGGGCAGACGCGTCCGCCTTACGTAAGCCTGCGGCGCCTGCTTCGAGGTCCCGGCGTGCCGATCCCCACACATCGTCCAAGTCCGGGGTGGCGGGTCCAAGGAGATCAAGGATGGCTTCACGGGCCCGGCGAGCAGCGGTCGACAGGAGGGTAAGGGCGGCAATACCGCCCGCCGCGTCGGCCGTGTGGAGCGCCGCGGTCGCAAGGGCGTGGGCTGCTGCCGAGACGGCCCCCGCAAGAGCTGCGTGGAGCGGGACGACTGAGGCACGCCATGCGGTCGGAAGCTTTCCCGACTCAGGCATGGCACCTAGGCGGGAGATCAATCCCTGAACCGTCTCGACAGCGTCGGCAGCCGTCGCCGCCAGCAGCCCCGCAATGGGACACCGATGGGCCACACCAATACGCGCTGCAGTCCGCACGGGCGGCAAGCCAGCGATGGCACCAGCCGCAACAGCGCGACGGGCCCGTTCAGGCAGCGAGGCGTTCACTGTGGCGGTAGCGGCGTCGGCAACGGCCGTCGTCGCCGTGAGGAGCTCGGCGCCAATGGCCACGTCCACCTGGCGGACGAGCTGGTCCACGGCAAATATGAGGGCATCACCATCGCCCTCAGTGCCCAATTCACTGGAGCACGCCAGCGTATAGCGTCCCGACGCAAGCATGGCGCGACCCTCGGCGAGAGCGTTGACGACCTCAGGGTCGGCCAATCCGGGGGGCGCAAGGGCGGGCGCCCGCTCAAGGGCAGCGACGAGGCCGTTGACGCCGGCGGCGACAGCGCCGATGTAGCGAGACGGGCCAGGGCCGTCCTCTGCGCCGCGCCGCTCAGCCGCAGCGGCTGCGGCGAAGTCTCCATCAGCGGCCAGGGCAGCCCACCCGCAGACATAGGTGGCGGAGGCGCTTACAGCCTTGACCAACCCTGCACCCATCGCACTCTCGGCAGCAGCTCGGGCTCCAGCGCTGGCCGCGGCGGCGGCTGGGTCCGGGTTGGGAAGGCTGGGATCCTCGCCACGGCCCACCGCGGTCGACAGGGCCTCAACCGCCGTCCGTGGCGATGGCGGCACAGCGCCGGCCAGTGACGCCGTCGCCGTAGAAGCTCCGCTGCAGCCGCCGCCGCCGTTGGCTGAGGGAGCCTCGCGCATCGCTCTTGTTGCGGCCTCACCACTGCCATGCTCGGGCCCAAGCCGAGCTAACGCGCGCTCCAGCGTCACAATGCGCCCCTCAACGTCGTCGATACGACGCGCTCGCTTGAGAAGGGGCTCGAGCGCGCGGCGGGCGGCGTCTTCAGCGGCAGCCGCAGTCCGGACGAGGGAGGTGAGGCTGGCGGGCCCCGGCGCCGTCGGCGGGTCGGGAAGCCGGACCCAGCCCCCTCCGGCGTCGATGTCGCCGTCGACACCGGGTAGTGTGGGGGCGGGAGCGATCCGCGTGAGGCGCTCGTGAATGTCGCGGCACGCGTCCCGGAGCTGGACGAGGCGGCGGATCCGCGACGCGGCGTCGGTGTCCTCTCTACGTCCAGGGTGCCAGGCTTCTGCTGGCGTCGGCTCGCCGCTCGGGTTGTCGGGGGCCGCGGCAGCGCGCAAGTGCCGGGCGGTGGCCTCGACGACGGACCGAGGGGCACCGAGGAGCTCGGCCAGAGAGGGAATGACAAAAGCGGCGGGGGCCTGGTGCGCGTCGGGCCCGCGGGGGGACGAGGCGTCGCCGTTTTCGCGACCCGAGGGGCCAGCGGCAGTCACGACCTCGGAAGCTAGCTAAAAAACAGAAGGTGATGAGCGGTGGTCGACAAGGAGAGTTGAGCGGGCGTGGAGACGCGCGGGAGGGCTGCGCGGGCCGGCTGGCACGACCGCGGGCCAGCGCTGCTGGCGGCGCTTCATCTCGCCCTCTCGAGCTCGGCCTCATCCACGTCCGCCCACGTCGTAGGGTGATGTCTCCGTCGGGGCATCCCTCCGTCGTGACCCGGGGCCGCCGGGGGTTGCCCGGGGCTCTATTGACGGAGGAGCCGCATTGTCCGGGCGATTGGCGCCTCTCGAGTTTGATGTTGAAATCATGCGTCTAGGTCGAGCTCACCGAGGACGAGTCCGACCCCCCCCGCCGGATCTTCCCCCTCACCACCATCACCACCACCCTCAAGGTGGCCCCACTCGGCTCCAGCGCCGTCAAGTGGGAGGTCGCCTGGGTCGTGGATGGCCTCGAGCGACGGTGGGGGGCCGAGGCCGACTGCGCGCTCGGCCCACCACTCCCCCCCATCGCGGGCGCATAGGGCCCAGTAGCAGTGGCTGATAGACCCCCCCGCGATGGCAGCGCGCGATGGCCGCCCGGAGGCCGAGGCCAGGGCTGGGGCTGCGCCCGGGACATCGAGGGCGAGAGCGAGGGCGCGAGGGGCGAGGGCTCGACCCGCCGCAGGGGGCCGCTCGTCGCGGCCGACGCAACGGACGGCGGCCCCCAGGCAGTCGTCGATTACACAGTCAACGAGACTGGCCTCCCCCCCAGCGGTGAGGAGGACGCCATCGCACACTGCCCCCGCCAGCTGCGTGCGCGTGGCCCGGAGCTGGCTCGCCCGGCCCTCGTCGCCATCGACCCAGATGAGCGACCCCGCAACCGAGTGCGGGTGGTCCGGGACGAGGGGCTGGGCGGCCGCGGCGCCTCGGAGCGCGCAGTCGCGCAGGTCGAGCCGGGCGCCCCCCCGCACAACGACGGCAGCGCGCCTCGGCTTATCCGTGTAAGGCGCGGTGTCGCCTGCGTCCCAGGGCGCCTCGGGGTCGTGGGGGAACTGTCGGGCGTGGGCGACGGAAATCTCCACGCCTCGCATGAGCACGCGAGTATCGGCGCCTTCGATGAGGACGACGGCGGGCACGGGCCCGGTCACGGCTGAGTCCTCCTCGTCCATGCCGGCGCGGCGCTCGGGGCTGCGCGGCGACACGAGCGGCGCGCCCCTTCCCGGGGAGCCCAGGTAACCTTTGCCGCCCTGCCATGTGCCCTCGTCGTCATTGATTGCTCCCCACCGGTAGCCGAGGGCGGGACTTGGCGGCGATCCGATCCAGTCGCGCGGCGGCGACAGAGTGGGCAGGGAGGCGACTCCGTCGAGCCTCGTCTGGCCAGCGTCGTCGGCGCGCGCGTCCGGATCCGCCACCACAATGTGAATCGAGCCGTTACGCAAGGCGAGCGGCCGTCGGATGACGAGGGGCGGTCGGTCGGATGCCAGGCAGTGGCCCCCAAGCCGTCGTCCCGCGAGGTCAACAGACCGGACCCGGGGGCAGTCGATCAGGTGCTGCAACCCAGCCAGTCCGCATGGCGCCCACAGCACAACTTCGGAGAGGGCGCAGTCGAGAACCATCTCGACGACGTCGTGGGGCAGCCGCCGGAGTGCTTCAACGGTGCGGACCGTCTCAGAGAGGTGGTGGAGCTGCGCGACGGGGTCGCGGAAGCAGCCGCCGTAGTCGTTCGCACGCGAGCCGCCCGTCAAGCGCGCGGAACCACGGGGGAACAGCGCCGCTGCTGGGTACTGGTGGACGGGGTCTCCGAGGCTGCGGCCGAGCACTCCAACGCCAGCCTCGCGGCGGCTGCGGCGGTGGCGCCGGCCGCCGCCCCCGTGGCGCCTGCCGTCTGTGGCCGAAACGCGAGGCGACGTTCCCGAGAGTGACGAGCCCTCGTCGTCGTCGCTGACGTCGAGGCGTCGATTTGCCACGCCGCCGGACCGGTCGAAGCCCAGGTCGGCCGCCGCGAACCCTCCGACAGCGAGCATGCGCTTTCCCTGCGAGATCGAGGGGGCGGCAGAGGGGTCAGGCGTCATGCGCTTCGCCAGCCGTCAGGGCCACCGTCGTCCGACGGGGCCCCACCACACGGCTCTTCCGTTCCTCGGAATAGCTCCAAACCGCCTCTCGCTTGACCTCTGGCGATATTGGCTGTGAAAGACGAGAGTTCGGCCTTGGCTCGCGCGAGGTAGGCGTCGCTGGTCAGGACGCTGAGAACGGCCTCTGCCCCGCCCAGCAGCAGGCGTCCCGCGTCGCGATGAGGACGCTGCTGATGCCAACCGGACGGGCTCAGCATTCCTTCACCATACTCGGCGGGGGCCGTACCTCGTCGAGGCATTCGCGGGCTCGTTCAAAAGAGATGCCGGACGACGCAGGCAGAAAACGTCGGCCGTCCCGTTCTTGGCCGTGCAGAGGCGCCCCCCGCCCTGCGGGGTCACACCACCCGGGTGGAAGCGAGAAAGGCACCACGGGAAGCTGTCGGAAAAGGGCAGGAGGGGGTGGACTACGAACATGACGATACGTGAACACAGCGCGAGGACGACTCGCGCACCATGCCATGTCCGCCACTCCCGATGCTGCTGCTGGAGCCGACGGGGCTTGCGCTAGCTCGCGTCTCGGCGCAGACTTCGAACACTCGATTACGGACCCCCTCGACCACAAAAAATCCGAGAGTCGACCCGTCAGGCGGTGGGTGGTGTGATCCCCCCACGCGCCGCAGCGGCGACGCGCGCCGCCACGAAGGGGCCCGCGAGGGGGGCGCCCTGAGGCGTGGCCGGCACGGCAACAGGGACCCCCCCCCCCCCCCCCCCCCCCCCCCCCCCCCCCCCCCCCCCCCCCCCCCCCCCCCCCCAATCCCTGGGCCTCAGCCCGCTCCCGAAGCACCTCACGCGCCCTTTGGTAGTAGCCAACCGGGTGGCTGACGCCATTTAGGCACGTCCCGCACCCGTGGCTCCCCTCGAATGTCATGCCGCACGCGATCTGCAGGTGTCCCTCGCGCGCTTTGGCCACGATACGGTCGCGGTCGCTCGCCTGGGTGACGCCCGCCCGGGCGAGCTTGGCTGCGAGCTGGTCGGGCGCGGCAAAAGGGCACCCATGGTGCTCTCCCGGCCCCGCTGTGCGGCCCTTCCCTATGATGGTCACGCACCCGGGGGACCGGTAGTCGCTACGCTTGCCCTCCTTGCCGTAGGTGTGGCGCACATTGTACGCGTAACTCTTTTCGAATTCTTCGGGCGTCGTCTTGGGTGCAAACTCAGCCCGCCAAAAGCGCAGGGCCTCCTCCATTGCCATGCCGGCCGTCTTGAGAAAAAGGCCAAGCTGGAGGCGCCCCGCGTTCTTGAGGTGGTGCTCACGCTGGAGGACGTCAACGAGGTGGGACATGCACAGGGGGAAGGAGGCGGCCCCCTCGGGGCCTGCGCGGCTCCGGTCGCGGACGTCGGCAGCGGTGAGGGGCTGGTCGTCGCCCCCGACAGCGACGCCGCCAGCGCCTGGGAGGCCCGCCTGGGACCACGTCGTGTGGAGGGGCAGGAGGAGGTCGAGGCGACCGCGCTCCTCGCGCTCCAGGCCTGCGCCCCACCGACGCCCGAGGGCAACCATCTCCCCGGCCAGCCGGGCACGAAAGCGGCCCGCGGCAAGCGACGCCAGCTGCGACCGATGCACCAGCGCCGCCCCTCCCCTGACAACTACGCGGCGGGCGCCCACCAGGTCGGGCACCTGATGAAAAGGCACCCGGTGGTACTGAGCCGCGGGGGCCACGCTCGTCTCGTCGGCGAGGTCGGCCAGGAGCTCCTCGAAGGCCCGGCGGTCGGCGTCGGCCCCGGCCGCCGAGGCGCTCAGGCTCGCGCCGCCAGCCCGTGCTGCGTCCGCCAGCCACCCGATTTTTTGGTGCTGCGCAAGCTGGAGGAGATCCCCCCGCACGGCGCGGTACTCATGCGGCGTGAGCGTGGGCGCTTGGATCCGGAGGGCAGCGAGGGCGGCGACCCGGTCGGCCTCAGGCGTGGTGCGGTGGGCAAAGCGGGACTTGAACAGGAGCGTCTCTTGCTTCAGGAGCCACGTGTGGTCCTCAGCCTTGCGGGCGTACGACAGGCGGAGGGCGTGGTGGGAGAGGAGGTCGCGTTCGGCGCGAGCGGCGCGGAGGGCATCGACGCGGGCCTGGCGGTTCCACCGGCCGCCGGGGGTGGTTGGATCCTGGTCGGCGGCGCCGGCGGACGATGCGCCGGCGGCTCCGTCGGCCACCTCGTCAAGGAGCCGCCGGTGCGCGCGCACAGCGTCGTCCTCTAGCGTGTCGAACTGACCCCGGTTGAACGCCGTGTCAATCTCGACGAGGCACGACAGGCGGGCGCAGCAAAGGCGCACAAACTGGCTAAGCTCCACATCAGCGGGGGGGGGGGGCTTCGTGTAGGCGAGGTCGACCACGGGGACCGCGCCGTCGGCGCCTTTCGCGTCGCGGCCGACGGTGGAAGGAAAACCGCCCGTGGACAGGCCGCCGCCGGTCCTGCGGATGCGAGCAGTGGGAGGAGCGGTCGACGGGAGAGCGGCTGAGAGAGCGTGTCGGCAAAGCGCTGGGCCGGCGCCGAGCGCTGGGATCAGAACCGTCGCACGCGCTGCGCCAGAAAAGAACGCGATATCAAAATCTACTCGAAAACCCGAGAGATGGTCCCATGCAGCGCCCAAATGACACAAGAAGTGGCGCCGAGCACCCGACGAAAACACCATGCCGTCCATCGCTCGCCTCGCCGCCGAGGCGAACATGTTTCCGGCCTCTCTCGGAGGTTTTCGGCCTTTTTCCTCGCGTTGGCGGATGGCACTGGGCCGCGAGCACGGGGGACGCAGGGGGAGGGGGTGGGGAAGGGGCATGCTGGGCAGCGCCGGGAGAGACGCGAGATGCCGGGGGCTCGGAGCGCGTCCTCGATTCTCGCCGCCCCCATTCTCGCACGTCAGAGAGAGCGAAGATCGTCTGGTCTCCGTTGTCCGGCCGCTAGCCCGCGCCGCAGAGCAGCCGAGTCCCGGCTCGCGGTTTCCCCGACCGTCCTTCTTGCTCGCTTGGGACATGGACACCAGCGACCCCGCTCGGCCTGGCGAGTCGCTTGTAGAACGAGTGGCGCACGGGAGTGCTGGTCGGGCGCGCATGCCCTGGAAGGAGAGGGGGGCGAACTGTGCGCCGGTGCAGTCCGCCCAGTTCGCTGAGGCGGTCACCTCCGGCCCCTGACAGCCCCATCATCGCGCCTCGCTTCGTCCGACCCGCCCTCCACCCTCCTCACCCCTCCAGATGCCAGTCCCGACGGAAAGAAGGAAAAGAAGGACAGCGCGGCCATCCCCACGGCCGTCATGAAGCGCATCGCAGGCGCTGCCCTCGCCCGGGCCCAGGCCCTCGACCCCACTCTGGGCGCCGGGGGCAAGGCCCTCTCCCTGTCCAAGGATGCCCAGGCTGCCCTCGGCGAATCCCTCAAGACCTTTATCAACTACTTCGTTGCTGTGGCACAGGACATGGCTCAAGGGCACAAGCGCAAGACAGTGCAGACGGACGACGTCCTCGAGGCGCTGGATGTGGTTGACATGGGGGACCTGCGGGATGAATTGGAGCGGTTCGTCACCGCCCAACAGGAGGCCAAGGCGGCCAAGAAGGAAGCATCGTCAGCGGGAAAGACGGCGGACGCGGGGGGGGAGGGCGGCATGTCGCCCAAGCGGACGCCGACCCCGGTGGCGGACGACGGGGACGGGGAGGACAACGGTCAACACAACGGCGACGCCGAGTCAGAGTAGAGACGACCGTTAGCGACTGAACTCGACACCACGACCTACCCCCCCCCCCTGCCATCTCGTCCCCCTCTTTCTCGACTTACCTCACTCGGGCCGGCGGCAAGGAGTCACCCCCCAGATGTCCTCCGCATATTCCGAGATGGTGCGGTCGCTGGAGAACTTGGCGCACCCAGCAGTGGAGAGGATGGACATGCGCGTCCACGTCTCTTCGTCCGCGTAGGCCGCATCCACCCTGGCCTGGGCCTCGAGGTATGACTCGAAGTCGTTGGCCACGAGATAGTGGTCGCGTCCACCTGTGACAGTCTCGACAAGGGGCCGGAAGTAGTCGGCCCAGCCGAACCGGCCGGATGATACGGCGTCAAGCACAGCGCGAAACCGGCTAGAGGGATGGAAGCCGGCGCGTTCGGCTTGCAGGCGCGGGACCTGGTCGGCGAGTGCGCCGAACAGGAAGACGTTCTTCTCTCCGATCTCCTCGGCGATCTCGACCGTCGCACCATCGAGTGTGCCGATGATGAGGGACCCGTTCATTGCAAACTTCATGTTGGATGTGCCCGAGGCCTCGGTGCCTGCTGTGGAAATGTGCTGCGACAGCTCTGTGCCCGGAATGATGACCTCGGCGGAGGAGACGTTGTAGTCGGGCAGGAAGACGACCTTGAGGAGGTCACCGACGTCGGGGTCGTTGTTGACGACCTGACCAACTGCGGAGACCAGCTTGATGATGCGCTTCGCCATGTCGTAGCCCGGGGCCGCCTTGCCACCAAACATGATGACGCGGGGCTGGACCGCCTTGTCGCCCGCCTTGATCCGGAGGTAACGGTCGATTACACCATAGACGTTGAGGAGCTGGCGCTTGTACTCGTGGATGCGCTTGACGTGGACGTCAAAGAGGGCGTCGGGGGATACAACGATGCCCGTGCGCTCGAGGACGAGAGCAGCGAGGCGCTCTTTGTTTGATCGCTTGATGGCACGCCACTTGGCCTGGAGCTTGGGATCGTCGGCCCGGTCGGCGAGGGGCCGGATGGCTGTGAGGTCGCGGATCCAAGCGTCGCTGCCGATCGTCTCAGTGATGAGCTCCCGTAGCATCGGGTTGCAGAAGGCAAGCCAACGGCGCTGGGTTACGCCATTGGTCTTGTTCTGGAACTTTTCGGGGTAGACGGTGTGAAAGTCCTTCAGCACTGTCTTCTTGATGAGCTCCGAGTGGATGGCCGCTACACCATTGATCGTGTGCGACGCGCAGCACGCAAGGTTGGCCATGTGGAGGGTCTTCTGTCCGTAGCGCTCCGATATGATCGACAGGCGGGACAGGAGGCCCTCGTCGTGGTGGCCCGCACGCTTCATCGACTCCAAAAACCGCCAGTTGAGGTCGTAGATGATTTGCATGTGCCGCGGGAGCAGCTTCTCCACCATGCGCACATCCCACGCCTCCAGGGCCTCGGGCATCACCGTGTGATTGGTGTAGGAGAAGACGCGGGTGACGATGGACCACGACTTGGTCCAGCCGAGGCCCTCTCCGTCCATGAGAAGGCGCATGAGCTCCGGCACGGCGATGACAGGATGCGTGTCATTGAGCTGGAACTGGCACTTCTCCGGGAACTCGTTCCAGTCCGAGTGACGCTCCTTGAACCGGCGGATGACGTCCTGCAGCGAGGCCGACGTGAAGAAGTACTGTTGGCGGAGGCGGAGCTCCTTGCCTTCGTACGTGCGGTCGTCCGGGTAGAGGACCGAAGTGATTGTCTCGGCTCTCTGCCGCTGGAGGATGGCCTGGACATAGTCGCCCGTGTTGAAGGCCTCAAGATCGAGGCCGCTCACGGGCTTGGCGGCCCAGAGGCGGAGGTTGATCGTGTTGGGAGTCGCGAAGCCAGGGATGGGGTTGTCATATGCAACGGCCCGGACCTCCTCGCCCGCCCGCCAGTGCCACATTTGCCTGCCTCCCTCGTCCTTGACCTCGACGTCGCCGTAGTACCGGACGGGGTATGACACCGTATCGCGCTGGATCTCCCAGGGGTTGCCAAAGGTTAGCCAGTAGTCGGGGTTCTCCAGCTGGAAGCCATCGACGATGGACTGCCGGAACATGCCGTATTGGTACCGGATGCCGTACCCCCAAGCGGGGAGGTCGAGGGTAGCCATGGAGTCAAGAAAGCACGATGCAAGCCGCCCGAGCCCACCGTTGCCGAGGGCGGCGTCCTGCTCGCGCTCGGCCACCGTCTCGAGGCCGTAGCCGAGCTCCAGCAGTGCCTCACGGAAGTTGGGCTCAAGGTCGAGATTGTAGAGGGCATTTAGGAGGGCCCGACCCTGGAGGTACTCCATCGATAAGTAGTAGACGCGCTTCGGGTCCTCCTCTTTGAACCACGTGTTGGTATCGTTCCATGCCTCGATGAGGCGGTCACGGACAGCGTGGGCCGTGGCAAGGTAGGCCTCCTGGTCGTCAAAGCGCAGGCGTGACCGGGCGAGGGTGTATTCAACATGGTTGACGATCGACTGCTGGATCGACAACACATCGTTCTTGATGTAGCTGTCCATGAGGGAGAAGAGAGCCTCCTGCTGCCGCGTCGCATCCACGATGGTGCCGGTGGAGTCGGCGCGGGGGGCAGGCCGGCCCCGGAGTGTGGCAGCACTCCGGCCCCCTGGGGGAGGGCGCACCAGGCTCAGCAGCTGCTTCCGGACGTCGTCCTTCTCGCTCTGCGTCTGGAGGGCCTTACCGTCGTCTTCGCGCGCCACGTAAAAGACATCGTGCACGGATCCATCAGCGTCCTTGCGGAGCTCGGACCGACGCACGTCGAGGCCCAGCTGCCGAAACGCGGCCGTCAGGGCAGTCAGCAGGCCAGGCCGGGCCTCGCCCACTACCTGGATCCGCGTCAAGTCTGCGGGATGGAGGGGGGGGGTGGAGGCGGGTCGGGAGGGCAGGAGGAGGTCAGGGCGCGAGTCGTCGAGGCGGTGCAAGCACGAGTGCCTCGCTCTGTCTCCCCGCATCCAGCTCGCCTCCATCGTCCTCAATCTTGACCTCGGCGCCGACCGAGGCCGCCACCGGTGCCACCTTGGCCTTGGCCTGGGTCCTGACCTCGGCCGCGCGGGCGGGGATGGAGGTGGGGGAGGTACGCCGGGGGGGGGCACCGCCGGGGGTCCCTGTCCCGGCCTTGCCGCGGGCGTACGCCCCCGTGACGACGTTCACGACGCGGCTACGGGAGACGACGGAGAGCGGCCGTGCGCCACCTGTAGGGTGTGAGAGCCGGGGGTGAGACTCAGGGTTGCGGAGTGGGACTCGGGACGGGGAATGAGAGCAAAGAGGAGGAACCCTGCCAACAGCGCGCCGAACGTCTCGGTCGTTGGTGTGTTTCCGGCGCACGCCGCGCCGGCCCACGACATCGGCCAGCGATCGAGCTGGCTGTGCTAAAGATTATAGGTCTCTGATATCGCGACGCAAATCCACCCACGATTGGCGCGCACCGGGGGGGGCCCTGTCGTGTCGCCGTCTCCTCGGCGTTGCCCTCCTCCTCGCCTCGGGCGGCGGCCACCCCCACAACCGGCGCCGAAAGCTCGAGCGCGGAAGATCGCATCTTGGCTCGTGTCGAGACGGCCCTGCGCAGTCGCGGGAGCCATTTAAAAAAAAAAAAACTCCGGTTCGCTGGCCGCCCTCGTCCTTCCCCCCTGCCGGCTACAACTACCCACCGCCGCCGTCGAGCCGCCTTCGCTCCCGCTCGCGCGCAGCCTCGACAAGCGACGCTTCGAGGGCGGCCTGCAGAGCGACATCCTCGACGGCGTCGTCGTCGGAGCCCGAGGCCCCCGAGGCGTCAACAACATCGCCATCGCCATTGCCATCGTTTCCGCTCTCGGAGCCCGAGGACGACGACCGGGAGACCCCTTCCCCCGCCCGCTCAGCGGCCCGGGCGGCCGCACCGACGAGCCATTCGAGGTCGAGTCCGGAGAGCACGTTCGGATCGTGGAGAGGGCCCGCGTCCCCGCCCACAGCCCCGCTGCGACGTCGCGTCAGCTGGGAGTCCGCGTCAGCTTGGGGTACCGGCTGCCAGTAAGGAACCTCTCCACCCTCCACCGGCAGTGCCGTCCCCCCTCCCCCGCCCGCCAAGGAGCGACGCCTCCCCAGGGCGTCGGCCCTACCGAGGGCGTTGAGGAAGAAGATGGCCACAGAGTGATAGAAGAAGGCCGGGCGGCGGGAGTTGTGTCCACCCTCAAACAGGACGTGGTTCTTGTCTCCCCCGTATTCCTCGTACAGGCGCCGGGAATGGTGGGGCGCGACAAAAGTATCGCCAACAGCGTGGGCGAACAGGGCAGGAACGAACGTGCCCGGGGCGAGATCGAGAGGAACGACGTCCCGGATGTCGAATCCGGCGCGGCGACGGACAGACCGGCGCATGGCCCCGAGGGCGAAGGTGAGGAGCGGTCCAGGCAGGCGGAGGCCCTGCTGCTCCACCACCTCTGCCATGAGGTCGGTGAGACGGGAAAAGGGAGAGTCGAGGACGACGCCGGCGATGGAAGGGTCGCGGGCGGCGTAGGCGAGAGCGGTGACGGCGCCCATGGACCGGCCCCACAGGCCCACGGACCCGACGAAGCGGAGGGAGCGGAGAAAGGCCACAACAACCCCAAGGTCGCCCACCTCGCGCGCCCCGAGGGTGACCCAGTCGCCCTCGGAGAGGCCCGACCCGGCAAAATCTAACGCGACGACCGACACACCGCGGGGCAATAGGGCGAACAGGGCCTCCTCCGCGTCGCGCCGGGACCCCGAGTTGCAGTGGCAGTACACGACGACGTCCGTCGTGTCCCGGTCGGCGTCGAAGGGATCAGGCAGCCAGTGGCTGCACACGAGCCGGCGATCCTCTTCGTTGGTGAGGCTAAAATCGACTCTCTTGCACCGCCGCACTCGCCCGGGGGGTGAGGAGGAGGCGGGGGGGGCGGGCTGCAGCCAGGCCGGGGGGTGGGGGTCCCCGGACGAGGAGGTGCCCGCAGACGAGACCGAGCGCGCCCAGCGGCCGACGTCCCAAGTGGCCCCGGTGGAGTCGTCGCCCTCGGCCTCGGGGGGGGACAGAGCAAACACAGCGCGGCGGCCTCCGATGAGATCCTCCTCGCCTAGGGAAGAAGAAGCGTGGGGGTGGGGGTGGGGGAGGGGCAAAGTGGCGTGGATAGTGTGGGTCGTGCGCTGCAGGCCCCTCTCCCTTCCTCGCCGTAAACATCACGCGGAGGTCGGCAGATGGCGTCGACGAGCTGGTCCCAAAGCCGGAGGGGGGCCAGCCGACCGCCATCGCCGCGCGGCTCCTTCTTCCTTTTTGCCATCTATTATACTATTCGTACCAGGCGGAGAGGGTTACGGTCGGGGCAGCGGCAGAGAGGAGGCGGTAGAACAGGCCTAGACGCGGCGTGCGGTCAAGGTCGGTCAGAGCACAGCCAACGACTAAACAGGATTGTACGCGGCGAACCGGCCCCGCGAGCGGGACTGAGCTGGCGTCGTTTGCGACTGAACGAGCCCGTGGCGCCGACGCCAGCGCCCGAGCCGGGCGTCCGGATCCGCACACGGGCCTCGCACGCTGCCCCTGGTGGGAGTCGGGGCTTGGCACAGGGTCGCGGCGTTGACCGTCACGGAAAGCCTTCATGGCTCGCCCGACCCCTTCCCCGACCCTTCTCCCGTCGTCGGGGCCCTAGTCCTCCAAACACGGAGCCCCCGCTATTATATGGTGCTCGCCGATCTCCGGTGGCATCTCAGCAAGCTCAGCCCAGACCGCGTCCGGGCTGCCAAGGCGAGGAGGAGCAGTGGAGCGCCGTGGCCTTTGATGCCGGCCGGCCAAGGCCGCGCGCCCCCTCCCGCCGACCCCCTCGGACCACCAACCCGCGCAGCGCGGCGCCGTCGTCGTCGCCTTCTTTACGGCGTGGGCCGGGGCGCTGCACCTCACCCTCGAGGACGCCCGGAGCCATCCCCGGTACACGGAATTGTTCGGGGAGGACAGGGACCTGTCGACCGTCATCCGGGCTTGGTGGCGCGGCAAAACGACGGAGACGAGTAGGATCATCGAGGCGACAGAGACGACGCAGAAGTGAGAAATGCTGAGGCGGGGGTGGCGGTCCCGTCTCCTGGCGGCGGCTCGGCGGTCGATGTCGTCCGAGGCAGCCGAGACCAAGGGCGGCGGTGGCGGTGGCGCCTGGCGGCCCGCGTCGCCGCCCATGGCCGACGCGCTGAGGAAGAAGACCGAAGCCGAGGTAGCCGCCCTCGCCGACGCGGCGTCTCGGCGGCGGGCGGCGGGGGGGAATATCGAGAAAAAACAACATCGGTCAGAGGCGCAGGAAAACACGGAGGAGCGTGGCGGCCCGTCGGGGCCGGAGCCCACCCGGTTTGGGGACTGGGAGCGGGGGGGTAGGTGCAGCGATTTTTGAACGGCGGAGCCGCGAACGGCGAATCCGCGAACCGGAGTCGAGCCCGCTGCGGAGGATGTTTCACTGTGGACCATGTAGCCGAACCGATTTCGCCGTTTTCTGCCCCTGGAAGCGCGATAGCTCAATGGCAGAGTGTTGGGCTCATAACCCAAAGGTTGCAGGTTCGAATCCTGCTCGCGCTCTATTCCTTTTGCGAGAGTCGGTCGGGGCGGCCGCACAGTAGACGTCGCCGTCGCCGTCGTCCGCCCGCCCGCTCGCCGCCCGGCGCCACACCCCCCCCGCCCCCGCAGGCCCATCACGTCCCTGGCCGGAGTCCGCCTTCCACCGCCGCGAGGCCTGCACCGCGTGCTGGGCGCGGGCGGGGCCCGCGGTCGAGGCCTTCTCGCTGGGGCGCGGCGCGGCGGGGGGGCGACGACGAGGGGGAGCGGCGGCGCGCGCTCCGCGCGGACCCGGAGGCCGGCGATGGTGCGGCCTCACGCCACCGAGGCCGCGAGGAGGGCGATGGCCGCCTCGGCCGCCGCCTTGCTCGATCCGGGGTTCTGCCGAGGGCGGTCGGAGGAGGCGGGCGGGTCGGGGGTCGTCGGGGGCAGGCGCGATCGACGGGTTGGGGTCCGGCGGCAGGGTCCGCGGGGCGCATGGAGGGGATGACGCTCGCCTGCCCCGTCACCAGGCGTCCGTCGACCACCACGTGGCACCCCTGCGGAGCGGTCGGTCGGTCGGTCGGTCGGCGGGAGGGTCGGGGGGGGCGCTCGCGTCGGCGCGCGGGGCTTCTTCAGGGGGTTGGGGCGTCCGCGGGGCGCCGCCCCCCGCGCTCGCCCAGGCCTCCGCTGCCTTGGTGTAGATTCCCCCCCGATCCACGAGCGCCGTCTCGCAGAGGGCGGGCACGGCCGAAGTGAGCCCCACGGCCTCCTCCTCCTCGTTCGAAAAGCACGTGACGTTCTTCCCCGCGAGGTCGACCCCGTCCACCAGGCCCAGGGCCCCGTGGCACACGCTGGCCACAACGCCGCCGGCGTCGGCGCACGCCCGGACGAACGACGCGACGGCAGCGTTGCCCCAGAAGTCGACGCACGTGCCGTGGCCACCGGGCAGGAAGACGCACGCGAAGTCGGCGCCGTCGAGGTCGGCCAACGCGGGCGCCGCGGCGAGGGCCCTCTGGGCGTCAGCGTCGGCTCTGAAGGCGGCACAGTCGGGCGTGAAGAAGCCGTCCCCCTCGGACGCGGGGTCGACGGGGGGGGCGCCGCCGGCCACGGTGGCGACCGTGACGTCGTGGCCCGCGGCCCGGAAGGCGAGGTAAGGGGCGGCGAGCTCCTCGAGCCAGACGCCGGTGGGCTTGTCGCCCAGGGCGGCTGCGCCGCGGTTGGGGGGGGGGTGGTGGTGGGACGGAGGAGGGGTGGGGCGTAGGGGGGCCGCCCCGTCCGCGCTCAAGAGGCGACAGAGCCATGTCGTTCGACGTCGGCACGAGAAGACGACCGCGGATCGAGCGTGTCAAGGGCGCAGCTGGTTGGGACTCTCGCCGGCGCTCGTCGACAGGATCGCGACCTTGACCATGGCACGACGACGGGGAAGAGAAGGACACGGACCTGAAGATTCCCCAGCCGGTCCGGGATGGCCGTCGGGAGGACGGACGGGGACGACCCTCGCGCGCCCGCCCAGTCGGCGGCCCCTCTGCCCCTTCTTTCACCACCCCTTCCCTCTATCCCACTCACCAGGCCACGACCATCGACCGGGCCACGACAGATGTCATATCGTCCACAAGGGTTGCCGAAAGCCACGGGGTTGTGGTCTAGTGGCATGATTCTCCCTTGGGTGGCGCGGGTGCGAACGGCGGGCGGCGGCGGGCGGTGGCCGCGCGGCGATGCTCGGGCTCAGGTAGCCGGGGTTCACGACGTCGATGGGCCCCACCCTCTCCTCGCCATGTTGCCACTCCCCTCACTTGACGATCCTCACGCCGCTACGGTCGAAGAAGCGTCCATCGACCCACCCTGCCACCTCGGGCAGCCGCGCGAGGATGCGCAGTGGGGCGTCCGAGGGCCGAAAGAGACACACGGCCTGTCCTGGAACCGGGGCTGTCCCCGGCCAAGGCCGGTCATCCGGCCCGCCTGCGAGGCCGGCCAGCAGCATCGGCGCCAGCGCCTCGGCGGCCGTCTCGGGCTCCTCGGCAAGGGCGTTGAACAGTCGCCGCTGGGTCGCCGTTGTGTCGGCAAGCAGCAGCGGCGTCAGAACGAGGCCGGGCGAGAGCTCGGCAACCAGGGCGACGTTGGGCGGAACCTTGGCAGACCGCAGCTCCTCGGTGACCCAACGCGTGACCTCGGCCACACCCCGCTTGGTCGATCGATGCACGGCCGTCGACGGCGACAGCGTGGCGCCCGCTTCGGAAAAGCCGTAGTTGAAGACCCTTACGCCGGGGAGACCTGTGTGGCTGCAGCCGCCGGTGACCTTGCCGTCGGCATCGGCTCTCCAGCCCCGCTCCCAGAGGCCGATCCTAAGCGCCTCGCGCGTGCCCAGCAGCGAGCCTGGGGGGGAGGTGAGTGGGCGTGAAGAAAGGGTCGAGGATATGTTGATCATCCAAATACGTCAAGTATCCACCCTAAGAGACAGCTCTCGCCCGAGACATTCGTTCGAGCAGCCTCTTCGACATCTTCTTCCGGCTGCAGCCACAGTGGGCGCCGAACCCGCGACGCCAGTCCCGCGTTGTTCAGCCAGAGGTCCACGCCGCCGAGCCGCGCCTCGACCTCGGCGCCCAGGCGCGCTACGTCCTCGGCCGAGCCGGCGTCGAGCCCCTCGAGCACGTCGTCGACCCCGGCTGCCCGTGCGTCGGCGGCGCGACCTGCGTCACGACCCGTCACCAGGACTCGGCACCCACGGCGGAGCAGCGCCAACGCCAGGGCCAGACCCAGTCCCGAAGTTCCCCCGGTGACGACCACCCGAGGCGCGTGCGCAGGGGGAGGGGCGGATGTTGACAAGGTCTCGGTCGAAGCGGCGACAACGGGGCACCGTGGAGAGTGGCGGCGACGGCGGTGTCGCAGACCTGACGCGGCCGAGGGAGGGGGCGCCAGCCGACTCGGGTGCAAAGCAACCCCGGCCGAGGGAGGGGGCGCCAGCCGACTTGGGTGCAAAGCAACCCCGGCCGAGGGAGGGGGCGCCAGCCGACTCGGGTGCAAAGCAACCCACGCCATCCCGTGGTCGAGCCACGGTCGAAAGAAAGTCGCCGTCGAGCCTTCGCAGACCGGGTTTTCTCCGGCCGGCCACCTACGCATGAGTTTTGGGGGCGCTCGCGTGGTAAATTCGACTTCATGACGCCCCCCTCCCCACCATCTCGAAGGATTAACGGCGCGGGTCCGCCCCGCGGTCCGTCAGGCCGCGTGTAAGGGGGAGAATGAGTCTATTCTCCACGCGAGAGCGCTGGGCGGCGCCGTCTGCCAACGCGGCCGAGAGCGATGAGGGCTGTCTGGTCGCCGCTCCCTTGATTGGGACCGACGAGGGCATGGTCGTTGCGCAGGCGACATTCGACGGCAGGGTGCGCGCTTACCGTCCTGAGGGCGTGGGTTTCCAGGCGAGGAAGAGCTGCGGGAAGGCTGCACGACTGCGCGCTGGCTGGCGGGGCTCTCGAGGGCGCTGCAGTCGCGCGATGGAGGCGCGGTCGTGATCCTTGGGCACAGAGACCGTGTTCTGACATCTTCGGTGGCTCTTTTGCCGCGCGCACCGCGATCACCTCGTCTGTTTTACAGTGACCTAGGCCAGAGACCGATTCCGAGGCCGGGGCCGAGACCCCGCAACCGCTCTCAGAAACACTGCCCCCAGCAACGAGACGACAACCCCCCCTTCACCCCCATCACTTCTTCCCCTCCCAGCCCGAACATCTGTTGGCGGAGGACCACGGGGAGTTTCCCGCACTGGCCCTGTGCTGCGGCCGGTTCGACGGCGGCCGGGGCGACGGCGGACTGCACCTTGCCGTCCTGCACCCACGCGAGATCTCGGTCCGCCAGTTGGTGCCTGACGGGCAGGGCGGCCACGCTCTTCAAATCTTGGCCCGCCACCCCCTCCCTGCGCCCGGGCACTCGATCAAGACGGTTCGTGACTTCAGGGGGTTCTCTCATGTGGCTGGCGAGGCCCCCCCGGTAGATGCCCTGCTGGTGCAGACCATCGATGGGCGCCTGCTGACGTTTCCCCACCCCGCGCTCCCGCTCGATCGCGGAGGAGCGCTCGGCTCGGCCGACGGCGGGGGCCTTGTGGCTCTGCGTGCCCACCGTGAGCGCAGGCAGGGCAACTTTCTGGTGCCCGGCCCCATCGTCCATGTCCCACCGCCCGTCGGGTCAGCCGCCATCGATGACGGCGGCCTCCTCGTCACCGCCACGGCGGCGTTCGAGGTCCAAGCCCTCAGCCTCGGTGATCCCGCCTGGGTCCTCCACCCGCCCGCCGCCGCCGCGGCGGCCTACGGTGGCTTTGCGGCGGCGTCGGCCGGCGACGACGGGGGGCACGAGCGCGCCTCGGTGTGGGGCGTATGTGAGGCCGGCGCGCCTCTCGCCGGCGTTTCTTCCTCCTCGACCTCCCCTCCTCATTCTCGCGCCAGTCGTCCGGGCGCTGGGCCTCTCGCTGCCCCAATGGCGGCCACCGCGACAACCAGCGCCCCCCGTGGGGCGGCGCCCTCGCCCGTACCTCAGTGGCGCCGCGGCGTGGGCGAGAGCGTTCTCGCCCTCGAGCTCGCTGAGAGCCGCGCCGCGGCCGACAAGGCTGGCGTAGCTCCGCCGGGCGTTCAGCACGTCCTCGTCCTTACGCTCGGCTCCGTCCTTGCCCTCGATGCCGGGACGGGCGTCGTGGTGTGGCGTGTCAAGCTCCAGGACCGGCCGACGGCCCTAGCGGTGGCGCCCGTGCCGGGGGTTCCCGCCGAGGGAGGCGGTTACCGGGCTCTCGTGGCCTTCGCCGTCGCCCCCTCCCTCGCGGGCGCGTCTTCGGGCACCGAGGCTGAAGGAGGCGGTGCCGCCGCCCTTGCCATCCACGCGCCCCCCCACGGCCGCTCTGTGTGGGCCGCCCGTGGCCTTTCCCCTGGTCCCGCTGTCTGCCTCCTCGTCTCGGGCGACGGAGGATGGTCGACTGCCGGGGGTCGCATGCTTCACCCGAGGGGTATGGCAGGGGAAAGTGCCAGCGGCAAAGCCGCGAACAATGTCGCCCACGGCTCGCTCCTCGCGTCCGATGGCGACGGTCGGCTCTGGCTCGGTGACCTTGGCACGCGGCCTGGGGGCGCGCTGGGCGGCGCTGACGACGTCGCCGTGCCCTCGCCCGCCGACGATGCCCGTGTGGCGGCGCAGCTGGCAGAGGCTACCCGGGAGCTCGCCCCCCTACTTGGCAAGACGACCGAATCGGCCGCCGAGATGGCCACGCGGTCGGCCCGTGGCAGGGCGGCCGCTGACCGGACGGGCGTCTCAGTGCGCACATCAGTGCCCCTCCACGCGGAGACGTCGGGGAGCGGCGACGGTCCCGACGGCAGCCCTCCCGAGATGTTGTCGACAGACCACGAAAACGAGTTTGACGCCCTCACCAGCGGGCTTGGAGCGACGTCGATTGCGCAGCAGGAGGAGTCGGCGGCGGCATCGGCCACCCAGGCGTCCATCGTGGCCTCGCTGTGGCTCTCGGCGGCAGGGCGGCAGGGTCTGCGCGGCGTGCGTGTGACAGCGAACCCCCCGCCCGGGGTCCTCGTGGACCCCGGCGGGGTCCTCGGCCTGCCCGACCTTAAGGGTCGGGGCGCCAAGGGTGGTGCCGCTCCCTCGACGCCCGTCGAGGTTCGGCTCCGGCTCACCCATCCGGCGCCCGTCGTCGTCGCTGCTCTGCGCGCACAGATCGCCAGCGGCATCCGCGATGTCGCTGTTGGCGACCGGGCCCTTGCCGTCGCTGCTGCCGCCGCTTCCAAGCCCGGGTCGGCCGCTCCCGGCGACCTGCCTGAGTCGAGCCCTTCCCCACTCCCGCCAGCTGAGTCCGTGTGCCGCGTCGTCGTCCAGTGGGAAGAAGGGCCGCGCGATGACCTCTGCGCGCGCGTCGTTGCTCTGCCTCTCCCGCTCTCCCTCATCTTTCGGCCCATTCCCCTTGTGCCGGACGTCGACGACGTGACGACAAGGGGTGGGGTGTCGGTAACGCTGTCATGCGATCGGGCTCCGCCTCTCCCCGCCCTATTGGAGGACCTGCTTCAGGAACGGCCTGAGCTCGCGTCGTCGTCGAGCGCGCGGGGAGCCGTCCGGGGATGGACCGACGTTGAAGCCCGCATCTGCGCCCGTGCATGCTCCGAGGCACAGGGCACTGTTGTCGTCAAGGCCTCAACCTTGGGAGGCTCCGGCCGTCTCCACATCCGGGCTGCGTCGCTGCATCACCTCTGGCTCCCGCTGCGCGAGATCGTGCACCGTGTCGCGATGTGGGACCATGGCGGCAGCGGGGTGGCGCGCAGCACCCGTGTTGTCCCTGAGGGCCCCCTGCCCTGGCCGGCGCTTTGGGCCGAGGTCGAGGCCCACCTCGACGCCCGCGCCGCCCGTGGCCACGCCCTCGAGGAACTCGCTGATCGGTCGGCTGAGCATCGTGCCGTGCTTCGCCGGCTCCACTCGCGATTCGGGGAAAAGATGCCTGCTCCGTTGGAGCACCTTGACGAACTCCTGGATGAGACTGCTGCGTCGGCCCGCGACGCTGCCCGCGATGTCGCCCGGTGCGAGGGTGTCGCCGCCGCCCGCCGTGAGCGGGCCCGGGGCGCCGCTCGCGCCATCGCCATCCTCGTGCGGTGCGCGGTGGGGCTCGACGTGGCAATCGTGGGCGCGGGCGATGTTCCCCCTGGCAATGAGAGCGCCAAGCCGGGCACGGCCGCTGCCGCCGCCATCGCCGTATGCGCCGCGCTCGACCCGGGCGCCCCCGAGGGCCGCGCCGCTGCCTGGGAGGAGGCTGCAGGCACCGCTGCCGCCAAGCAACTCGCGGGCTCGGGGACCTCGCGTTTCGGTGGCATCGGAGCCGTCGACGCGGGGGGTGGGGGGGGGACAGCTTCACTCCCGGGAGAGGCCCCCGGCTCTGCCCGCGACGCCGCCCGCCGAGCGCGTGACGCCGTAGACGGCTGGAAGACGGCTGTCGGGTTGCTGGCGACTGCCTTTGACGAGCTGGTGGCACGGCGGGGACGGTAAGAAGACGTGGGATGCGTTTCAACGACATCGCGGACCTGCCTTTTCTCCCTCTCTCACTATCTATCTCCTCACCAACTGGCTGCGGCGTGCTTGGTTTTCCCTTGCACGACTTCCCGTTTGTTCCAATGCAGTCCGTCACGGACCGCCGCAAGCCAGTCCCCCGTCGCGCCCTCGACGCAAGCCTGGGGCACGGGGTGCCGCGAGAGCCGTACACGGACTTCGTCCCCTGCCCAGAGGAGGCTCTTGGGCCCACCGTCAGCTGTGAGCTGCGCCACTGGCGGGCAAGTCGCGGGGTCGATGACTGCAGTGTCGTCTCCTGCCCGGTCGCAGACCTCAACGGCGAGGTGGACGTGGTCAGGGAGAATCAGCGGGCGGAACGAGAGCGAGTGTGGGCAGATGGGAGTGAGAAGGAGGGAAGAGACGGACGGGTGAACCATGGAACCCCCCGCGGCGAGCGAGTAGGCCGTCGAGCCTGATGGGGTGGCAAGGAGGAGGCCGTCGCCTTGGGCCCGTGTTACTTCGGACCTAGGCTCCTCCAGGACCCCTCCCGCGAGAGGAGTCGGCGCGGCCTCGTCGATCCAGCGCCCGCTGCCGCCACCCGCCGCCACAGTCGTCGCGCCTCGGGCGCTGCCATGGAGGTGCCACACGACGAGGTCACCCAGCCGTCCCCCCGCCCTGGCGCCGGGGCCGCCATTCCAACCATCCTCCTCGCCCCACCCGCGGACCCGGTCGACGCAGATCTCGTTCAGGACTTCCCCCTCGCCCTCTCCGCCCTTGCGCGCCCCGCCAGCCGCCGCCATGGCCGCGGCCGCTTTTCGGCCCATGGGCCCGCGGGCGACCTTCCAGTGCAGCCGGTGCCGCACAAGGAGGGGGAAGCCGCCCCCGGGCCCGGCAAGCAGGCATCGCCCCAGAACGTCGGGTAGGGCTTCTAGGGGGAAGGGAGCGAGAAAGCCGAGAGACCCGGCGTGGAAGGCCACAAGGGGCGGCATCGGCTGCAGCGAGAAGAGGCCGCACGCCCTGGGGAGGGGGGAAATAGGGGGGGATTGGCACAGTCAACAGCGGCAGGCACGGACTGTATGTCGCCGCAAACACCCCTGTCTTTTGGGGGACACGGCCAGCTCCCACCACGGAGGAGGTTGCCGACGGCTCGCTCACCAGAGGACGGTGCCGTCTCCACCCAGCGTCACGACGAGGTCCGGGCACGGCACGGAACCGTCGGTTCCCTCCGGCGTCCAAGCGAGGAGGCGTCCCGCTGGGGTGGTCGCGGCTGGGGCGACAACGGCCGATCCGGTGGCTGCATATACGGTCAGCGCATCTGTCGATGGCCGCAGCATCCGCTTGGGCGGGACGGGGGACGAGGGCGCGAGGAGGGCACCGGTCCCCCGGGGTCCGAGGACGTCGTCGGAGAGGCCCTCCAGGGTGCCGTCAGCGACGCCCGCGTCAATGGCGCCTCCCCCAGGGGTCTCGACATCCTCAAGTACACTCTGGGACAGGGGTTCGAGCGCCGCAGACGACTTTCCCGCCAGCTCCCACTCGAGCACGCTCCGGTGGGCCCCGACCTCGAGGAGGGCATCGACGCCGCGGGACCGGAGCCACCGGCAGGCCCGGCCGAGGAGCTCGGCGGCCTCGGGCCCCGGCCGGGCTATGACAAGAACGGCGCGGGGCCCGAGGACGGACGACGCGGGACAGGCGGGTCCCGAGCACATGAGAGGTGGGGCCGCGCTCGTCGCCGTCCAGGTGAGGTGGAGGGATGGGTGTGCCGTGATGGGGACACCGGGAGACGGAGCGCGGCTCTCAGCGGGCGGGACGGGCGATGATGCTCTTCCAGCGCAGCGGCCGGGGCGTCCGCCCACGCATGCCGTCACCTCGAAGGGGACGCCCGAGCACGACCTGCCGCGGCTCTTCTCGGAGCCGTGAGACGATAGCATTCGGCCCCCGCTCCCGCCGTTGCCACCGCCGGTGCCTAGGCGAAAGCCTGCCCACGCCCGGGCTGACGCGGCGGCCGCGGCGGCGGACGCGGCCGCTCCGACGCCCTCGGCGCCATCGTGCCGCACTGTCACCGTGTGGGGGGCCGGGCCGGAGGCCTCGGGGGGCGACCGCCCCAAGCCCGAGCTCGATACGGTTCGGCGGTTTGCAGCAGGCGGGGGGGCTGACTCAGGGGCCAGCGCATGTCCCTGTAGGTCAGCCGTGACGCCAGAAATGGCGGCATCGGCCTCGGAAATCTCCTCGCCTCCTCCCTCAGTCGTCGCCAGGCCGGCGCGAGGCGACGTCGGGGAGGAAACGGCGGCGACCTCAGAGGCGCGGCGGCGGCGCTGGGGGCGGGCGCCGGCTTTCTCGCCACCACTGCCAGATGACGTAAACGAGGCCAAGCTCGGGCGCCGCGGGCTCTTAGGCGGGCGCGTTGAGTCCGTCTCCGTGCTGCTTACGGATCCCGAACCCATACCCGTCCCCGCCCCGAAGCGCCTCTTCCGCTATGGGCGGCGACGCGTAGAGCAGGGACTTCTGGCGGCTATATAGGCGGCTAACGGTGCGCTCCGCGACCACAAAGGCCGCAACGAGGCACCGAGAGAGGCCGCAGACCGCGAAGTATGCCGATAGAGGACAGCTGCGGTCCCCCTTGCCGGAGCCCGCCGTCCTCGCAGTTCACCCCACGCTCTGCTCCGCCCATATAAACTGTCCCCCCTCTCCCCCCCAAAACCACCACAGTACACCCCCCCCTCCCCGTCGACGTCGTGAATAGTATGGCCAAGCTCCTCGGCATGGGAAACCCCCTTCTCGACATCGCTTCGGTGGTCGACCAGGCCTTCCTGGACAAGTATGGTCTCAAGATGGACAACCAGATCCTCGCCGAGGAGGCCCACGCCGACATCTACTCGGACATGGAGGCTCGCGGTGGGCGAGTTGAGAGGGAGAGGGACGGGGTTTTTGCGGTGTGGGTTGCGAGACGGCGTGGGCATGGTTCTTGGAGGGGCGGCCGCACGGGGGCGGTGGGCCGCGACAGTGGACTCTGTTGGCTCCAAATCCCCAAGATATCAATGGTTCTTGCCGTGTCAAACGGGCGGGACGAGCGTTCCGTCCAGATCCGTTCTAAACCAGACCATCAGAGGCGCGACCACTGCGAGCCTCACGACGGCTGCCCGACAGCGGGACGGAAACCCAAGTTCCGACCTTGTCGATAACCCAACCACCACGCAGGGTTGAGTACACGCCCGGGGGCGCCACCCAAAACACGATTCGGGTGGCCCAGTGGATGCTCGGGGGCGCGTCATCGCCGGGCCGGACGACGTACCTTGGCTGCGTGGGGGCCGATGCGCGTGCCGACACGATGAGCAGCATCATGAAAGAGGCCGGCTGCGACGCGCGGTACCTCGTCGACGAGAAGGAGCCCACCGGCACGTGCGCCGTGTGCGTCATGGGCGGGGAGCGCTCGCTCGTGGCCTCCCTGGGTGCCGCGAACAAGTACAAGCCCGAGCACCTCGATGCCAACACCGACGCGCTTGAGGCGGCGTCCATCGTCTATTCTGCCGGATTCTTCCTCACCGCCTCGGGCGAGTCCATGGTCAAGGCCGCGGCCCACTGCGCGGACAAGGGCAAGACCTACTGCCTCAACCTGAGCGCGCCCTTCCTTCTCGAAGTGCCCCCCCTCTATGCGGGACTCAAGGGTCTCTTCCCTCACACTGCCGTGCTCTTTGGCAACGAGGGCGAGGCCCGGTGCCTCGCCAAGGCCGAGGGCTGGGAGACGGAGGACGTTGCCGAGATCGCGGCGCGGGCGGCGTCAGCCTGGCCCCGCGCGGGCGGCCGCACGGTCGTATTCACGCAGGGCGGGTCGCCCACGCAGGTTGCCGTCTGGTCGGGCGTCGAGGGCGAAGCACCTGTGCGGTCGTCGTTTGACGTCCCCGTCGTGCCACAGTCGGAGATCGTTGACACCAACGGGGCGGGGGATTCGTTCGTGGGCGGTTTCCTCTCGCGTCTGCTCGAGGGCAAAGACCTCGCGACGTGTTGTGCTGCGGGTCACTGGGCAGGCGGGGTCATCATCCGCAGGGGGGGGTGCTCCATGCCCGAAGGCGCCTGCCCTTACACGGACTGAGGCCGTGCGGGGAGTATAAATTGAGGAGTTGGTTTCGGGCGCGGACGGTGTGGTTCTTTTTTCCTCCGCGTCCAATCCGTTAGATCCAAGATACCCACTCACGCAACCGCACCGCCAGCACACGACACCACATCACGCTCGAACTACTTCTTGCCAAAGGGGAAGATGGACTTCAGGGCGTTGATTGCCTCGCGGTTGATCACCGGCTCGTCATACTTCTCAAGTACCGGAAGGAATCGCGAGTCGGTCCGCAGCGGGGCGAGGTTGGGGTCCGACCGTACCTTCTTGAAGTCATCGAATCCTGCCTTCAGGCACGCGTCGAGGGCCTCGAGGCCCGGGTCAACAGCGCCCACGGCGGCATAGCAGCAGGCGACGTTGTACTGGGCGACGCGGTAGATGTTGGTGACACGGCTGAAGTTGTCCCCGACAAAATTCCGGGGCTCCATGCCAATGACATTCTCAAAGTCAACCAGGGCGAGCTCGGCCTCGCCCTTGCGGAACTTGACCAGGGCATCGTCAAAGAGCTCGCGGCGCTCGCGCTCGGCCTCCTTGCGCGACGCGTAGTTGCGCGCCTGCATCTCCTTGGACCCCGCGCCGTAGTTACCACCGGCCTTCTCCATCTTGTAGAGCCTCTCGGCCTCGGTCATCTCAGCTTCTTCGAAGCACGCCTCGCTACCATAGTTGCGCTTGATCTTCATGTAGACGTTGCCGTTGCGGGTGCGCATGGCGTACACGACCTGGCCAAAGTTGAGGGCGTCCCACACCTCGGCCCCGAAGGATGCGGACACTTTGACGACCTTGTCGCCGACCTGCATGTCGTCCGTGACGGACCCGCGGCGCGCGTCGATGGCGGAGATGTAGGCGCCACCGTCATTGCCTCTGCCAAACTTGACCCCAAGGGGCTTGGGGAGGTCGACCTCGTAGAAGTCCTTCGCGCTCTCGCCGGGGGCTGAGGCTGATGGTGGGGCGCCGGTGGGCTTGACGTCCCGGCTGGGGGCCTGGGCAGAGGCGGTGACGGCGCGGGTCGGGGCGGCGCGGGGGGCGGAGGCTAAGAGAACGCTCGCGACGGGGGCGCGAGCGGAAGCCTGGGCCACCGAGGCCCTGGGGAGTGGGTTGTGAGGACTTTTAAGGAGTTATTGGCGAGATGGAGTGTCCGGCGCGGCCCCGGTGGACGGGAAGAGACGTGGGGGAAGGGCAAGTGACCTTGCGGATGGGAGGCGCTTGGCAGATGACGCCGGGCGCTCTGACACGGCTGCAACATAATTACGGCGCTCATCGGAAGGTGAGAACGATGTGTATTGCAGGAATGGAGTCGCAAATTCCCGAAGGGTCTCGCTGGAGACGGAGGAGAGGGGCACAAGGCGCGCGACCTCAGCCACGCGTCGCCTCAACACACGCCGGACACTGAGCGCTCCGTGCGACTCGCCCACTGCCGGAGGCCGCGCGGGAGGGAGCGGAAAAGGCGAGCGTGAGCGCCATGATGCCGGAGCGCTCGAGCTTTGCTCCGCGTGAAGCGCCGGGGGCTCGGGCAGCGAGCGAGAGTCGGCAAGTGTTTTGGAGAACGGCCTGGACCGCCTTCCAAACGTCTCCACGGTCCCTCTCTCCTCGGCATTAGGAATTGGTGATCGTATTGCACGGCGTGGTCACTGCGCATCCCGGTCCTTGCCTCAGAGACGGCTGCTGCGTCCGCCGAGGCCGCCGACAGCCGTCGAGGCAGCCCCAGCGGGGCCGATCGCTTTACGGCGCCTTCGCCCGTGTCCCCACGATGGCGACCGACTACCCATCCACCTCGGCCCCCTCCACTGTGGTTCGACCATTCGCCGATCTGGGCGTGACGACAGAGGACGTCGAGGCGTACGAGAAGATAGGCAGGATCGGCGAGGGAACGTATGGGCGAGCTGAGGGAGAGAGGATGGCCAGCCGTGCCTGTGCTCCGACCCGCCGCCCGCCATCTGCCATCGTCGCCACCCCGTCTTACTCCTTCAGGATTGTGTACAAGGCGCGCCACAGGATGACTGGTGAAATCGTCGCGCTGAAGAGAGTGCGCGTTGAGGACGCCCGCGACGGCCTTCCTGTCACGGCGGCACGCGAGCTCCGTGTTCTTGCGACATGCCGGCATCCCAATGTCGTCGCGTTACGTGGAGTGGCCGTCGGCGCACGAGTCGACTCGGTCTTTCTGGCCTTCGAGTGCTGCGAACACGATCTGGCACGCCTCGTCGATGAGCTCGGTAGGCCATTCGCGACGTCCGAGGTCAAGTGCCTGCTGGCGCAGCTCCTCCGCGCCCTCGTCCACCTCCACGACCGGTGGGTCGTCCACCGCGACGTTAAGCTGTCCAATCTTCTACTGCGCGACGATGGGTCGCTCAAGCTGTGCGACTTTGGCCTGGCGCGCTACTTTCGGGCCTATCGCGTCGCCTACACGCCGGGCGTCGTCACCCTCTGGTATCGCGCGCCTGAGATACTCCTCGGGGATGATGCCTACACCGAAGCAATTGACCTCTGGGCCGTCGGGTGCGTACTCGGCGAACTTCTTCTCGGCGGGCCTCTCTTTCCGGGCCAGACGGTGCCGGAGACCCTTGGCCGGATCGCTGTCCTCCTCGGTGACATCGACCCCGCCACGTGGCCTGGGGCGGCGTCACTGCCAGGCGGCCGGACACTGCCTCCCCCGCGCTCTCCACCAGCGCGTGTCGAGGACGTCGGACGAGTCTTTCCGGGGCTCTCGCGCGAGGGATGCGACCTACTCCTCGGCCTCCTCGCGTACGACCCTGATCGTCGACTCACGGCGCGTGAGGCCCTGAGGCACCCATGGTTTCGTGAGGCCCCGGCAGCCCGGCCGCCCGAGAGCATGCCCACGTTTCCCTCGACCCAGGGACGCGCGGCCGAGCGAGCGAGGGGAGGGAGGGGTCGGTAACGCGGGCGAGAGGAGGGCCTGGTTGTCCCGCCGAATCGCGTCACGTCCTGGAGTATCGAGGCACCAGTGGAGCAGGACGGGGTCGTGGATTCAATATTTCCTCCCTTCCCGTTCGTTTGCCCACAGCCCCGCCCTCTCGCTCTATTTCGTTTCATGCGTGCGCGGCGCGGAACTCTTCCATGAAGTCAGCAAGGGCCTGGCATCCCTCCGTCGGCATGGCGTTGTAGATAGAGGCACGCATGCCACCCACGCTGCGGTGCCCCTTGATTTGGACGAGGCCCTTGGCGCCAGCGCCCTTAATGAATTCGGCCTCAAGATCCTTGCTCGACGGGATCGTAAAAGGGATGTTCATGCAGGACCGCACCGACTTCTCGACGGGGCAGTTGTAGAAGCCGGCGGACCCGTCGATAACATTGTAGACGAGGCTCGCCTTGCTCTCGTTGACCTTCTGCATAGCCGCGAGACCGCCCTTGGCGAGCAGGCGAGCGAAGACGAGACCGCACACGTAGATGGAAAAGCAGGGCGGAGTGTTGTACATCGAGTCGTTCTCGGCGGCGATCGACCACTCGAGCATTGTGGGGCAGTCGGGCCGTGCCTGGCCGACAAGGTCATCGCGCACGATGGCAACCGTCACGCCCGAGGGGCCGACGTTCTTCTGGGCACCAAAGTAGATGACGGCGTACTTCGACACGTCGACAGGCTTGGAGAGAATGTTGGACGACATATCGGCGATCAGTAGCCGGTCGCCAACGTCGGGGTCCTCCTTGTACTCGACCCCACCGATGGTTTCATTGGAGCAAAAGTGAACGTACCTGGAGCCCTCAGAGAGCTGCCACGTCGATGGCGCGGGCGCGTCGTTGCCCGACCCCTTGGCCACGACACGCGCGTCGAGGCCGAGCTTCTTGGCCTCGGCGACAGCCTTCTTGGACCATGCGCCAGTGACGACGTGGTCAACGACATCACCGGGCTGGGTCAGGTTCAGCGCCACAGCAGCGAATTGTGTTGACGCTCCACCCTGGAGGAAAAGGACCTTGTAGTTCTCGGGCACATTGAGAAGGGCGCGGAGGTCGGCCTCGGCTTTAGCCTGGATCTCCATGTACTCTTTGCCGCGGTGGGACATTTCGAGCACCGACATCCCACTGCCCTTGTAGGACACCAGGTCCGCCTGCGCCTCCTCCAGCACGTCCACGGGGAGCATCGCGGGGCCCGCTGAAAAGTTGAAAATTCTGAGGAAGAGGTGGAGGTATGAGCGTGGCGTTGGTCGACGGGCAGTCTGCTCGTTCCAGCAGATTGTCGTTGGAACTTCGCCCGCTCGACGAGCCGTCACCGAGGTCGTCGGAAGCATGGAGCACGATCCGCGCGGAAAGAGCAGTTGCGCGATGAGATACCGAGCTGACTCGCCTCGCGGGAGTAGCTCGTGTCACAACGGTCGACGCGTGGCCCACCGTGCAGCGCGCAGAGGTCGGGGCAGGGGCGCGACGGCCAGAGACAGCCGTCGAGACGGATGGGGCTCGGAGGCTCACGAGACTGGTCAACATGGTCAACAAGCCAGCAAAAACCTGCTGGAAGAAAGTCAACGATAGCGCCACCAGAGACGCGGGGGACGGGGATGAGCCGTGTCCGCCTGGTCACTCAGGCGACCCCGTGACGGTGGGCTTGCCGGAGTCGGTTTGCCGGAGTCGGATGAACCACGGTCCCGTCGGACCTTCAGTGACACTGGAAACAGCAAGATGATACCTGTAGGTCCTTTAGTTCTGAGCGAGGGTCAGAGGTTAGCGTGCTCGTCATCTGGACGGAGCGCCGGCTGGGCCCACCCAGGTGTCGTCGCGGGCGCGGCCACGGTTCCACTTCGGCTCCGGCGTCGATCCCGACGGATGGTGCAAGCTCTCGCAAGAAAGAAGAAGAAGATTAAAGCCGCTGTCCTGGAAGAGGGCGAGAGTCATGACTTATTTCGTCGATACGATAGCAAGCTGTCGATGCACCCTTCCGTCACCTAGACGTGCCGACTCTGCCGATGCTGCCACCGCGCGCCGAGCAAGCACGGTGCTCGGGCCGAAGAGCTCCTCCAGCGTATTTGGTCGTCAACCGCCGTCTTACCGGACCGAACCGACCGATCCTCATACACCCCACCCCAATGTCGACGCAGCTGAGGTACCAAGAGATAGCGCAACAGCACCAGGTGCGCTGCGAGCGCCTGTGCGCGACGTCGGCATCGTCGTGCCGTGGGACGCAGACGCCGCCGGAAGGCAGGGAGTGGCAGAGCCCGGTGACGGCCCGTCGTCGTTTGACGAGTCATCGTCGCTCGAGGCCGTGACACGCCAGCGGGTACTGGCTACGTCGACGCTGACAGCGGCGCTGATGGGGGCTGCTGCCCCTGTCCTGCGAGCGGCGGCCGAGACCCAGGGCGAGGCGTGGCACGGCTTCTCGGCCGAGGCGATCCGCGCCGTGGCGTCGGTGCCCGAGGGCGGTGTCACACCCGAGCACTGGGCCGTCGCCATCATCGTTGCCGGAGCCGTCACGGCGGCCAGGGCGGCCGCCGCCATTGTGGCCCCCCGCTACGCAGCCGCCACGCGCCAGTCGCTGGCCCAGGCCCTCGACCCGCTCGAGGGACTCAGCGATCTCGCGCTCGTGGCGTGCGTGCCGGCCCTGGGCGAGGAGCTTTTCTTTCGCGGGGGTCTCGTGCCGCTGGTGTCGCCCGACTGGCGCGGGGTGGCAATCGCTGCCGTCGTCTTCGGAAGCCTCCATGTGTCTGGCGGGCGGGGACCGTGGCCGGCCTTGTTCGCCACGGGGGCCGGAGCAGCTTACGGTGCCAGCATGCTCGCGACGTCCGATGTAGCCGTCCCCGTCGTCGCCCATGCCCTCGCGAACCTCGCTAGCGCTTGGGCTTACAAGATTGGGTTGTGGGATGCCGCATGTGGCAGGGATGACGATGGATTGACTTGATCGTGAGGGCAGATCAAAGCGAGTCCCAACTCGCTCACCCGCGTCTATCCCCCCGCCAGACTAGTAGCAACTCGTGCCCTTTCCCCTCCGTCTCGGACGACCGACGCCCCAGCGCTGCCGTCGGCGCCCAAGCCCCCGCCGGCTCAGGGAGTGCGAGAGTTCCTCGGTTGAGCCAGCCGAGGCTGGCGGCGCCCCGTGCTGGAGCCAAGCGTGGGCTGAGCCCCTCACGCGGGGTGGGAACCTCTTTCGAGCCCGGAAGTCCCGAGCTCGAGGGCACGGCCAGGACTACCACGCCGCAGCGCGCACACGCCTGTGCTGACCAGCTTGCGGGTGGCTCGGTCCGCCGTGTGTCGCCCCCGCCTCTGGCGAACAGGAAGCCGGGCAGGGTCGGAGACAGCGACTCAACGGGGCAGAGAGGGCTGTGCGGATGGACCTCGACGTCCGAGGCGTAGAAAGCGGACCACTCGGCGTCCGCCCAGGTCTTGGGTTGGTGGTCGCCGATGACGGCAAGCCGCGTGGCGCCGCACCGGCAGACGGCGACTGCCCGGGCATCAGCCCAGCGGGCCTCGCGGTCAGCGAGCAAGTCTTGCCAGAGCAACAGGGCCTGGACGTGCCCCGGAGACAGGCCGAGATAGAGACAGCGGCGGCTAACATCAAGAAATGATTCGTAGAGGGACGCGCGGCGTGATACGAGGTGGTGAGCCACTGCGACCGCTGCAACGTCCTGCTCGGTGCCCGCCGCAAAGACGACGAGGACGCCCGACCGCTCATCGTCTGACCAATTTGACACTGGCGCCGAGCCCGAGCCATCGTCCGCGGACTGAGGGATGCAAGTCGACGCCCCTCGTGCCACGACTACGTGGCGGAGGACGGTGTCGATCGACCGAATAAGGGGGACAAAGGCGACAGGCATCGCTCCGCCGACGCGCTCCCTGTTGCCTGCCCCTCCGGTGTCGTCGACAGAGGCCCGGCTTGGGAAGTCCACCACTGCACCGCGGAGGCCTGCAGCCTTCGCCAGGCGCATCGCTGACTCGGCCTGAGCGTGAGCCACAGACCCGAAGGCCATGGCACTCGGTGTCACGAAGACGAGCGAGGAGAGGCCGAGGCGTGCCGCGACGAGGGGAGGGGCAAAGAGCTCGCCAAGATGGGCGGCGGGGGCAAGAAGGAGGCCGTCCGTGAGCTGTGCCGGCACACCAGGTGTCCAAATCGAGAGGGGAAGATGTGGCTCGACGTCGGTGGGCCCCACGGGCCGAGTTCCAGTAGCCGATGCGTGTGCTTCACCCCCCGTTGGTGCGGGTTGTAAGGCTGCCCGGCGAGTTGGCATCGGGCTGGGGGGTTGACCCATGAGGCCACCAAGCTCCTGCGCTAGACGTGCCTGGAGCTGGGTGACAGTGGGCCGGGCGGCAGGGTCACGGACCAGTGCGAACTCAAGTAGGGGGCGTACCGAAGGAAGACCCTCAAGAGCGCGGGCATTTTCCATCGTGAAGAGGGGCTCTGTTTCGAGCGTGACACGGAGGAAAAAGCTGACCCAGTCAGTGTCGTCAAATAGGACCCTGCCGATGCAGAGCTCAAACAGCAGACACCCAAGGCTCCACACGTCAACAGCGGGACCAACATCCTGCGGTGCAGTGGCATCGTCCTCGAAACTCAGCATCTCTGGGCTCTTGACGCACTCAGTCCCACGGCTCCGCTCCGTGCGACGTGGTTCGCCGGGGGCGAAGAGCAAGCTCTCGCCATAGTCAGCGAGGACGGGGCGAAAGGGCAGGCCAGAGACGTCGCTACCACGCTCTCCATCGAGCGGCTCCAGCAGGATATTGCTGCACTTGAGGTCGAAATGAACACCACCACGGGCGTGGAATTCGGCGACAGCATCAACGACGGCGGAGAAAATGCGGAGGTACAAAAGTACGGAGGACCGGACTCGCTCCGTCTTGCCCGGGACCTCGCGTCGCCAGTCGGCGAGAGACCGAGGGTACGACTGTAGAACGAGGTAGATGTGGGCATCGTCAACTCCGTAGTCGAGTAGGGTGCATGACCAGGGCTCGTCCGAAAAGGTCGCGAGGATTCGAATCTCTGAAAATGCGTCGACCACCGTGTTGCGATCACCTGGGGAGGTGGGAAGGTCGATGGCCTTGATGACAACGTTTCGAGGCCCACCAATTGAAGGCATGCGCCGCCGCGAGACGACCGAGACGATGCCCCGGGCAACGCGCCCCCCAGTCGAGCCTCCAGACACGCTGCCGTCAGTGAGAGCCGAGCCTGACTGACCGCCGTACAGTGAGGCACGAAAGAGGCAAGGGGCGCAGAGGCGAAGAAGACGCACGGCGCCCTCAGCGTGCGTTGCTGGCAGAGAGCGGCAGAAAGAGAGGAGGCCGGCCACGACACCTCGGTTTCTTGGGTGGGAGAGGTGCGCGTGAAGGAGTACGGGGAGTGCGGGGGCAGCGACATGAGACAATGAGGCGTGTTTGGCGAGGGTGCCATTGGCGGCCACAGCCATGATGAGGACAGCCGAAAGGAAGGCCTCGTGGAGGCCACGCCACCAAGTCAAGGGGCGCTGCAAGAGTGCAGCCTGATAGTGCCAGTCCGCCTCCGCACGGCGGGCAACCTCGCGCCTGGCATCACGCCGACGACGGCGCAACCTGGCCACCCGCTCAAATATGACACTGGGAAACCTGGCGATTCGAGTCCTGGAAGGTCTGTTCTGACCCACTTTTGGGACAGAGACCATCGTGCTCGTCCGACCACCAGATAGACCGACGTCAGAGCTGGCAGACTTGCGCGATGTGCTGTGATCTGCAGCGAGGGGCAACTCCCGCTCTGTCGAAGAAAGTGGAGCGAGAGCTAGTGCCGGGACGTCAGGTGGGCAAATGATGTCCTCCACCACAGCGTCAGCCGACACGAGCGAGGCGAGTGAAACGTTCGAGTCAGACTCATTACCGCGCTGGCGCATCAGACCAAATCGGCCAAGGTTCTGTCGGACACGAGCGTCCCAAGCCTCCCGACGGGACATCCGCTCACGAATCTTGTCATCCCGTTGGCTAACTCTGGCCATCTCAAATTCGTACTGGTCCATGGCCTCGGCATCGTCCTCGACGTCACCAGTCAGCTCCGGATAAGCGGGGTACGCTCCGGTGTACATGCCCCCCTTGGCTGGGCCGTGATCGCGGAAGAGCCCGGATTCCTCGTCAGCTACTGCGATGTCATCTGGCTGATGAGCCAGCACGCTTCTGTCCTCCTCGTCTTTGTGTGGAGCGGAGGAGCCAAAGTGACGGCCGGAACCAGAGCATTTGGCTTCGGTTGGCGAGGCGAATTTGGGCAACATCCCCCCCCCAACGGACCTATCGCCCATCGACTGCGAGCGCGAGTGACGGGGTGCCCTGCGGCCAACATCAGCAGCAGAAGGGGTCACAGAGCCGGCCGCGCTTGGCGGTGCCTTCATAACTGAGAGTGGGAGGACAAGCCGAGGAACCTGCATGCGCACTCCACCAGCTCCTCGAACAATGATGTCACCAGCACCAAGCTCACGCGAGGATGGGCGCTTCGACACCCCTTTTCCTGCCCCCAATGCCATACTCTGCGAGACCCGAAGAGTCTGGCCCAGCCTGCCACTGCTAGTGGCGCGGGCGCCGCCGCTGCCCGCACGGGTCGAGTGGGTTGGGTGTGATTTGGGGCCAGGGACAGAAGTCTCACGAGTACGTTCGGGGGAGGAGATAAGCGGAGAGGTCATGTGCAGGATGTTGTGTTCCAGGGAGAGGTCCCCCATGAGCCAGTTGAGCATCTCGAGCGACGTGGCGACGGAAGTTGGAGACATCACGGAAGACCCACCCCGGGGATCAGCGAGGGCACGAATGGTCACCCGAAGGTGCCCCTCGGCGCACTTGAGAGCTTCGCGGGGACGACGTGCCAAGCTGGTAAAGCAGACGGGAGTCAGGAGCGCCGGCGAGGGTTGCTCGCTGCAAGCTGGCGGCACAAGGCTGTTGCCGTGCCCAGTGTAGATGCGTACAAAGCGATGCCAGTGTACTGATGCGAGGGCAGCAAGCTTTGAGGGTTCTCCAAATGGCACAAGGTCACCAGTGAGCTCGACAGCTGCGAGGACTGCGTCGCAAGACTCGACCCTGCCTTCGGAGGCAGAGATGAGAGCGCAGGCTGCAGACGCAGCAGTGCTCTTGCCTGACTTATCAGAGAGGCACCCAAGGGCCGCAGCGCGAACTGTGTGCTGGTTGCAAGCCCCACTGGATCCTGTCGAGCTTGGCTGGGCTGCGAGGACGGACGCTAGTCTCTTCCATAGACCCAAGGCACCAAGCTGAAATGCAAGGATGTGTCCGGCCTTGAAGCTGGATTCCGAGCTTGAGAGTCCAAGGACAGCCTTGGTGTGAATGAGAAAGATGTCACGCAGGGCAGTCCCCGCTCCTGCTGGGGCATCATAGAAGCAAAGAGACATGGCGGCCTCTCTAAGCTTAGGTGTGTGCTCCCCCGTCAGCATGGCTGAGAGAAGGAAGCACAAGCCGTGTCCGACGAGGATGTCTTCAGAGCCGGTGGATTCGTCGTCTAATAGACGTGACGATAGGAGGTGGACAACACCCTCTATGGCCTGCCAGCCGTGGTGAAAGGCAGCGCTGGCAGAGCCCTGCCCGGATCCTTCCACGACGGCATGTGCCAAGGCATGAAGCTGCACCGCGATGCTCATCCGGCGGGCTGCCCAACCCGTCAAACCGGCAGCGACCGACTCAGCTAGCGCGGCGCAGGCTCCCCTGAGGGTGACATCGTTGGCCCACTGGGTGGCGTCACGGGAGGGCACGCCTGCTGTGAGAGTGACACCCACGGTCCGGACCAGCCGGAGACCCCGCTGGACCAGTAAGCACCGAAGTGCGCGGAGGAGTCTTACCTGGTCCTTTTCCAGGCCATATAGGGGCGCAACGGCCAACTCGGACCGGAGCACGCAGATCACTTCGCGGTGGATGGCAGCAGCGACATCCTGGGCCGTGGCCCCATCGAATGGCAAGCATAAGGAGGTAGAGGTGTCCCCCCCAATAGCCCGGGGCGTCGAACTGCGAGATCTGGCGTAGGGAGTGTTCCACATTGCGCTCGTCGCGCAAAGATCGGCAAGGGATTCGAGGACAGCGAGCTTTGCGAGAACAGCGTCAAACTCAGCCGTTGCGTAGGATGGCGGGGCAGGTGCCCGTCGGCGCGGGGCCCAGGTCGGCACGGGGCGCATTACTCTGTTGCTGTCGCGTGCCCTCCAAAATCGCGCTCGGAGGGCCATGGGCGACGGAATGTGCGGCGAGTCAAGGCCATAAAGTGCGTCACCAATGGTCCCATCGCCCCACACACCCAAAGCAGATGTCTCAGCCTCAGGCGCTTGGAGCCGACCAGTGGCAGATTCCGCATCAGTCTCGGAGGATGCAGTGGCATCAGCCGAGACAGCGTGGAGCCTGTCGTCGCCTCCGAGCCCGGCCGTCGCTATGGGAGACTCGAGAAGAACAGCGTCGTCGCCAATGTCGTCAGGGTCCTGGTCGACGGTAAGAAGAGGGAGGAGCGTGGCAGCAGCCTGAGCATTGCCACCGGATTTTGATCCTGCGCTTGCATCTTGAACGCGTGGGGTATCGGCCACTGTGCCTGGCCCGGCACCAGCGACGGACTTCATGTCATCGACTTCGGCCCGGAGAGGCGGGAACGGCGCTGCGAACGAGTCTCCCCCAAAGTCATCTGGGGCATCAGATCCAACGGCGAGGAGGGCTGATTCTGCCCGCAGGAGGGGCGCGATGAGGCGTCGAGCACGGGGGTTGTCGGCCACGGGACGCAGGGCGCTGGCTCGCGCGGCGAGAAGGAGAAGGTCAGCGGCAGGCGGCACGCGTGCCGCGTCTGCCTCGGCAAGGGCGGCTGATAGGCCGGCACAGAATCGGCCGACGGCCTCGGTGCGGGGGTCGGCCCCGCCCAGGACAGCAACGAGGCACTCGGCCGTTGCCGCCACCAATGCGTCGGCAAGACGTCGCCGTCTTCGCCGGCCCGTCCCCACACCGGCGCGGATGCGCGAAATGACCGGGACGATCCCAAGGAGGGCCTCAACGACGCCGCGCTCAACCCACTCGGATGACAGGAAGGCGAGGTTGGACCCGCTGCCCATGGCCGGGATCAGGCATGCTTCGGCAAGTGCGGCCCGCACCGCGCCCAGCGGGCGCATGAGCCCCCCGGCGTTGCGACCACGGCTCCGAATACCCGCCACGAGCTCGGGGATGGGACGAGCCCCACGCTGGACGAGGGACCGTGCTACTGCCCACGCGTGAAGCCGTTGGCGCACGGCACGACCTCCAGCCCAAACTTGGGCCGCCTCAGCCACGGCCAGTGCCTCAGCCAGAGAGCCCACCCGGAGCGGGCGCGCCCCTTTACGCGGCGACGCCGACACGGTTTCAGGGGGCTGGTCCACGCTCAGCGCGAAGCGGAGGTCCCCAGAGGCTGTGCCTAGTCGCTCGCCACGGTCTCCGGCGTAGATGACGTCGGCGGGGTCGTGCAGCTCAAGCGCTCCTCTCGACAGGTTGAGTAAAAGGAGGAGAGACTGCACGGTACCACGGCCCACATCCTGGGAGGGGATGGATCGGGGTGGTAAAGCGGGCAGGATATCGAGGGGGGCTGCAGAACTTGCCCGTGCATTGACGAGCGACCGTGCATTGACGAGCGACAAGGCTCAGACGCAGGCAGCTCTGGCTAGGAGGACATTCCCCACACCCATATAGTTGATAAGACGTCGCCCCTCGCTCTCGCCTTTGTCGTTATGAGGAATCCGCCGTGGGTGAAGGTGGCGACAGAGCGCCACTCTTCGAGGAGTGCCAGCAGGCGTGTGGTGGCGAGGGTCTCAGTGGGGAGAAATCCCCCGCAGTTTTCGAGGTCGGCTAGGAGAAACTCCATCCGCGGGAGAAGTGCGTCGATGGCAGCGACGAGAGCGGGCCACGATCGAGACGGAACAGTCAGCCGCGCGACGATGGCAGCGTCGGACGCCAAGAGCGATGGACGCTTATCGTCGTTCACCAAGTCTGAGCCGGCGTCAGAGTTCGTGCGCCCCGACGGGCCCGCTGCATCCCCCAAGCCCACGTCGACGTCAGCGGGGTCCACCGTTCGGCGGCTCGCCACCCGACGCAGGTCAGCATCGCCGAGGTGTCCCGTCGTCGGGGTCTGGCTAAAGTTGCGGAAGGGAAACGAGCAGTGGCGCACCGTCCGGCTCACGACAAAAGAGAAGCGGAGCACGACGTGCTGGCCCGGGACGCCCACGGGGGCCTCAAAGCTCAGGCTGTCGCGGTCGACCCACACCAGGGCCAAGGGCCGGTCCGCGCGTGTCAGCAGCTCGTCCACTGTGCTCTTTTCGCTGACGGGGAGACGGAGCTGGTTGCTTCCGTGCTGCTGCTGGTGCCACGCCCAGTTTGCGCCGCGCCCTACGGCGCGTAGCATGCGCGCCACGCCTGGTAAAGCAAGAGGGCCGCGGTGCTGAAACAGACAGCAATCACGGAAGGGGGTGGAAGTGAGGGTGGTAGTACATGGATTTTCGATGGGACCGGCCATCTCGTGAAGGGCTTATATGCCAGCAAACAAAGGGTCGCTGCCACCACGGGTCAGCAGGCCCGGCCGCGCCGGCCAGGGCTGCGCCTTCAGTGAGCCCGGGAGCTGGACGGAAGCCGAGAGATCGGGTCCTTTGGATAGTTAGGAGCACGGGAAACACTTTCTGGAGGGGAAGGGAGGGGGAACGATGGGCGCGGCGCTCTCGCGGGAACAGGCGACGCGTGAGAAAACAGGCGGCGAGACGCGGGAAACGGCAAAAGGGAGGCCGACCGGACCTCGGCACCGAAGACTCGGAAACCTCCACCTCACCTCCGCACCACCGACAGGCGAGATGGCGCGAGGAAGCCGTGAAAACGCACCAACTTTTTCCGGTCGCGCCACACGCGTCCTTACTGACTCCTTCGTCTCCGGGGGGACGGGAGAGGACGTATCGATCGCTCAAGCTGCGATGCGACGGTCGCGGCCGGGGCTCGCCGGCGGAACACGGGAAGGAATTGTTTTCATTTCGGTCCCACTTGCGGTCAACTCTGGCGTGGGTGCGCATTTCTTTCCACCCTTTGTGGGAGAAATTTGTCTTCTTTGTCCTCCGGAAGCAGACTCGGACGAAGTTCTCGAGCCGCGAGGCCGCTGGGGAGGGTCACGGCAAAAACGCCCGCCTGCGCCGCGCCCTGCTGGTTCCCCGCTCCCTCCTCTCCTCCTTCGTCTGCGCGACGCCTGAGGCGGCCCAGAGTCTTGTTCGATCTCCACCCGTCGGCGTTGTCGCCGTTCACTCCCCCAGAGGGCAGGGCCACCGGGCCTGGGACTTAAAGCGCGCTTCGAAAATGCGCCCCGGCGGCGGCGGCCGCCAAGGGGGTGGGCTCCTCCCAACTCTCCCCTTCCCTTACCCCCCCTCTCTCCTCTACCGTCCGTCGCCCCCCCAGGTGCGTGCAGAGGACCTCGAGTCGTTCTCGTCTTCCTTCCCGCGCCTGGCCTGTACGCGCCACTGGGCGCCCGAGGCTGCCGACGCCACAATGTCTGCCACGGGCGAGCTCGGCCACGGGGACAGGATCCAGGTCAAGTACGATCTCGCGGACGATGAGCGTCCCGGAGAGACGGAGCAGACGGTCTGGTGGGGCGCCACTGTCAAGGACGTGCAGGTGACGAATGACGGGCGCAAAATTTACCGTCTCCTGTATGACGCCTTCCCCGAGGGGGGGTTTGCCGACCAGGAGGAGTCGTCGATCGAGATGACGGATAGGATCGGGGCCGTCTTTCAGCTCGAGGACGACCTCACCCGGGGCGACATCCAGACGTACCGCATGGAACCCGAGGGCGAACGCGGCGTTGTCAATTGTGTGCCGGAGCCCGAGGTGATCAGTGCTGAGGACCTCGCGGCTCAGCAGGCCTACTACGCCCAGCAGCAGCACTACGGTATGGACCCTAATGCGAGTCAGACGTCCGCGAGGGGTGGGGTGGGCCGCAGTGGGTCGAGGGGTGTGACAGAGCGGGACTTGTGGCGGATTGCGCGCTTCTTGCCGGGAGGGCCGCTCAGGCCGGGGCCCTCTGCTCCACGCGACACATCCGTGTCCTCCTGCATCCTCGCCCTCGCCCCCGCCTTCCTTCACAGTGGCGTCCTGGGGCCTTCCTCGACCACCTTATCCCACGTCTCCCCCACCCTTCCCTTCCCCCCCTGCAGCTGGTCGCCCAGCAGCAGCAGTACGCAGCCTACCACGCCCAGCAGCAGGCCGCCGCCCACGCCCAGCAGCTCGCGGCTCACCAGGCCCAGGTCCAGGCGAGCATAGAGATCTGGTGACAGGACCGCGGAGCTCCGTACAGCTGCCCGGATGCGCGTCCCCGACTGCTCTGACGCCCACTCCTCTCATCCTTCCCCCGCAGGCCTACCAGCAGCAGATGGCTCAGCACCAGGCCCATCAGAACCAGCAGGGGGGCTACCAGGGCTACCAGCAGTGAGGGGGGCGGCGTTTGCGGCCGATGGGTCGAATCACCCCCTCGTCCCGACGGGCTTGCGACTTGCTTGCGCGGAGAGTGCAGGCTGGCACTTTCAAGACCCCCGAAGTCCCCGCCTGCAGAAATCCAGTAGACAATGGTGGGATCTCTATCTACCCTAATCGGGCCGGCTCGACCCTGTGCGGGCCCCGCACGGGCCGCATCGAGCCGCGGTTGCGGAACTCGGACCGTTCTCGCGACACGGCGAGTTTTTTGCGGCGCGGTGACGCTTGAGTGATCGGCCGGGTCGCATCCTTCCCCAGGGCCGTGCGCCACTCCGCGGGGAGACCGCAGGCCTGAATTCTCGTCGATGATGTGGCCTCGTGCCGCCCTCCCGCTCAATTCCACCTTCCCCCTCCTGTCTTGTTCGGCTCCATCGCGAGTCATTGAAGTCTTTGTCCCTTTCGTCACTTTTTTGACTGCAGTCCGCCTCTCATGAGCTCGGGAGTTACCACAGTCCATCAGCGCCGCGGCGCCAGCCTCGTTGTTCGCTCTGCCGACGTCAAGGTGCAGATGGATAATTTCGCCGACCCTTTCGCCACGGTCCTGCGCATTAAGACGCCCAGCGATCTCGGGGATCTCGGCGAGATGACGAGCTCGATCAAGAAGCTCGGGCTCAACGTAGTCAAGGCGTCCGTTTGGACCGAGACGCAGGCGAGGGATCAGCGGGGCCGAGGTTGGGCCGAGGCAGTCGGGCGCCGAGCGCGCAGCTCGACGGCTTAAGTGGATGGGCGACGCCGTAAAGATCGTCGAGTGCTGGCGCACCGCCTCTGCTGTCGGTCGGGGCCTGCCGAGAGCCACCTCGTCGGGGCAGCGTCACTGGCCGACGGGCTTGCTGGGCGACCTCGACAGGCGCTGAGCGCGCCTCTGAGGCCGTAGAGCGCGACTGGAGCGTCACTTGCTCCATAGTCTCACCCTCTACCTCTTTGTTTCTCCCACGCGCACCTGCAGGACTACGTCTTCTACATCACGGAGCGCGAGGGTAGCGAGAAGATCAACAAGGCATCACGGCTGGAGGAGATCCGGGCGGCCGTCGTGCGCGGCATCCTCAAGGAGGGCTCCTCCTTCGAGGAGGACTTTGCCCCAGGCTCGGGCCCAACCCCGGTCCCTGCCAGCTCGTCCCAGAGACAGTCGATCTCGTCCCCCAAGACGTCCGTCACCATCACGCCCCACGCAACGGGGTCACGCTCGGTCCTCCGCGTGCGCACGGCGGACAGGGCCGGCGTTCTGACGGGCATTGTGGGCATCCTCAAGGACCTCTCAGTCAACGTGGTGGCCGCAGAGGTTGACACAATCGGGGATCTCGTCGATGACACTTTCTTCGTTACCTATCAGGGAGAGGCCCTGTCGGACAACATGAATGCGAGTGAGGAGACGCGCACGTTTTCACGTATGTTGTCGCCCGCAGGGTACGCCCGCCGCTCCCGCTGCCGATTCTCTCGATGCCCCAGAACACCTCCGGGGTGCTAGCGTCGGTGAAAGCGCCGGTGCTGGTGCTGGTGGAGCTGCCAGCGCCGCTATCGCTGCCGCTGCTAACTCTTCCCAGCCACTGCCACTGCCTCCACCCCACCCACTCCCTCAACACCCCCGCAGGTTCTTATCGTGAACACGTTAATGTACCACCTGGGTCGCCCGGACTCGGTGGAAGACTCGTACTGAGTAGGGCCGGCGGGTGCGTGGGGGATGACGATGGATGACCAGGAGGAGGTGGACGGGCCCGGAGGAGGCAGACAAGACCGGTAGCGGTGCTCCACCTTTGAAACGTCCGAACTGCTCTGTTCTTGTCTGATCTCTACCGTCTGCCACCCCGCCCACCTCCCCCGTCCACCTTAAAACCCACCACCTTAAAACCCACCCAGCTCAAGCTGCCGTGGGCTCAGGCTCCGCCAACCCCCCCCCCCCCTCAGCCTCGACCTCGGCGGGATTGGCCGGCTCGGGGTCCTTGGGCCCGACCACGAAGGAGTCGAACTCGATCCGCGACATGTGGACGTCAGCGTTGGGCGTCGGGAAGTCACCATGGTCGTCAGTGACGTCGGCAACGGCCCCTCCCTTGCGTGCGTCGACAGTGAGGCGCATGGTGCCCTTGAAGAGCTCGACCTTGGCGCCCGTGAGCTGGATCACCTTGCCGGGCTGCACCACATCAAACTGTGATCCACGCACTGAGAGAAAGACGACGCCCGACGCGTCACCCACGGTGGCCTCTCCGACCTTGAGGGCCCCCTGGGTTGCCGTCCGCGGCTTCTGCAGCACGACCTGGCACGACTCCACCTGGAATGGGGAGGGGGCGGACGAAAGGGGTGGCGGGAGTGTCGCGGGGGTCACGGGGATCCCAGGAGGGGCGATTTTGCAACCGCACGGATCTGCGGGGGGTGATGGCCGTGACGGCGCGGGGGGGGACAGGCGCTGCAGGCGCCGACATTCGAGGGGGCGCCACTGCCGCCGCCGCCGGGGGGGGCGCTGAGACCCCCCTGGCGGTCTTCTCTGCAGCGACAGGGCCTTCATGATCCGGGGCGACAAGTCGGCACGCGGGGGTCTGAGTCCGTTGGCGGGGGCGCCCCCCCGCGGACTGCAGGGTCGAGAAGACCGCGTTGCCTGCGCGCACGCCGGTGGCGGCGACCGCCGACTCTGCCGCTGCGAGGGTAAGGCTGCCGACCCCAAGCTCAGCATGGCCGTCGCCCCACCGGTCGCCGTTCCAGCGGCTCATGGCGGGGCCCGAGGGCAGCCATATCGGCCCGTGAGAGCGCCATCACACCCCGCGGGTCGGTGGGCAGAAGTGCCGGGGCGCCGATCCCCCAGTGGGGCGGGAGCGTCGCCGTGTCCGATCATGGGCACACAAGGGCCCCTCCGAATCGGCGTCGTGGAGAGCAGCCAATGGGCCGCGGCCTCGTCGGTGGCGCCGCGGCGGCGAAACCACGACGCCACCGAAACGCATTGATTGTCGCACGCTGACAGATTCGAGGAGATGGCTCCGCGCGGAGAGCGGGCGGTAAAAGGGGGCGCAGCTCCACCAGCCGCCCAACGTCCGGCCGTCCCGGCGCCCCGCCCGCTCCCCGACCGGATCCCAGACCACGGCGCATCGCCTCCGCCGTGGTCGGGCGCCGGCGGGATCGGGTCTCTCCCCGAAGCTCGTCACCCTCTTCCGGTCGCACTTCGCCCATCCTTCCCCGCGCCGCCCCTGTTGTCGCCCGCCTTAACGGTGAGGTCGAACCCATCCGTGTGGTAGGGGCGAAGATCAGTAACCTTGGAGACCTCCGACATCGTCGGAGGGGAGACCCGGGAGTTGGACCGATGAAGTGATCTAGGATGGTGTCGGGGATTTTGATCCAGGACGGAGAGAGGGGGCGGCCGAGGCAAACGCTTCAGGGACCTCTTTGAGTCCTGCTCGGGCTCCGACAGTAGTCGGGTAACATGACGATGTCGCGAAAGACTGCGCGCCTCGTGGCGCGACGGCTCCTGTCGTCATCACTCCGTGATGCTGTCGAGTCGGCAACTGCAGGGCCGGCGGCGACGAGCCGGACGACTAAGAGCTGCGGGCGAGATTTTCTCGTCTCGGGAACTCTCTCGGGAGGTCGCTCGTCCTGCGGCCAAAATTAGACTTTCCAATTATCCCCTAACTTCCTCGAGACACGCAGAGAACGATTGATTGCGACTGTGTCCACCTCCACCTCAGCCACGGTCGGCTTCGGCCCTGGTCGGTCGCCGACCCCTGCAAACCATGCCGTACTCGCCCTCGGAACCAATGTCGGCAGTCTCGTCAACAACGTGCGCGAGGCGGTGGCGATGCTCGAGAGCGAGGGCGTGGTGACGGAACGCCATAGCGGTCTGTACTCGACAACACCCGTTAGCCCCGGGGTGACGCAAAGCCGTTTCCTAAACGCCGCCGTCCTCGTCTCAACCGACGCCGGCCCCGCCGAGCTCCTCCGGCGGGTCAAGCGTGTCGAGCGGCGCATGGGCCGTGAGACGGGAGGCGTGCGGTGGGGGCCGCGCGTCATGGACATCGACATTATCTTCTTCAACGGCGCCGGCAGCTTCACGTCGCCGCCGCTCAGGCTCCGCGACGCCGAGGGCCGCCCCCTCGCCGTCCCTCACCCGCGTTGGCGAGGCCGCGACTTCGTGGTCGCCCCTGTGGCCGACCTGCGCGACGCCCGCGACGACGGCGAGGGCCAGGTCGGATTCCGCGCGGCTCTGCTGCGGCAGGTTGGGGCGGCGGGGCGTCTCTGGGACACACGTCGCGCCCGCGGGGCCCGTGCCCGGGCTGCCGCGGCGCGCAACGACCCCGACGCCTTTCTGCGCGACCGCGTCGCCGCCAACGAAGGAGGCGGGGGCTCAGGACGTGTCGAGCAGTCAGTCTATCCAGCAGTTGGTCCTGCTGTAGTTGACTCGGGCCCCGCCGGTGAGTGGGGCAGCACAGGCGAGGCGGCCTTTTCACGCGACGTGTGGCGCGTCATGCCCGTCCCCGGCGTGACGGGAGGGCTCGTGTGCTGGGAGAGGCGTCCCCACGTCATGGGCATCCTCAACGCCACGCCCGACAGCTTCAGCGACGGCGGCGTTCTTGGGGCGATGAGCCCCCGCATCGGCGAGGACATGCATGTGTCGTCGTTGGCGGCCGTGGCGACCGCCGCCGTTGAGGCTGCTCGTCGCATGGTTGCCGCGGGCGCCGCCGTCGTCGACGTCGGCGGGCAGAGCACCCGGCCTGGGGCCGACCCCGTGCCCTCAGCCGTCGAGGCCGCCCGCGTCGTCCCCGTAGTGCGTGCGCTACGCGCCTGCCCAGACCTCGCCATGGTTCCCATCAGCGTCGACACGTTTGACTCTCGCGTCGCTGAGGCCGCCATCGCCGCCGGGGCCGGCATTGTCAACGACGTCTCGGGCGGCTCCCTCTGCCCCGAGGGGGGAATGCACGCCATGGTTGCCCGTCTCGGCGTCCCCTACGTTCTAATGCATATGCGTGGCAACCCAAAGACCATGACCAGCCTCGCCAGCTACTCCCCGGGCGGGCTCGTCGCCGAGGTGGCAGGGGAACTCGCCATCCAGGCAGATGCCGCCGTCGCGGCAGGGATCGAGCCCTGGCGCGTCATCCTTGATCCGGGGCTCGGTTTCGCGAAGACGCCGGGAAGTAGTATCGCTTTGTCGCGCGCTTGCCCAGAGGTTCGGGCGGCCCTGCCCACGGGAACGCTGCGCGGCGCTCCGCTTCTCGTGGGGCCGTCGCGCAAGGGATTTCTGGGCGTGCTTACGGGGCACACTGTTCCAGCCGACCGCGATGCCGCCACGGCAGCCTCGGTCGCCGCGCTCGTGGGCGGCGGGGTCGAGATCCTGCGCGTCCACGACGTGCCCTCCTGCGTCGACGCCGCGCGGGTTGGGCATGCGCTCTTGACGCCACCGTGATAAGTTCGGCGGGGACAGTGCGGCAAGTTTGGCTCTGTTGCATCGCTGTCCATCGTCCTCCTCACGGCCGCACCCGCGCCCAGGCCTCCTCCAGCACGTCGGTTCTGATGGCGTCGTAGTCAGGAAAGAGGTCGAGGACCTGGTAGGCCACCTGCATGGCCTCCACATACTGCTCGGCCTTCAAGTGGTTGAAGGCGAGCCGAAATCCCGCGGGCGCCGTCTGGTGCATAAGCTCCCATGTCTTGGAATAGTGCTCCGCAGCGTCTTTGTAGGCGCCCTCGCGTTCGAGCATCTGCCCCATGATCTCCCAGGCGGGTCCGCAGCTCTGGTTATACTTCAGGCACTTGCGGCATAGGTCCTGGGCAAGGTCAAACTTGCCGCCCTTGACATACATTGACGCGAGACTCAGCCAAGCGCGCTCGAATTCGTCTCCGTACTCGGGCGTGTAGGGAAGCTTGGAGATGCGCTTGAGCTGATTTCTCGCCTTGGCCTTTTGACGGAGGAAAAGAAATGCCGTCGCCATCGCCATGAGTGTCGGGACATGTTCACGGTCGCGCCCAGCAATGTCGAGGAGGATGGCCAGGGCCGCCTCGGCGTCCTCGTGGCGGCCCGAGGCCATCTTTACATAGATTTCTAGGACTCGCTGCCGCAGTGGAGGGGCGGCCGAGATGCATGGCGACGTGGCCAGCACGGACGCGGCGGCCTCGAGGTTCTCTGGAGCCGTGACAGCAGCGCCAAACGCGTCGGGGAAGCCGTCCTCGTCGTCGCCCGCGGCAGCCCATAGCGCCTCGGCGTTGGGGTCGAGGTAGACTTCAGCCATGAGGCAGGCGGCCTCCGTGCCCCACACCGCGTCGCCGCGGGCCAGATTAAGGGACCGGAGGGCCAAGTCGGCGCGCCCGGAGACCTTGTAGAAGAGGCCCTCAGCAACGTGGAAGCCTGCGAGTTGGGTGTGGCGGAGGCACGACCGCCTGGCATCGGCAAGGACGGTCTTGCACCGGTCGAGGCGGCCTGTGCGCTGTAGTACCCGAACTAGCTTGACAAGGGCCTCAAACTTGTTGGGCTTGCTCCCCAAGATGACCTCAAGGCGCCCAACGGCGGGCTCGACGTCGCCCTGCATTGTTGCGACCTCGGCAAGGAGAATGGAGGCGCCGTCGTTGTCGGCGTTTACCCTCAGCATGCCGTCGCAGATGGACTGGCACGCCGTGACGTCGCCAGCGGCGAGGTGCATGCGCGCGAGGGCTAGACCCGCCGGTGCGTGACCGGGCTGACGGCGCACCGCGCGCACCAGGACGTCCTTCGCCTCGGACCGGTTGCCTGCCTCGAGATGGGCCTCAGCGAGGGCGAACCCCAGGTCAGCAGCCCGCTCGCTCTCGGCGGCGATAAGCTCGGGGTGTTCCCCGCGAAGGGCATCAAGTACAGCCTCCTCCGACGAGAGGGCCTGTGCGAGCCCAATGATGAAGGCGCCCTGGCGTCCCGCTGCCTTTTCGACGTCGGCTAGGAGGCGCTCAGCGCGGACGCGAGCCTGGAGGCCCTCAACCGTGATCGGGGCCCTGTCACGGACTTCACCGAGGATCTCGCCGGCACGCTTTGTGCTGCCGATGCGCGTGAGAAGGTCGCCAAGCTCAAGCTTGAGTTCGACGTTTTCCGGGTTGGCGTTGATGGCCTTTTCAAAATAATCGACGGCGCTATGAAAGTCGTGTGTAGAAATGAGAGCTGACCCTGTCCGCATGGCCAGGGCGGCGTCACGGGGGTCGCGGCTAAGGGCCTCCTTGAATGCTGGGACGGCAAGTAGCGGCTCCTGGATGGCCATCAAGGCCTCGCCCATCGCGACATAGCTGGCCTTGTCCCGTGTCTGGTCCACGATGTCCTGAAAGCACTGAATGTAGGCCGCCCGGTCCCGGCGGCGCTCGAGGTAGATGCGTGCGAGCGTCGTGCGAGCCTGCACATAGAGGGGTGAACCCGGCTTGATCTCCTCCATCTCCTTGATGGCGCCAGATACGTCGCCCTGCTGCATGCGGAGCTCGGTGGCGGCTAGGGCGATGCGAGCCTCCTCGGGGGTGCCAGCGAGCTCCCGCATGGCGCGCTGCATCGACTTGTGGGCGTCGCCCTGGCGACCGAGGGCCGTCCAGGCGTCGGCCTCAAGGAGCATGATGCTGGCGCGGTCGTTGACTGTGACGGACAGGGCATCCTTGGAGAAGAGCACGCGGGGCACAGTCCGGCCCCGGGCACCCGAGGCACGGTCGGCCTGCTGGAGGTGCTTGATAGCCTGGGCAGGCTCGGCCTGGGCGAGGGCAATGCGGGCCATGATGACATGGTACCGCGCCGCCGACTGGATCTTGTGGCAGTGAGTCACGCCTGTCTCGAGGGCACGCATGGCCGCCGAAGGATTATCCAGCTCAACGTGGGCGCGAGCCACGACCAGGTAGGCCTCTGCGAGACCCGGGAAGTCCTGGAGCACCTGCATCTCGCGCCGAAGCGCACCCTCGATGTTGCCGACCAGGAGCATGCAGACGCCCGACGCGGCGGCAAGGCCCGGGTGGCCGGGGAAGACGCGCTGGAGCCGGTGCAGATGCTGGACGATGGCGCTGACCACGGGGGGGGGCGCCTCCGTCTTGCGACGTGGCTCACCGCCGACGTGCTGGAGCGTGAGGAGGGCGATGTCTAGGCCGAGGGATACATCAATTGACCCAAGAAGCTCCAGAGAGACGGCTCCATCGCGGCATGCCAGGCCCACGGCCTCGACGGCGCGGTCGAGCCAGGGGAGCACGCGAGCGTCCGAGGGGCCGTCCATCGCCGTCGTGGGGGTCATCCAGAGGACAACGGCCTTGAGGTAGAGGAGGAGTGCCTGGTCCCCGTGGGAGAGGCCCTCGAAGCGGGGAATGCGCACCTCGTCCGCTGTCCCCGCCACAGCCATCAGGTCGGCGTCATCGTCGGCGAAGCTCTGGTAGCCCTCGACGAGGGCGTCGACCTTAAGTCCAGCCTCCTCAATGCGGCCGTCGAGGACAAGGCACCAGATGCTCCAGAGCGCCGGACGTGGCTGGGCGCCGTCGAGCTCGGACGCCTGGTTGAGCAGCGTCTGGGCGCGCTGTACCTGCCCCGCCCGCGCAAGGCAGATGCCCAGGGCGGCGCAGACTTCGGCCTTTTTGGGGGCAACACCGTGGGCCCTCTGCGCGAGGGATGTTGCCGCAGCGAGGAGGTCCCCGTCGTGAGACGCCATGCCGGAGAAGGCCACCGCGGCTCTGGCCATCAGCCGCCAGTGGCAGGGCTCGGCCACCGCGAGAGACGCGTCTAGGTCACGCAGGTGAGCCGCCGCGGCGTGCGTCTGTCCGAGCTTGGCCGCAGCATGGAGGGCAAGGACAAGACACGCCTCAGCGTTGTGGGCGTCGACGACAAGGGCGCGGCGGGCGGCCTCGGCCGCCTCGTCCCAGCTGCCCTCAGTCAGCAGCGTCTTGGCCCGCTCGATCTCGCATGGCACGAGCCAGGGATGGGTCTCGACGAGCTGGGCTATGAGGTCCAGGGCGTCCTGCGCTCGCCCAAGATGGCGCAGAAGCCGGGCCATGCCAAGGCCGGCCTCGGTGTCGAGGTCCTGGCCTGATAAGCGCAGCGCTGTCTCGAGCGCGCGCATCGCCACGGCCGATGGGTCCTCGTCGTCGAGTCGATCCTCCTCCTGCTTGTCCTCCATCTCGGCCAGGACAAGCCAGCCGAGCAAAGACTGCGCGGGCAGGTTGGTCGAGTCGAGCAGCGTGACATCCTCGAGGAGGGCACGGGCCCGCACGGGCTCACCGAGAAGCCACAGCACCCGCGCCAGCTCGACCTTGGCCTCGTCCGACGCCGAGCCTTCGAGGGTCGACAAGTTCTCTTCCAGCGTGCGTAGGCCGGCCTCGTCCGTCGCTGTTGGCAGTGTGAGGCCAGCACTGTCAAGCGCCTGGCTCTTCGCTGCTCGCAGCGCCCCCACCATCCCGGCGATGGCCCCGGGTCCGACCAGAGGATCCTGCTCCAGCACCCGCAGGCCATTTAAAGCTTCCTGGTGCCGGCCTTCGACGACGGCCGACACGCATTGCAACAAGCGGAGCGCAGGGTCGTTACGGAACCGCTTCAAGAGCTGCGGGGGGCGAAGGGCAGGGAAGGGGGGGATAGGGCGCGGGGTAGAGCGGGGGGTAAGAAAGACGAAGTAGCGTCACCTCAAGTGAAAGGCGCCCCCGAAACGGAGGACGGAGGACGGAGCGCTTGTACAGGCGACAGCGCTGCCAGCCACGGCGCGTGAAACGTGGCCCGTCACTCGACGCCCGCCGCTCCTTTCAGCACCCAGCGCTCCATTCATTCGTTTGTAAGCCGCATCTCCTCGCCTGAGCGGTCGCCGTGGCAACGTGGTGCGGGTTCCTCTCGGCCAGAAAGTACGTCAGGGCGCCGAAGAACGGCCGGGACGTGCTCGGCACATCCATCGCGCCCGTCCTCCTCCTCTCGGGCCTCCGGGCTGCGGCCACAGAGGGTCAGGCTTCGCGAAAGGGGGGGGGGGGCGACAGCAGGCCAGACAGGGGGGAGAGGGGGGGGGGTAAGCCGTGGCCTCGAACGCCAGCGCTGTGCACCTTGTCTAACGACCGTCACAACTACGGGCTCGCCAGCCAAGACCAGGCGGCACTTCCCACCGCAGCCGCCGCGACCCCAATGCGTCCGATGTCTACAGCCGCGTCTTTCCAGGCCGAGAGGTCTGTCGCGCCGCCGCCCACGTCGCTGTCGTCGACGTCACTGTTTGAGACGGCGCTGCGGGCGTCGGCTAGGTCCTCCGCGAGAGAGGACCAGCCCCGCGCCGCGCTCGCCCCACTGGGTCGATCGAAGTCGAGGCGCCGTTGGACCGTCGGGGAGTTGCTCTGCTGCTGCGCGACGTGCACCTGAGGTCCGGAGAAGGTCGCGGCGCGCGTCGGCCGCGGGTGCCGGCCCGATTGCCCCACCCCGGCTGTCCCCAGCCGCGGTGCGCCTTCCTGGACGGCGCTCTGCCGGACCAGCCCCCCCCTCTCTCCGCGGGCGCCGCCGACGAGAGACTCGGCGATCGTCGAGCTCGGGTCCTCCTCGGTCGAGGGCACGGCGGGCAGGCGTGGGTCAAACTGGTTGACCACGAGGAGCTTCTCGCGAGTCCGCTCGGGCAGGACGCGCCGGACGACACCCACAACCGCGCCCAGAACACCTGGCATGCCAACGAGAAAGAGCTGCCCCAGTCGCTCGGGGTAGTTGGCCTGCATGATGCTCGTAGTGGGTCGCAGTACTGCGATGAGACGATTGACCTTGAGCAGCGAGGCCTCGCAGCATTTGACGACGACGCAAAAGCGCTCGGGGTCGCCCGGGGCGTTGGACAGTCGCTGGTTGCAGCCGACCTCCATCTGGGTGACGACAGCACGCACCAGTAGGGGAGTGTCGTGGTTGGGTAATTCGGAAAATGCCACGTCGAGGTCCACGTACAACACGGGGCGCCGATGAGCGTCTCGGCGGTGGTAGCGCGCGTAGCGCTTCCACCGGCGCCGCTCGGCGCGTGGCATGAAGGGATAGGAAGACCGCCACTCAACGGCATGGACGACGCGCGCCGCGGCGGCGTTGACGACCCCGTCGAGGCCGGAGCTGTCCCGCGCGGCCTCCTCACGAGGCAGGTCCAGCAGGCCGCAAGCCACGAGGAAACGGGCGAGCTCAGCGTCGCTCGCATCGAAGCGATCCACTGGGAGCACAACGCCGTCGTCGGCCAGGCGTCGCTTGAGCCACTGCAGCGCCGGGCGGAAGGCCTGAACGAGACTGCACATCTTCAGGCCGAGGACCGGGTCGTCGATGAGGTCGGCCTCGGCCCTCGACGCAGCGGCCTCGCGGCTCGACCCGTTGCGAGGGGTACCGCCATCTCCGTCTCTGTCCCTATCGCCGCGCCTCCCCCACCGCCGTGCCGACCGGGCACGGTCGGTCACCATAAGCAGAACCAGCGGCAGGCGAAGAGACCGCAGTCCGGCCTGAACAGGGCCGAGCCGGTCGCCCGCGGCAGGAATGATGGCCGCTAAGGACGCCGCCTGGAGGCTTACCCAGGCGGCGGTAGGGAGGCGCTCCCTGAGCACGTGCAGGAGCGCCGTCTTGGCCGCCACCGCCGCCGCCGCCCCCGCCACGCCCGCCACGCCGGCGTCAAGGACGTGAAGAGACGTCAGGGCTGCGCGAGGCACGATGCCTTTCACAGCGTGCAGAGCCCCGCGGACGCGGCCCCGCGGCGGTGGGGGTGACGACGACGTCGATGCAGCGGACGTCCCGGCGTCGGCCCCGGAGCTCGCACGATCCAAGTCATCGTCATCCTGCTCGTCCTCGGACCCCGACTCCGACGACGACTCCGCTCGTCCGTCGTCATCGTCAGGCGACGGAGTCGCTGTCGACGTCTGTGTGGAGACGAGAAGGGGGGTGGAAGGAGAGGGGGATCGTCGAGGGGGGATCAGGGGGGGTGCTATCGCTGTCGTCTGCCATGCGGCCCAGTCAGCAATAGGTGATGGGTGGATGCGGCGTGATTGGTTAAACCGGAGAGGTCACGCACCCTACCGCGTTCCCGACCTCACTCTCTCGCCATCTGCAAGTCTTTCCGAGCCGTTAAAATGAAAGACGACATTTTCCTTCCAACGTGGCGGCGACAGATACTTGACCGCTGCTGCAGACTCGGCGAGTCCGGAGGGGCACCCTCGCGCGAGTAAGGGCGGATAATCCGCCGCCGGCCTACCACGAGGGCAAGAGGGGCCGTCTGACCGGCTGGGGGCTCGCGGTCGGCGGAGGAGCACTGCGTAACTCACACCTCCTGCTGCGGACCGAAAGGTGGCTGTCCTTCCCCGCCCCAAGTCGTTATGGCCAGAGAGTGCGCACCCGTCGACACGGCTCTCGTCGCCGGGGCAGCGCGTTCCAGGACGGAGAGCTCCTCTCGTTCCTTGGCGGAAACGCAAAACCGGCGGCGGCGTTCGGGGAACGTTCTCTCTCGGCTCTTGTCGGCCTCCGGGCGGCCTCGGGGCGGGCTCGAGCGATGGAGGCGGAATTTCTACCTCGCATCGAGGCCGCTGCATCGGCGATGCTCACGTCATCAGGCGCGTCGACCGGCCACAAGGAGAGGGGCAGCCACAAGGAGGGGGGCACCGCTGACACCGCCGCCTGCCAGCCAGGCGACGCCCACCCCCCCCCCCCCCCCCCCCCCCCCCCCCCCCCCCCCCCCCCCCCCCCCCCCCCCCCCCCGCCCCACGCGCCCCCCCCCCCCCCCCCCCCCCCCCCCCCCCCCCCAGACCTCGCCGAGCGCCAGGCGGCTGAGGACAGCCTGAAGGTCTTCTCCCAGTCTCTGGAGACGGTGCCACAATCGCAGTTGGTGCTGCGGCAGAGTGCGTCGCCTTACGCCCAGATGATGGCAGCCTCGGCCCTCCTCGCCCTCATCACCGAGCAGCCGACGACAGTGGCGATGAAGGCAGAGCTCCGAGGCTTCTTGCTAGACGTGCTCTTCGGTCGAGGCCCGTCCCTCGAACCGTGGGTGGCAATGAAAGTTTACACGCTGTTTGCGCGCCTGACAAAGCTTGGCTGGTATGAGGACGACCTCCACCGGGGTGTGTACGACGATGCCATAAAATTTGTCGACAGCGCGTCCGAGCCACATGTGCTCGTCGGTCTGCGCCTGCTCCTGGCCGTGGTTGAGGGCGCAAACCACACGACCCCCTCAATGTCGCTCAGCGAGCACCGCAAGGTCGCCGTGTCCTTTCGCGATCAGTGCCTCCTCAAGATCTTTACCCTCACGGTCACGAGCCTCCGGTCCCTTCGCGCCAATTCGACGACGCCCTCGGCTCATCTGCAGGAGGCTCTGCTGTTGCTCGCGCAGTCGTGCCTCTCATTCGATTTCGTCGGCACATGCCACGATGAGTCAGGTGAGGACGTGGGTGCCATCCAGGTGCCCTCGTCGTGGCGGTCCCTCCTGGAAGATGGCTCCCTCGTCCGACTCATCTTCGACGTCTACAAGTCGTCCGAGCCGCCCCAGTCGGTCATTGCCCTCGACTGCCTCGTGCGCCTGGCATCAGTGCGCCGGTCAATATTCACGGGGGAGAAGCAGCGCCTCGACTTCATCGGGGGCCTCCTCGATGGCACTCTCGCCATTCTCGTCGAGCAGACGGGTCTGTCGGATCAGGACAACTACCACAGCCTCTGTCGCCTCCTTGGGCGTCTCAAGACCAACTACCAGCTCAATGAGATTGTCGCCATTGACTGCTACCCGCAGTGGGTCGGCCTCGTCGCCAAGTTGACAGTGTCGTCCCTCCAGCAGTGGCAGTGGGCACAGTCATCCGTCTTATACCTGATGAGCCTCTGGTCGCGCCTCGTGTCGAGCGTCCCCTACCTCCGGGGAGACCGGCCGTCCCTCCTTGAGAATTTTGTACCCGACATTGTCGAGGCCTACCTACGGTCACGGCTTGCATCAGTGGACGCCGTCGCTGGTGGCGCCCAGGGCGTCGAGGACCCGCTTGAATCCCAGGATCAGCTGAGCGATCAGATGGACGCGCTGCCATATCTGTGCCGCTTTCGATACGAGCAGACGGCAGACTACCTCCAGTCAGTCATCGCGCCCCTTGCACAGCAGTGGGAGGCGGCAGCGCAGCAGGGCCTGCCCCCCGACCAAGCCGCAGCCCTCGAGGGCCGCTTGACATGGATCTTCCTCGTCATGGGTGCCATCATCAAGGGACGCCTCAGCTCATCGTCTGCCGAGCTGCAGGAGCCCCTTGACGGTACCCTCTCGGCCATGGTCCTTGCCCTCTTACCTTCGTTCGACCGTGGCTTCCATTCATCGCGGCAAAATGCCCTCAGCCGCCAGCGCCTTGACTCAGCTGTCGTCTCCTTCTTCCAGTCTTTCCGCAAGGTCTACGTGGGAGAACAGTCAATGCACTCATCCCGCATCTACGTGACTCTGGGGGAGCGCCTGGGGCTCGAGAACCATCTTGCCGTTCTCCAGGTCATGCTCGACCGCATCGCCAAGAACCTCCAGAACCACCGGTCATGCGAGACGGTCATCGGCCAGACCCTCGAGCTCTTCCAAGACCTGTCGGACGGGTACATGAGTGGCAAGCTCCTGCTCAAGCTCGAGGGAGTCGACTTCCTCCTGTCGCACCACACGTCCGAGCACTTTGGCTTCCTCACGCACCCTGTCAACACCCGATTGCGCACCCTCTACTACTCGACGCTCGCCCGCCTCCTTTTCCTCGACGACAGTCCGGCCAAATTCCGCAGCTTCATCCTGCCTATCCATCAGCTCCTGCGCCTCATTGACTCCGAGGGGCCCACCCCTGCCCTCTTGCGGCAAAAGGTTCCCGCTGAGACCGTTATCGGCCTCTTTCGGGACCTCCGCGGCATCGTGTCGGCCACCAACAGCCGGCGCACCTACGCCATGATCTTCGACTGGCTCCATCCGCGCCGTTTCCCCGTCATCCACCGGTGTCTCGAGGCCTTCGCAGACCGGCCCGACGTCACCACGCCTCTGCTGAAATTTACCGCGGAGTTTGCGCTAAACAAGACGCAGCGCCTTACGTTCGACGCATCGTCCGCCAACGGCATCCTCCTCTTCCGGGATCTCTCCAAGATCGTCTGCACCTACGGCCGCGAAACCCTTGGCAAACAGCAGATGGCCCCAGTTGACGTCTACGCGGGGCGCTACAAGGGCCTTTGGATTTGCCTCGCTATTCTGACGCGCGCCCTGTCGGGTAACTACGCCAACTTTGGCGTCTTTGCCCTTTACAGGGATCCCGCGCTGTCAGACGCCCTCTCGACACTGCTCGAGCACTCGGTCGCCGTGCCTCTGCGGGACATCCTGGCCTACCGTAAGCTAGCCCGGGCCTATTTCGCGTTTTTGGAGGTCCTCTGCAACAGCCACACACGCACCGTCGCCGCCGTGTCCCCTGCCGTCTTTCTGCGTCTAATGTCATCCATCGAGGCCGGACTCACGTCGCTCGACGTCGCAATCAGCTCCCAGTGCGCCGCCGCGGTCGACAACCTGGTGACGTTCTACCTCGACGCGGCACGGCAATCCGATGGCGTCGTCGACCCGTCCGAAACTGAAACGCCTGTCGAGGCCTCCCAACTCGGCGCTCAGTTCCGTGAGGCGCCCGCGGTGCTGCCCCAAATCCTCAAGACGCTGCTCGAGGCCGTCCTCTTTGAAGACGTCCCCAACCAGTGGTCGTTGTCGCGGCCTATCCTGCCTCTTGTCTTGCTCAACAAGTCCAGCTTCGTTGAGGTGGGGGAGGCCGTCGTGCTTGCGCAGCGGGCAGAGCGGCAGCCCGCTCTTCGCGAGGCCCTGTCCAAGCTTCTAGACGGTGTTGGTGACTCGCTCGAGCCCAAGAATCGGGACCGCGTCACGCAGAATCTAGCGCTGCTGCGCCATACTATGCGATCCCAGCGCACATCGGCCACGCCCTCTTTGGTTCACACGCAGGGCCTCCCACACCCGGGCTCTTGACGTCACGGCCCCGCGGTCCCGAAAGAGAGCCAGGCGGCGGTTCTCGTGCGGCTCAGTCAACTCGGTGTGAGGGTTGATGCTGCCGTCGGGGGCGCGGGGGTGAATGGTGGGGGGGGGGGGGGGGGGGGGGGGGGGGGGTGGTGGTGGGGGGGGGGGGGGGGGGGGGGTGAGTGGTTTCTGTTGATCTCGATCAGGTCTCCCCCTCACGAGGTGTGGCATTCTCGACGACCCGAACCCCAAAGTAGTCCTCTTTGGTGTGTCGGGCCTCCTGCGGCTCTCGATGTCCACTGATCCGGCTAGCGCCTGCCGCCAGGGCATGAGAGTCCGCCGCCCGACCCCGGCGGCCCAAGATGACGGCAGGTCCGTCCGCTCTGTCGGACGCCTCGGAGCCGACCCCCCCAGCATCCGAGGCTGTCGCCTCCGACCGAGCTGGCGGAGTCCAGTTTCCGGGGTGGTCCGGGTGCCGTGGGTTTCCGTCAAAAGGGAGATCCGACGCCATCCGCCCGCAGTGCGCCGGAGGAGGGTGGGACAGTGGGGCTCCCACCTCGATGCGCCCGCTGACTGAGGCGTCGGCGGAACCCTGAGACTTGAGGGCATCGGTGAGGTCGCCTGCCCGCGTCGACGCTGACGCAACGCGGTTCATGGCACCCGGACCGTCACCGGAGACGAGGCCGCTGGCGGCGAGCATCTCGGGCGGAGGCAGGAGACGTGACAGGTCCATCGTGGACTTGCTTACTCCCACCCGCGTGGCCCCGCTAGCCACCGACGCCGACGTCTTGACCTGCCTGCTGGCGGCGCTCGGCGCGAGCCCGCTCGTCGGTCCCGGGTGGGGCGGCGGCACGCCGTAACCCGACTGAGAGGAGGTCCGACCCTCGTGGGCAACCACCGGGGGAGCGGCGACGGCCATTGAGAGGCCGACGCCGACGGAAATCTGGCTGACAAGGCGCGAGAGCGAGCCAGCTACCGAGCCTAGCGCCCCACCCGACCCGACGGGTGAGTCGCTAATTCCGTCGACGACGCCTATCGGCGAGATAGGAGTGTCGGGGACGGGGCGAACGATGGCGACGGGCTTGCTCACTAACGGGCCTGCCGATGTCGTGGGAGAGTTCCGGAGTTCCGATATCGACGACGACGGTCCGCCCTCGTCGCACGCATGGCACCTTTTCTGCTCCTGATGTTGGGACCTGCCGGCGGAGTCGAGGCCGGATGACGTCGCGGGGCAAATCTCGCCCCCTGCGTCCCGCGACTGGGCGGCATCGGCGCCGGACGACTCAGCGCCGTGGCGCGAGTCATCCGGCGTCGAGTCGTCTGGCTGGTGCGACTCAATCGGGACCTGCCCCCCCGAGCCCATTGCCAGAATATCAGCAACAGAAGGAGCAGGGGCGTGGACGTCGACGGGGAAACGCTCCTCATACATGGTCCCGTCGGGCTTGGGCGTGAGCTCAATGAGCGTGTGCAGGGGCAGGTCAAGCTCGGGGATCTTGATCGGGTCTTGGTTGGTGAGGTAGCCGTAGATAACGCGCAGGACGGCCTGGTGCGCCACGATGCACACACACTCGCGCTCGCGCTCGACTTCGATGACCACGGGCTCGAGCCGCTGGATCAGGTCGAGGTATGATTCTCCGCGCGGGTACCGATAAGTGAGTTTGGACGCCTTTCGCGCCGCGAACTCGGCCGGGTGGGCCCTGTTGATCTCGTCATAGGTAAGTCCCTCCATCGCCCCTGCTTGGATCTCATCCAGGGCCTTCCAGCGGAGCTTGGGAAAGGGCAGGAGTTCTGCCGTCTGGATGGTGCGCTGGAGCGTCGAAGTCCACACTGAGACGGGGAGCGAGCGCCCGTCGAGGGCGACAGGCACTCGTGTGATGAGTAGGTCGACCAGGCGTTCGGCGTACTTCTCGCCAAGGGGCGAGAGCCTCGAGTCCCCACCGATGCGACCATGCACATTGTAGTTGCTCTCGCCGTGGCGCGACAGCCAGAGTTTGCGCGGCTTGGCCAGCCCGTCCTTGCACACTTGCAGGAGAAAGGTGACGATCTTGCCCGGCAAGTAGCCTGACACGCGGTTGAGAACCACCTTGCCCTGCCCCGTCACCATGTTGATAAGCTTGATGTAGTGGGTGGTGTCATCGTCGATGGGCACGTACACCTCCTCGTACTTGCGGATGCGAGCGCCAAAGTCGGCCATGGCCTCCTCCATGTCGGCGCCCGCATAGTCAGGCGAGTAAAGCATCTTATACCGGTAGTTCAGCTCCAGCACGGCGGGCTCATTACAGATGGACTCAATGAAGATGTACTGGAACTTGCCGTGGAAGTTGTAGCGCACCTCGTCGCGGCGCTCGCGCGTTGAGTTGGTCGCATCGAAGATGGCGACCTGTGAGTTGGGAAGTGCAAGCCACGCGACGACGTCAGCAATGGCCGCGTTCAGTGCGCGGGTCCTGGCCTCGACGCCGGCAGCGTTGCTGGCGTCAAAGAAAGCGGCGTCCTGTGGCTTTCCATCAACGGTGCGGATCTGGCGACGGTAGGTGCCCACGTTGAAGTGCTCAGTGGGATGGCCCAGCCATCTGAGGTAACTCCGCAACTTGTTGGACAGAAAGGTCTTGCCGCGCCCCGGCAGCCCGACCATGATGATGATGAGCTTATTCTTCTCGACAAGCACGCGCTTCCGGCGGGCCTGGGTGCGGGGTGTCGTGGCGTCAACTCCAACGGGTACATCTTCCTCCGATTCGCTGTCAAGTGCAAGCTGCATGTCCTTAAAGTGCACATGAGAGCTCGCCTCTTGCTGTTTGGCTCCTGCTGGCAGGGCGCCAAGCAGCGACGCCAGACGCGCCGTGTGGTCTTGCCGGCCGTCGATACTGTTGCCGAGGCGGCGCTTACGTTCTTTGAGCGCTGCAATGCGCGGGGTAGGGTCGGGAGGATGGCGATAGGCCAGAGTGCGAGGAAAGCGCGAGGCACCGCGTCACACGGCCACGATGACGACGAGTATTTCGACCCTCGGTCCCAACGCGGAACATCGAGGTCGCAGGGCACGCGTCGGACGGCGACCAGCTTAGTCCAGCGCTGCGCCTGTGCCGGCTGGCAGCTGCTCGCCCGACGTCCTGCCGCTGGCGAGGCCGCTCCGCCAAAACTCCCACATATTCTCAGACAAACTTTTCGAGCTCTCTTTTCAAGCTGGGCTGGACTCTGGGACGCGCTGCCTCTTACGCCTCAACGGCGACATGGCGAGGTCGTCGGCTCGATCGACACCGGACCACATTCACTCGTCGACCCTGCCCCGCTTCCTGCTCCCTTCACGCCGCCGCTGAAGCAGAAGAATGTCTCGCACAACGGCGGTCGTGCTGCCTAACCCCTCGTCGGTCGACCAAACTGTGCGCACGTCCCAGCCCGCAGGGTGCAGGCGCGCCTGCAACATGGAGGGAGGTGGGTCAGCGAGCGAGGTTAACGGTGGCGGCCCTGAAAGAGACGAGGACGGCGTCGTGCGTCGGGTACACTGCGCCATCCTTGACCATCTCGCCTGCTCCGCGAAGCTCTGGGTGCCTCCCCCGACTCCAAAGTAGTAGCGTTTCCCAGCCACGAGGCAGGCGCCGCGCTCGACCACTCCTGAGGGGGCCGCTTTGTTGTCCCCCCCTCCAGTGGGGTCATCCCCGTCGTCTTCCTCGCGGACCAAGAGGTCATCGATGAGATCGAGCAGGCGTGCGCTGGCCGCCGGGTCGTAGCAAGTCTCGGCCGTAAGCACGAGGCAAAAACGTCCCGCTCCCCCCGACAACAGGGGCGATGCCAGACCTGACCAGTCTCCGGCAAAGTAGCGGAGACGCACAGGCCGGGCGTCGTCCCCGCCGCCCGCGACCGCGTCGGGGTTGCGCGCCAGCCCGGCATTCTTGGAGGCAGCGACGCGGGCGGCCGTCGCCAGCACTGACTCGTTGAAATCAGTTAGGCAGACTTCTCCCCCCGCCCGAGCTGCTAGAGCCAGAGCCGCCACAGCGCCGGGCAGGGCGTGACCGCACCCGAGCTCGACAATGCGCGGGGCGGGAGCAGAGGCGAGGGAAGGCAAGCCCTCCCACCGGCCGCCGGGGGGGGGAGGGGAGTCAGCGGCGGCCGTGCGCTCTCTCCCGGGGCCGGTCCGGCGGCGGCGAGACCAGGCAGCGGACGCCCGGCCCGGGGGGCGCACCCCGTACGCATCGGCCACAGCGGCGGCAAGGTCGAGGGCGCCCTCCCACGTCTTCAACCCTCCCTCGTAAACGCCTGGCCGTAGATCGTTGCCGGCGACGCCGCCGTGTTCGGGGGCAGCGGCGCCGTCGCCATCGACCCCGTCTCCCGTCGTCCCTGCGGCAGCGCGCAGGTCCGCCAGCGGCACCCGCCACAGAACCAGATCGCCGGGATCGCCCGCGGCTGCGTCCTCGTTGTCGTCGCTCTCATCCTGAGTCGCGCGGGCGAGGGCGAGCGGGCGGCGGCGCAGGCGGGGGATGGCACCACTGGCGCCCGCGCCCCACCCGCCGATGGGGCGAGACGCCGGCGTCGGGATGGCCACGGCCTCCCACCGCTCGACTTCGCGGTCGGAGCGGGCCGTGGTCGGCGGTTTCCACTCCCATGCCTTTCGATCCGGCTCAGTGATAACGTCGGGATCACGGATTGTTCTGGTGGGGATCGTACCATCGTCGGCCGTCGCCGTCGTCGCCACTTCACCGCCCGCTGCGCCGAAGCCGAACCGAAAGGCGGCCGCGTCGCGGCCCCCGGACGCGTCCAGGTCGACAGCCCTTTATTCTTGCCTCCCGGGCCGCGGGCTCTGAGGCTCACTGTCCTTCGGCGGGGGGCAGGGGGGGACCGGAAAGGAAGCGGCGTTGGCAGGGGAGGGCGACGGAGGTGGACCAAGTGGGACGTTGCCCGAGTTCCCCCCCTTCCATTCACCCCGTAAACATTTCAGACTGGTGCGGGTTTCGGCCGCTTGCAGGGAGCACACCGCGTGTGTCGTGCTTTTGCGGTCCCGTGGAGGGTCGGCCAGGTGTCGACAGGCGGCTGTCGGCTTGCTCTGTGTGGGACCCCACGATGCGCGTTTCCGCGGTCATTCCAGCTGCCCGACGGTCTCTTCTTTCCCGTCCTGTGAATGTCGCGCTCCACATCCCCCCCGTCGCGCCCCTCCTGACGCCCCCCCCCTGCCGTACAGCCTTCCCTCGCCGGCGCCGTGCCCCTGCCCCCTCGGCGACGGGCGCCCCCCCCACTCCACCCCCACCACCCCCCCATCCACCCTCCGGAGGGGGAGGCGACGGGTCCGAAGCCGACGACGGATCCGACTCCGGCGCCGAGAGAGACAGCCGCGGCCCCATCGCCCGCATTGCCGGCGCCGTCCTCTTTGCCTCCGACTACCTCGGCCGCCGTGCCCGTGCCGACCCTCGCTTCGTCTTCACCCTTGTCGCCGAATGTGGCGCCGACGCCAGCATCATTATCATGGTCAACGCCCTCGCGCGAGGTCGTCGCTTCTGGAAGGAAATAGAGTTCGTCGCCTGCCACCTTGCAAGAGGGGGAGAGGGGGGGGCCTTATCCCTTGTCTCACTTGTTTCCTCTCTCTGCATCCCCTCCCCCATCACCCCCTCCTACCAACCACGCCGACCGCCCCCGCCTACCAACCACGCCCATCCCTCCCAAATCGCCTCCCTCCCCAGGCCGTCTCCCTCCTCTGCGACGTGGCTCTGGTTTCGATCGTTGCCAACCCTGGCAACAGCCCCTCCTCCCCATCCCGGCCCGCCCTCGGCGCCCTCGGCCGATGGATCCGATCTTTGCCGCCCGTTCCCGCTAACGTTTTCCAGCCGGGCTTCAGCGCCGGACAGCGCGTTGCGTGTTTCGTCCAAAAGGGAGTCTCTTACGCCATCATCGGAGCCACAATGGGCTATGCAGGCACGGCAGCCGTGAGCGCCCTAACGGACGCCAAAGAGACGTTTGATCCCGACTTCATCCCGCCTGCACTCGCTCAAGACCCCTCGCTTGCGGCGGCCGGGTGGGCCTTCTTCATGGGATTCTCGTCCAACGCGCGGTACCAGTCGCTGGCGGGGGCTGAGACCACGGCGTACGCGGCGGCGAGAAGCTCTGGGCTGCCGTGGGCAGTGAGCGCCGCGGCGGGGTTGTCCGTCTTTCTCCGGTTCATCAACAACGTGGTGGGAAGCGGGCAGTGGCTCGACATCGCCGAGGAGCTCGGGGTGTCGGCGCCCAGAGCTGATGTCCAGGCGCGGACTTTCCTGGACTCACTTAGCATTATTGAGGAGACGATCTCACGGGCCAAGTCGAACCTGCAGTGCACGATGCAGAAGGAGACGGCGCGGTGGGGCAGAGCCCTCGTCGGGCTGCCGCTGCTTGAGGTGCCCGACGACGGAATTCGGGGGAAAGCGAGGGAACGGCAGAGGCAGAAGAGCGCTAAAACTAGAGCGAAGGAGAAGATGGCAGCGGCAAACGCAGCAGCGGCTAAACGGAGGTCGAACGCCAAAGCTAAGATGGTGGCGGCCAAGGCGGCGACGGTGAAGAGGGGAGGCAAGGTCAAGGCCGTCGCCCGCACGAGGGCGCCCTGAAGTGATTGCGAGATCCCGCTTTTCGAACCCCTGAGAATCATCTTCCCTCACGATCCCTGCCCCCCCGTCTGCAGCCTCAAGAGCTCCTCGAGAAGCGCCCGCTCCCGCGCCCCGACCGATCGCGGCACGCTCGGTTGCACCGTTACCACCTGGCTGCCCCTGCCCCGCGGATCCCCCGCGCCCCCAACACCCCTTCCCCTCAAGCGGAGACGCTCCCCGCCCTGGGTGCCGGGGGGCACAGTGAGTGTCACGGGGCCGTCGACGGTGGGGACGTCCCACCGTCCGCCAAGGGCGAGGACGCTAAAGGGGAGGCGAGCTGTTGAGTGCACGTCGCGGCCGCCCTCGTCCCGCCGGAAGCCCTCGAGGTCACCCCTCCCCGGCTCGACGTCGACGTCGAGCAGGAGGTCGCCGCGGCGGCCCGTGCGGGGGTGGGCTCCACCAGCGCCGGGCACGCGGAGCCGCGCACCAGCCTCGACGCCCGCCGGGATTTCGACCTCCATCTCTCCACTGTCTCCAGCTGCGGTCGGGGTGCCTGGGGGCGCCTCCGGCATCCGCAGCGTGCGCCGGGCACCTCGGACGGCCTCGGTGAAGGAGAGACGCACGCTCGCGGCCATGTCGGGACCGCGGCCCGCCGCCACGCCACCGCCGCCGCCGCCAAAGGGGCCGCCAAAGCCGGCGAACCCGCCCCCACCGCCGCCGAAAAAGCGTGCAAAGGCCTCTTCTACCTCACGCTGCCGCCGTCGTGCCTCGTTCGGGTCATCTGCCCCGCCTCCACCACCTCCGACGCCTCCACCAAATCCCCCAAACCCAAAGGGACCGCCCCTGAACCCCCCGAACCCCCCGCCTGCACCCGCTCCCCCCCACGGCCCCCCCCCGCCGCCCGGCCCG
>Ga0181573_10000180_pt1 | contig 65011 bp, 32 predicted proteins | sample 101ome_25_FD_148643 | JGI IMG/M metagenome (GOLD analysis project Ga0181573, IMG submission 148643) | Coastal salt marsh microbial communities from the Groves Creek Marsh, Skidaway Island, Georgia - 101409BT metaG (spades assembly) | ecosystem: Environmental > Aquatic > Marine > Intertidal zone...
TCCCATTTGCACGTGACGGAGAGGTCGAATACCGCGAACTTCTTGTTTCCCTTGCGCGTATTGACGCTCGCGTCGCCCTCGAACTTGCTGATCTCCACGACCCGCGCCGCACCCTCGCTCCCGGGCAGCTCGAACGTGATCGCCGTGAGGAGCTGCGACATCCGGTCCTTACCCCATCCCATCATGTTCCTCTCCTGCCAGTGCCATCCGTTCACGTTCACGCCGTCGTCACGCTCCTGAACGATCCACCTGCTGTCGCCCTCGCCCCACTTCGCCATGATGGTCTCCCTCCCAAGATGTGTCGAGGACGAAAAGCGGAGGGCCCGCCGACTCTCGTTTGCTCGACGCGAACGCGAACGCGGTCGTTCGCCTCGCCAAGCGCGGTGTCTCCGACTACGAGGGGAACGTGGACGCGCACTGTGTAGTGCGCGCGGTGACTCGCTCGAGAGGGCGCGAGCGACGCGTCGCGCGGGCCGACCTGGTGGAAGGCAAAGGGACCATCCTTCGAAGAACTTCTGAAAAAGCGTGCGAGGACCACAAAAAATAGGTCGGTTGCAAATGATTACTCGAACCACTTTTAACCGTCATCTTCGAATAAACTTCGGCCGGACACCCCGAAACCTGGTCTAAATCGGGGGGCAAGAACGGTCAAGGGGCATTCCTCGGACGCGCGCGGCGTGCCGGACGGTATCGCTACGACGGTACGCGTCACTCGCTGAGGTCACTCGCTGATCGTCCGCGCAGAGGAGATCTAGGCTCGAACAACCATGGGCGTCCTCCCGCTCGAGTCCGTCATCGGCTTCGACGGCAAGGTGAACGGCGGGCTGGTGCTGCACCCCGACGGCCGGACGCTGATTTACCCGCTCGGCGCGACCGTCGTGGTTAAGGAGCTCGGCGACACGTTCGCGCAAACCTTCCTCCAGGGCCACACCGATGAGGTTTCTTGCCTGACCGTGTCCCCCGACGGCCGCTACCTCGCCTCCGGTCAGCTCTCGTTCATGGGCTTCAGCGCGGACATAATCGTCTGGGATATGGAGAGCAGGAAGGCTGTGCACCGCATGTCTCTGCACAAGGTGAAGGTGCAGGACCTGGCGTTTTCGCCATGTGGAACCTACCTGGCGTCCCTCGGCGGCCAGGACGACAACTCGCTGGTCATCTGGGACGTCCACAGCGGCAACGCGATATGCGGAACCCCCGTGCCTGGCCTGACCAAGTGCCTGAGCTATTTCAACGTGGACAGCTACAAGCTGGCGACGGGCGGGGGGCAGTCGCTCGTGGTATGGGACTTCGACAAGCCCAATCGCAAGCTGAGGCCCCACAAGGTGAACATGGGCAGCCTCAGGCGCAACGCCGAGTACATCACCGTGGACGATAACGTGAGCGCGCCCTCAGCCCCTCCAGTCCCCCGCCTCGAATTTTTTCCAATTTTGGGTTCCCGCCCAAGCCAAAACCAACGTTCTCGGCAAAATTTTCTGTTTTGACCCTCGCAACCATCCCCGCTGACCCGCGCCTCCTTCCCCTCCCACAAACCTCGAATTATCAGGACCAGCAGATGTTTGTGGGCACATCCTCCGGCGACGTCCTTAAGATCGCCCTCGGCGCGTGCGTGTACAGGCAGAGCGGCCCGTACAAGTCTCTGGTTCCCAAGGGTGTCGCCACCAACGCCATATCCCCCACCGGCGACATCGTGGTGGGCGGCGGCGACGGGAGCGTCAGCGTGCTGGACCGCGAGAGCATGAAGATCACCGCGGTCACCAAGCTGGCGAGCGGCGTCACCAGCTGCGTCGTCGCGCCTGGCGTGCACAAGGATGGCGGCTTTGGCCTCTACTGCGGCACCGACTCGTGCAACATCTACTACCTCAAGTACTCGCCGACGCAGGGGTTCCTGTCGGAGCTCGTGCAGACTTGCCACTCCCAGGCGGTCAACGACGTCGCCTTTCCCAAGGGTTACAGCGAGGTGTTCGCCACCGCCGGCTCCTCCGACGTGCGGGTCTGGCACGTCTCCGAGGCGAGGGAGCTACTTCGCGTCTCGTGCCCCAACGTCGAGTGCAAGTGCGTGTCGTTCATGCCCGACGGCGGCAGCATCTTGTCCGGCTGGTCCGACGGCAAGATCCGCGTGTTCGCCCCGCAGACCGGCCGCTTGATGTACACCATCCACGACGCCCACAAGGAGGTGTCGGCGATCGTCGGCAGCTCGTGCGGAGGGAAGATTGTCTCTGGAGGCATCGAGGGGTTTGTCCGCGTGTGGCGCATCGGACCCCAGTCGCAAACGATGCTGGCGTCCATGAAGGAGCATAAGGGTCCCGTGAACTCCCTCGCACTCCGCGCCAACGACAGCGAGTGCGTCAGCGCCTGCTCCGACGGCAGCGCCATCATCTGGGACCTCGCCACCTTCCACCGCCGCGGCGAGCTCACCGCGAACACCTTCTTCAAGGCTTGCGCGTATCATCCCGATGAGTCCCAGATCGTGACCACCGGCACCGATCGCAAGGTTTCGTGGTGGGAGGCTTTCGATGGGAGCGCGATCCGCGTCGTTGACGGCTCCGAGACGGCCGAAATCAACTCTTTGGACGTTTCGAGCGACGGGACGCAGGTGGTCACCGGCGGCGGCGACAAGGATGTCAAGGTTTGGGGGTACGACGAGGGTGCGTGCTTCCACGTCGGGAAGGGCCACAGCGGCGCCATCACCAAGGTCAAGTTCACGCCTGACGGCCAGAAGATCATCACTGTCGGATCCGAGGGTGCCATCTTCATCTGGCAGAATATGCCACTGGAGTGATGCGGCGTGAGGAGCCGGGTGGATATCAGTTTGTGACGAGGAGGTTGGTGTACTTAGCGTTTCGAATGTTGGAATATTACTCTTGAGTAAACTACTACAGCGTTCGACGACGTCTCATTTTTCGCTCATAGTATGATCAGTATTCACAAAGGGTGTCTCTAAACTTTCACAGCTGTCTCATCGGCGCCGATACCCACCTACTCCTCAAATTTTAGCGGCCCATGCGCCTCTTGAGGAAGCTGGGGATGCCGCCACCGCCACCGCCCCTGGGGGGAGGAGGGGGAGGAGGAGGGGGCGCACCACCCTCCGCGCCCCATCCCATGATCTCACCACCGCGGGCAGGCGCCGCCTGCTGCTGGGGAGGCGCGCGGCCAGCCTGGGGGTTTGAGGAGGGCTGGAAGCCAGTGGCGATGAGGGTGATGGCGACCTCTCCCTCGGCGAGCTGGATGGCCGGGTTCACGACGGCGCCAAAAATAATGAGCGCGGAGGGATCGACGAGCTCGTAGATGACCTCGGCGGCCTCGTTCACCTCGTGAAGGGTGAGGTCCTTGCTTCCGGTGATGTTCCAAACGATGCCGGTGGCGCGGTCGATGCCGAGGTCGAGGAGCGGCGAGGAGATGGCAGCCGCGGCAGCCTCGCGCGCGCGGTTCTTGCCGGTGGCGCGACCAATACCCATCAGAGACGAGCCCGCGTCCGCCATCACCGCGCGGACATCGGCGAAATCGACGTTGATGAGGCCGGGGAGGGTGATGATGTCGCAGATGCCGCGGACGCCCTGGCGGAGGATGTCGTCGGCGAGGAGGAAGGCGTCCTGCACGGGGAGCGCGGTGTCGACCGCGGAGAGGAGACGATCGTTGGGAATGACGATCAGGGTATCGACGTTGCGGCGGAGGCGCTCGACGGCGTCCATCGCCTGGTTGTAGCGCTGGCGACCCTCAAACTTGAAGGGCATGGTGACGATGCCGACGGTGAGGATACCAGCCGCCTTGGCCACGCCCGCGACGACGGGAGCAGCGCCGGAGCCGGTGCCACCACCCATACCGGCGGTCACGAACACCATGTCAGAGCCCGCGAGCGACTGCTCGATGGACTGCCTGCTCTCCTCGGCCGCCTTCTGGCCGATCTCGGGGTTGCCGCCCGCGCCCAGGCCCCGGGTCAGCTCGCTGCCAATCTGGATGTGGCAGGACGAGGGCACGGCCGCCGTGGCCATGGCCTGCGAAAGAGCGGGGACGGGTGTTGCCGTTGGGTCAGCATTTTTTTTCGAGCGAGGGAAACGCGGGGACGTGTGGCGCGCGAGGGCCGCGGAGCGGTTCACGCGCTTGGCAGAATTGTCAAGCGGAATTATCCAAAACTCACCTGAGCGTCGGTGTTGACGATCCAGAACTCCACTCCGTTGATGTCGCTCCCAACCATGCGGTTCACGGCGTTGGAACCACCACCACCGACACCGATGACCTGATGAAGGGTTGAAGGGGGTAAAATGGGTTAGGGATCGCGTCTTCGTGGCGCCGATCGAGGCGCGCGATTATCTCGGAATAATTTTGCGTCGTGAATTGTTGCCCCAACCGCCGCGTCTGCTAGCGCGCGATCCGGGGCGAGGCGGGTATTTTCGGCGGAGATTTTAGCTCACCTTGATGGATGCAGCGTTGAATGCCTGGGTGGGGGCGGCAGGCTGGGGCGTGGGCGCCGCGAAGTCATCCCCGAGGCCGCCCGCGAAGGTGGCGCGTGTGGTGGCCATCACACGCTTGTTTCGGCGCGCGCAGGCAGCTTTGGGGAGGGCACTCCCGGAGCGGACCGAGCGGCGGGCACCCAGGGCGGGCGCCGCGCGCGCGACGGCGGCAGATCCCGCGATCGCAGCCATCTCGATTGTTTTCGCAGAAGGGTTGAGGACGCGGCGTCGATGACACGGACGGCGCGTACAAAACACTGGAGACGCGCACGCGTCCAGATCCAATTTCTCCAAGCCGAGCCTCTCCGCGGAAAGAAGAGGCTATCGTTTTTCTGGCCAGTTTCCGGGTGCCAGGTAGGACTGCGAACCGAGAAAGGGGAACGATATTCGATCAGGGCGAATCCGATCTTGCTGCGCAGTCAGGATCGACCGTGTTTGCCATTGGGAATTCCATTTTTGGAAATCGCTCGAATCCGGCTCGCGGCACTGTCTAACGAACCAAGAATTTCGGCCGGATGTTTTCAGCTCGCGGTCCTGTCTCCACTGGCGAGCCGTTGTGCGGGTCGAGGACCGGGGAAAGCCTCGACGGGGTTGTTGGATTTCAACTTGGTTGTCGGTCCATTCGAGGCGAGCGCCGTGTGCCGGCGTCGCCGACGGTCGACTCTCAGACGAGCAAGATGAAGGGGGGAGAACTCAGCCTCGAGCAGGTCCGCGTTTTACCTCCCCGCGCCGCGCCCCGTCCTCACCCGTGGATTCGACGTTTTGACAAATTCGCCCCTCTGGGAGAACAAATTTGATGGACAAATGACAACCCTCTGACGCTCTTCGCTCCCGCTCTTTGCTTCCCCGTCCTGCAGATGGAGGCGGACATCAAGCTCTGCGAAGACCTTCTCGCGATGGATAACTTCAACGTGAAAGGTGAGACCCCGCGAAACGCCCGATCGCGAAACCGCGGTCCGACGCCCCCGCGGATCGCCAACGGAGGATGACCCTGAACGGAATAATTCCACACGCAATTCACTCGCTGCCGCCACCTCCCCTGACGCGAGCCCTTCCATCCTTTTCCCCTCTATCCAGGCGGCGCGGGCAAGTCATCCGCCGAAATCGCGGCGGACGCCGCCGCGGCGGCCAGCGGCCGGCTCACTGACGAGCGCCGCGGGGAAATCATGGACCGCCTCAACAAACACAAGGAGTCCACCCGACTTGCATCCGGCTCTGGCGACGCCGCCATGACCGCCGCGGAGAGGCGCGAGCGCGTCCAGCAGCTCCTCCTCGAACGACAGATGCGGCTGTCTTCCGGCAGCGCCGCGCGCAAGGGCTCGGTGGCCGGATCCGCGCGCCATTCGACGCCGACGAGAGGCCGGGATGCGAGCGGCGGCTTTGGATCCCCGTCGAAGGCGTTTACGGGGTCGTTCAAGACGCCGGCGGCGAAAGGCGCGGCGACGATGGGGCGTCCGTCGTCCGCGCCGCGGGAGTGGATGCCCAAGACGGGCGCCAGACCCTTTAACTTGAGCGCGAGGAAGGCCGGAAGGCACTCCAAGGAGGCTGTCGCGGCGAAGATTGCGATGGAGGAGGCGAAAGACCTCACGTTTAAGCCCCAGACGCGGACCCTGCGTCGTCCCGCGTCGTCCCGCGCGGAGTTTGGCAGCCGCCAGGAGCGCCTCGCACGCCTCTCCACCCCGCGGACCCAGGTGTGGGAGAAGTATGAGCAGGAGAAGGAGCGGCTGAGCCAGGAGCGCGAGGGCCTCAGCGAGTGCACGTTCAAGCCCAAGCTCGTGACCAAAACGGCGGCTCCGAGGCCGAAGTCTGCCTTCCCCCAGCGGCTGTACGGCGACGCGGAGAACCGCTATAAGCTCCGCGAGGCGGCCAAGCGCCAGCTCGCGGAGGCCGAGGTCGCATCGTACCCTTTCCAGCCGGCGATCAACGACAACTCCCGCGCCGCCGTCGAGGCTGAGGGATACAAGCCCATACACGAACGCGTGGGCGAGTTGCTTCGAAAGAAACAGGAGGCTCTCGCCGCGGCGCGCGTGCAGGTGGAACTCGAGAACCCCGACCTGACGTTTGCGCCGAAGGTGAGCGACGCCAGCAGGGCCATCGCGCGCGGGCTGGAGGAGGAAGCCGGCGTCGACGCAAAGTCAAAGTTTGACAGGCTGGCGACGGGGACGAGCTTCACCGACATGCGCCGCGCGTCCATCGGCGGCGGCACCGCCACGCGCTCCAGCAGGCGCAGCATCGGCGGGAGCATGTACGGGGAGGACGACTTCTCGTTCGCGCCGAGGCTGAACGAGAACACCAGGCGGCTGTGCGAGATGATGGCGGACGAGGGAGTCAAGGGCGGCAACGGCTCCTTCCTCGACCGGCAGCGGGAGCATCTGCAGCGGAGCAAGGAGAAGAAGGCCGCCATCCGCGCCAAGTTCGATCAGGACTGCACGTTCCACCCGAACACCGGCAACGCGGCGGAGGTGCTCATGAAGTCCAAGCACGTCGTCAAGCTGGGGGAGACCCCGCAGGAGAGGGTCGCGCGGCTGGCGTTCCTCGAGAAGCAGGAGAAGGAGATCAAGCAAAAAATCGCGGAGGAAAACTACCACAAGCAGTTCACGTTCAAGCCCAAGATCTCCAAGGATGCAAGGTCCAAGTCCGCGACGCCGCTCGAGGACCTGGTCACGAACAAACGCACCAACGAGATACGGGCCGCCGCCGCCGCCGCCGCCGCCGAGGCGTTCAACGCCGAGTGCACCTTTGAGCCCAACCTCGGCCAGCGTCACGAGGACGCCAAGCCCCGGCCGTTTCAGGTTGACTACTCGGAGGAGGGAGGGATCGTGGCCAGGATCCGGGAGTACAGGCGCGAGAAGGAGATCTGCCTGCAGGAGGCCCGCAACGAGAAGGAGTTTAAGGAGCTCGAGGCTTGCACCTTCCAGCCCAACGCGGGGGTCAAAAAGTCAAAGCCAAAATCCGCAAACAGCAAATCCGTCGCCGAGGTCGTCCCCGGCCTCGGCAGGCACCTCGAGCTCAGACAGCGCGCCAAGCAGATGGAGGACGAGGCGAGGGCCCGCAAGGCTAAGGTGTTCCTCGAGGACGCCGTCAAGAAGGACGTGGCGCACAGGCAGACGGTGCCGAAGCAGCCGAGGATCAGCGCGTACGCCGAGCACGGCGCCAAGGCGGAGGAGAGAAAGAGGAGGTTACTCGCGGAGAAGGAGGCGAGGGATAAGGCGGAGTGCACGTTCCGGCCGGTGACGAACGAGGCCCCGAGGAAGGAGCTCATCGAGGCGCTGCTGGCGGAGGATGACGAGCTGGCGCCCTTCACCCCGGGATCGGGCGTGGGGCGTTCACCGTATTGACGACGGTAGTCTACCGACGCGCGTTGAACTATAAATATTCGTAGAACAGTCTCGCTACTCGTCTATGGTGAAGCCCATGTACCTGGCGTTCTCCAGCTGGGACTTCGGGTCCTCCAGCTGCGAAGGATCGAAGCTCCTGATCCATATCTGCACGGGCTCTAGCAGCTTGACGCTGTCGGGCGCCTCCGTGTTCTGCACCCGCAGGAACCGCACCTGCGCCTCCGCGCGTTTGAGAGTCTCCCACGGCTTCTCCCGGGTCCCCGGGTGCGCGTCGCTTCCGTTGTAAGGGTTGACGAAGAACTGGTGCGCCACCTTGACGCCCGCGGTTCCCGTCTCCAGCGCCACGCTCCTCGTGTTGAACTTGGTCTTGACGCACTCCTCCGGGCACGGCGGGCGGCAGTCGTCGGTGCACTCGTCGATGCACAGCGGCGGGAGTCCCTCCGGCACCGCGCCCAGCAGCCTGTTCTGGTCGAGGTATCCCTTGTACCCTCCCTCGGGCGGGGTGTAGTACGTCACGTCGTTTTCAACCGCGGGCGGGTCGCAGAACCAGCCGTACGGACCCACAGAGCACACGCGACCGTCCGTGGTGGTGGACTCGGTGATGGACAGCGGGTTATCGTCCGCGGTGTTGGTCGCACTCATGGCGAGGAGCACGCCGTTGTTGAAATCGAACCCGTGGTGCCGCCCGCGTCGCGGGGCGGGCGCGAGGAGGACCGCGAGGAGGACCGCGAGCCTCGCGGTGGCGGGCGCTCGATCCCTGGACATCGTCCGACGGCGCGTCGCGCGGGGCGGGACTCGCGACGCGCGTCGGGATGTGACCGGGCGCCGAGGGCCGCCACCGTCACTCTCCAGCGCGTAGCGCAGCAGTGTACGGCAGTACGGGCGTTTCCCGAGTTCGTGTGATCAAGTTCCCCCTTTTGGATTCGACGAAACCCCCATTGCGCGCGACGCGACGGCGAGGAAGACGCCATGTCGTGGATCTACGGCTCGAGCGGAGGCACGGGCTTCTGGGACGAGCAGTGCAAGAGCGAACGACGAATCAAAGAGAAGTGGGCCGCCACCTACGGCGTGGACCTCAAGGCGAAGAAGGAGGCCGAGGTCGAAGCCGAGAAGGCCGAGCTCGCCAAGGCCGAGGCGGAGCGCCTGGCGCGGGAGGCGGCGAACAAGCCCAACGACTGGAGGTCGCGGCCGAAGCCCTGGGAGGTGAAGGGGCCGGGGACGTGGAAGACGATCATTAAACCCACGGGGATGACGCGCACGTGGGTGCCGACGACGGCGAAGAAACCGCCCCCCGGCGTGGGCATCTGACGAGAATCGGAGACTCGGGACGGATCCGCGAATCTAATGAGCTCCGACGGACGAACCGGTAGAGACGGCTAGCTATCCGCAATCATCGAGCCGCGTGTACCATCGCCGATCACCCGCACCCGGACGTCACCGACTCGCGCCGCCCCGCCCCGTACCGACGATCAAGCGTCCGAACCCGCGCCAGGATTGTCCGAACCGCCGCGTCCCTCTCCAGCGATCGAAGCGAGTGACCCGTCGGGACGTTGCCGTCAACCTCCGCAGCGCGCCGCGCCAGCGCCACCCCGACGCCGACGGCGGTCTCGTCGTCCCTCCCGGCCGCCAACGCGGCGCACGCCCCCGCCACCAGCGCGTCCCCCGCGCCCACGAGGCTGCGCAGCGGCGGCCCGTCCCCGAGCGCGGGCACGTGCCGCCAATCGCCGCCCCCGCCCCTGCACAGCACGCAACCCAACGCGCCCAACGTCAGCACGATCGCGCCGACGCCCGCGTCCAGCAAAACCTCCACGTCGTCCCCCATCTCCGCCACCGCCGCCTCCGCGCTGGTAAACTCGAAGATGGACGCGTCCATCGGTCGCGGGTTCGAATCCCCTCGCGTCCAGTTCGCTGTCGCTCGAACCGAGTTCGCCATCGCTCGACACTCCGCCGCGTTTGGTGACGCAAAGTCCAAACCGCGCAGGCACCGCGTGGCTCGCGTCGACTTGGCGACGGACACGGGCTCGAACCACACGATCGGCTTTCGCTCGTCGTTGGCCCACTCGCCCACGACGCGCTCGGCGCATTCCACGACGGCGCGTACGACGTCCGGGACGCAGTTACCGTCGACGACGAGCACCGTCGCGCGGCCGACGTCGGCGGCGAATGACGCGATCCATCCGCGATCGACGCCCGTCTCCGCGGTGAGCGTGTCCGCGACGGACGCGGCGACCTCGCCGTCGTGATCGAGCACGGCGGTGACAACAGGTGTGGACGCGCCGGCGCACACGCGGACGCCGCGCGGGTCCGCGCCCACCGCGCGCCACGCGTCGATGAGCGCGCGGCCCGCGAGGTCGTCGCCCACGGCGGCGATGAGCAGCGGCGGTGCGCCGTGGGGGCCGACGAGACGCGCGATGCCCTCGGCGATGTTGCGGCCGACGCCCCCCGGGTTCTGGCGCACGACGCCGGGGGTTGATGAGCCCCGGCGGAGTGACGCGCCCGGGGCCGGGGAGGCCGTCACGTCGAGGACCATTCCCCCGACGACCACCGCGGTGCCCGGGTGCAGGTGCGCCGCGCACGACTCGCGGCGCAGCGTCGGCGCGGGCTCCGCCACCGCGTCGGCCAGGTGCGCCAGGCGGCGACGCGCGGCGGCGACGCGTCGTCGTCGCTCGTGTTGTGCGAACCCCGCGCCGCCGTGATCCATCGGCTCCGACCCACGACGCGTCTGCCGTCCACCGCGCGCGCGTGCGGGCTGGAAGGTGCCTTCTCTCGGGAGACGAGCTCGGGGCCGCGCCAGGCAGCTTTTTCCCGAGAATCTGCATCTCTCGAATCTCAAAATCTCTATAGAGAGCCAGTCAGGACATTCGCCGTTTGTGATTGGCTGAAACATATATTCTCCAGCCCCCCCATTGGCTGAGCGTTTCTCTGCAGCCGTCCGGGATTCACAAACCGAGAAGAAAACGGCTTTTTCGGCGCAGGGGATCTCCATTCCCGCACACACCAAACCGTCTTCAACTCACACGAGACAGTTCAACATGTCCGCCATGACCATGTCCGCTTCCCTCACCAAGGTCGCCGTCCCCACCGTGGGCCGTAAGACCGTCGCGCGCCGCGGCGCCGTCAAGGTGCAGGCCAACATGTGGCCGGTGAGTTAATCCACGATCGTCCAGTCATCGTTTTCCCAGGACTCCGTAACGAACCGCCTTTCGCGCGCGAATGCCGCGCCCCGCGTGAACCGTTCCGCTGACCTAACGCATCCATCTCGGTCTAACAGGAGCCCGGAACGTACCCCGGCGCCGCCGACGCGGACAAGACCTCCCCTCTCGGCAACGACGACGTCCTCTCCATGCAGAAGGCGGCCGAGTACGAGGTTATCCACGGCAGGTGGGCGATGCTCGCCATCCCCGGCATCGTGGCGCAGGAGCAGGCCACCGGAGTGCCCTGGTACGAGACCGGCGCGCTGTGTACCCCTTCCTCATGCCTGGAGAACTACTACTTCCCCGGCGCCATCGCGCCCCTCGCCCCCGAGGGCTCGGGGCTCCCCTCCTTCTGGGCCGTGCTCGCCTTCGAGGTGATCTTCCTCGGCCTCGCCGAGGCCTACCGCGGCGGCATTACTGCGCCCCCCAAGGGCTTCCCCTCTCCCGCCGACGTCGGCGTCTACCCCGGTGGCCGCTTCGACCCCTTCAAGTTCTCCGAGAAGGTCGACATGGAGGAGATGAAGATCAAGGAGCTCAAGCACTGCCGCCTCGCCATGGGCGCATTCCTCGGATGCCTCGCGCAGCAGGCGTACACCGGAGTCGGACCCGTCGCGAACCTCACCGCGCATCTCTCCGACCCGTCCCACAACTTCTTTGGCTCCCAGACCGCTCCCTGGAACATGTAAACACGCGACGCGGGTGTGGGTGTGGAGTTTAGCGCACTTCTCGTTGTCTTGAGTACTGTAACTATTATTTCAGATGATTTTATTTCGGACGGAACCGTCGCCGTCGTCACTTGCCCAACGGCGACGCCAAGTTCTCCTTGCTTCCCGCCGTCTTGATCCTATCCTTGCTCCCCACCCTGCGAATCGGCAGCCCCGCGACGCGCGCGGCGTCGCACTCCTCCGCCCTCGCGCGCAAATTCCTAGCCGACTGCTCGCCAGTCTCTGCGACCAACTTGGCGAACATGCTCTCCGGATCTCGCAGCATCGCCGCCGGGGAGTCCATGCGCTGCAACCGACCGTGCTCGAGGCAGACCACCTTGTCGTTCTCGATGATGGTGTTGATGCGGTGCGCGATGGTCAGGATCGTGCGAGCGGCGAATTGATCGGCGATGACGTCCTGCATCACCTTGTCCGTCTCGAGGTCCACCGACGCCGTCGCCTCGTCGAGGCACACGATTTTAGTGTCCCTCAGCAGGGCCCTCGCCAGGCAGAGCATCTGCCTCTGTCCGGCGCTGTAGTTCTCGCCGTACTCCGCGACGGGCGCCGCGAGCCCGACACCGTGCTCGCCGACGGCTTGCTTGAGCTGCACGGCCTCGAGCGCGAACCAGAGTTCCTCGTCACCGTGTTGCTTAAACGGGTCGAGGTTATCGCGGACGTTACCCGAGAACAGGATGGGATCTTGGGGTATGCACGTGATCCTGCTCCTGAGGTCTTTCAGGCTGAGCGTGCCCGTGTCGGTGCCGTCGAGCCAGACGCGCCCGCCACTGGGCTCCACCAGTCGCCAGAGCGCGACGATGAGGGAGCTCTTGCCGCTGCCGGTGCGACCGCAGATGCCAACCTTCTCGCCAGCTTTCACGTCAAACGAGACCCCTTTCAGCACAAGAGGAAGGCCGGGTCGGTACCTCATCTCCAGTCGCTCGAACGATATAGCGCCCGCGGGGGGCCAGCTAGATGGCGGCTTCTTCGGTCCGCCCTTGACGATTGCACCCGTAGACTCCTCCGTCTCAAGCTCGGTATACTCCGAGATTCTCTCCACGCTCACCATGTTGGACTCGAGCTCGGATATGATGCGTATGAGCCAGGAGAGCAGCCCGGTCATGTCGATGGCGTAGCTGAGGGTCAGGCCCACCAGCGCGGCGTAGGTACTACCCCTCTGCCACACCCCGAGGACTGCCACGACGAACGTGATGGAGTTCCCGATCGTTTCAAGACGAACTGGTAGCCATCGGTCGCATCCGCACTTTTGCGTATAATCTGCGCGCTGGTTGATCGAAATCCTCATCTCGTTCTCGTTGATGAACCGCCTCTGGTGGCCAAACGCGCGAATCGTGGAGATACCCGTGAGTGTCTCGCCAAAATGCGAGTACACAGGCGATCCGCTGATGCCGTCGAGGCGCTTCGCCTCCCTGTACCCGGGCCTGAAAAAGTACTGGACGTAAAAGTAGAGAGCGCCAATGGGCACCAGGCAGGGCATGAGTGCCGGCATCACCCACGCCATCACCGCGAGCGTTCCCAACAGGAGCAGGCCGAAAGACGTGAACGACGATACGCTGTTGCCTAAGGTGTTGTCCAGCACGGCCGTGTCCTTGGTGAACCGCTGGATCACGCGACCGAGCGGGGTGACGTCAAAGAAGGACAGCCGCGTGGACAGAGTCGCCCGGAAGAGCGCCAGGTGGAGCTTGTTTGCGGCAACTAAGCTCGCGAGCGCCCACATGAACGTCCTCGCCCACGACACAGCCGCCTGTCCGATGCCGATACCGGCGTATATTGCCAGGTAGTCGCCCTGAGGGAGATCGTAGTGGTTCTCGGACCAGTACGCCAGCCACACGCTCGTGTACACGGAGAGCAGGCGCTCGAAGGTTACCATCGCGAGGAGGAACAGGAGCCACATCGGCGAGCCCATCTTCGACACGTAGGTCTTGTACGTCTTGAACGAGATGGCGCCCTCGCCCCTCGCCTCCTTTGTGATGGTGTTACCGGTGTCGGTGCTGTCCATCTTGGCCTTGATCTCCGCGCCGCCGCCCGCAACGCCCGCGGCGGCTGCAGCCAGAGGCGCGAGGTCCTTGCTCTTGCGCAAATCTTTGCTGCTCCGGTTGGGGCTTGGGTCCGGGCCGGGCGCGCCCGCTCTTGTGGCCACCGCGGATTCCGTCAGCTCGCCGAGGCGGGCCTCCTCGTCGGAAGACTCGCCGCCCACAACCTCGGCAGCCTCGGTATGCCCTTCGGTGTCCTTTTTCTCATCATCGCCGGGTTCCAATTCGGAGTCGGACTCTTCACCATGGTACGACTCCATCAGCGCCTTGAACACGCTGCCTTCTTTCGTGACTAACTCATCGTAGGTGCCCCGCTCGGCGATCTTCCCCTGGGACATGACGATGACATGATCAGCCTGGTTCACGAACTGCAGCTGGTGCGTGACCAGCAGCACGGCCTTCTCCCTCAACGCGCCGCGGATGCACTTGCGGAAGAGGTCCTTACCCACGTGAGCGTCAAGCGCCGACAGCGGATCGTCCATCACGACTAAATCGGCATCCGCATAAACAGCCCTCGCGATCGCCGTGCGCTGCTTCTGCCCGCCCGATAGCGTGATTCCCTTCTCGCCGATCTCGGTCTCATCACCGTGGGGAAGCTGCTCCACGTCCGCTTCCATGCACGCGACGTCCAGCGCCTCTCGGTACCGAGCCTCGTCCATGGTTCTGCCGAACAGTACGTTATCTTTCAGCGACAGCGATTGCACCCACGCGACCTGTGCCACGTAGGCGACCGTACCGCGGATGTTGGGCGCGCCACCGATGCCCGGCGCGCCGTCCGGTCCGTCGCACTGGTGCATGTCGCCGAGGAGCGCGGAGATCAGAGCCGACTTCCCGCTACCCACTGGGCCCACCACCACGGTGAGCTTGCCTCTGCGAAGCTCGAGGTTGATGTCCTTCAGGAAGGGTTGCTCGGTGGGACCGGGCGCGGTCCAGTGGAAGTGTCCACCGGAGATGGACGCGACGAGTGCATCAGGCTCGGATATCGACTCGCAACGCTCGCGCTCAATCGCGGGCCCCCGCCTGGAGGACCCCGGGCTCACAGACGAGCCCATGTCGGAGAGCTCAACCTCAGTCAACTTGATCCCACCGATGGACCGGCGCAGGTTCGAACGCACGCTCACGTCCTCGTCGTCCTCGTCGTCGTGCTCCACACCAGCCCCGTTCGCCGCACCGGCGCCCGCGCCCGCGCGTTCCGTTCGGTCCACGTCCGTCGGAAGCTCCATTGTCGTCGCCGCCGCCTCTGGGAGTAAAAAATACTTTTGCAGACGACGCAGCGCTACGATGGCGTCGGCGCAGAGCGACAGACACCGCGGGTAGAACATCACGGGAAACCTGAGCAGGGAGAAGAGCGTGAGCGCCGGGAAGATAACCTCGGGAACCATAGGCTGGCGCATGATCCCCGCGTATATTCCAAACGCGGCGAGAGCCACGAGCGTCGGCCCGGTGTTCATGATGGACATGTTCACCGCGTTGACGTTGGCAATCTTCTCACCCTTCTTAATCTCCTCCCCGCGCACCTGTTCCACCTCCTCGCGCAGCGGGTCTTCCCACGCGTTCAGCTTCAATATCTTAACGCCGCTGAGCGCCTCGTTCTGCAGCTTCACGCGCCTGTCCGTCAGCTTCATCTGATCTCCGCGAAGCGCGGCGATGACCTTGAAGAAATACTTTTGCAGCGGGACCAGAACTACCATGATGGTGAACCCCCCGATGGCCGCCCAGCCGATGTAATAGTACAGCAGCGCCATGTATCCCACCGTCTGCAGCACCCCCGACCACAGAACGTTGATGAACAGCATCAGGTCCCCGACGCGCTGCGCGTCCAGCTGCATGTGGTTGAGAACCTCGCCGGTGGTGCCTCCATCGCGACCCGCCGCGCTCAGCCGCATCGTCTTGCGGTACACGGACGTGGACAGCGAACCCTTGATGCAGATCCCGGAGGCTTGCGCGTAATAGAAGTATACCTGCTCGCAGAGAGTCCTCAACACCGGCAGGGTGAACATCAGGAAGCAGTAGATGACGCCATACTCATCATCGCCGAGGTTGAGCCCGCTGAGGTAGTGGGGCTTGCCGGCGATGTAACGAAGGAAGCCTCCGAGGACGATGGCGGGGAGGAACTGGATGAGGTCGTTGAGGAGCTTGAAGAAGGAGCCGGTCAGGATCGTCGCGCCGAAGCACCTCCACAGCGGCCAGGTCAGCGCCGGGAGGAAGGGCTCGCGCTTCTTCCTCTCCTCCGGCGTGGCGAAATCGTCCTCGAGCCTTGCGAGCCGAGCCTCCTCTCCGTCCATCGCGCGCTCCAGCTCGTGCTCGAACCTCTGCGCGTTGTTGCTGGCGAGGTAGGCTGGGGGCAGCGGGAGTAGGTCATCCAGATCGAGCTTCTCCTTCTCCAGACCCAGCCGGAGGAACGGGGTGACCCAGAGGTAGAGCACCTTGCCGATGATGCCGTGTTCGTTACGCCCCTTGAACTGGTGCGATGCGTGCCCACCCCCCGGCCTCCCTTCGGGCGAGGGGCTGGATGCGCGCCCGTCGTCCACCTGGGCGACGCGCTTATACTCGCTGACTCCGAAGGATCGGAAGACTTTGTCGGTGACGCCCATGTCCGATATTCCTCGCTCGCGCCCGGTGCGCCCCAGCGAATAGAACCGCGTGGCGGCGGTTCGGACACAGGACGATTGTTCGGCGGCCTTCCAATAACGCGATGATCCGGCACTCGGGTCACGTGAACTGTGAGCCGGTGACCGCAGCGACGTCGTGCCACGTCGATAAAGCGAAAGGACAGGCCGTAGGGGGCTCACTCTGCGAGCATGCTGGCGGCGGCACTCAGCTCCCGCGCGCACACAGTCTCATTTGCCCTCTGTAGATCCGCCTCTCGCATCCGGAGGTCCACAGCCCGACGCGCCTACTCCACGCGCGCCGCCTCCACCACGACAGCAGCTGAGAAGAAGATGACGAAAAAGTTGCCGAAGTGCAGGCCCCTCGGTTCGTCCGGCCTCATGGTCACCGAGGTGTGCTTGGGGACCATGACTTTCGGCATTCAGAATACCGAGGAGGACGCGCACGCTCAGCTGGATTACGCCGTCAAGGAGCGCGGCGTCAACTTCATCGACACCGCGGAGATGTATCCCGTCCCATCCAGCGCAGCCGGGTGGAAGCCGGGCACCACCGAGGAGTACATCGGAACCTGGATCGAGAAGAACCCCGCGCTCAGGTCGGAGATCGTCCTCGCGACCAAGGTGGCGGGCTACAACCCGGGATCCGAGACGGGCGGCAACCGCTTCGTGCCCCCGAAGCCCAAGGCTGACTGCCGCCTCGACCGCGAGTCTGTCCTGATGGCCTGCGACGCGTCGCTGCGCAGGCTCAGGACCGATTACATCGACCTCTACCAGCTCCACTGGCCCGACCGATACGCGCCCAACTTCGGCCAGAGCGTCTACGACCCGAAGCAGGAGCGCGACGCCGTGCCCATCAAGGAGACCGTCGCGGCGCTCGGCGAGCTCATCGCCGCGGGAAAGATTCGCCACTACGGCCTCAGCAACGAGACCACCTACGGAGTCTGCGAGTTTGTCCGCGCCGCCGACGAGCTCGGCGTGCCCAGGCCGGTGTCGATCCAGAACTCGTTCTGCCTGCTGCACCGCACGTTCGAGACGGAGCTCGCGGAGGCTTGCGCGCCGAGCCACTACGACATCGGCCTGCTCCCATGGACTCCGCTCGCGGGCGGCGCCCTCTCCGGTAAGTATCTCCACGGCAAGAGGCCAGCGGAGGGCAGGCTGGTGAAGTACCCCAACTTCATGCAACGGTACCTGAACGAGCCGTCCGTGGAGGCGACGGAGGCGTATGATGCGATCGCGAAGGAGGCGGGGATCTCTCTCGCGACGCTCTCGCTGGCGTGGTGCCGCACGAGATGGTACTGCGCCTCCACCATCATCGGCGCCACCACCATGGAGCAGCTCAAGGAAAACATCGACGCGTTTGACACCGACCTGGTGAAGCTGAGCGAGGAAACGCTGAAGGCTATCGACGACGTGCACTTCGCGAGGAGGGACCCGTGCATGATCCCATCCTCCGCCCCGCCCCGCGCGCTCAGGTAGGGAGAGGCGAGAGAGACAGGTCTAGTCTGCGTGTTTCGATTAAAAAAAAAGATTTTTACACGTATCCCACGTGGATCATGAGGCAAAGGTAAGGCACGGTGATGCACATGGCGATCCACATCATCGGCCAGCCGATATTGAAGAAGCTCATGAAGCTCACCGGGTACCCAGCCTCCGCGGCGATGCCCGCCATCACCACGTTCGCGCTAGCGCCGATAATAGTCCCCATACCCCCCATGTCCGCGCCAAAGCACAGAGCCCACGCGAGCGGCGGGATCTCTAGCCCCTCTACGTTGGTGGCCATCCGCCTGATGACCGGTATCATCGTTGTGGTAAACGGGATGTTGTCGACAAAAGCAGACGCCACCGCGGCGACAATTTGGATCAAAGCACTCGACACGATTGCCCTCTGACCAACGGGAACCTTCTCGATCACGCTGCTGAGCTGGTCAGCGATGATGCGCAGCAAACCAAGCTCAGCGATGCCCTCGGTGAACACGAACAGTCCCGCGAAGAACAGCAGCGAGTCCCATTCGACCTTCTCAATCGCGTGCTCAAAATCTTCAGTCGAGCCCATCAACATGATGGCGATCGCGCCGAACAGCGCAGCGTACGCGGGTTCAAAGTGCACCACCGGGTGGAGGAAGAAGAGCATAAGCACAAATCCCAGGATTATACCGCACCTCGCGAGCAGGGCGTGGTCGCGGATGGGGTACTTGTCCCTGAGCACCTGCATGTCGACATCAATCTTCCTACCATACACCTCCTTTCCGTAGTAACGCTTTAGGAAGAATAGGGTCGGAAACAGGACGAGGATCACGCCGGGCGCGAGAACCTTCATGAAGTCCACGAATCCGAGCTCCTCCTTGAACGCGTTGCCAACTATCAAGTTGGGCGGGTCGCCAATCATTGTGGACGTGCCGCCAATATTCCCGAAGAGCGCCATGGGGATGAGCATTGGCCTTGGGTCCATGTCAATCGCTTTGCACAGCGAGACTATCACCGGGCCCATCAGCAGCATAGTGGAGACGTTGTCCAGAAAAGCGCTCAGGACGCAGTCAAAGAGCATGAGCAGCAGAGTGAGCCGCCACATGTCCCCTTTGCTGAACTCAATGAGCCTGACGCTACAATACTCAAAGATGCCGCTCCTAGCCAGAAGAGCGACAATCACCATCATACCCCACAGCAGCGCCAGTGTGCTGTGATCCATCCAGCCCATGATGGTGTACACGCTTGGTAGCCTGTGCTCGAGCGCGAGGATGAAAAGCACGGACGCCGCGCCCATGAACGCGATTAGGGTGCGGTGGACAACCTCCGTGATGATCAACACGAAAACCGCAATGAGAAGCACCAGCGCAATCCAGTGTTGCACCGAGCCTATCGGGCCGGTGGCGATCGCCTCGATGGACAGGCCGACCGGGACCGGGCAATCACTCGACGCCCTGATGTTGACGTACGAGCCGGCCTGGTTGGGTCTGACGTCGAAGTAGAAGTGGTCGTAGACATCCGCGCCGACGGGGCCGCCGCCGCCGCCGACGCCGAGCAGCCCTCTCCTTCGCCCCGCCGCCGCCGCGGTGCCCAGGTCGTGGAGCTTCAGCTTATCGTACCGGAGCACCTCGCCGTCCTGTACCAACTCGATTTTCGCTTGGTAGTACGTGTTGTTGGTGTGCGCTGAGTTCGCGGCCGGCGTCTGGTGTTCGCAGACGCCGGCGCCGACGGTTATTTCGTAAAGGCCGTTGTGCTTGTGCGACAGCGGCATCAGAACGGGGTCCGCCCCGAGGGTGAAGGACCCGGTGGTGGCCTGGATCCCGGCGTCGGGCGCGTACTGGTGGACGATGTGGGGAATGCAGCAGCGGATGAGGAGGGAGAATCCGACGATGCTCGCGCGGACGACGTGCTGTTTGAGCGTGAGCGCCTCGCCGCCGCCGTGCCCGCCGTGGCCGCCGCCGTGCGCGGACGAATCCAGCTCCTCGAGAATCTTGGACGGGATGCTCCCGAGGATCCCCTGCCCCGCCATACTCATCCTGCGCCGGCCCTCCTTGTCCAACGTCATCTCGTGCGCAGCCTCCTTGAACAGGTCCCAGCGGTTCACGCGGTGCGACGCGGCCACCTTCCTCGCGTGGAGGCCCTCGTCCTTGTACCCGACCCTCGCGTTATCCTGGATCCGCGTCAGCCCGTGCCTCAGCCTCCTCGACAGCACCGGCATGTCCTTGGCGGAGAGCGCCTCGGAGATGAGCATGAGTGACTCGACGTCGCGGGCCACGGCGCGCAGCGCCTCTCGGCGGTCGTACGACGACGTCTCGCCGCCAGCCCCGGCTCCCACGCTCTTTCGCGGCTTGGGCTTCGACGACCCGCCGTTCACCGGTTTGCCGCGCGCGGAACCGAAGGAATGGCCGGATCTGTTCACCCCGCCGACGTCGATGGACGCCCTGGCGTTGACGGACCTACCGCCGTTCGACCGCGCGCGCGCCTCCGCGTCCATGAGCCGCTCCAGCGCGCTCTTGCTCTCGCCCCGCTTTTTGTCGTCTCTCGTTCCATTGCCGTCCACGTCCGCGAACGAGAGCGTGACCTCCTCTTCGGACGCGTCTGACCCGATGGACGTCCTTTGCCGCGCAGCCACCGCGGGTTTCTTCTCGGGAACCGGGAAGAGGTCGTCGAGCCTCGCGTGTCCCGCGGACGGGGGCATGGACAGTCGGCGGTCCGCCGCGGTGATCACCTTCGGCTTGGACGCCTCCACCTCCTGGGAGAGGGTGGATGACTCGGCGCCGGTCAGCGTGTGCGAGGGCGTGGACACCGGCGAGAGCGTGGGGGACCCGCCGGACATTGTGTCGTCCGCCGTCACCACGGGCTCCCCTTCGAACCCCTCGACGCCGAAGAACGTGTGCCGCGACAGCTCCCGTCGCATGCCCCGGCCCTGCATTGCGGAGAGGGTGTGCCCGTGCTCCGGCTCGTACTGTTCCTCCGCGGGGAGGTCGTCCGCGTCGTCGGCTCCGTTCTCGGTCCTGCGACGCGAGCCGCCGTCGAGGCTCCTCCTCTCGCCCATCTTTGTCGCGAGATGAGGGAAGGATCGCGGTCGAGGGGGTGCGCGACCCTTCGAATGCGCCTGGCGTTCGCAAAAGGCCAAAGCTGACGGCGCTTTCCACGGCCAGAGATCGCCGTCGCCGCCGGGCAATCCGAGAACAGATTCCCAGCACAGAGAGGTTAGTCACGTTTTTCCGTTTTTTCAAAAACGGCCGAAAAATGAATTCGTGGCTGGCGAAAAGATTTTATTTTTTGGGCAAGCAGGAAAGGTTCAGTAACTGAATTCCCATACACAACTTTTGCGTTGCGTCGCGTGGAATTTTCCGAGATTGCGGCTCAACACGTGAGCGTGTCCCAGATCGATACCTTCGTATCACGGAAACCCGAAAGTTCGTCTCGCGCGAAAAACAGTCTCGGTCTCGGTCTCGTCGCGCCTCAGTCCCCCAGGACGACCTCGTCGTCGTCCTCCTCGTCCGCGCCCAGACTCCCCATCGCCACCTTACTCGCCTCCTCCTCCTCCTCGTCCGGCAGACCCTGCAACCTCCGTAGCACCACGTCCGTCAGCTTTCCCCGCGCGGCGCTCGCCGTTCCGCCCGCTTTTAAAACGCTCTGCGCGTACGTCAAGCCGTCGGGCGCGTCCATTATCCGCAGCACGCTCCTGACGGCCCTGTCGGCGTAGTACCTGGCATCCTTGGACCTATCGCCGACGGCCACGTCGGCGAGTTGCGGGACGAACGCGCCGAGGTGCGCCCCCACCGCGTCGCGCGACGAACCCACGCAGAGGACGTGCATCGCCCCCGCCGTCGCGATACGAACATCCGCGGATTCGTCCCGCAGCAATTTGCCGAGCACCGGGAGCAGCTTGGGAAGGTACGGACACGACGCACCGCTCTGAAGCGCGGACGCGCGCGCGATCGACGCCAACCCACGCGCGGCCCCCACTCGCGAGCTCACGCACGCCTCGTCCTTGGCGGCGCGGACCAAACCGTTGAGCGTCGCCGCCGCGTGCGTCGCGAGGATCAGTTCGGGTCGCGTCCGGGCCAAAGCCGCCAACGTCGACGCCCTCGCCTCCCTCCCGCGGCAATCGTTTGTCCCGCCGGGTCCGTCAGTAGAGGAGAGTTCGTCCCTCCCGAGGCGGTCGATGAGGGACGCGCGCGTGTCGTCGGGGATCCAGGCGGCGACGTGGGCGAGCGCGAGCGCCGCGGCGTTCATCTCGGCGTCGCCGACGACCTTCGCGGCGGATATTCCGACGGCGAAGATCGCGTCCCTCGCTCGCTCCGCCGTGGGCGTTTGAACGCCTTTGCCCGCGTGCGCGAAGACGCCGGCGATGGCTCGAAGCATCGCCTCGCGGACGCCCGCGTCGGCGGCGGACGCGAGGGCGGTGACGAGGTCGCCGACGAGGGGGTCGACGCGAGGTTGGAGGGTCATGAGCCGGCCGAGCGCGGCGGCGGCGCGCTGCCGCACCGACCTGTTCGCGTCGCTGAGGCACTTGACGAACGTGGTCTGGAGCTGCGGCACGAAGGGCTTGAGCGCGGGTCCTCCCTTGTCGATCATCACCGCGAGCGCGCCCAGGATCGCGGACTTGACGGCGCCGGGGTACTTGTCCCCGAGTATGCGGATGAGCGGACCGGTGATCGGGATCACGTGGGGCTTGAGCGCGGCGGTTGTCGTGGACATCACCGCCTCTCTCAGGCCCTCCGCGGCGGACTCCCTCACCTCCGAGTTTTTCCCCACGAGAACGCCCTGCAGGTACACCTGCACGATCGGCGCGAGACCTTTGGGCAGGCAGAGCGCCGGGATGAGCAGGTCCTTGACGCCGGCGCCGCGGTTCCTGCGGCGCACCTTCTCCCGAGCCGTCTCCACGGCGCCGCGAACGTCTCGCAGATAGTGCGCCTGGTCCTCCTTGGCCACGACGCCCATGACGACGCCGAGCGCCGTCCACGCCGCGGACACCACGGACTCGTCATCGTCGATGAACAGCTCGAACAGGCCCTTGACGAGCTGCGGAACGTCGTCCTCCTCGTCGAAGCAGGGCGCCTCGGCGGCGAAGACGCCGCACATCTTCGCGGCGGCGCACCTGACCCCCGGGGACTCATCCTCCAAACCCCCGATAACTTCGGGGAGGAGGAGGTAGTGCGCCTCGTCGGGGACGGCGCGAAGCACCGCCGTGGCCGCGCCCGTCGCCGCCTCCGATTCGTCCGGGTCGTCGCTGCCCATCGCGGCGAGGAGCGGGGGGAAGAGCGCCTCGAGGTGCGGCGGCAGCGCCGGGCCGGCAACCTCCGCGAGGGAACCCAGCGTCGCCGCGCGTGTAGCGTCGATCGGCGGCGCCGCCAGCTTGGGGAGCACGGACGCCAAGATCTTCGGCTGCGCCTTAAGCACCTGCTTGAGGCCCTCGAGGGCGACGTCGTCGGTTTCCAGCTTGGAGAGAAGCGCGGGGACGATATCCGCGGCGACGTCGGCGCCCCCGTGCCTAAACATCGCGTCAAACGCGGCTCCGGCTGCGTTTCTCACGCCCTCCTCCTCGTCGCACAGGGCGTCGCGGATCACCGGGACGACGTCGCCGATGTACTGCTCGAGGTCCTCCTTCCTCGCGGCGGCGAGCACCTCCGCGAGGCCGAGGCACACGCCCTCGCGGGTCGCCGCCTCGGAGTTTGCCAGGCCGTCGCTGAAAATTGGAAACACCTCGCCCAGCACGCGTTCGCCGAGCTTGCGAACCAGCTCGCCCAGGCACCTGCTCGCGGTCTGCCGCCTGTCGTCGTCCGCCGCGCTGAGTCCCGCGATGAGCCTTCGCATGAGATGCGGGAGGACCAGACGCAGGGTCCTCGGGGTGTTTGCGACGACCGTCTTCCAGATGTGCACAGCCGCGTTGCGCACCGCGAGGGTGGGATCGCTTCGAAGCGAGTACACCGCGGCGAGGAGGTCGTGATGCCTCTGCTCGCCGAGGGTCTGCGTGAGCGCCCTGCCCTGCGCCTCGGTGCTGATGCCCTCGTCATCGGACCCGCCCTCGAGGTTGAGGACCTTTCCGCTGGTTCCCGCGATGCGGAACATCATCGAGCCCATGAGCTCGGTGGCGCTCTGCCTGATGCGCCAGTTCTCAGAGCTGATGCCGTCCTCGATGGACGGCAGGAGGAGGTCCAGAGACGGTCCGCTGTGCGAAAACTCCTCCACGAACACGCGGCCCGCGCTGAGCGCCGCATCGCGCACGGCTTCCACCTGGTCCGCGAGGCCGGTGAGCACCTCGGCGAGCGCCTCCTGCAGGTGGGGCTCGAACAGGTGGCCGAGCGCGAGGGGCAGGAAACGAAGCAAGGTGAGGTGCCCCTCTCGCACGTGCGGCGCGACGTGGTGGCACCCGGCGAGGATCTCCGGGAGCATCGCCTCGAAGTGCTCCTGACCGAGCACGGCGAGGCACTCCGCCAGTCCCTGAGCCGCGCCGCTTCGCTCCGTCATCGGCCCGTCGCTCTGCAGCGTCTGCGTGAGCCAGGGGATGAGATCCGCAAAGTGCTCGTCAACGCCGCCCATGCCCCGGATCAGGGACGCCAGCGCGGACGCCGCGGTGGCCCTCACCTCGGGTATGGGATCGATGAGAGACTTCCGTATGTCCGGGAGGAGCAAGGGGACGTAGGGGCTCATGTCCTTCGGGTCTGCGACAAGTGCGCACATGTTACCCGCGATTTTGGCAGCCTTCTTCTTTAGGTCCGCGCGTCGATCCCGCAAACCCCTGGAAAGGACGGGGACGATGAGCGCGAGCGACGGCGCATCGACCACGTTGACGAACGTCATCTCCAGGAGCACGTCTAGGCACGGCTGCGTGAGCTCTGCGGGCTTCGCGATGGCGCCGAGGAGGTAGTCGGAGAGCGCCTCAATCTCAGGGTTTTTGATGACGTCGCCGATGGCCTTCAGCGCGTGCTGCGCGGCTTCCACAACCTTCGGGTGGGTGTCGATGAGCGTCTCGCTGAGCCTGGGTACGATCTGGGGCAGACACGCTCCAAGCTGCTTCGGCGCACACGCCGCCATCGCGCCCATCAGTTGCACGGAACCCTGCTTGGTCCGCCACGCGTTGTCCTCCAGACCCTTCATCAGCGCTGGCAGCACGAGCTTGACGCCTTGCGCCGAGAGCTGGCCCATCACGGCGCGCGCGGCGCTGATCGTAGCCTCTCTCACGTGCTCCGACTGATCGCCGAAGCACACGAGGAGCATAGGGAGGACGTGGATGACATAGGGTTCGAACAGGCGGCCGAGTCGAAGGTTGAGAAGCTCGAACGCCATGAGCGCGCCCTCCCTGGCATCGGGATTTTTCTTATCCTCCACGGCGGCCTTGACGGCGTCCATGATGCCGTACGCCTTGAGCGACGATATGCCGCACCCCTTGACCGCGCCGGCGAGACCGAACGCGGCGCCGCGCCTATCCGCGTATCCCTCTCCGTCGGTGACCTGCGCCAGGAGGCTCTCCACAAGCGCCCTGCGTTCGTCATCCGTCAGCGCCTTCATCAGCGGCGGGAGGCAGTCAGACACGGACCGCTGCACAGCCTCGGAGGGCGTGGACAGCACGGAGACAAGCCTGGCGAGGATCTGCCGGATCTTGGGATCCGCGGCGTCCAGGTGGCACGCCAGTGCCCCGAGAAAGACCACGACGCCCTGACGGACGTTATCGCTCTTTGCCTCGTCCTCGGCGCCGCCCCCGCCCCCCGCCGCCTGCTTATCAAAATATTTTTCGTACACCGGGAGCAGCTGCTGCACCTGTTCGGCGCCGTGCAGCTCGATCATGTCACGCCCCGCGGTCATGGCCGCGTCGCGCACGAGCTCATCGTCGTCACCGAGCACCTTGGTGAGGAAGGTGCTCACCAACGGGAGGTCTCTGGGCGTGAGCGACGGCGCCACCGCGCCGAGAGCGCGCATGATCGCGGCGCGAGCCTGGGGGTCACCCGCGCTCCTCGAAGAAGCCTCCTCCCCGGGGAACGTCGCCAGCTGTCGCTTCCTGTCCATCGCCGCGAACGGGTCGTCCGCGTCGATCTCCTCCTCCTTCGGCGAGTTCTGCGAGAACGCGGCGAACAGCTTCGCCAGCGCGGGAGCCACGCTCTGCTCGCTCTCGGCGACGGCCTCGGCGAAGGCTCCCACCGCGGCGTCCCTCACGGCGGCGGCTTCGTGCGTCAGGTACCGCAGAAGATCCGCCGGTTGAACCCTCAACCCCGGAGAGACCCCGGCTTCCTTCGACTGCGCCAGACCGTACAAGCTCCACACCTGCTCGGCGGTGGCGCGGTTATCCTCGTCGGGGTCGTGCCTGGCGAGGAACAGCGTCCGCTGCGCGTCGTTCGACGACGCAGCCGGGGGCGCGGCGAGGAGCGCCGCCAGCGCCGCCGCGCGCACCGCCCGAAACTGCGATTCGACGCCTCTCAGAAGCGTCGCCGCCACCGCGGCGCCGCCGTCCTCGTCATCGCCGGCGCCGGCGGCCACCTCGAAGAGGAGCGGGCGCGTTGTAGCGGCCAGCTGTGGCGCGCCGTGCTCCAGGACGGTGAGCGCGAGCGCGGCGGCGGGGGCGCGGGGTAGGCCCTCGACGCCCGGCGCCGCGTGCGGAGCCAGGACGTCCAGCGCGAGTTTGCGAACAGCCGCGGGGGCCGAGTCCGGCAGGAGCAGAGCCTTGGCGCACACGGGAAACACGAGCGCGAGCGCCGCCGCGGGCAGCGGCTCCTCGTCGTTCATCTCCACCGCCTCCGCGGCAGCCTCGAGTGCCCTACGCAGCGTCGCCGCTTCGGCGGCGACACGAGTCGAGGAGGGCGCGACGGGTTCGCCGCGGGAGTCCAGGGGCGGGGGCGGAGCCGAGCCGTCCGCGTACGCCGCGGAGAGTCGAAGCGCGGCGGCGAACGTCTCAGGGACGCCGCCGAAGCCGAGGCCCATCGCCGCGTTGCCGGGGACCCCCGCGGCGGCGACGACCATCGCCGCAGCGCAATCCCCGCCGGGGCCGAGGGGCAAAATCGGGGAATCCAGGAGCGGGAGGACGTCCACGGCAATCTCCGGAACTCGCGCCGCGGCGGCGCCGCGGCGGGTCCCGCCCCTCATCAGACTCGCGGTGAGTCGAAGCCGTAACGTCATGCGGTCCACCAGCGCCCGGACCCCGGCGCGCACCGCGGCCTCCTCCTTCATCTGCGCCTGGCGCGCGATTTCCTCCTTGGTCATCTCTTTCGGCGCCCCGCCGGCGCCGGGACCCTTCTTCTTGCCGCCGGCCATCTGGCTCGGGCGCAAAGAGACGGCGACGGGCGCGTCGTCGTCGGAGTCGGAGCCGTAGTCCATGCGAGACTTGCCCCTCGCCTTCCTCGGGCCGTTGGCGTTGACCCGTACCTCAGCCTTGAACACGTCCACCGGGTCGGTGGAAAGCCGGCCGATTTGAGTGTTGAAAATCTTAATCTCGTTTGGTCCAATCGCGTCGTGCTCCGCGACGTCGCACAGATCCTTCGCGACCGGCAACAGCGCGTCGAGGGCGACCGCGGGGTTGAGCCGCGCCACTGCGAACGCCGCGCGCACCGCCGCCTCGCGATCGGACTTGAGCTCCGATCGAAGCCCCTTCTCCCCGGCGACGACGGCGCATATTTCCTTCGCGGCGTTTGCCGGCGCGTCCCTGGGATCCGGTCCCGTCGCCTTCTCCGCGGCGGCGTCCAGGCGCGACATGAGCGCCTCCCACGCCCCCGCGCGCCTGCCGTCGGGAGCCGCGCACAGCGGGTGGTGCGCGGTGAGCAGCAGGAGCCCCGCGATGGACGCGGGCACCGCGGGACACCGGGACGGACCGTCCGAGGTCCGCTCGTCAGCGCCGCCCCCCGGGAATCCGCAAAACGCGGCCAGCGCGGCGCCGGCGAGCCGCGACGGGAACTCCCCGCACCTCGCAGCCGCGAAATTGACGGACGACGCGTCTCCGCCGCCGCCGCCCTCGGTGACCGAGAGCGCGGGAAAACCCCCCGGGGTCTCCGCCGCCGCCATCCAGTGCCGAAGCGCGTCGAGGAGCTCCGCGGGGTCTTCGCCGTTTTCAATCGACGAAACAACCGCGCGCCTCGCGGCGACCCGCACCGCGCTCGCCGGGTGCAGCATCAACAACCCAACAGCCCGCTGGGCCTCCACCTTGGACTCGGCCCTCGTCAAGTGCGCGCCGTGGTGGCGGAGCAGCGCGGCGAGGCACAGCGCGAGAACCTCGGAGTCGTCGGCGCCGAGCTTGGCCACCGCCTTCGGGTCAAAGTACGACGCGTCCGGCTTGATCGCGTCGGTCCACACCCCCTCCTTCGTCGCGTCCCTCCCGGCGTCTTCGTCCACCGCGGACGCGGTCGAGACGATGAACAGCGACATCGCCCCCTCCACGCGCTGCGACGGCTTCGCGGCGCCAGCCTTGGCCGCCGCGGCGACCGCCTTGACCAGCGACCCGGCGCCCCCCGCCAACTTTGGGTTCGCCGCGATCGCCCCGACGAGAACGCGGAGGCAGTGCTTACCGTGGCCGTCCTTGCCGTCCTTGATCCCACCCTCGAGCGCAGCCGCGACGTCTACGGGGAGGGTATCGGGCAGGTGCGTCAGCCACGCGCCGAGCGCGTCCGTGATCCGCTCCTTGACGTCGCGTTGCGCCTCCGACCCGAGCGAACTCGCCAGCGCGGCGCACGCCTCGCGAGCCATCAACCCCACAAACGAATCGTCCGAACCGTCGCCCCCGTCGTCGGCGTTCGAGTCGCCGCCCGCCCGTCGCAGCCTCGCGATGGCACCGATCGCCGCGAAGAGCCCCGCGCGCGCCTGCCACTCCTTCGGCCGTCTCTTCGGATCCCCGAGCTCGGCGACGATGGCGTCAAAATACCTTCGAGCGGCGACGGCGGCGCCCGCGTCAGCGACGGCGGCGACGCACGCGACAGCTGTGCACCTCCGCCGCGTGTCGACGTGCCTGACCTGCGCCAGCACGCAGTCCCTCATCGCGTCTTCGCCCGCGTGGGCGTCGAGGTTGGCGCGTGGCGCGTGGGCGAGCATGGAAGCCACGGACGCGAGGACGGCGTCGGGGGATCGGCGGAGCTGCTTACAGCTGTGCGCCACCGCGCCGTCGGCAAACTCCGCCGGATTCATCGTGGCCACCAGCCGGTGGAACAAGGGGCTGAGCCGCGCGGGCGGTGGCTTGGCCTTGGCGTCGCCGCCCAGGACCACGCGGGTGTACGCGTCCATCGCGCGCGATCTCACCTCGGCGACCACCTCCGGGGATGAGCACGCGGTCGTGGTGGAGTGATGCAGCAGTTCCGTCGCGAGGCCGCACGCGGCGACGGGCGCGTTGGCCGCCATGGCCTTGCTCCCCTCGCCCAGCTGCGCCAGGTAGGCGCGAACCAGGGTCGGGCCCTTCCTCCTGAGGAGCTGCTGGAACGCGGAGCACGGCGGGGGCGTCTCGGAGCACGACGCGAGCGCGGACGCCGCGGCGAGGGCACCCTGCGTCTGCGCGATCCTCGCGAACGCGCTGGCGTGCTCTCCGACGTCCAGCGCGTCCACCAGCAGGCACGACCACCTCGTGAGCACCAGCCTCTGCGATCGCCCGAGTTCACCGGCCTTGTCGCCGGCCTTCACCACCAGCCCGGCGAACGCCTTGAGGAAGTCGGCGTGCGCGAGCGCCGCGACGATCGCGCGCTCCACCGCCCTCTGGCTGGGCTTGTCGTGGTAGTCGCGCAGGGTGGCGAACACGACGCGACACAGGTCCTGGGCCGCCGCCGTATCGGCCAGGCCCTCGTACTGGACTTTGCCGCACACGTCGGCCCACGCCAGGCGGCGCTCGGCGAGCGACCGGCTCGCCGTGCGCGCTCTCGCCTCCTCCATCGCGTCGTTTTGTGTCGACGAAACCACGAGACCCTAAACCCTGTGCAGCTGTGTGTGAGGACCCGTCGTGACGTGACTGCGCAGCTGCGGACTCTCCGAGCATCTCACATCGAAAATCCGAGGGTGCCACTGAGAGTCGAGCCCAGGTCTCCACGAAATTCGATGCGCGTTCCGGTCCAAGAAAGAACCATCTCGGCAGCTCGAACCTCGGACCCGCGCGGGCGTCGCCACAACGACCCGCTCGCGGCGCCATGCGCGAGCGCTCCGCGCGCGCGGACCTCGAGTTCGGCGGCGCGCCCGGTGCCGCGGCGGTGATCCTGCTCAGCCACGTCACCGTCTATTACGTCCTCCTGTGCGTCGCCGCGAGCGACGGGGCGCTGTATCCTCTCCCGAGGACGCTCGAGGGGTGGCGCCGGGTGGGGCGGGACCTGGCGAGGCTCGCCTCGCCAACCCCGGGCGCGCTCGCGGCGTACCTGGCGTGGCTCGGCGCGCAGGTGGGCCTCGCCCTCGCGTGCCCCGGTCCGGTGGTCCTCGGCTACCCGCTTCGGGGCGGCGCCGTCGCGGGGCGCGCGGACGACGACCTCTCCGAGACGACCGCGGGGGCTCCGACGAAAACGGACGGAAACGGAATCGGCCCTCTCGCGCGGGAGTCGACCGAAAACCAAGACAAAAACCGTTTCCGAGGAGCCGGCCCGCCTCCTCCCCCTCCTCCTCCGACGACGCGGCTGAGGTACAAGTGCAACGCCCTCGCGGCGTGGTGGGTGACGCAGGCGACCCTGTTCGTGACGCTCCTCCTCTTCGGCGACGGCCCGTTCCGCTGGATCGCCAGTCGATGGGGCGAGCTCGCGACGTGCGCCGTCGCCGTCGCCGACGTCGCCTCCGTCGGGCTCTACCTCGGTCATCGATCCCTTCGGCGACGGCGACGGCGGCGGCGAGGAAGGGGAACGACCGGCGGAGCGGAAGGAGGACGAGGCGGCGGACGAGGCGGCGGACGCGACGGGACCGCCGAGGGTGCCGAAAAAGACGCCGCCGAGGGTGCCGAAGAAGACGAGCTCGCGAACCCCGTGTACGACGTCTTCATGGGCGTCGTCGCGAACCCCCGGTCGTTCGGGGGCAGGCTCGACTGGAAGCTGTTCACCGAGCTTCGCGCGAGCTGGGCGACGCTCTTCCTCCTCACGCTGGCCGCGTCTATCGCGGGAGACGGCGAAAAAAACGGCGACGACGACGACGACGCCGGGACTGGGACGATCGGCTTCTTCTGCCCGCGGCTTCGTATCTCGAACGCGTCGTTTCTGCTGCTTCTCGCGCACTGGCTGTACGCCAACGCGTGCCACAAGGGCGAGGCGTGCGTCCCGTTCACGTTCGACGTCATGAGAGAGAAGTTCGGGTGGATGCTGTGTTTCTGGAACCTCGCGGGCGTTCCTTTCGTGTACTCGGCCAACGCGTTCTTCGTCGCGAGAAACGACGTGAGGCTGACGACGCCCCGCTTCGCCTTCGTGCTGGCGCTGTTGCTCTCCGCGTATTACGTCTGGGACACCTCGCAGGCGCAGCGCGTGCGATTTCGCGCGAAGCACCTCGGCGTGGGCCTCGGAAAGCGTCCTTACGCCTTCCCCGAGCTCCCTTGGAGCGAGTTACGCGCGCCCGTCGCGATATCCACGAGACGGGGGTTCCCGCTTCTCGCGAGCGGGTGGGTCGGGATGGCGAGAAAGATTCACTACACCGCGGACCTCGCGATGGCGTGCGCGTGGGCCCTGGCGTGCGACCGGTGGCCGTGGCAGAGCGCCGTGGTCTGGTTCTACCCGGCGTTCTTTCTCGCCATGATCACGCATAGGGCGGGGAGGGACGAGCGCAGGTGCAAACAGAAGTACGGGGAAGACTGGGAGAGACTCAAGGAACGAGTGCCAAACGTGTGGGTCCCCGGGGTGTTCTGATACTAGTCTACTTCCCCTCCGAACCCGCGAGGTCCAAGTCGCTGTTCTTCACCTTCATCCTCCGCTTCGCCTGCTTTTCGCTGTACGTCACGCACGAGTACGCCACCCCCCCGACGGTGTTCGTCAGTATGCCCATCACGTGCGTGACGCTGGGATCCACCCCGCCGAGCAGGAAAAAACCTAAAGCCGTGCTCACCACGCCCTTCAGCACTCCGACCACCGTCGTCGTGAGAGCTGAGTTGGTCAAAGTGCAGAGGAAGAGCGCGTAGTTGAGCAGCATGCCGGCAAGCAGCGCCAGGACGAACACCGAGACGAACCCGACGTCCCCGGACATCGCACTCAACCTCTCGATCCCGGACCCGAGCTCCCCAGTGGCGAGAACCACGAGAAACAGCGGCGGCGACGACAGCATAGCGTTGTACACCATGATCTCGATGGAGGTCATCCCCCGCTCCGCCCCGGTCCTCTCCACCACCAGGAGGTAGCTCGCCTGCAGCGCACAAGACGTGAGGCCCATTACGTACCCCCTGGGATCGAACTCCAAGTCCCCGTATCCCGCGATGAGGCATCCGAGCACCACGACGACGATGCACGCGACGACCTCCTTGGAAGGATCGGGCCTCAATCGCAGAGCCGTATTCGCGGCGAGGACCACCGCGGGCGTTAGCCGCTTAAGCGTGTTGTAGGTCGGCACGCTCACCTTGGCGAGACTGGCGAGCGCGAAGGCGACGTTCGCATTGTACAAAATCGCCACCGGGAGCAGCTTCTTGGCCTGCGCGAGGCTGATGGGCGCGAACTGCACCCTCCCGGCACCGCGCAGAAAGAAGAGCACCGCCACGGTGCACAACATCTGGCTGAGCAGCAGGAAGTTGCTCTCCTCCAAGCCGTAGACGCTCATCACAGCCTTGTTGATGAAGCCCATCGCGACGGCGACTACCCCGTAGAACACGGCCGCGAAGGCCCCGACCATGGCGGACGAGGGCGGCGCCATGGCGGACGAGGTTGGACGAGGAACGATCGCCCAAGACACAGTGTTGTTTTCCCCGGCCAAGTTGGCGGGGTTAGAAAATTTTCACGAAAATTTTCCCAACGCGTGCGTGCCTTCCGCGTTTCAGAAGCCGCACTTACACTTGGGAATGTGCGCTATGTGCCGACGAAGCGCCGTCGTGCTCGCCGTGCGAACCCTCTCCCACCACGACTCCCCGAACGCGCCCTCTCCGCCGACGAGAGACACCCTCACCACCGTCTCCGGCGAGCCAAAGTACGTCGACTTGTCGGATCGAGACGCGGACGTGACAACCACACCGCCCCCGCCCGAGTTTAGCGCCCTGACCAGATCGCGGTTCACCGCGTTCACGTCCACGCCGTGCGAGCGCTCCATCTCATCCACCGTCAGCCCGTTGGCAGCCGCGCCGGTGAGCCTGAAGTGCGCGCAAGTGGCCGCCGCCAGCGGGTGGCACCAGTCCCCGGCTTCGACCCACTCGAGTCGCAGGTCCGACCCGACGAGCTCCCGCGCGTGCGCGAGGGCGCCGGCGACGTCGAGATCGCCGGAACAAGGCGGGGGCGATTCGAGATCTCCCAACCGCGCGAGCGCGACGTCCCGGTCGATGTCCGGGCCGATGAGGATGAGCCTGGTGGCCGATCGAGTCTTCGCCGGCGCCTTTGAAAACGCGCCTTCAAACCCGCGCCCCCGGTTCTCGCTCGGCTCAATCTCCACGCGACGCCTGCCGGACAGGTGAAAATCGTACTGAACCCCGGGCTCTTCGGCGAAGGTCACGAACCCCTTCGCGCGGACCACCCCGCGCGGGATACCGCACGCGACCCACGCCTGAAACGACGCGAGCGACGTCGCCCCGCCCTCGTAAGCCACCGAGCCCAAGTCGGCGCCCGATTCGTCCGACCCGTCCAAACTTTTGCCCCTCCCCGTCGGTCCACCCCTCCCCGCGTGCGTCGTGCGCCTGGCGGGGTCGATGACGAACGGCCCGCCCACCCCAACGGATGGCTTCGGGCGATCGCCGGGCTTCCGCAGCCCCTCGCCCGTGGGGGACACGAGGAACGGCCGCGCCGCGGCGTCCCAGTCGTGCCCAAACTTGCCCTCGGGCTGTGCCGCAATCTCCACGTCGAGGATCGCGGTGAGCGGCGCTCGCCCGCGCTCGCACTCCACCACCCTCGCGTCGGGCGCGTGTTTCCCCACAAAATCCCTCGCCATCGTCAGCTTCTTCTCGTTGCCCTCGAGCAGGTCCGTCTTGTTCAGCAGCACGACGTCCGCGACGCTCAGCTGCGCTCGCCACGCGTCCGGGCCGTCGAGGAAAAACCCGGCGGCTCCGTACGCGGCGGCTTCCGCGTCCACGACGCACACCACGGCGTCCAGTCGTACCCTGGCCATCTTACCGAACTTCTTGTCGAGAGATGCCACCGTCTCGGTGGGGTCCACGAGGCCGGAGGTCTCTATGAGGAGGTAGTCGACGTCGGCGACGCCTTCGCCGTGATTGGCGGATTCGTCGAGCATGCGCCACACCTCCGTCTCGAGCTCCCCGCCCAGGGTGCAGCAGAGGCATCCGTTGGTGAGCTCGACGACGCCGCGCACGTTCTTACCGGTGCCGCTGCCGGGCATGACGCCGTTGTCGTCCCTCGCCACGAGCTCGGCGTCGATGTTGAGCTCGGCGAAGTCGTTGACGACGCAGGCGACGCGCAGATCCTGGCGGTTCGCGAGCACGTGACGCATCACCGTGGTCTTGCCGCTGCCCAGCCAGCCGGTGACGAGGGTGGTGGGCAGACGGCGGCGCTCGGCGGGCGCGAACGCGGTGCGGAGCTCGTAGTTACGGAAGAGGTTCACGGTGTCCTCCTCGCGCCGAGGTGGGCGGGAGGCCGGGGCTTTGTCGGCATCGGCGCCCGCGCGCGAACCCTCCATCCTCGTCTCGACCGATCCGCCGCTCCTCCTCGGCACCCTGCTCGAGCCGCGCTTCGACGCGGGGCGAATATCCCCGCCGACACCGAAAGATATCGACACGGGCCGTATCGAGCCGCCGAACATGTGATCCCCTCGCCGCCGAGCGAGAGGCTCCCGCGCGAGCAGAGAAGTGTTTGTGAATCTCGTCGCCGGGCAGGTGGCGTGGACCGACCGAGAAAAACTTCAATTGTTTGGACGGCGCGGGGGCAACAACGGCGACAATACGGTCACGATACGGTCGCTTCTCCGGGCGCGACGCGTCCAACAGCGCTACGCTCACACCTACATTTCGTCGTCGTCTACCGCTACTTTTCCCGTCTCAGTCCGAGTCCGAGTCCGAGTCTGAGTCTGAGTCGCTTTCCATGAAGAAGTCATCCTTCTCCTTTCCGTCATCCTTCTTAGCGGCGGCAGCCGCCGCGACGTCCGTCCCGCCCTCGTTCGCCTCCGCCAGCGCGGCGTCCGCCAGCCCTCGCTCCTTGATGATTAGTCTCAGCTTCTCCCGCTTGCGCTTGATGGCGTCGTCCTCCGCGTCTCCCTTGAGCACCGACACGTACTTGTACCCCTTCGGGAAGTTGATCACGTAGTGCAGGTCGTCCCGCAGCGACTCGAGCTCCCTCGTCACCGCGTCCGGTCGCCGCCGCTCGTCGGGGTTGGCCTTCTCGAGCTTCTCAATCGCTCGCGTGAGCTTGACGCGCTCGAAGAACTTGACCTTGTGGTACTTGACCGCCATCTTCCGCTCTCTCTCCGCCTGCTTGTTCTCCTTGAAGATGCCTTCCAGCTTCTCGAGCTCGCGCTGCTTCTCGAGGCGCAGCTTCTCCGGCAGGCCCTCGCGCTTGAGCAGGCGTTGGATGTTCCTCATCTGGTTCTTGGTGGAGACTTTCTTGCCGCCCCTGCCGCCCTTCCCGCCGCCGCCGCCGCCCCGGCCCCGGCCCCGGCCCCCGCCGCGACCACCGCCGCGACCACCGCCGCCGCCGCCTGCTGGTGCTCCCATGGCGACCGCCCTCTCCGTTCGCGCTCCCCTCTCTCTCCGCTCCGACCGCCACCTCGCGATGAGATCGCCAAGTATGAGCTCCGAGTCTAGCCCGCGCGTGAATTCACACCGGTCTCGGTCCGGTCCGAGCGCTCTGGACCCCCGCCGAACTGTGGCTTCGGCGCCCTCCGATATGAAATCCTTCTCCCTGTACGAGGTCCACTGACATGATGGTCCATGCTGGGCGCGAGCTGCTGGCTGCGGGCTTCGATTAGCAACCCGCATAAAACGAATCGTGGATCAACGAACCTTTGGTGGAATGGAACGTCATGGAACGTCTTTCGGTTCGATCGGGCCAATTTATGATAAGGATTGCCTCGCGAGAAAAATTCGCATTTCGCAAAATGCTCCGACTGGTTGCCCAGTTGATCCAGTGGAGGAAGCCGCAAGCAAAACAAGGAAAGTTCCGTGGCTGAAAAAGATTTACCCGGCGATGGTTTGTCGATTCGAGGAACTCCGGTAGAATCCGGGGCTGCCGGAAAAGTTGATTGATTTTATGCGGTGTGCGGGCTAAAGTTCACTGCTCGCTCGTTCGGAGATTCGAGCCCGCACGGGCTGGAGTGGCACTTCCCTGCGGCGCGAGACCCTTACTGCGCTCGAGGATCTCGGTGTTCGTGCCCTCGAAGTTTAGTGGCGCGAGCGCGCGCGGGAGAAAACCCTCCTCGACCCCGTCGCAGTCGCGAGGGTTTCCTTCGGGAGAAAGTGCTTGCGAATCCCTCTGCGAAGTTTATCCTTCCGCGAGGTGACGCAATGCCCACGGTCAGGAGCGACCCGAAATACGAGAGGATCGCACAAGGCGCCGCGGAGGTGGACGATTATGTGCTTCAGGAGTTTCTGACGGACATCATCGACAGCGCGCCCTTCGCCGCGGCGGGAAACCAGAGCATTCAGCTCGTGGATGCCTCCAACGGCGCACCAGCCCCCCAGATCTTGAGTAACGGGAATGGCCGCTCCAACCCCAGCAAAGGGGTGAATGGCCTGCGCCAGTGGTCGCTCGGTAGCGTGGACTTCACTACGCTGCTAAACACGCCCCCGGTGACCGCCGACATGATGGATCTCGGCCCACCGGTGACGATCGATACCGCGCCAAAGGCGACCGCCAAGAAAACTTCAAAGAAGAAAAACACTTCCCAGAACAGCTCCGACGATGTCTTAATCCCGGGCGGATCCGACGACGATCCGAACGATCCGGAGGCTCGACGCAAGCGCCAGCGCTACGCAAACCTCCAGGCGCAGAGGCGCTGCCGCGAGCGCCATCGCAATCACGTCTCTACCCTCGAGCAAGAAAACAAGGATCTCCGTGATAAGCTCGCCAAGCAGGAGGACGAGGTCAAGCGCCTGAAACAAGCGCTGGAAAAGTCCCAGACCGGCCTCGAGGAGTGCCAACTCAAGTCCAGCGGCGCGGACTCCGAAAACGTCAAGCTCATCAAGGAGAAGTCCGAGCTCGAGCGTAAGCTTCGCGTGTGCAGCATAAAGAACAGCGAGCTCGAGCACAAGCTGCAAAGCTCCCTCCCTGGCTCCCCCGCGGGCAGCGACGTCGCCCTGAACCGGCAAAACAGCGAGAACGAGATGCGCCTGAAGATCGAGGACGAGTTCCAAAACGGGCGCACGGTCAAGATTGAACATCGCGCCGGGCGCCTGAGCCGAGTGTCCACGTGTGACTCAGACGGCGAGCTCGAGCTGCCCACCCTGCAGGAGGAGGCGTGCGCCGTGGCGCAGGCGGCGCAGCTTGAGCTCAGAAACGGCGCCAAGGAGCACAGCGAGGATTGTCTCGAGGCGATGAGGCTGATCGCGCTGAAGCTCACAGAGCACTTCAAGTCCTTCCTCGTGGACGGCAACGCGTGCTCGCAGATGGGGGTGTACTCGATCCTGGCGGGCCCGCCTAAGGATGGCGAAGAGTCGCCGTGCGCGGGCATGCTCGCGCAGGGTCCCGGCCAGCCCGAGAGCGTGTTCAAGCGCGCGCACTTTTTGGCGCGCGAGATGGCGCTGACGGAGGACCAGCGGCGGGCGGTGGTGGCGAAGTGGAAGCTCCACGCGGAGGCGCTCGGTAGGATTTTTGAGACGCGAAAGAAGCTCACCGCGGATGCGCTGATGCTGCAGGGATCTAGCCCGGTGGCGACGCTGGTGGACTTCATGAGCATCGGCGCGGGAACACTGGCGGGGGCCACCACCGAGCGGGACGTGCTCGACCGGACGGGGCAGCTCACACTGACGGGTTTTGCCGCGCACGCGTGTCGGGTGGAGAGCGTGATTCGGGACCTGCGCACCAACATCAGCGCTGAGCAGCTGCAAAATTTCGTGCTCGTGAGCGAGGTGGTGGACGAGGTGCTCACCCCTCTGCAGACGTGCATCATCTGCGCCAAGTGGGGCTCAGGGTGCCCCGACATGCTCGCCGTGACGCGCGCCATCACCGTACAGACCATGGAGCTCATGCCCGACCTCCGTTGAGTCGACGCTGGAGCACAACGCGCCCGTGGCGACGACCAAGCTCAACACGCGTTTTCAGCGATTTTATTAGCCTTTTACAACTACATCCCATGAAATAATACATTTCCTTGTAACTTTTACCCAATACAACAACAACAACAATACGTCATCACGCGGGCGGCGCCGGGATCCGCACCGGCGAAGTGTCCTTCCTCGCCTCCTCCAAACCCCCGCGTCCGCGCCGCTCCCTCCCGAACCTCGGCGAGGCGTTCATCTCCATGTGCAGCCGCATCGCCATCTCCTCGTCCGTCAGCGGCTTCGACGGTTTCGGCGACCGCGGCTTCGGCTTCACCCTGATCGGTTTCGGCGGCGCCGCCGGGGTTTTGCTCGCGGCGCCGCCGGTCGTCTTCCTCGACCCGAGCAGCGCCTCCGCCTTCTTCTTCGCCTCTCGCGCCAGATCGGCGAGTTCCTCCGCGACGCGCGCGGCGTCCTTAGCGGCGCGCGCCTTCTCGTTCGCCAGTTGACGCGCGGCAACCGCGCGTTCGCCCTTGGTCAGCGCCTTAGCCTTGGCGTCAGCCGCGACGGCGCCGGGGGATTCGCTCGGAACCGTCGCGTCGTTGTCAAACGAGCCGGCCACCTGCATGAGCGTCGTCGGGGACATCGGGTTCATCTTCGGGCCGGCCGGTCGACCGTGATCGTCGGTGATCATGTCCTTCTCCTGCGCGTGTTTGAGCCGCTGCGCGCCCAGCGCCAGCAGGCTCACCGGCGGAGGAAGATAGCTCGTTGACGTTGACGGAATCTGGGCAGTCGCCTTCAGGCGTTTTCGCGGAGGTAAATGCGCGAGCACGTCCGCAGCCATCGTCGCGGTGGCGACCATTCTCTCGGTGGCGTTACGAATGCTGTTTCTGCCGCGCGTGGTCGCGCTTTGGGTTTCACACGAAACGCCCTCGAATTCGGAGCTGTACCTCCGAAGGCGAGCGACACAACCCTAAATTTGTGGAAAAGGAACCGCGTCTTTTTGTTGCCAAACGCCGTTTCCCTCGTTTCCCGGTTGACTGCGGACTGTGGACTTCCCGGTGTGTCGCGATACGAACGACGCCTCCGTTTGGTTCCAATACGCGAATTCCGCCCGTCTTTTTCGACGGGCGGCGCCTCACGCACTGCGCCCCTTCGCAACCTTCGGGCAGGATAAAGGACCGAGAAAGCATGCGTATCTGCGTTGGATATTCTCGGTTTGGCGCCAGTTTCAGGAATCCGACTGCATTTGAAAATCTGATCGATAAATTGAAAGGGAAGATGGGTCGATTTCGCAATTTCAGGGTCAAGAAAACAATCTGAAAGGAGAAATGCGATGTTGTATATATTTCAAGAAAGGGTTGAAAGAGGAATCTGTCCGCTCTTGCTTGCAACCTTGCAACATGGGAATCCATGTCACCCTTCACGGGTGATAGCGATGAATCTACAACTGGCGTCAATGGTCTAGTGGTTATGATTTATCCTTCCCAAGGTTAAGACCCGGGTTCGATTCCCGGTTGACGCACTCACTCTTTTTATTTTTCCCATCTGGCGAAGGAGACCGACGAAGCGCGATGTTGACGTCCTAAGCGCGGAGTTTGACGCGATTACGGCGAGTTTGTGGCGGGCTACGACGCCCAGGACGTCGCCTGGTCTCTCCTTGAAAATAATTCTTTTGCCTTGCTTGCAGATTTTTTTCCATCGGACCCACTCGGTCACTCCGCAGTGCGAAGAAGAGGTCTGCCGTCGGCGAAGCCTGGACCGCGGATGTCGTTTCAAGACCGTGGCGACGCCTCCGTCTCGGCGTCTTCGAGCGACGACGACGACGACGACGACGACGACGACGACCCGATCCTAACGCGAATCAGGCAGCAGATCCAGGACGACGACGTGAAATACGGCAAACCACCAGGTGTCGACGCGTCTGTGAGGCAGCAGCAAACGACGGCGACGGTCGTTCGGCACGTGCGAGACGTGGGACCCCGAGGCATGCCCGCGCCAACGTACCGGCCGCGTCTGGTAATGGCCCGAAGGGCCGGGGGTGATGCGGACGGCGGGGCGGGCACGTCTCCAGGACCGTCCCAACTCGAGGTCCACAATCTCGACCCCGGTCGCGTCGATGCCCACGCCGCCACCCATCGCGGGGCGACCCAAGCCCGCGTAGGCCGCACGTCCGCCGCGATTCGAATCGCTCGCGCGGGCGCCGCCGGGACGTCGACGAAACCCGCAGAGGACGCGACGGACCTCGAGACGAGGAGCCACGCGGAATCCTCCGCCGCCCTCGCCGAGCTCGAGGCGATCCTCGCGGACGACTCCGCGTTTCGGCCGAGCCGCTCCACCTCGGCCGCCGCCGCCGATGCGTCCTCCAAAGATCTCGAGGAGACGATGAGACGCGCGGACCGCGCGGCTTCTGAGGCGGAGCGCACGCGGGGTGAGCTTCGGGCGCGGGTGTCGGGGATCATGGCCAAGGTTGACGACATGACGGCGTCGAGCGCGAGTCTGAGGGAGATCGAATCGATGGCCAAGGAGCTGCACGAGAGGACGTCGGACTTCGGTAAGGAACTCGTGGAGGTGGCGAGGATCAACGCCGTGCGTTTGGACGACGATTAGGCGGATCCGCGGTGGCGACCGCGCGCTTCGCGGCGTAGGCGAACTTCTAGGCACACTTTCACTCGTAAACTAGGCACACTTTCACGACGACTCAAGCGTCGGCGTCCGCGCCCTCCGTCGACCGCCCCACGATCGTCGTCCTCACCCCGTCTTGCGCTTCCCGAGCACGAACGGGTTCCTCGGCATCCCCAGGCATCCGGTGATCTGCCCCGACAGCGCCCAGTAAGACGCCGCGAACGCGACGATCGCCGCGAGCGCGATTACGCCGGCGAAGAGATCCGTCGCCGAGCGCCCCAGCTCAAACTCGAAGCCGCGCGCGAGCTCCACCGCCCCGCCCCCGCGTTGGGGCACGATCGCCGCGCACGCCGCGATCGCGCTCGTGTACCACGGCGGGCTCGGGCTCTGGTCCGGGTCGGCGACCCGCAGCGACATGAGCCGGATCATCTTCTCGCCGAATACGAAGGCGGCGGCGACGTGACACGCGGGGAAGTTGGCGCAGCGCGCCAGGGCGATCGTCAGCACCATCTCGAACGAGAACGCGCGGAGGTAGAGCCCCGCGGGTGACCGTTTGGGCAGGTGACGGGACTTTGGGCCGACGCACGTGGCGCACACGGAGATGAGCCGCGAGATCAGTCCAAGGGACCCGAAGAACGTCACCGTCGCGAGACCCAGCGGCCAATCGCCGAGGTCGAACGGAAGCGTCACCGCCCTCCCCCACGCCTCCTTACCCCCCGGCACCAGCCCGTTCCACAACAGCGTGAGCTGCACCAGCACCTGCAGCTCCTGCGAGTCGACGGGGGACACCGGGAGCCGACCCGTGTACGTCGCAGTGACGGAATCCGCGGCGAAGTTTATCCTGCTGTACGTCGCCAGACCGACCGCCATCCACCGCTTGACCAGACCACCGCCGTGCGCGACGCATCCGTACGATTCGCAGATGAACGCGCCGTAGATGCACGCGGCGATCGCGTCCGCGCCGTGGTCGGTGACCTCGCCGAGGGGCGATCCCGCGCCGGTGCGCCTCGCCTGCTTGCCGTCCATGCCGTCCATCGTCTGGTAGACGAAGAGCATCGCCGCGCACGCGACGGCGGCCCACGCCGGGAGGCTGCCGTCCAGCTCGGGACTGTGCCACAGGAGCGTGCCGTACGCACCGAGCGCGAAGACCAGTCCCACCGCGGTCATCAGGTTGGGCGCGAACCAGGTGGGGAAGAATCGGACTCCAAAGTTCCAGAACCTCTGGAGGAACAGCTTCTCCAGCACGGAGTCCTCGGGGGAGGTGTACCTGTACGATCGGACCTGCGCGCACCGCGTGGCGCTCGCGCGGGGGTGCGGGCGACCCGGAGGATCGCCGCAGCACTCCGAGCACTTATAGGCGAACATCCGACGACGAGGCAGACGCGTTGGGGTGTGTGATGGTCGTGGTGTCGACGGCAGCCGACGCAAACTCTCAAAAACGGGCACCCCAGATTTTTGAAAAAACGGGCTAAGATCTCAGGGTGCCAAACTCAGATCACGCGCGCGCGCCCCCCCCTTCCGACGCGAAGCGATGGGGAAGAAACACAAGAGAGAAGCTCCCGATCCCGGGGACTTGGCCCACGGCAACGGGACCATCCTCCGGGTGAAGCTGACCAACTTCATGTGCCACCACAACCTCGAGGTTGAGTTCGGGCCCCGCATCAACTTCCTCGTGGGCGAGAACGGGTCCGGGAAGAGCGCCGTGCTCACCGCGCTCTCGCTCGCGCTCGGCGTCCGCGCTAGGGAGACCCGACGCACGGAGAAGGGAATCAAGGGATTCATTCGCGAGGGCGCGAACTTCGCCAAGGTCGAGGTCAGCATCCGCAACGTCGGCGACGACGCGCTGGATCCCGACGTCTACGGCGACGTAATCACCGTGGAGCGCCACATCACCCAGAACTCCTCGTCCTACAAGATCAAGGGCAAGGACGGCAAGGACGTGGGTTCTTCGCGCGACAAGCTCATCCGCATCACCGACCATTTCAACATCGACGTCAACAATCCCGTCGTCGTCATGTCCCAGGACTCATCGCGAGAGTTCCTTCACAGCGGAAAGGCAAAGGACAAGTACGATTTCTTCACCAAGGCTACGCTGCTGAAGGATATCACCAACAAGCTCTCCTACATCAAGGATCAGATCAAGGAGATGAACAACCTCATCAAGGAGAAAGAGAAGGAACTCCCGGATGTCAGGGCGGAGCTCGATAGGCTCGAGGAGGAGAAGAACTCGTTCACCAAGCTCCAGGAGCTCAGGAACAAGGTGAACGAGTTGCGTGAACGACTTGCGTGGGCGGAGGTGTACCAGCTGGAGACCGAGCAGGCGAACATCGAGGCGGAGGTCGCGGCGAGGGAGGATGTCATGCCGAAGATCGAGGAGCTCATCGCCAAGAATAAACGGCTCGCAGAGGAGGAACGAGCCAAGGCGACTGCGGCAAACGATGAGTTTCAACGCGAACTTGAGAAGAACAACTTGGCGATCGCTGAGAGGGACGCCGCTCGCAACAGGCTCCGGACGCTCAAGCGCGAGACCAAGAGCAAGGAGACGACCAATATCTCGAAGGCTAACGCAATCAAGTTGAAGCAGCAGGATGTGGAGGCTCTTGAGACTCAGATCCAGGACGCTCAGATGACCATCGCGGCGGCCTCGCAGGCGCAGGATGCGCGGTTGCAACAGGCGGTGGACAAGGCGCAGGACAGGCTCGACCGGGCCCTCCGGGCAAAGGCCGACGCCGAACAAGATGAGCGGCGTAACGACCGCGACAAGCAGGACGCGATTGGCAAGGAGAACCAGGTTGATTACCGCATCAAGAACGTTCGGGACGACATCGTCAGACTGGAGCAGAGGCTGAAAACCGCTCAGCTCAAGGGCGACCAGGTTCTCGCCAAGTTTGGTCCCAAGATGCCCGAGCTTGCCAAGTACCTCAAGGAGAGGGTCCCCGCGGGCACGTTCAGTGTCCCACCCATCGGGCCGGTCGGCGCGTTCCTCAAGCTCAAGGATCAGAAGTGGGCGCGAGCCGTGGAGGAGAAGATTGGCGGGAACCTCGGCACGTACCTGGTGAGCAACATGCAGGACCGCGCCAAGCTCGACGAAATCATGCGGCACAGGATCAAGATGCCCGCGATGATCTCCGTCGTGAACCTATCCGCGCCCGCGTACGTCCCGAGCGAGAACCAGCTCCCGCCTTCCGCGTACCTGAAGATGACGTCCGTTCTGGAGTTTACGCACCCAGCGGTTTACAACTTTCTCGTGGATTCCACCGGTTTGGAGCGATCCGTCCTCGTCGCCAACCAAGAGGAAGGAGCCAGAGTCATGTTCACGGAGCGCGCGCGGAACGTCAACGGGGCGTACACCGAGCATCGCGTCCTCGAGCGCAGGGGTCAGGCCCAGATTGACTATCCCATGAAGTCGATGAACAACGCTCGGCTGGTCGCGAACGAGGCGGACCTCGCCAAGTCTATCAATGTCGAGCTCAGGGAGAAGAACAACGAGCTCAAGCAGCTCAACGCCGATAGAAAGGCGGCCTCGGAGGCCAAGCACAAGATCCAAAAGGCGGCGGGCGACCTGACGAACAAGAGGCACGCGGCGGGTGCTGAGGTCAGCCGAGCGAAAGTGGATCTCTCAGACGCCAGGCAGCAGCAGCAGGAGAGCATCGGTCCCACGCAGTATAACGTCGACGAGCTCGAGCGCATGCTCGCGGACGCGAAGGATGATCTCGCGCCGCTCGAGGAGGAAATGCGCAAGGCTGAGGAGGCGCTGGAGACCGCGCAAGAGGCAGAGAGGCTGGGCGAGGAGGAGGAAAAGAGACTCGACGAAATGTGCGCTGACGGCAACTTCATGGCCAGGCAGACAGAGCTCCAGAGGGATTTCGAGGCGTACACGCAGGGCGCGTACGCCGCTCAGGACTCCGTCAACAAGTGCGAGAAGCGGCTCAATGAAGTACGTCTTGAACGCGCGGGGCTCGACCAGCAACTGAACCATAGAGCCGTCCAGTTATCGAGGGCCATCGAGGATGCTAAGAAAATCTGCGACAGGGACACCGCGATGAGACACCTCGACGAGGACCACAAGGAGAGGCCCGTGTCGGAGCTCGAGCGCGAGCACGAAAGGGCGATGAGACGGGTCGAGAAGGAGAAGGCTGCGTACAAGCGCCCGGAGGAGGAGGTGATTCGGAACTACGAGGACGCCAAGCGAAAATACGACAGGCTCGAGCAGACGATCAACTCGTCGCGAGGCCCTTGCGACCGCCTCAACGCGGGCCGCAAGAAGCGCGTGCGCATGCTCAAGACTACGTCCGCAGCCGTGGAGAAGGAGGTGAGCCACCGATTCAACTATCACATGGGCAAAAAGGGACACGCGGGGCAGGTCAAAGTTGACTTCATGAACGCCGAGCTCCTCCTCGACGTGAAGATGAACGGCGGGGGTCAGACGGTGAAGGATACCCGGTCCATGTCCGGCGGCGAGCGCTCTTACGCGACGCTCGCGCTCACGCTGGCGCTCGGCGAGAACGTGGAGAGCCCCTTCAGGGCCATGGACGAGTTCGACGTCTTCATGGATGCGGTCAACCGCAAGATCTCCATGGACGCGCTGATCGAATTCGCCAGGGATCCGAACAACTGCGACAAGCAGTACCTGTTCATCACCCCGCAGGACATCAGCGCCGTGGACGCGGGCGCGAGCGACATCGTGGTGCAGAGGATGAAGGCCGCGAGACCCCAGTGAGACTGCGCGCGGGGGGCGCGCGTCCTGCGAATGATCGATTTGGACGACGCGCGACGATTGAAATGATGCACGACATTCAGGCACAAGCGCCGCGTTCCAAACTACCTTGCCATTCCCACCCAGGGGCTGCCGCCCCGGCGTGACTCCGATCCACCTCAGTCCTCTTTCCTTCCGCCCTTTTGGACAAACTCGTAGTCTTCGTCCGCATCGCTCCCGGACTCGTCGTCCTCATCGACGGTCACGCCCACCGGGTCGGATCCGTGCGCCCGTCTCAGTTCTCTGGACTCCCTGTACCACGCGAACACGCCCCGCAACTGCTTCATCAACCAGAAGAACATATACGCGAAGAGGATCCCGAAGATGGCTTCCTCCGTTTCGATCTTCAGGTAATCTCCCTCGACTGGGAACGTAGGCGTGATGACACGTCGCGTGAACTTGTAGTGCGACGCCTCATGGAGTCCGGTCGACTCGTCGCTCATGGTCCCGCGCCCCGACCGCGTTGCCGAGAGTGAGCCGGCTGGGAAAATTCGCCCCGTGTCAGCAGGTCGTTGTTACGCGTACTGCTCTCAGTTCAGTTGGGCTGTTGCCAGTGGCACAGGCGCTCAGCCACGGGCAAAGTCGCCATGGCCAGCAACACCATGGCCAGCAAGAGGGCACGAATCGATGAGGACAAGACCCCGGCGAGCGGTGAGATCGACTATCGCGTCGTTTTCTCCGCCGCGCAGGTCCCCGCCGGCCGCGCGGGCTTCGGCATCGGCGAGGAGGACGTCGCGATCGAGTTCGGCGCCTCGTTCAATCGCGTCGCGCATCCCAGCGACGGCGGGATAGACCTCGCGTGGCAGGCGAAGCTCCGCGAGAGCCCAAAGATGTGGGACGCCCTCAAGTTTCGCCTCGCGTCCCTCGAGGTGCACAAGACCGCGGACGGACCCGCGGTGACGATCAGGGTGGGCGTGACGAGCTACAAGGATTACGTCGGCACCAACGCCGACGGCGTGCCCGCCGCGCGCCTCGCCACGCTCAGAGCCGACGGGCGAGCCAATCACGGCGACGCGTACGCGCACGAGAGCCGCGCGCTCGGCGTGGAGACCGTGCTCGAAACCTCCGACGGCAAGCTCGTCCTCCTTCGAAGAAGCGAAGGGGTCGCGATGTTCCGCGGCGTCTTCAACGGACCCAGCGGCCACCCCGAGCCCGCGGACGCGGGCGTAAAAGCCGACCTCACGAACCTGGACGGGATCGAACCCGCGGCTGTGCGACGGGAGATGTTCGACGCCGTGGTGAAGGAGTGCGTCGAGGAGACGGGGATACCCGCCGCGGCGCTGTCGAGGCCGAGGTTGATCGGCGCGATGATCGACTCGTTCGGCAAGCCGGACCTGCTGTTCCACACGCGCACCTCGCTCACCGCGGAGCAGGTGGGGACGTGTCTGACGAACGCGAGCGAGGCGTGGGAGTCCAGCGCGGCGGACGTCGTCGACGCGACCCCGCCCGAGGACGTCGAGTCCAGGGCGGGCGCGGATGTCGGGAAGGGATCGGGCGAGGAGGAACAGTTTCGCTGCCTCCGCCCCGGCGAACCCGCGCCTTTCGCGCACGGCGCCAGCGTCCTGCGGAACCCACCGACTAGGACCGATCGAGCGTCGGGCGCGAGCGCGATGACGCGGGCGTTCTGGGCGAGGGATCCGCGGTTCATCTCCCCGGTGACGCGAGCCGCGGTGGATTGCGTGTACATGCTCGAGTCGCTGCGAGCGGAGCGCGGCACAGCTGGCGGGGTGCGGGAAGAGCGCGTGATGGATAACGCGCTCGACGCGGCGATGGACCACGAGCTCTTCGACGTGGCGAGGGCGATAGAGAGGCGGATGCTGACGCGCGCGGGATTCGCGTGACGAGTCGGTTGGGGACGAGCTTAACGAATGGTATTGAGTTAAACCTCTCGCTCTATCGATTTTACCTGGCCGCCGCCGCCGTCGGGTTAGGCTCCGCCCCCTTCCCGCCGCCGCCGTTGCTCGCGCTCGACGAGTCACCCAGCAGCTCCTTGATGAGCCTGGCGGTGACGCGCGTGCCCACTCCGGTGATGACTGCCTCGATGAAACTCCTCGCCGCGGGCTGCTGCAGCGCCTGCGCGAGCGGCTCCATCGCGGACGGGTCAAAGCCCTTGGACGACGATAGCATCTCCGACACCCTCAGCACCTGCGCCCTGAGCGCCATGAGCTCCTCCTCCTCGGTGTCGCTGCCCACGCGCATGGGCGGCAGACGCTTGAGCTGCTCGGGCAGGAGCGCCACGAGCGGCGCGAGCTGCTCGCTTCGCGCCGTCTCGACAGTCTGCCCCAGCAGAAGCGCCTCCACAACCTTCACCGCCTCCGCCACCACCAGCGGCCGGAGCGTGTTCACCTCCCCGGGCTTGTCCTCCCCGACGATGAGCTCCACGAGCGGCGGGATCACCGCCTTGGCGTCGTAATCGTCGCTCTTGGCTCCCTCCCGCAGCAAGTTCTCCAGCCGGTTCCATCGGAATTGGCCATCCTTGAAAAGCAGCTCCGCAAACGCGTCTCGCAGCTGGGGCCTGGGATCCGTCAGCAGCCTGCGCGCCATGTACGGATAAGCCTTACCCAGCACCTTGAACTTCGGGTCCGTGGTCAGCGCGAGACCCTCGAGCACGGTCAACGAACGGAGGATCAGGGCGTAGTAACCCGGGACGTTGAACGGGTACTGGTAGAGGACGCCGCCGAGCCCGTCCGTGATGGTCTTGAAGTTGAGCTGGTCCACGCTAGCCTCCAAGACGTCGTCGAAAAAGTCCGCCAGAGCCGGGACGATCGGTGCGACGTCGACGGACTCGTCGAGAAACTCCAGGGCGTAGTAATCCTGCGCCATGGCCTGGTAGTCCCTGTTCACGAGGTGCACCACGTGGTTGATGATGGCGTAACGCGCCGTCTCCGGAGTTTCGCTCATCATTCCAAAGTCCAGGAACGCGAGCTTTCCCTCGGGGGTGGCCAGCAGGTTACCCGGGTGGGGATCCGCGTGGAAATACCCAAACTCAAGCAGCTGACGCAGCGAGCACTGGATGCCGGTGTCCACCAGCTGCAGCACGTCCAGCCCCTGCGCCCTGAGCGAATCCTGCTCGCTGAGCTTCGTTCCCTGCACCCAGTCCATGGTGATCACCCGCGGGGACGTGTACTCCCACTCGATCCCCGGAACCACGACATCCGGCCTGTCCCCGTACAGACGAGCGAACCGCTCGGCGTTGATACCCTCCTGGACGTAGTTCAACTCCTGGAACACCCGGGCCGCGAACTCGTCCACCAAGTCGACGATTGACGTGTTCAGCGAATCCACGAAGCGATCGGCAAACGCGGCGCCCACGCGGATGAGGTGAAAATCCAGCTCCAAACCCTTCGGGATGTTCGGCCGCTGCACCTTCAGCGCCACCTCCTTCCCGCTGCCGATGAGCGTCGCGCGGTAAACCTGACCCAGCGAAGCCGCCGCGATGGGGCTCGGCGTGATGGTCGCGAACATCGCATCCAGCGGCCGGCCGAGCTCTCGCTCCACCGTCTCGAAGGCATCCGCGTCCGAGAACGTGGGCAGAGCGTCCTGCAGGGACGTGAGCTCGTCGAGGTACTGAGCCGGAAGCAGGTCCGGGCGCGTGCTGAGCGCCTGGCCAACCTTGACAAACGCAGGCCCGAGCTCGGTGAGCTTGCGCCTGAGCTGATCGGCGCGTTTGGGCGCGTTCTTCTCGAACTCTCCGCGCTGGTTGTCGATGAGGACGTCCAGGATGAACCCGCCGAGGGAGGTTCCGATCTGCGCGACGCGCACGGCGACCTCGCCCGGTCGCTTGCCGTACTTGGCCGCCGCGCGCTGCGGTGAGTACTCCTTGGGGGGCTCCGAGCGGGCCAGTGCCTTCCTCTGCTCCTCGGTCGTCGGGACCACGCCGTCGCCCACTCCCATGGAGGACTGCCGCCCGAACTTCTCGCCGTCGTCTCCGGACGTGGAAGTACGGGATGGGGGCGCCGTGGTGGCCACCCTCGCGGCGACCCGAGCGCCCCTGCCCGCGCCCTTCGCCCACGGACCGCCGGGGGAGATGCGTGACGTCGAGCACCCGTGGCCGTGGGCATCGGCGACGCGACCCGAGGGGGACGCGGCGCGATGCCAAGGCGCCGGCGTCGCGCCGGCGCGCACGCCCGAGACCGCAAACACGCTTGCCATATCCAGGTGAGACGCCTAAACTACTGCCACGACCGCGGCTCGCTCGCGCGTCGTCAGGTATGCGATAACGCGGGGCCGTAATCCCGAGACGTCTACGTCACCGAAAATGGCCGAGTCCACCCAAGCTCGACCAATCAGAATGCCGCGTTGATCCGATCAGTGCCGTCTAGTTTTCGTCAATTAAAATGTTCTCGTCTACATCAGTCCGACGCCGCAGCCTGCTTCTCCAGCCCCGCGGTGGCCTCATTCCAGGTAGCCTGCAGGTTGCACAGCTTCTTGATCAGCGGCAGCACGTCGTCGACGGCGACGCGCACCTGATCGCAGCTGTCGCGCTCGCGGATCGTCACCGTGTTGTCCTGCAGTGACCTGTGATCGACGGTGACGGCGAATGGCACGCCGAGCTCATCCGTCCTCGCGTACCTCTTGCCGACGGACACCGCGGTGGTGTCCAGCTTGGAGGAGATGCCCTCGGTGGCCAGAACGCGGGAGATGGTACCCGCGAGATCGTTCATGCCCGCGTCGTTGACGAGGGGGAAGATGGTGCACTTGATGGGCGCGATGATGGGCGAGAACCGGAACACCGTCTTCTGCTCATCCTCCGGTCGGATGTAGAAGGAGTGCTCGAACATGCAGTACATGATGCGACCGATTCCGAAGGAGGGCTCGATGACGGACGGGGTGAAGTTACGGCCCGAGACCTTCTGCGTCTCCATGGCGATCTTGACCATCCCGGGCAGGATCTCCACGGAGCCACCCTCAATCTTGAGCTCAGCCTTCCCATCCGCCTCGACCTTCGCGGCGAGCGCGAGCGCATCCTCCTGGCACAGCGCCATGAGCGCGTCGGTCACCGCCTTGGCGTCTTTCTTGAACGCCTTGCCCATGTCCTTCTTGTTGGGCTCCACCACGAGGGTCTCCACCATCTTCGGCTCCGCGAACCTCTCGTACGCGGTGAGCTCAACCTTGCTCTTGTCCGAGTGAGCCTTGAGGTCAAATGCGGAGCGATCCGCGAGGCCGACGCACTCTATCCAGCCGTAAGAGCACTCGATCTCGGCGTCCCAGCAGTCCTCGGCGTAGTGCGCCATCTCGTGCTGCAGGTGCTGGCGGAACCGAAGCCGCTCCGGGTTGACCCCAATCTTCTCGAGGAACGTCTGCGTGCGCGCGATGAAGTATCCGAGCGTCTGGTTGGCGACGATGCCCTTCTCCACAGCCTCACCGATGGTCATGGGGAAGGGTTTCTTCACCGCGCCGAGCTGCGCGTCGCGGCTGAAGAGCGACAGCATCACATCGGCCACCTCGCCGAAGCGCGAGTGGTCCTTCTGCTCGGGGTGCACGAAGTGCTCGATCTCCGCCTGCGTGAACTCTCGCACGCGGAGGAGACCGGCGCGCGGAGCGATCTCGTTTCGGAAGGACTGGCCGATCTGCGCGGCGGCGAAAGGGAGTTTGCCGCCGTTGTAGTAGAGGAGATCGCGGAAGTTGACGAAGATGCCCTGCGCAGTCTCCGGTCGGAGGTACCCCTGCAGCGCGCCGGATGGGCCAATCTGCGTGGGAAACATGAGGTTGAAGGGGTAGGGGGCGGTGAGGTCGTTCTTGGTCTCCGGGGCCTTGATGGCGAGCTTGGTGATGGCATCGCCCATCTCCTCCGGGGTGAACTCCTCGAGCCTCGCGAGCATGTCCTCGAGCTCCCCGCGCTTGTCCGCGGAGATCATGGGGTCGGCGAGCATCCTCTCCAAGTTTTCCTCCACCAGGTGGTCCGCCCTGAAGCAGTCCTTGGTGACGACGTCGTTGACCATGAGGTCGGTGAACTTCTCTACGTGGCCGGAAGCCTTGAGCACCACCTCCGGAGTCACGGAAGGGCACTCCACCTCGAGCATGGCCTCGTTGAGGACGAAGTGCTGGCGCCAGAACGCCTGGAGGTTGGACTTGACGGCGCATCCGGGCGGGCCGTAGTCGTAGAGGCCCGCGACGCCGCCGTAGATCTTGAACGAGGGGATGTAGAACAGCCTCTGCTCGAGCGCGCCGTTCATCTTGGAGCGGAACTGCTCTTTCGCCGCGGCCGCCTCGTCGCCCGCCGCCATGGCAGCTTTGATCTCGGTGTCGAGCTCGAGCTTGAGCTCCTTGAGCTTGGCGATCGCGGCATCGATCTCAGCCTTGTCCTTCTTCTCGGCCTTCAGCGCGCGGACGTTGTTGCCGGCGTCCGTCACGGCATCCTGCATGGCCTGAAGGCGCGCGGCGTTGTCGGACATGGTGCGTGATTGAGGTCGGTCGAGGGTTGGGTGGGTCCCGATCGACGCTCCGATTGACGCGTGAAACTCTGTGTCGTCCCGGCGGCTCGAAATCCCGAGGACTTTTCCGGAGGCCTCGAAAGCGACGGTTCGAGGCAAAAAGATCTGGCCACCCAAAAAGCGCATTTCGCTTTCGGCGAAATTGCCCAGGTTCAATCCGCCGGTGAAACTTCACTGCCTGCTGAGTCAGTTTACCGTTAGGATCTGATATTTGACCGCGAAATTGATTTGGACCGCATAAACTCGGAAACGACCGTTTGTACCCGCCGATTCACAGCTGGCACGGGGGCGACTCGTTCAAAATATTTTGAACTTTGAGAAGATGTCGACGACCGGCGCGGACCTCACACCGCTCCTGCGCGCGTATCGGCAGGAAGCGTCCGGCGCTCAAAGCTCAACCCGACGTCGAACACAGGCAGTGTTCGGGAGTCACACACCGTTCGAGGGCAGATATGGCGTCTCTCTCGGCGTCTGCCGCCTTCACGGGCAAGACGAGCGCGATGAGGCACCAGCAGCCCTTCGCCCTCAAGGGCGTCGCCCCTCTGCGAACGCCCGGGCTTGGTAACCGCAGGCGCATCAACGTGGGCCCGGTGCGCGCGGCGTACGGCGGGCGCTCCTCGCCCTACACCGCTTCCGGCGCGCGCGATATGCCCGTCGAGCGCGATCTGTACGAGGGGACGACCGGAGTCGACGTGCTCGCCATGCAAAAAGATCTGGTCGCCGAGGGCTACCTCTCCCCGGCGAACGCCACCGGGTGCGTCTCCAAACCCGCCCGCGTCTTCCGTTTTCCCCGTCTTTCCACCGAAATTGCCACGCCGCGCGCTCGAAGAGCTTCTGAGATCCCACGCGATCGCGCGTTCCGCGCGCCCCGCGCCCGGCGACGCGCGATCCCGCCCCGGTCCCCGTCCCCAACGTTCTTCAAAATTACCCGAGGAAAACAAACGTTTTTTTGACGCAACATCGCAAACGATCACCACCCGCGCAGTGTGTTCGGTCCCGCCACGCGCGCGTCCGTTCAGAAGATGCAGCAGCAGTTCGGCCTTCCCGTCAACGGCGTCTGGGGTCACCTCGAGCGCCAGCTGTTCGACAACGCCCGCGTGCGAACCGCGCCGTCGTCCTCCGCGCGGGCGCTCTTGCCCCCCGATTACAACCGCACCCGCGCCACCGGGTCCACCAACCGCAGGCAGTACCGGTCCGTGCAGGGTGGCGTCGACTACGCCGCGCAGCCGGTGCCAAAGTCCCTCCGGGCCTCCGGCGTCCCCTTCAGCGGTGACTGGACCGGCCTGCTGGGGTGGGCCGGCGCGGGGCTCTTCACCGCCGCGGTCGTCGTCAAGGCGGACGCCAAGCGCAGGGGCCGCGAGGTGCGCATCTACAAGGAGGGCGGCACCGAGACGGGTTTGAAAAATCTGTGGGGCAAGCTGACTGGCAAAAATTCAAACGAGGGCGCGCCCCGCCCGGACGCCGACCGACCCCTCGCCTACGACTCCCCCGACCCGGGCTTCTACGACTCCCAGGGGTACTTCCACCAGGAGCCCCCGGCGGTTCCGACCCGGCCGCGGTCCGTGGACGTCCCCGACGCGCGCGCCGAGCAGCAGCTCAAGAAGGGGGGCTACTACGACGACTCCGGCCGCTGGTGGGACATCACCGCCACCAAGGACTCCTTCGATCCCTTCCCGGGCGGCTACCCCGTGCCCCGCGACGACGCGGACTCCTTTGCGGCGTCCGCGCCCGTCAGGCCCGGCGATCGAAGGCGCGCGCAGATGGCCAACGAGCCGCAGTACCCCCCCGCGCACTACCACCCGGCTTTCGCCCCCGGCGGTTCCGCGTTTAACCCCGACGCGCCCGACGCGGGAACCGTCCCGCCGCGCGTGCCACCCCCTCGGGCCACGCCCCCGCCCGTGCGAGGCACATCCGCGGAGTGGACCACGGACCGCGGAGGGTACCACGGAGCGCAACAGGGGATGATGGATCGCGACGCCGTCATCTCGCTCGACGACGTCCGCGACGCGAAGGATCACCCCAACCCCGGCCCGCTCTCTCAAAAGCTGGTGGCGCAGCAGGCGCGCAGGGGCATCGGCGGGCCCGCCCGCGCCCGCGGCGGCGGCGGCGGCGGGTCGTCACCTCCTTTGGGGATGGTCCAGCCGGATGGACGCGTGGCGCCGCCGGCGGGTGGCGGCGTACCCCCCGGGATGGATGCTCGCCCCTCGAGCCGGAGCACCAACACGGTTCCGCCGTTTGGCGACTGGGGCGCGGGCGGCGCGCCCGGCGGCGACATCGCGGCGTACGCCAGGAATAACGTCGTCGGTGGGACCGTGGCGGCGGCGGTTGGGCGCCGGGCCTCGGGTCCCGCGGCCGTTCCCGAGTTTGGCGGCGCGGATAGCGTCCGGGGTTTGACCCCCGGGGGTGGTTTCACCGACCTCGGCGGGCCGGGCGGTTTGGGCGCGGGTCCCACGGCGCCGCAGGGCCCGATGGCGATGGTCCGCGGCGCGAACGGCGCGGTGGCGACGCTCCAGACCCCGCAGAAGGTTCAGGTGCAGTCCAAGGGTGTGCTCGGCGTCGTCGGCGACGGGCTCAGGTTCATCACCGGATCGGCGCCCGCGTTTGGACCCGAGCAGAAGACGTCCGAGTTTACCGCCAGGGCGCAGAGGGAGCGCGAGCTGCTCGCCCAGGTGAACGAGGCGCAGGAGTTTGCCAGGATGGAACAGAAGAAGCGACAGCAGCTCGAGGCGGCGTACCAGTCCACGCGCAACGCGCTCAGGGAGGCTGAGAAGGCGCGCGTCGCCATCAAGGATACCTCCGTCGCCGACCAGATGAAGGGTCAGATTCAGTCGTTGGAGAAGGCGCTCAACGCGCGAGACGTCACCGGCGCGGTCGGCCAGGTGTTCACCCCCGCCGCGCCCACCGGTGCCGGTGCCGGTACCGGTACCGGTGCCGGTGCCGGTACCGCGACCCCCACCGGCACCGCCGACCAGAAGGCTCTCAACGACAGGATGGCTGCCCTTGAGACTGCGCTCGCGTCCGCGGCTGCCTCGGCGGGTTCCGACGTCGGCAGCGTCGCGGCGCTGGCCGCCATGAACCACCTCCAGGAGAAGGTCAAGGGCCTCGAGCAGGCGTTCAACGCCACCAACCAGACCTCCGCGGGCACCACGGCGGCCATGCAGAAGATCGACGCCATCCTGAAGCAGGTGCAGGACGAGGCCAAGGCTGTTCCCGAGCTGCGCCAACAGATGGCGCAGCTCCGCGCGGCGCTTCAGCAAAACCCCGCGGGCGCTCTCGCCGCGGGCGGCAGCAAGGCTGTCGAAGAGAACCTCAAGACCATGTCCGACAGGCTCGCCAAGCTCGAGGCGATCCTGGCGAACAAGGAGGCCAATCCTCTGTCCCTCGACGTCCTCTACGCGAAGGTTGGAGCCATCGAGGAGGGACTCGCGTCGGCGGCTAACGGCAGCGCGAGCATGCTCCGCAACCTCGAGGAGAGGATGCAGAAGCTCGAGGGCGGCAAATCGTTGGGCGGAGTTGCCACCCCGGTCCAAGCGCCGGGCGTCAACAACGTCCTCCCCGCGTTCAAGCCCCCGACGCCGCCCCCCGCGGCACCCGCCAAGAAGCCCCCCTCCTTCACCCCGGCCAAGCCCGCCGCGCCCAAGAAGGACGCACCCGCGTTCACGCCGGCGTTCGAGATCAAGGGCGACTCCGTGGCCCCGCCGGCGCCCGCGCAGCCCCCGGGCCTGGGCCTGAACGCCAAGCCCGCGGCTCCCGAGGTGGACCCCGCGCTCGGCGACGACTACAAGATTGAGGAGGGAACGCTGCCGAGGATCGCCACCGGCCGCGAGGTGATGCTGCAGGGTTTCAACTGGGAGTCGCACCGCTTCGAGTGGTACAAGCTGGTGCAGGAGCGCGCGGGTCAGATCTCCAAGGCGGGTTTTACCCAGATTTGGCTGCCCCCGTGCACGGATTCGCTCGCGCCCGAGGGCTACCTGCCCCGCAACCTGCGATCGCTCGAGACCAAGTACGGTAACGAGGCAGAACTTCGCTCGCTGATCGGCGAGCTTCGCGCCAACAACGTGCTCCCCGTGCTGGATGCAGTGCTCAACCACCGTTGCGCGACGCACCAGGGCAAGCACGGCAAGTGGAACCGCTGGGAGGGCACCGGCATGGACTGGGGCGAGTGGGCGATTACCAACCGCAACAAGGATTTCATGGGCGAGGGCGGCGAGCCAACCGGCGACGAGTTCTGGGGCTCACCCAACATCGACCACAAGCACCCCAAGGTGCAGGAGGACATCTGCGAGTGGATCCAGTGGCTCACCAACGACGTCGGGTTCGGCGGCATCCGATTCGACTTCAGCAAGGGGTACGGCGGAGAGTTTGCAGGCACCTACACCCGCGCGTGCATGCCCGAGTTTGCCGTGGGCGAGTACTGGGACACCCTCAACTACGGTCAGGGCCTGGAGTACGACCAGGACGCGCACAGGCAGCGCATCATCGACTGGATCGACTCCACCGGCGGCATCTGCACCGCGTTCGACTTCACGACCAAGGGTATCCTCCAGGAGGCTTGCGGCCGAAGCGAGTTTTGGAGGCTTGTGGACAAGAAGGGTCGGGCGCCCGGCGTCATCGGCCTCTGGCCCGGACGCGCGGTCACCTTCATCGACAACCACGATACCGGTTCCACCCAGTCGCACTGGCCGTTCCCCAGCAACAAGGTTGGCATGGGCTACGCGTACACCCTCACGCACCCTGGGACACCCTCGGTGTTTTGGGATCACTACTTTGACTGGGGCGACGATCTCCGGAATCAGATCCAGGGCCTGATGGACACCCGCAAGAAGGCGGGCATCCACGCGAGGTCCAAGCTCGAGATTGTCGCGGCGACGGACAGCGTCTACGCGGCGCTCATCGGGGATAAGCTGGCGATGAAGATGGGCAACGACGGCTGGAAGCCCTCGGGCGACGGCTGGAACGTTGCCGTCAGCGGGGATGGTTGGTGCGTGTGGACCAAGGACTGAGTCCGGGACTGGACTCGTCCAAAGCGCCGCACGTTAGAACGGATACGCGGGAGCCGGCCCTTCTTAGCAGAAAGTGGCGTGGCTCGGCGTTAGGGCTCGGCGGATATCACCGCCCGGCAACAAAAAGCAACAAACCAAAACAACTTGATGGGTTCTTTTCGGGAGAGGTGGCGAACTCGGCGCCACCTGTGAGTTGTACTTTTAGCTTCGTATTTTAAAGTATTTAAGATCAATCAACGCCGCTGCTCACGCGTATTGAATGTCCTCCAGGTCCGCGTTCCTCGAGACGAGTTGCAGCAACGCCGCCATGTGCAGCGGCAGGAATGCGTTGTCCAGCTGCTCCGTCGTCGCCTCCAGCGCCGCGGTTCCGACCCCGGCCATCAGGAGAGTTCCCCACGGCGTCTCCCTGTGGTGGTTCACGACACGCCACGCGAACAACAACCCCAGCACGTTCGCCACGGCACCCGCGACGGCACCCTCCACCGTCTTCCTCGACCCCGCGCACAAACTCGTCTTTCCGAAGTAGACGCCGACGACGGAGGCGGCGGCGTCGCCCAGCCCGAGCGACACGATCCCTGCCAACGGCGCCAGCGCCCCGACGCTGTGGTCCAACTCCGCGCTCGCCGACCACTTCTCATGATTCAGCCACAGCGGCGCGGCGACCCCGACGAGGAGCGACGTGTGGCTGATCACCACCGCCCCGCCGTCGCGGCTGTCGACGAATCGAGAAAAGAACGAGTCGATCCATCGCCCCGGCGCCCACGCCTTTGACGTCCTCGCGCACTCAGCCGCCGCGAACACCAGGAGCGCCACCGCGTACGCCAGCGCGAGCATCTCCGGATGCGGAAGACCGTGGCCCATGACCCGACGCGCGGCGTATCCGGGCAACGACGCGGGCGCGAATGCCACCACCGCCAGCAGGTGGTAAGATTTGCGAAGCGCCGTCACCTTCGCGCCGGAGACGGACGACGACGCGACGCCGCGGATGGCGAACGCGGCAAAGCCGAAGACCAGAGCCCAGTACGCCGCCAGGTTGGCGAGATCCTCGGCGCCGGTCACGTAGTCGACGAACCAGTGCGCGATGCCGTCGTACCCGCGGAACGCCTTGCCCAGCCGCAGCGCCACCGTCGCTCCCCACGTCGAGACGGCGACGAAAACGGCGACCGCCGCCGTCGAGGATCGGGTCCTCACCTCCGGCGCGAGCGCGGGCGCCGCGACGGTCAGGGCGCAGGCGATCAGGGCGCACGTCTCCATGGCGAGCTGCGCGTCGTCGTATCGCCCGAACGCGACGTGCAGCGGCATCCAGCTCGTGACGTGCGCCCACTTGTCTTCGGTGAGGTGGAGATCCGGAAGCCGCCCGGCGGATGCGTGCGCCGTCCACATGGCGACGTCGCCGAGGCACAGCGTCACCGCCGTCGACGCCAGCGCCGCCTCCCACCTCGTGAACACGTTCGGGAACCACCCGGGCGCGTCCAGGGCGAACGACACCGCGGTGATGACGTGCAAGGCGACGGTGGCGGCGATGGTCCACTCCGTGGGGTACGGCTCGTGGCCGACGTTGACGTAGTTGAGCTCCCTCGCGCCCGCGGACACGGCGGCGACGGCGGCGCCGCCCGATACGATCCGCGGCAGGCCCGGGAGGAGGGCGACGTTGGTCGCGACGGATACCCAGAACGCGAACAGGTGGAAGTTCGGGCCGCCGACGCGGGACACGAAGAGCCACGGGAGCGCGAGCGCGCCGAGGGGAGCACCGCCCGTGATGCCCTGACGCGTCTCTGTGGGATCGCGGTCCGCGCCGACGTACTCCGAATAGATCGCCGCCCCCAGGAGCAGCAACATCGCGTGCTTCTCCGCGTCGTATTCTCCGTGGAGCGACCACGCGGCCACCGCGGTGGTGGCGGCCACCTGGATGGCGAAGCGAAGGACGAGGGCACGGTCGTCAGAAGGTAACAACGTCATCCGTGAAACTTCTCCCCTCGCGGCGAACGACGGTGCGGGTGCGAGAGACGAGAAGGGGAATCGGGACACGAACGCACCACCGCGGTCTCCAGCCAGGCTCGTGTGGACATCATCGTCAACCCCGGGTCGTCCCGGCGAGACCTGATGCGCGGTTCGACCTGGTCCACGGCGCCGGTGGCTCCCGTTTTTTGTCCTTTCTTTGAACGTCCGTCGGCTCCGAGGCTGAGGCTGGGCACACTCGCCTGCCCGCCGCGCCGTCCTCGCCGGCATGGTCGACCCGGAGGTTGTGCGGCGCAGGGTGCTCGCACGGCTCCACGGCAGCGACCCCGACTGGGACGAGGACGACCTGCCGCCGCTGCCCGGCGAGCGCGAGAGCGGCTACCGCGCGGAGACGGAGCGACACGATGCCGTCGGGGTCGCGAGCGACGGAGCGGGCACCGTCGCGGGCGTCGCCCCGAGGTCGGGCGCGAGGCGCGGCGCGCAGCGCGTCGCGTTCGGCCGCCGCGTCCCCGAACCCGGCGCATCGTCGGGGAACAGACGCGCGGGACGGGAGAACCGCCCGCCGCGGCAGTCGCAACCGCTCCGAGCGTCGCCGTCGGCGGAGTCCTCCGGCGCGTCCGTTCATTACCGCGACGTTCCCCCGGGGATGCGAGGGGATCCGCGCGGGCCCGACCGCGCCGCGAGACCGGCGACGTCATCGTCCCAGCGCGGTCAGTCCCTCTCGCTCCTCAAGCGCGAACACGCCGCGCGTCAGTCCCCGGCGCATCGTCGCGACCCCGACGCTCCGCTGGCCGCCGAGGCTGAGAGCGTCCACCGCCCGCGACATTTCCAAAACTCGCACACCCAAGTGTACAATCGCCTGCTCGCGGAATCCGCCGCGCGACGCGCTCGGTTGCAGCGGCCCAGGGACGACGAAGGGGGTGCCGACCACGGTGCCGACCACGGTGCCGACGACGACGAGTGGCGCGTGCGCCGCGACGAGCCGCACGCGCCGCCGCCGCATCCCCGCCGCGTCGGCGCCGAAGCGTCGAGCAAAAACACCACCGAGGACGAGGGGGGCGGGTACTGGGGCGCGACGGAGCCCGAGGAGGGCGGCAACACGGACGCCGCCTACGACGTTCCCTCCCCGACGCAGCTTTTGGTGCGCGGCGGGGGTGGGGCGAGGAGGTCGCGGCGGCGGGGCGCGGGCGCCGACGCGCGGGCGGTTCACGTCGTTCCCGACCCGCCGGCGAACGACGTCTACTCGCCGGATGGGGGGCTCGACGATGACGCCGGCGACGCGATGTCCACCGGGGAGGAGGACGAGCCCGGCAGCGACGCGTTCGACGAGACCGACAGCGACACCGGCATCGACGCGGCGGTCGGGGACGACATCGGGACCCTGCCCAGGACCGTCGACGTGCTCGGCGCGCTTCGGGGCGATAACCTGGAGCTGCGGGATAAGCTTCGCGAGGCGACTGAGATGCTCAGCCGCGTCTCCGAGGAGCGAGCCGCGGCGACGCGACAGCGGACGCTCTTGCAGCGGCAGCTGAAAGAGGCGACGGCGACGCGGGAGCGGCTCAGGGAACGGGAGGCGGCGGCGGAGCGCGCGAGGAGGGAGGCGGCGGAGGCGGCCGCATCCGCCGAGGCTCGCGCCGCATCCGCCGAGAAGAAACTCGAAAAGCTGGCCAACGCCAAGAAGGCGGCGCTGGAGGCGGAGTCCCGCACGGTCCGCGCGGAGTCCAGGATCAGCGCGTTGGAGATGGAGCTCGCGTCCATGCGCGAGCGCGTGGAGCGAGCCGAGGAGGAACGCGACGAGGCGAAGGCGGAGTCGAAGGCTATGGCGGTGTGGCGCATCGAGGAGGATGAAAAGGCCAGGAGCGGCGATCACGCGGCGCTCGCCGCGGCGGCGGAGGAGGCGGAGCTGATCCTCGCGCCTTTCGCCGGCGAGGATGCGGATACTGACATCGACGCCATACTCAGCCCGCAGGCCAAGTCCGGACCCGGTCGCCGCGACGAGGATGAGATCCGGTCGACGCACCCGCTCGCGGCCGTCGCCGCGAGAGCCGCGGCGAACATGGAGAGGAGGGAGTCGCGGCTGAGCTCGCTGCTCTCCGCGCTCACCGGGGAGATGGCCGCGTCCAAGCGCGCCGAGAAGGAGATCTCGCAGCTTCGAAAGAGGGTCGCGGAGTCGGAGACGGCCGCCGCCGCGGCGATTGGCGCCCTCGAGCGCGAGCGCCTCAACGCCTCAACGCGTGGATTTTCTTCGACCCGCGGGGGCGACGTCGGAGGCGCCGGCGTCGCCGCACCCGCGACGCCGTCGGCTCGGGATGTGGCGTCGATGGCCGTGGGCCTCGCGTCCTCCGCCAAGTCCCGCGTCCGCGACGCCGAGGAGGAGCTGCGCGCCGCCAACGCGCGGATCGAGGCGCTAGGGCGCGAGAACGCGTCGCTGGAGTCGCGGCTGGAGCGATCGGAACGCCTTCGCGCGGGGCTGCGACTCGCGGCGGACGCCTCCGAGGCGATGACCGAGCAGCTCGCCGAGCTCGAGGCGGCGAACGGGAGATTGCGCGACGAGTGCATGGCCACGTCGAGGGTCGCCCTGCACTCGCACAGGCGGTGGAGGATGGCGAGGATGGATCGGTGGGCGGAGGGTAAGGCTCGAGGGATGTCGTCGTTCGGCGCGGACCTGAGGGACGCCAAGGCGGCCGTCTTCTTCTGTTTCAAGTTTTGGCGGGAGCTCTCGAAAGGGGACGCGCCGGAGCGGGGACCCTCGGCCGCGGCCAGCCGTCGTTCATCGGTGGAGGAGGAGAAGGGCGCGGAGGACGGTTTCACCTTTGCGCCGCCATCCCCGCGAGGCGAGGATGCGTTCACGCCCCCCGCCGCCGGCGGTGGCCCGACTCCCTTCAAGGACCTCAACCCGTTCGCCAACAAGTAGCGGCGTCGTTTTGATAATGTTTAGCGTTAATTACAAGCTTAAACGCGCTCGATCCCGCGTGGCTACACGCGGGTTCGAGCGCCACCCACCAACCGAAAGAATATGTTGTCGCGCCTTCGCTCCGCTTTTTAGCGGGTGGCGGCGGCAGCCTCCGCGGCGGCACGCTGCTCGGCGCGAGGGGTGTAGAGCTCGCGGCGCTTGTCCCTGCGGGAGGGCTTGCCGTCCTCGCGCCCACCCCTCTGCACCGGATCGACGACGCGAACGGTCTTCTTGCCGTTGGCGCCGGGCTTGAAGAGCACCTCGCCGTCGCGGAGCGCAAAGAGGGTGTAATCCTTGCCGGTGCCGACGCCCGGGCCCGCGTGAACCTGAGGGGACAAACGGGGAGAGGAGGTCAGCGGGACGCGCGTTTAACGACGCCACGACGACGCTTCGCGGGAGACCGCGGATGATCCGGCGCGCGGAGACGCGGGGTGATTCGCAGCGGGGGATAAGACGTGGCCAAAATTACAGGGTTTCAGGGTTTTGGGGGGGCCGCGGTGGGGGTTGAGGCACGAGACGCACCGAGTTGCCGCGCTGGCGGATGATGATGTTACCGGTCACGACCTGCTCACCGCCGTACTTCTTGACGCCGAGGTACTTGGGGTTGGAGTCGCGGCCGTTCTTGGTGGAGCCGGTACCCTTCTTGTGCGCAGCCTCCACGGAGAAGCCGAAGCGCACGGGAGCAGAGGTGGACTGGGGCATGGCCACGCGGGAGGCGGGAGCCACGACCGCGGCGCGAGCCGAGAGGCCGGACATGAGAGAAGCCATGTTTCCAGGTAGTTAACGGATAACCACGGGAGCGACCGACGCTAGTGGCGCGGCGCGTGCAGTAATGCCGCCTTTCCGGCCGCCCGGAGACGCGAGATTTCTTTTCGGATAGGGTCTGAAACACGTCATTGGGTATATGGGGGGAATAACTCAAGAAATCGAGGGTTTAATGAATTATATGCGCCGCGCGCTATCGGTGAACTCTAAACCGTCAATCACGGTTCATAGCGCCTCTGCGGGAAAACAATTCACTGGAGGGAAATCGAGCCAATCGTGTGCGAGCAAAGTGCGTCATCGGCTTCGTCGGTGATATTTTCGACCGCCACACTCAGAGGACCTCCTCCCCTACCTTCCGCTCGCTCGCGGCGTGGAAGATGTTCTGCACCGAATGCGGCACGAACCTGAACGAGGACGCGAAGTTTTGCACGGGATGCGGCGCGAAGACAAAAGCTGCTGAAGCTGCTGAGCCAAAGATTGAAATCGAGCTGTGCGAAAACTGCGGGGCCAAGCTCAACGAAGGGGCCGAGTTCTGCACCTCCTGCGGAACCAAAAAAGGCGAGTCGGGAGACGCGCCCAAGGATACGAACGACTCTAAACCTCTCCCGCCTGGTTCCGCACCGTACGCTGACACACCTCTGGGATACGTTGGGGAAGATGGCCAGTGGTACGTCACCATCCCTCACAACATGCCCCCTCACAGCGAAGAAGGCGACTTCGCCTTCTGGACCATCACACCGGATCGACGTTACGTCCCCGTCCACGTTCAAAACCCCGACGTTGGACCTGGAGACGTCGTCGTCTTTCCATTACCTCCAGAAGTGGACGAGACCAAACTCAAATTTCCTCCGTTCAAGTGCCTCATGCCTGAGCTTGACGAAGAGGAAATCGAGAACGGCTGGGATGTGTTCGCACCTGACGGCAAGACTCGCGTGCGCCTGTATCCTCCCGTGGGCGTCAAAATGGGCGAAGAATTCTGGGTTGAAGTCCAGAAGGATGGCGGTTGCTGCGACTTGAGTCAAGAGCAGCAAGGGTGCCTGTGCGTCGCGTGCCTGTGCGCCGTCAAGATTTCCCTGTCCGCCGTCAGAGCAATCTTCTTGTGACGAGCGCGAGGCGCTCGCATCGTCGGTCAGTTCCAGTTCACGCGCGTGATTTAATTACAACTCAGAAGTAGCCACGCGACTCGCGCTCAGTCCCGCGTTCGCTTCCCCAGCGCCGGGTCCGGCCCGGCCCCCACCGCGGCTCTCCACCGCCTCGCCTCCCCCAGCGCCGCGTCCAGCGTCGCCGCCACCCCGTCCCTGTACGTCTTCGCCGCCTCCATCGCGCCGGCTCCCACCGCCCTCTCCGCCGTTCCCGACCTGAGCGCGATGTGAAACTGCGCGTCGCCGCCCTCCAGCTGCTCCACCATCGCGCCGAGCACCCCGCACAGCGCCCTCGCCGCCGCGGTTTCCCCTTCCGAGCTGATCGGATCCGTGGCCGGGTTCCCCGTGAACGTCTGCAGCGCGGCGACGTCCGCGGTGAGCACGCGCAGCGCGCCCACGAGGGGCAGCGGCAGCGGACCCGCGCGCACCGCGTGCGGGGACAGCGTCAACCCCGCGTGAGCCAGCGCCGCCTCCCTCGCCTTCGTCACGTCCGCGACCTCGCCGCCCGGGAGCTCCAACGACAGCGGAACGTCGTCGTAGGGGTTACTGGGAAGCGCAAAGCCGTAAAACAGCAACAGCTCCGCGTTGGACTTGGCGCCGTAGGACACGAACACCTCCTCGCCGGCGCGCACCGACCTCGCCACCGGCAGACGCAAAGTTCCGTCCCTCAGCCTGCTGTACCGGACGACGTGGGGCCACAGCGCGTGGTTGCAGAGCATCGCGACGGGGGGCAAACACGTCGCCGCCGGTTCCCCGGGCGACGCCTGCACCGTCATGCCGTACGAGTTCCACGCCTCGTGCGCGCGCCTGAAGTTATCCAAGGTGTACTCGGACGCGGGAAAGACGTCGGCCATGTGCTCGGAGAGCGCCGGGAACAGCGCCGCGTGCTGCCGAGCCAACTTTTCGCTCGCCGCGATTGCATCCGCCAGCAGCGGCGTGCCCCCGAGGAGGGCGTCGCACGCCTCGCGCGGCCACGACACCGGCGTGCACCCGCCGCACGGCGACGCGCTTCCCTCCCCGCCCTCCGGCCAGGGAAGCGAGGCGATCACGGCGTGCCACGGGCTCGCCTCGCCCAGCGCTCGCTCGGCGATGAGCCACAACGCCGCGATCGTGTCCTCGCCCAGAGCGGCGAACATGCGGTACGCGTCGCCCCGCGGGCCGGGCATCTCCAGGGCGTGCCTGACCGTGAACAGGCGTTCGACGGGGATAGCGGCGGCGATGTCGCCCGCGGGGATGTGCGTGGTGGCGGCGGCGCCGCGTCCCGTCCCGGGGAACCGCGCGGGCGCGACGGAGATGGACGTCTCGGACGATGATGCGGTGGGAGCGCCGCCGCCGTGCGCGCGGACCCACGCGACCGTGGCGTCGGCGA